>Ga0310690_10000714_pt1 | contig 66449 bp, 54 predicted proteins | sample AusTroGonzalo_MG_2_FD_207661 | JGI IMG/M metagenome (GOLD analysis project Ga0310690, IMG submission 207661) | Bovine rumen microbial communities from tropical cattle in Woodstock, Queensland, Australia - Gonzalo_04 (v2) (version 2) | ecosystem: Host-associated > Mammals > Digestive system >... | reverse complement strand
TTGCGAGAGCTTGTATTCCCATTCGCCGGTCATCTCGGGCGATTTGACTTTCTCGTCCATCAGGGCGATGACTTCGCGCCCGCGGGCGGTACTGACCAGGTAATTCTTTTGCGCTTCGATAAAGCCGCGCTTCTTGAGTGTCTCGATGATGCCCGCCTGCGTAGCCGGAGTGCCGAGCCCGCGGTCCTTCATGGCTTCGGCGAGATCCTCGTTCTCGATTTGCTTGCCGGCAGTCTTCATCGCGGCAAGGAGCGTCGCCTCGGTGTAGTACTTGGGCTTGCTCTTCTTTTTCTTCTGCAGTTCCACGCTGTCGAAGGGGGAAGTGTCGCCCACGCTCCATTCCGGGAACGCTTCGACAATGTTCGTGATTTCGTCGCTGTCGCCCTTGCCCTCGGCGTTAGCATCCTTGGAATCGCCAGAGGCGTCTCCTTTTTTCCCTTTCGTCTTTCGTCTTTCGTCTTTCGTCTCTTTGACGATAGCCCGGAACCCCAAATCCTCGTTCCTCTTCAGTTTTAACCGGAATAAATCCGCAACTTCGGAATCCGAATTCGAACCTTCTCTCGTCTCTCGTCTCTCGTCTCTCGTCTGTAAAACCACCTCCATCTCGCTCCATACATACGGCTTGAGCCATGCCTGCACGAAGCGTTCCTTCGCCAAATCGTAAATCTTCTGCTCCATTTCAGGGAGCCCGTTCGGGGTTTCGCCGGTCGGGATGATGGCGAAGTGGTCGGTCACCTTGCTCGAGTTGATGAAGACGAAGTTCTCGCTTTCGCTGCGCATCACGCCCTTCTGTTCGGGGCTCGCGAGCCTCTGGGCAAGTGCGTAGGCTTCCTGCTTCATGGTGTCGGGCAGGTACTGCGAGTCGGTACGCGGGTAGGTGAGGAGTTTCTTTTCGTAGAGGTTCTGTGCGCAGTCCAGGACTTGCTGGGCGCTGAACTTGAAGCGTTTGTTGCCTTCTTTCTGCAGTTCCGTCAAGTCGAAGGGCTTTTGCGGGAACTGCTTCTTTTGCTGTGTGTCGATTTTTGCGATGGTCGCCGGTGCGGGCGGCTTGCATCGCTCCACGACCGCGTTCGCCTCCGCCTCTTTCTCAAAAACCGCAACTTTCAGATTGATCGCTTCGGCAGGCTCACTTCGACTTTGCTCAGTGCTGGCAGCGACCTTCTCTCGTCTCTCGTCTCTCGTCTCTCGTCTAGCTTCGTCTCTCGTCTCTCGTCTTACATCGTCTCTCGTCTCTCGTCTGACATACTGCGCCTGGAACCCTTTCCACGTCCCCACGACGCTGTAGTAGTATAGTTCCTTGAACTGCTCCACCAGGGCGTCGCGTTCCACGACCAGGTTCAAGGTCGGCGTCTGCACGCGCCCCACCGAAATCATCTTCCCGCGGCCCGCCGTGAGAGTGTAGGCTCGCGTCGCATTGAGGCCCACCATCCAGTCGGCCCGTTGGCGTAGCCTTGCTGCATAGCTCAGGTTCACGCGCTGGGTGGCATCTTCCAGGTTCTTCCAGGCCTTGTCCAGATCCTTAGCCACATAGCTGTTCACCCACAGGCGCTTGATTTGCTTCTGCTTGAAGGCGGGCGTGTAGTCGAGCACCAGGTCGAAAATCAGGTTACCTTCGCGGCCGGCATCCGCGCCGTTCACTAGCACATCGGCCTGCTCCATCATCTGTCGCACCACGTTCAGCTGCTTCTTGGTGCTCTCGATTTCCATCAGGCGGAACTTTTCGGGCAAAAGCGGCAGGTTCGAGAGCCTCCAGCCTCCTTCGAAACCGGGGTAGGCATCGAGCGGCGCAAGCGTAATCAGGTGGCCCACGCACCAGGTGATGCAGTGGTTCTTGCCGATAAGGCAGCCGTCTCCCTGCGTAAATTTTTCGCCTTCGATGCGTTCAAGCATCGGGCGGTAGTGCTGGTTTGCGACTGAAGGCTTTTCGGCGACGAGGAGAATCACGCTTTAAAGGTAAAAAATAAGGGGAACATGTGCTAAAAATATTTTCTTGTGTAAACAATTTTTAAAACACGTCCTCGAATTTTTTGTAAAAACAAATATTACAATGACTAAGCGCTTTTTCGCGAGAATTTCAATTACATTTGTCAATAGCAGCGTAGGGACCTCGGGTCGAGCGCCGCAAAAGTCCACTGTCACCCCGGCAGTGGATTTTTGTTTATACTCCGTGTTTTGACCGACACTTGCCAAAGTCTGGGCAGATTGTTAGATTTGGCTATATGAACAAGATTTTGGATCTACGACTTATTAACCTACTAGGATGCGCTTCTGGGGCGCGTGCCGGTTTTTAAGTTATAGGTTCAAGACGTTTCTAGAGTTTTAACCAAGGATTTAAACCATAAGGCCCGCTCCAATGAGGATGCGGGCTTCTTTTTATGGTCAAATTTCTATTTTTAGGTCAAAAAAAAGAGCTTGCCGCCTTATTGGACGGGCAAGGAGATAAAAAATGAACGAGAATAACGCAAGACAACCCTTCTTTTACGACGTCACGCTGCGTGACGGCAACCAGGCGCTCCCGAAGCCCTGGAACAATGCTCAGAAAAAAGATGTTTACCTGCAACTGCTGAAACTTGGCGTGCAGGGCGCCGAAGTCGGTTTCCCGGCTTCGAGCGAGATGGATTTCGAGTCTTGCAAGGAACTGGCGCAGCTCACCGCGAAGATGGCCGAAGAAGGCGACGAGGTGGCAAAGCGCGTCGTGGTTTCCGGTTTGGCCCGCTGCGTGGAAAGCGATATCCAGCGTTGCTGGGAGGCCGTGCAGTTTGCGCCGCACCCGCGTATCCATACCTTCCTCGCCACAAGCCCGCTCTCCATGGAGCACGTGCTGCACCTGACCCCCGAACAGGTCAAGGAAAAGGCGGTCAAGTGCGTGACGCTCGCGAAGTCTCTCGTGGGCGACAAGGGCGACGTGGAATTCAGCGCCGAGCACTTCGGTGACTGTCTCGAGAACATGGATTTTGTCATTGACGTGCTGAAGGCCGTAGTCGAAGCCGGTGCGACGACCATCAACCTGCCGAACACCGTGGAACGCTACCGCCCGCTGCTGTACGTGAACCAGATCAAGCAGGTGTACGAGGCTCTGCCGAAGAACATCACGATTTCCGTGCACTGCCACAACGACCTGGGCATGGCGACGGCCGCCACGGTCGAAAGCTTCTTCGTGGGCGCAACGCAGCTCGAAGTCGCGCTGAACGGCCTGGGCGAACGCTGCGGCAACACGAACTTCTACGAAGTCGCGGTCGCACTGCACAATTCCGGCGTGAATACCGGACTCCACATGGAACGCATCTACGAGACGGCGATTCTCATCTCGCAGTGGTCCGGCATCAGCATTTACAGCCGTGCCCCGCTGATTGGCGCCGAAGCTATCGTGCACCGTAGCGGCATCCACCAGGATGGCGCAAGCAAGACGAAGGACATGAAGAAGGGCGCCTACCGCCCGATCGACTACTCCATCATCGGCCGCCATCAGAACGACTCGCTCAGCTTTACGAGCCAGAGCGGCCGTACCGCCGTGTACGAGATTATCACGAAGTTCGGCTACAAGATGTCTTTGGCTGAAGCTGCCGAACTGCAGCCGATCTTGAAGGCCTGCAGCGAGAAGGAAGGCGAACTCTCTGCCGAGCGCGTGCTGGACGTGTTCCGCGAACAGCGCGTGAACGTGAACGGACGCCTGGTGTTCAACAACATCGAGGTCATCCCCGACGAGAACCGCTTCATTTTCCACTTCAAGAAGGATGGCGAGGCGCTGGTGAAGTCCGTGACGGCCGAAGGCCCCATCGAGGCAGCCCTCATGCTCATGCGCGAAATCGGCATGCCGGTCGAACTCATCAAGTACCGCCAGCTCGTCGTTCCCGAGAAGGACAAGCTGTGGGCGGGCCGTGGCCTCAGCCGCATTGTGCTGAAAGCGAACGGAACCGAAGTCGAAGGCCGTGGCGTCTCTAGCGATACGCTCAAGGCGAACATGCGTGCCCTCTTCGGCGGCGTAAACCTGCTGTACAAGAAAGCCTAATATGCTCGAGCAACTGAAACGCCCCTTCAAAAGGCATTACGATAAATACCGTGCCAAGGCGGACGGTTTTGTCGGGCCTATCAAGGATTCGGCGTCCAAGTTGTTTGCAATGATTCCGAAGGGGGAGGCCTTCGCGGGTTCCGAAGACTTGGCCGGGGAAGGGAACGAGGCGGAAGACTCCTCCACCAAAACCGGCATCAAGGCAAAGTTGAAAAACTTCAAGAAGTCGCTCAAGGAACTGAGCGATTTCCAGAAGTTGCTGCTCCTGACGATCGCCGTCGTGCTCCCCGCCGGAATCCTGATTTCTGTCACCATCGCGGGCCTGCTCAAGAGGAGAAAGTGACCCGGCCTGTCGTGAAAGTTTGTTTGGAGGTCGTAATGAAATATTTGTTTAGTCTCGCTTTGGCGTGTTGTGCTGTTTTATCTGCGTGTGGTGGCGATGGCTCGTCGAGCCCGAGTGACCCGAGTAATCCGAATCGTGTGCCCGGCTCAAGCGATAGCGGCAAGGCAAGTTCTTCCGTGTGTGACTTTAAAAAGTCCGATAATGTATGGAAGTTTTCTTATTCTACATGGAACTATATCGAAGAATATACATGGGTCGATGAATCTACGGTGGAATTCAAGGAATACATGAACTCCTACCACATGGATGAGGATGACACAACCTATACGGATGTGGAGCGCGATGAGTTCTTTGACCGCATTATGGAGCACTGCCTCAGCATGAACGATTTGCTGGATGAATCCAGTAGCAGTAAGGATACCGAATCAATCTCTGCTGATGAGGTCGCAGCTTCGAACGGTAGGGAATCTTATGATGATACTGAAGCATCTTGTTCGTCAATGGCGTCAAGTTCGAGTAATGAATCGATTGTTTTGAGTTCTTCAAGTGAAAGCGGCTATTTTACTTTTATTAGCCCAATGTCAAGTAGCGAGTTTCGCTTCAGTTCTAGTTCTATTCCTGTAGCAAAACCTTGCAAGACGGATACCGCAGATAACTGCGAATACGGCTCGCTGATTGATGAACGAGATGGTCAAACCTATAAGACTGTCAAAATTGGTAGTCAATGGTGGATGGCAGAAAACTTGAATTACGCTGATAGTAGTTTGGGAATTGTGGGATTATCACAATGTGTAAGCAACTTGGCAGATAGTTGTAAAAAATATGGCCGTTATTATAGTTGGATGATCGCTGTGGACACTCCTGCGGTTTTTTCGACAAATGCGAAAGATTGCGGTTACAACTTTACTTGTAAATTAAAAATTCCTGCAAGAGGAATCTGCCCTGAAGGTTGGCATATTCCGTCGAGCACAGAATGGCAGCATCTCTTTACGGCAATGGGAAAATCTCAAAATGCAATGCTTGCGAAAGGGTTTGAAGAATTTCCCAATGCAACGGATTCCTATGGTTTTTCGGCTCTCCCTATTGGTGGTTACTTTACCAATAATTTTAGTTTTGTTGGCACAAAAGTTCTTTTTTGGACGTCAACGGAATATTCTATTAGCCGATCTCTGTATTGGATAATTACAAATGAAATTTGTGGTACAACTGATGATTATTCTAAGTATAATTGGTTCTCAGTTCGTTGTATCAAGGACGAGGATTGATGCTCTCTTCCCGCTTGCCAAAAGATTTGTCTCCGTCACCGTTCTTTGCCGAACTGGAACGTGCGAAGGCCGATGTGCTTGCGGAATGCGCCGGTGCGGACGATCGTGAAGGGGATGCCGCCGGGCTTTCGTTCATTGACATGACGGTGAGTAGCCCGGTGAAGGCTGGCTTGCCGATTGACTTGGATGCGGTTGTGGATGAAGGTCGCGAATCTTTCGGTTGTTGGAATCCGGATGCGGCGGGCTGGATGTCTGCGCGCGAGGCGGTGGTGGAATATTACCGCGAACGCGGTGGCAATTTTGATGCGGGCCAGATTATCCTTACTGCGAGTACGAGCGAGGCTTATTCCGTCTTGTTCAAGGTGTTCTGCGACCCAGGCGATGTGATTCTGACGCCGATGCCGGGCTATCCGCTGCTCGATACGCTTGCGCAGCTGGAGCATTTGGAATGTTCTCCATACTTCCTAAAGCTAAAACGTGAGACATCGAGCCTCGAGCCTCGAGCCTCGAGCCTATCTAATAGGGAGACCACCTCAACTTTGTCAATGCGCCGAGCGCATGACGATCGCGGCTCGGCAATGTCCACGCAGGCGTGTTCGCTGCACTCGCCTTGTACGTCATTGCGAGACCGAAGGTCGAAGCAATCTAAGGAATCCTCCTTCCGCTTTGTCCTGGATTCCGACAGCCTACTTGCTGCGCCGGAAAGGGCGAAAATCCTGTTGCTTGTCTCGCCGCATAACCCGACGGGCCACTGCATCTCGCGCGAGGAATGGAACGAGGCTGTCCGCTTCTGCGAAGAGAACCACTTGATTCTCGTGGTGGACGAAGTCTTCGGTGATTATGCTTTCTCCGACAAAGTCTTGCGAACCTGGCAGTATGTTTTTAATAAAAATGTCATTGCGAGGAACGAAGCGACGAAGCAATCTCGCAATGACAATCCTGTGATAGATGATTGCGGAAAAACGGATGGTCCTAAGTGCCCGATTTTCTGGTTGAACGGCCTGAGCAAAACGGTCGGTTCTCCGCAACTCAAGCTCGGTTGGATGGCGTTTTATGCTCCGCGAGACCAGTTTGAGCCCATTCGTGCAGCTCTCGAGTTCGTGGAAGACGCCTATTTGAGTGTATCTGCACCAGCGCAGGCTTTGGCACGCCCTTTACTTGCATATTCTGCCGTTTACGAAGCCCGCGTCAAGGAACGTTTACTTGCCAACTGGAAAACCCTCCGCGAAGCCTTCCCGGCAAAGTACTGCCCCGAGGTTCTTGGCGGCTGGTATGCGGTTATCCGCCTGGGCGATGACGACGAGGAATTGACGCTCCGTTTGCTCCGCGAAAAACACGTGCTTGTGCAGCCGGGATTCTTCTTCGATTTCGACGAAGACGGCTGGGTGGTGGTATCGCTGCTGGCGCCTCCAGAGCAATTCAAGGAGGCGGTTTCCCGTATGCAAGTTCTTGACCGGCCGTGATTTCCGGTGTTTTGGTCGTAAAATAGTTATAAAATAGTTACGGAAGCCTACGTGATGTTGCTCACTTGCTTTTTAATGATTATATTTCCATAAGATGAATAATATACTTATAAAAGCAATTTTGCCTTTGTGTTTGGCTGTTTCCACTGTTGCCGTGGCTCAAGATAACCAGTTCCAGTATTTTGACTGCTGGATGGAAAATATCAACCGAATAGACCTTGGTGAACAGATTCGCATGAAAATCGAGCCTAAGAAGTTTGCCGGTTCTACGTGGCTTTGTGGTTGCTACACGGTCCGCGAGAAGGGTGGTTTCGGTTGGCGCGAAGGTGACGGCTCCCCGAAGATTATCAAGGTCTGGGATGAACCCAAGTTTGAACTTTACGGATGCCGCAGCAAGTCTTGCGAGACTAACGGAAGTGGCGAATTCGACAACAACTTGGACCAGTGCGTAAACTACCTGAATGGCAGTGCTTTCAGCCTTGCTCTTTTTGCCGAGGGCGAAAAGCTCAACAAGGTCATCGCGCAAAAGTTCCCGGACGACGGCAGCCTGACCGATTTCGGCAAGTATTTCACAGAACGCCTTTCTCGTGCGGCTTCGATTCCGTGCTTTTTCCAGTATCATGAACGTCCCGATGCCCCGAAACTGGCCGACTGGGGCGAAAACGGCGTCAAGGGTGTGTTCAGCATTTCCGGCGTGCCCCATGGTCTCGTGCCCGATGCCATTGGCCGTTTTACCGATTATAGCGATGTCCGCTGCAAGGACGGAAATGTGTGGACCGGATTCCTCACCAACGGCTACGTAGAAAACGTGATGTCTGTGGACACCGCAGGTAGGTTCCACGGGACGGCGACGAATTACGGAAACGATCCTCGTTACCCGGATAGGCAGGGCCCCGAATATGGCAAGGTGCTCTGGTCTGCTGAGTACAGGCATGGTAACAGGGAAGGAATTGCCAAGTTCTACCGCTATGGTGCTATCGACAACGCCGGCAAGGAGTCCGACGTGCAGTCCAGGGGTGGCAAGGACTACTACTTCAAGCATCTCGAAGTCCCCTACAGGAGCGGCAAGATTAACGGCACTGTGAACATGTTCTCCGACAAGGGCATGCTCATGGCCAAGATTCCGTTCCGCAACAATTCGCTGGAAGGCCGTATTACCATCCTTTACCCGTTCGACAAGAAGACGACTTCTATCAACTACAAGAACGGGCAACTGAATGGACCGAACGATTTCGGGTACTTCTTCTCGAATTACCGCAACGGCAAGGTTGACGGCAAGAAAATCGAGTTCAAGGTGACCGAGAAGTGCTACGACTGGATTCCTCTGAACGCTATCGACGGGACCGAACAGGGCCGCAGCAACCGCATCTGCCGTGCCGAAATGCAGGGCAAGCAGAAGTATCGCTGGGGAACCTACAAGAACGGCGAACTTCAGGGTCTGGTGGAATGTGCCAACGGTGTGCAGGGCACCGAGGAAATCGACTGCGACCATCCGTACTAGTGGCGTAGATGGCTGAATTCTTTACCAAGTCGAAAATGGAAGACCTCAAGCATGAGGCCGAACAGCTCTCCATTTGCGTGGAGCATTTCCTCTATGCTTCAGAGCACGTGCCCGAGTGGGACTGGAAGACGCGGGGCTTTTACGACAACTGCATCGAAAAGTGCAACGGTCGTTTAAAGGGTATCCATTTCCTTATGGAGAACATTCGCAGAGGGAAGGGGGCCGAGCGGATGGATCCCGATACCGGCGAAGAAATTGTCGACGACTAGGATTTTTGCCTGCTTGATTTTTGCTATATTTGCGCAGCAACTATAATTGCCTGGATAGTTCAGTTGGATAGAACGGGTCCCTCCTAAGGATCAAACTCGCGTTCGAATCGCGATCCGGGTATTTTTGACTCAAGGGCCTGGCGGTAATGCCGGGCCCTTGCGGTTTTCAGGCTAGGGCTTTGTCTATCATGTTGTCGCAGATTTCGGCGACCATGCGCTCGTGCGTGCAGACTTCCGCCGAGACTCCATCAATATGTCCGGTAGTATAGAACGAGGTGCAGGAGCATTCGTGCATGCTGCAACGGTGCCGGATGTCACAGCCTTCGCATTCTTGCTTGTCGCGTTCCAGGAAGGCGTGTAATTCGGCGCAGGCAATCTTGTCGAACCCGGTAAAGACGTTGCCCTGTTTGTAGGGAGCGTTTTCCCTGGAGGTGATAAAGCGGGAGCAGGGGTATATGTTCCCGTTGGTCGCGATGCCGAGGTTGCCGCTATAAACATGGCAGGAGTAGTTCCTGTATCTTTTCCCGGAAAGCAAGAGTTTTACTTTGTCCTGGATTGTGCCGAGGTAGAACCTGTTACCGTTCTTGCGACATTCGACCCAGTACTGGGCCATTTCTCGGTATTGTTGGGCGAGCCGTTCGAAGTCTTCTCCGGTCCACTTCCCGTCGAAATCTACGCTGGTCGTCATGCTCCGGAATCCTTGCGAATGTAGCCACTTGATGCTCTCGGCAACGGTGTCGATGTGTGCCCGCGTGATGGTGCTGAGCGCGGTCGCCTTGAGTTCCACGAATCGCGGGATGTTCTTTTCGATGGCTCCGAAACTGCCGGCATTGTTGACTGTGCGGCGCGCGATGTTCTGGTGGTGCTCGGGGCCGTCGAGCGAGAGAAAGATGGTGAATTTCTCTCGCTCGCACAAGTCGAAAAATTCATCGTCGAACAGGGTGCCGTTCGTATTTATCGTGAATTGCAGATGGAAGTCCTTGCCGACGGTTCCCTTGTCGATGGCTTCGGCGACAAGGGCCTTTGCAAACCCTACGGCATGGTAGATGGCGTCTCTGCGCAGGAGCGGCTCTCCACCGAAAAAAGAGACTATCAGGAGGTTTTGTCCGAAGGCGTGTGTGCGCTCGAGGCCGATGCGGATGGCCTGCTCAAGGGTCGCGTTGTCCATGACCGCATGTCGTGCGGCCTGCGTCTCTTTGTAATAGCAGTAGGTGCAGCGCAGGTTGCACTGCTCTGTAAGGCAGAGGATTAGGTTCATGCTTCGATGTCGTCACGCTCGAAGGTGGTGACCATGCTTGCGCCCCCGCCGCAATTGATGACGTCGTCGCAGATGTGGAAAGAGGAGCCTGTCTGGGGCGTTGTCCCCCAGTCGCTTGAACTGCCCCAGGGATTGTGCGAGGAACTGGATGCTGGATCGCTTGCGGATGCGGGCCCACCGTCGGAACTTGCCGGGGTGTCGGCGGAACAGGATGACTGGGCGGCATCGCTTGTAGAATCGGCCGCGGAAGTTGCGCTTGCAGGATCTGCTGCAGACGTGGCTTCAGGGTCGGTGGTGGTACTGTCCGGGCCGGCAGCGCTTGCGGGTCCTGCGGAAGAACTGTTTGCTTCAGCAATGGAAGAAAGGGCTTCCATGACCTCGCTGCTGATGGGCGTGTGACTCAGGGGAATTTCGACACCGCTGCTGGAACTGCTCTGTTCCGTTTGCGCCGTGCTCGAAGATTCGGTGGCCGAATCGCCTTCGGTCTTGTTGTTGACCGAGTTTGGCTGGGGATCTTCGGAAGATGATTTCGGTGCTGGGTCGGAACTGGCCGAGGTGCTGTCGTCACAGGCGTTCAGCGTCAAGGCGCCAGCCATGCCGAGTGTTGCTGCAATGGCGCTCTTGGCCGCCAATGAAATGGACTTGATTCCAGAGATTTTCTTCTTTTCGATTTTCATTTTCTTTTCCTGCGGTCTTTTAAACTTCTATGTCCGTCTTCTCGAAGGTGATGACCATGCTCCATCCATGGGACCATGGGTCCTGGGATGATGAACTGGGACAGATGATTATTTGGGAATCATAAGTTGTGGTATCTCCCGGTGCAAGGCCTTCGCAAGGGTTGGGGTGTGCCGGACCCCAGCCGTTGTTGCTGGAAGAACTTGCCGGTGCGCTGCTAGACGAGGGGGCGTCAGAACTGCTCGATTCCAGGAAAGATGAAATTGCTTCGGCGAGCGAGCTGCTGATGGGCTCGTGGCTCAGCGGGATTTCGACAGCCTTGCTTGAACTGCTTTTCTGCGATTCGGGCTGTTTGGAGGTGTCCTGCGTCGTTTCTGCCGGTTCCGAACCGCTTTGCTGTGCGCCGGTTTGCTTGGTGTTGTTGACCGTCGTGGCGCTGTCCGAAGTCGGCTTGGACTCTTCGGATGGGCTGCTCTCAACGGTCTTGCTGTCATCCGAGGATTCCGGCTCGGCTTCGATGGGTAAGGCTACCTGGCCCGAGGTTGCACTAGAGCTGTCGTCACAGGCGTTCAGCGTAAATGCTGCCGTCATGCCGAGCGTTGCCGCGAGCGCACTCTTGGCCGCAACGGAGAAAGACTTTGTTTCTGTGACTTTCTTCTTTTCGATATTCATTTTTCAGCCTTTCGGAGTTTTTTCGGGCATTTCTCTAGGTCTCGATGTCGTCGCGTTCGAAGGTGGTGACCATGCTGCCCATCGCTCCGCCGATGCCATCGGGGCAGAGGTATACTTGGCCACCAATGTCTACGGAAGAGCCTCTAGGAAGCCCACCGCACGCGTCGTAGATGTCCCAGATGGAGGGTTGGCTGGACGACGAACTTGCAGGATTGGCGGATTCGCTTGAGGATGCCGGTTGGACGGTCTCGCTTGAAGACTCCGGACCGGCTGCGGAACTGGTTGTGTCGGCCGAGGAACTTGTTGTCGTGTCTGTTGCGCTGGCTGGGATAGAGGCTGCGGAGGAACTGCTGGATTCTGCGGCAGCCGATAACGCTTCCATGACCGAACTGCTGATGGGTTCGTGGCTCAGGGGAATGTCGACGATCTTGCTGGAGCTGCTTGCCGGAGATTGCTGCTGGCTGGATGTCTCGGACGCTTGTTCCTCACTTGAACTGGCTGGCGTTTGTTCTTTTTTTGAAGAATCGGAGACGCTTTCATTGCTTGCGGGAGTCGCCTCGTCGGCGCTGCTTGCGGGAGCGGTCGTGTCGCTGGATTCCGGGCCGGTTGTCTGGTTCGAGTTGTCGTCAGATGCCGAGGAACTGTCGTCGCAGGCGTTCAGCGAAAATACCGCCGCCATACCGAGAACGGTGGCGATGGCGCTCTTTTTGGCGAACGAAACTATTGTGCTGTTTTTGATTTTCTTTTTCTCGATTTTCATTTTTCACTTCCCAAAATTAAACTTCCGCATCTGTTCTTTCAAAGGTCGAAATCATGCTGAACATCACTCCGCCGTCGCTGTTGGGACAGACGTACAGCTGGCCGCCAATGTCCACGGAAGTGCCTCCCGGAGATCCTTGGCATGCGTCTTTGAGTTCCTGCTCGGTGGGCTGGCTGGCCGAACTAGCGGGCTCGACGGTTTCGCTCGAAGATTCCGGTTGTACGGTTTCGCTTGAAGATGCCGGATCAGCTGCGGAACTGGCTGTGTCGGCCGAGGAACTTGTTGGCGAGTCTGTTGCGCTGGCTGGCTCTGCGGCTGAACTGCTTGACTCGAGTGCAGATGAAATGGCTTCCAAGACAGAGCTGCTGATAGGCTCGTGGCTCAGGGGAATGTCGACAATCTTGCTGGAACTGCTTTGCTTCGTTTCTGCTTGCTCAGAATTGCTTTGTTGCCCTTCCGCCTGGTTTGATGATTCAGGAGAGGAACTGTCGCTTTTCGGTGTCTGAATTTCGTCGGAAGAAGAACTATTTTCGTCGATTACGTCAGATACTTCTCCCATAGGGCCTCCGCAGGCGATGAACGTTGCTGCGGTTGTCACTCCAAGCATCACGCCCATGGCGCTCTTGGCCGCAACGGAAAGCGGCTTTGCTTCGGTAACCTTTCTTTTTTCAATATTCATTTTGTTTCCCTTCGCCTTAAACTTCTATATCCGTCTTCTCGAAGGTGGTGACCATGCTCATCATGCCTGGTGTATGGGATGATGACGTGCCCGGACATAAAATTAGATCGCTTCCAGGGGCTTTTATACATTCATTGTTTGCTGAAGAGCTTGAGGTTTGTGGGCTGCTTGATGAACTGGTGGATTCAACTGCGGAACTTTCTGATGCTGCATCAGAACTGCTGGATTCCGCGGCAGCCGATAGCGCTTCCATGACCGAACTGCTGATGGGTTCGTGGCTCAGGGGAATGTCGACGACCACCTGGCTGGAGCTGCTTTGCTTCGTTTCGGTCTGTTCTTGGCCGCTTTGCTGTGCGCCCGTTTGCTCGGCGCTATTCTGCTGCGCTTCAGATTGTTCGGAACTGCTTTGTTGCGTTTCCGCCTGTTCAGAACTGCTTTGTAGGGTTTCTGTTGGGCTGGTTGACTCGGGTGTTGCTTCTTCGCCTGTCGTGGCGCTGCTTGAACTAGGCTGGGAGTCTTCGGAAGCGGGGGCCGGTGTCGGGTCGGAACTGGCCGAGGTGCTGTCGTCGCAGGCGTTCAGCGAGAATGCTGCCGACATGCCAAGAACGGTGGCGATGGCGCTCCTTTTGGCGAGAGAAACTATTGTGCTATCTTTAACCTTTCTTTTTTCGATTTTCATCGCAACCCCCGATATATAAGTAAAATAAATGTTTTTACGTAGTTTTGCTATAAAAAAAGAGTATATGCCCCAAAAAGTGTTGAGAAATAAAACAACAAAGAGGCCAGGGCATAATCCCAGCCTCTCTATATGATACGAGTTTGTAGCTCAGATCTACAATTGACAGAATTAATTACTAACCACTGTCTACTGCATACTGTCTACTCGAGCGCTGCGCGCTCGCTACGTCTTGTCTTCGCCGCGGAGCATGATGACCTTGCCCGTGCGGATGTATTCGACGATTTCGAACTTCTGCAGCAGGCTCTTGAGCGTATCGACCTTCATGCTGTTTCCGGTAATCTGGATAATCATGGAGGTGGCGGTCATGTCCACGGTATTGGCGTGGAAATGGTCGCAGAGCTGCAAAATTTCGGTACGCTGGTCGGGAGTGCAGCGCACTTTGATGAGCGCGAGTTCCTTCTCGACGGCGTCCGTGCCGGTATGGTCCTTGGCCTGCACCACGTCCACGAGCTTCTCGAGTTGCTTGATGATCTGCATCAGGATCTCGGGATTGCCATGGGCGATGATGTTCATGCGGCTGAAGTTCGGGTCGAGCGTGGGGGAGACAACGAGCGAGTCGATGTTGTAGCCACGGCGGGAGAACACGAGGGCGATACGCACGAGCACGCCCGGGCGGTTCGCCACTAACAGACTGATAGAATGAGCGATATCTTTAATCATGGTTATGTCCTCCTATTACGTCGATCCCGTGGGTTTTTCGAGCTGGGTCTTGGGCGCTTCCGTGAGCATGGCGGTGAGCGGGGCGCCTGCCGGAATCATCGGGAACACGTTGTCTTCCTTCTCGCATTCGCAGTGGATGAGAATCGGGCCGTCCTTGTATTCGAGCGCCTTCTGGATCACGCGTTCGGCATCGGCCGCGCGCTTGATACGCAGGCCCGGGATGCCGTAGGCTTCGGCGAGCTTCACGAAGTCGGGGTTACCCATCATGTCGACGCTGCTGTAGCGGTGGTCGTAGAAGAGTTCCTGCCACTGGCGCACCATGCCGAGGTACTTGTTGTCCATCACGAAAATCTTGATGGGGAGCTTGTGGATGGCCGCGGTCGCGAGTTCCGCTTCGGTCATCTGGAAACCACCGTCACCGCTGAAGCTGAGCACCGGCCAACCGGTCTCGTTGCCGAATGCGGCACCGATAGCGGCGGGGAAGCCGAAGCCCATCGTGCCTGCACCGCCACTGGAGTGGAGTTGACGAGGATAGTTTATATGGAAGAACTGGGCAACCCACATCTGGTGCTGGCCCACGTCGGTCGTGACGATGGCCTTGCCGTCGGTGAGCTTGCTTGCCGTCGCAATCACGTGCTGCATGCGGAGCCCGCCCTGCTTGGGGTAGGTGAGCGGGAAGCGCTTCTTCCAGGTCTGGCAAGTTTTGACCCAGTCGGCGGTATCGAGCTTGTGCACCATCGGGAGGAGCTGTTCCAAAACGAGTTTTGCGTCGCCGCACATGAACACATCCGGCTGCAACACCTTGCCTTCTTCGGCTGGGTCGATGTCGATGTGCATCTTGATGGCGTCTTTGCAGAACACTTCGAGTTTACCGGTAATGCGGTCGTCCCAGCGACTGCCGATGGAGAGAATCAGGTCGCAGTCGAGCACGGCCTTGTTGGCGTACACGGTGCCGTGCATGCCGAGCATGCCGAGCGAAAGTTCGTGATCAGTGGGGAAGGCGCCGAGGCCGAGCATGGTGCAGCACACCGGGGCGTTCAGCTTTTCGGCGAGTTCCTTCACCTGGCGGGAAGCCCCGCTGATCATGGCACCGTGGCCCACGAGCAACAGCGGCTTCTTGGAATTCTTGAGGTATTCGGCGGCTTTCTCGACGCTTTCGGTAGAGGCATACGTCGGGATCTTGTAGCCGGGCAAATCCATCTGGTCGGTGAACGGCGCGGTGCAAGGGCCTGCGGTCACGTCCTTCGGAAGGTCGATGAGCACGGGACCCGGACGGCCGCTGCGGGCGATGTGGAAGGCTTCCTTCATGATGCGCGGGAGGTCGTTGGAATTCTTCACCAGGTAAGAATGCTTGACGGCGGCGAACGTCATGCCGCTCGTGTCACATTCCTGGAAGGCGTCCTTGCCGAGGTTCGGGGTCGTCGTCTGGGCGGCGAGCACCACGATGGGGCTAGAATCCATGAGGGCGGTGTAAATGCCGGTAAATGTGTTGGTGGCACCCGGACCAGAAGTCACGAGGGCGACGCCGACCTTGCCCGTCTGGCGAGCATAGCCGTCGGCCATGTGGGTTGCACCCTGTTCGTGGCGGCTAAGGACTACTTTAATATTGGAATCGAGAATTGCGTCGAACATCGGGATGGCGGAACCACCCGGATAGCCGAAAATAGTGTCGATGCCTTCGCGTTTGAGGCATTCGATAATCACTTCGGCGCCACTTAAGGTCTTATTTGCCATAGTTTTTCCTGTTTTATCGGGTTGTTTTAAATTGTTTTATGGTGAAAATATAGAACATCTGCTACCATGTGGCAACGGATTGTTCTGAAAATAATGAAAAAAGTTTTTGATTTTTTAGAATTGGTTTTTAGATTTTTAATTTTTTATTGAATATTTCTTTGTTTTTACTTGACTTTTGTGCTGTTTTTTATTTTTTCTTTTGAAAAATTGGATGTTTTGTGTGAACTTTTTGATTTGTTGTTGTTTGTGTAAGTGAAAAATGTGTGGTTTTTGTTTGAAGTTGTATTTGTTTTGGAATTTGTTGTTTTAAAAATTGAAAAATTTGTTGGTTTTTGATTGGAATGTTGGCTGATTCCGCTACAGAAAACGAAAAGTTTCAGAAAAAATTTTTTTTGAGGACAAAAATCGCGTTTTGAACGTCTATATAGACGTGTTCACTTTTTAAAAGGGGGATTTATGCACGATCTTTTACCTTGCAAAAATGCAGAAATATTGAAACCTCGCGAAAAAATTGAAAAATTGGGTGCTGCGGCGCTTACGACAGAAGAATTGCTTGCCTTGATTCTGGGTAGCGGGAATCGGGATTGCGACGTTTTCGAACTTTCCAGGCGTATTGCCGAATACCTTTCGAATGTGACTTGTGTCCCTTCGCTTTCCAGTTTGCGGAAAATCCACGGACTTGGCCGTGCAAAGTCAACACAGGTGCTTGCTTGCCTGGAATTGTCCAGCCGCTACATCTTAAGCGACAAGGTCATTGCCGTCCGCACTCCGGAAGACCTCCTTGGCAGGTTGTCGTTCTTGAAATTTGAGCAACAGGAACATCTTGTAGTCGTCTCCTTGAATGCGGCGAACAAGATTATCAATGTGAACGAGTTGACTACGGGGCTCGTGAACCAGACGCCGGTCCACCCGAGGGAGGCGTTTTCGGAAGCCGTGAAGGACAGGGCTGTTTCTGTAGTTTTCGCGCACAACCACCCGTCGGGGTCGACTGAACCGAGCGAAGAAGACATCGCTATTACGCGAATTCTCTGTGCTGCGGGGAGAGTTTTGCAGATTCCCGTCCTCGACCATATTATAATAGGAAGGTCCGGTTATACAAGCATCCGGCGGTGCCGGCCGGAGCTTTTTGACTGATTTATGGAAGTATTGTCTATGAAAAAAGACCTTTTTTGTAAAAAAAAGAAAAGAAAATAAAATAAAAAGACTATATTTTGCTTAGCAATTTATCGGGAGAACCTGTTTTCTTGGTTTTTCTCACACTTAAGGAGACGCTATGAAAAAAGTAGCAATGGGAATTGCACTGGCGCTGGCTGCTTCTGCTGCCTTTGCCACGCATCCCCAAACGATTAACAAGACGGGCTTTGTTGGTGTCAATAAGACCCAGTCTGCTCAGTCATTGGGTCATTCAAAGCTGGCTTTTTATGCTTTGATGGACGCAACCAACGATATTTCTCATATTAACGGGAATGGTGACAAGGGCCTGAACGAACTTTACTACGGTAAAGATAAGAAGGATGGGTACCAGAAATATGCTGCGATGCGTGGTGGTCCGATCAAGGACGACTATATCGCTCTTAGCACCCAGCTCGGTATCGGTATTGGCATTTGGCACTATTTTGACTTGGGCCTCGGCCTCCCGGTTTATTACGATAAATTCCACGTAACTAACGAGTTCTATTCGGAACGCACCAAATATAAAGACAGTCCCTATGAGGTTGAAGGTGGCCAGTCCGGCGATGTCCCGAGCACCGACGTCGGTTACATCGGTAACCTGCATGGTGACTTGAAGGCTCGCTTCCCGCTCCCTGACGACCAGCCGTTCGACATCGCTGTGTTCGGCCAGGTTGAAGTGGCCACTGTCAACACGGACAAGGACGGTATCTGGATTCGTGATGCCTCCTATATTAATACGAAAAGCGGTCAGGCTCAGGCTTACGGTGCCCGCAATACCTACCTCAAGGGCGGTATGGCTATCACGGCCGACTTCGGTAAGCTTGACGAAGGCGATGGCGTTCCGCTCGTGTTCCACGTGAACGGCGGTTATCGCTACTCTACGGATGACTCTTACATGTCCTATCCGTTCATGAGTGCCGCTGCGGAATTCTATTTCATGGACTTCCTCTCCATCTTTGCTGAATACTACTGGGATATCCAGTTGGATGATTTCACCTATAAGGATCGCTTTGGCAACAAGATGAATACCTCCTTCGACATGAAGGAACTTACCGGTGCTTTCGTGTTCCACCTGCCGGTCGGTCTCGATATCCACATCGGTGGTTCTTACTTCATTGGCGACAAGGACAAGTTGACGAAAGTCTATGCTATGGAAAACAACAAGCATATTCTTGAGTACACCACCCGCGTCAATCCGGAATACAAGGTTTACGGCGGTCTTACCTGGAGCGGCTTCTTGCTGGCTCAGGACCGTGACGGCGACGGCGTCCTCGATAAGGACGACAAGTGCCCGGATGACTTTGGCCACCGCCTGAACCAGGGCTGCCCGCTCGGCAATCCTGATGCTGACGAAGATGGCGTTTGCGACGCTTGGGTTGCTGAACGTGGCTTGCTGGCTGACTTCGCCGATGTTTGCGAAGGTGTCGACCAGTGCCCGAACGAAGCCGGCGAAGGCGACGATGGTTGCCCGCTTGACGATCCGGATCCGGATAAGGACGGCGTCTGCGATGCTTGGGTGACCCAGAAGAAGCTCCTCAAGAAGTTCAAGGGTATTTGTAAGGGTATCGACCAGTGCCCGAACGAAGCCGGTCCGGATGGCAACAACGGTTGCCCGGAAGACAATGCTGACCCGGATAAGGACGGTCTCTGCTCTCCGTGGGTGACCGACAAGAACAAGCTCGACCAGTATGCCGACGTCTGTAAGGGCTACGACATGTGTCCGGCCGAAGCTGGTCCGTCTGGCAACAAGGGTTGTCCGTGGGATGATCCGGACTCCGACGGTGACGGTCTCTGCGACGAATGGGTGACCCAGAAGAGAATGGGCTACTACTTCGAAAATGCTGCAACGCTCAACGATCCGTACATCACCAAGACCTGTAAGGGTCTCGACAAGTGCCCGCTCGAATTCGGTCCGGCCACCAACGATGGCTGCCCGCTCGGCAACCCGGATACCGACAAGGATAGCCTCTGCGATCCGTGGGTCAAGGAGAAGGGTATGCTCGACCAGTACGAAGGCATCTGTAAGGATGTCGACAAGTGCCCGAACGAAGCCGGCCCGGCATGGGCTCAGGGTTGCCCGATGGATAATCCGGACCCGGATGCCGACAGCCTCTGCTCTCCGTGGGTGATTGAAAAGAATATGACCGAACAGTTCAAGGATGTCTGCCGCGGTAGCGACCGCTGCCCGAGCGAAGCTGGTCCTGAATGGAACAAGGGTTGTCCGTTCGACGACGATCCGGACCCGGATAAGGATGCTGTCTGCTCTGAATGGGTCTCCACCAAGAAGCTCCAGAAGCAGTTCGCTGATGTCTGTACCGGCATCGACCGCTGCCCGGATGAACCGGGTGACGACGGCCACGGATGTCCGAAGAAGGCTGCCGAAAAGCTTGACGGTGTTACCTTCAAGTCTGGTAAGGCCACTCTCGAATCCAACGCCAAGAACATCCTGAAGGGTGTGGCGAAGAAGCTCGTCGAAGACGATAGCTATAAGGAACTCGAAATCGTCATCCAGGGTCACACCGATAACGTCGGTAGGGAAGCCTCCAACCAGAAGCTCTCCGAGAACCGCGCTAAGGAAGTGATGAAGACCTTGACGAAGTTCGGTGTCGATAAGAAGCGTATCAAGGCTATCGGTCTTGGTTCTACTTGCCCGGTCGACGACAATAACACGTCTGACGGCCGCGAACAGAACCGCCGTATCGAAATGCACTTCGTCACTCCGGATAACGACGGTATGAAGTGCGAATCGAACTTCACTCCGTAGTAGCGAATAATCGAAGGGACTCGCTCCCTTTCGATTCTCCTTAGAAATTTCAAGACTTCCGGTTAATCTCCGGAAGCCTTTTTTTATTTTTTGAATATGACCAAACTAGATGAAATACTGACTGAATTGAATGCAACGAACCACGATGTCGTCATGATGATGCCCGCCAACCTGAACCACAAGATGGTGCAGAAAGCTCGCCTGGGCAAGAAACCCGTCCCCAAGCACACGCAGGACTTGATACTGCCGGCGGTGAACAAGCTGATGCAGCAGAAGGCCGTCGCCGAAGACAAGGACGTGAAGCAGTACAAACGTGCGGAATTGTTTGGAATTGATAATGGATGATTGATGATGGATGATGTAGGGTGAAGTAGGAATTAGGAAGTAGGAATTATTTAGTTAGGCGGCGGATCCGCGATTATTTCAATTCCGAACTCCGAATTGTCTAAGCTCTCATCTCTCTCGATTACCGCATTATGAACCGGATGGAAGGCGCTTCGCATGTAATGAGCAAAAAAATCTCTCGTCTCTCGTCTCTCGTCTCTCGTCTTTTATTAAATTAAAATCATGCGACAATACCTCGATCTCCTCCAAGACATTATTGACAACGGCGTAGACCGTTCCGACCGTACTGGCACGGGCACGCGTTCCGTTTTTGGCCGCCAGACCCGCTTCGACCTTTCGAAGGGTTTCCCGTGTCTCACGACTAAGAAACTTCACTTGCGCTCCATCATCCACGAACTGCTGTGGTTCCTAATGGGCGACACGAACATCAAGTACCTGCACGACAACAAGGTGACCATCTGGGACGAATGGGCCGACGAGAACGGCGATTTGGGCCCGGTTTACGGTCACCAGTGGCGCAGTTGGCCGACTCCCGATGGTGGGCATATCGACCAAATCCAGAACCTAATCAACAGCCTCAAGAACAATCCCGATTCGCGTAGGCACCTTGTTTGCGCGTGGAACGTGGCCGAAGTTGACAAGATGGCCTTGCCGCCGTGCCATTGCTTGTTCCAGTTTTACGTGGGCGGCGTGGGGGCCAGCGGCAAGCGCAAACTCAGCTGTCAGCTTTACCAGCGCAGCGCCGACATGTTCCTCGGCGTGCCGTTCAACATCGCGTCGTACTCGCTGTTGACGATGATGCTTGCCCAGGTGTGTGGCTACGAGGCGGGCGAGTTCGTGCATACCTTCGGTGACCTGCACCTGTACAGCAACCATTTTGATCAGGCTCGCGAACAGCTTTCCCGCGAACCGCGTAAGCTCCCGACGATGAAGATGAACCCTGATGTGAAGGACCTTTTTGAATTCAAGTTCGAGGACTTTGAACTTGTCGATTACGACCCGTGGCCGACAATCAAGGCCCCGATTGCGGTATAGGAGGCTTCGGGCTCGCTCGTTATACTCGCTCTGAGGTTTGAGGACGCAACCTTTGGTTGCTTTGAGCAAAAAAAGGCGGCTGTGCCGCAGATGAATTTGCTTGAAGGTTCAGAAATCTGTGCTCACACCTCAAAGGGGCTTTAGCCCCGACCTCACACCTCAAACCTTGCTTCCTACTATGCTACTCTCCGCTATTGTCGCTATTTCCCAAAACAACGTCATCGGTCGTGACGGGCACCTCCCGTGGCACCTTTCTGCCGACCTCAAACGCTTCAAGGCCATCACGACGGGGCATTCCATAATCCTCGGCCGCAAGAACTACGACGACATCGGACGCCCGTTGCCGAACCGCACAAACTACGTGCTCACGCGGAATACGGCGTTCGAGGCTCCGGGGTGCACTGTGTGCGGGAGCCTCGAACAGGCCTTGGACAAGGCCCGCGCCGCCGGGGAAACGGAGTGCTTCATCATCGGCGGCGCCGCCGTATACCGCGAGGCCATGCCGCTTGTCAAAAAGTTGTATGTGACGCGAGTGCTTTCCGATGTAGATGGCGATGTGTTCTTCCCGGATTGGGGAGATGGCTGGCGAATGGTATCCGAAGAATCTTTTAGCGCTGACGAGAAAAACGATTTTGCTACATTGTTCCAAGTTTGGGAGCGTTGACTCCCGCAGGATTGGGAAACATGATGAGGCGGTCTCGCAGGATTTTATTCACAGTCATCGCGTTCGCGTTCTTGGTGCTCTTTTTTGTGTTCTTCGCAAATCTGAGCAAGCGCGGGCTTGATAACGACCAATTGCATTTCGATGAGGGGTGGTCGGTCACTTATGGTGGTTCCACCTCGAATAATGTCAATATCGCGGAATACAAGATTCCCGAAGATGTCAAGATTGGCGATACGCTTGTTTACAAGAAACTCCTGAATATCGATGTCCTTCCTTTGTCCACGCTGCGCTTCAGGACTTTCCATTCTGCTGTTTCTGTCTATTTGGACGACCAGCCCATTTACAGCTATGGGCATGATTTGTATAAACAAGGGCGCCTGGTCGGTAGCGGGTTCCATTTTATCAATTTGCCCGAAAATGTTGACCGTCGCACGATTACCATAAAACAAATCGTCACGGAAACTTCTGCTGCGCTCACTTCTACATCCGTCAAGATTTTGCATAATAACATCGTGTCGGACTTTTTCTCGCGGCATGCGCTGGCGGCCGGTAGCGGTATCTTTCTTTGCCTTTTTGCCGTCCTTTCCGTTTTTGTCGGTTTCATCGCTCTTGCTTATTCGCGCTCGTTCTATCGGCTCATCCTGATAGGCTTTATTTCGTTTTTGATGGGGCTTTGGACCATGTGCTACATGAGGGTTATCCAAATGTTCTCCATGGATTTTGCCTTCAACACCTTGCTTGAGTACATTTCGCTTTATCTAGTCCCGATTCCCATGTGTCTTTTGTTAATCAATATGCGCTGGGGGAGGCTTGCACGCTGGAAGATGAACGGCCTATGGGCGTTCTTGGCCGTTGCAGTGCTGTTTTTTGTCGTGTCGACGGTGTCCCATGCGCAGAACTTCGCTCACTATTCGTGCTTCCTTCCGTTCTTCCACCTTTTTGTGATAGTCCTGTTCTTGTACATGCTTTTTGCGAGGATTCTGCACGACCGTATGTTTGGTATGCAGGAACGAATCCTTGTTTATGGAATCGTCATCTTCTTCTCGTTCGGAATCATTGATTTGGTGCGCTTCCACATGCAGTGGTACCTAGGCGTTGTCGATAGCAATATCGATGTAACCCTTTTGCCGTTGGGTGCGCTTGTTTTTGTGATATTCCTGATGGTGAGTTATTTCATTTATCTGTACGATGTGGTCATGGACAAGACTGAAAAAGAAATGCTCAAGCAGATTGCTTTCCGTGATTCGCTGACGGGGCTTTACAACAGGGCCAAGTGCGAACGGATATTTGAAGTGCTGGACCGTCGCGACAGCAAATACGCTATTGTGAGCATCGACATGAATGGCCTCAAGAAGGTGAATGACTCTCACGGGCACAGCGTCGGTGACAAACTATTGACTCGGTATGCCGAAGTATTCAAGAAGGCTTTCAACGGCGTGGGGACGACAATCCGCATGGGTGGCGACGAGTTTTTGGCGATTGTCCGCTCGGAACACCTGCACGAGTTGCAAGCGGCGTTGAAGGACTTGAAAATTCTGGAGAAAAGCAATAGCTACGGCTTGCCGGTGCCATTGGAGGCCGCTTACGGCTACGCTATACATGAACTGGGCGACCCGGCAAAAGCCAATGATGTCTACAAGCTGGCCGACAGCAAAATGTACGACATGAAAGTCAGTACGATGAAAAATCGCAAGAATTAGGTTTTTCCCGTTCTTGAAAATGGTCTGGGGATAGACGTTTTTCCCGTTTTTTGTATAGATTTACAAGCATGATTGAGTTCCATATTTTTTATAAGCTTATCGCAGCGCTGGGTATTGGTTTTATTATCGGCATGCAGCGTGAACATTCGTATTTCGATGCGTCGGATAGGCATCCGGCGGGTGTCCGCACATTCTCGATGGTCGGCTTGAGCGGTGTTTTGTCCGTATTCTTTTCTGATTTGCTGGGCTCTGTGGCTCCGTTCGTGACTGGCCTTGTTGTCATCGGGATTTTGTTGGCGGCTTCGCATGTTGCATTTGGACTGAGCCATAAGGAAGGAACTGCCGGTATAACGACAAGTGTCGCCTTGTTGCTTGTTTATCTTCTTGGTGGATTGTGTTGGTACAATCGGTTGCTGGAAGCGTGCGTGGGGATGGTTGTTCTCTTGTTGCTGCTCAATTCCAAGAAGCAGTTGCACGATTTTGCAAACAGGCTTTCGGCGGAAGATATTATCGCGACAGTGAAGTTTGCCGTGATCACGTTGATGATTCTTCCGTTTTTGCCGAACAGTTCGTTTGGCCCGCCGGGGCTCGAGGTTCTGAATCCTCATTCGATTTGGCTCTTTGTCGTGTTCATCAGCGGCATCGGTTTCGTGAGCTACATCTTGATCAAGTTGATTGGCCCGGGCAAGGGAATTTGGCTGACGGGGCTTTTTGGCGGGCTTGCGAGCAGTACCGCGCTTACGCTCAATATGGTGGGCCGGAGCCGCAACAACGAAAGCTATGCTGATGATTTTACCGTGGGCATCGTGCTCAGCTGGGCGGTGATGTATGCGCGCCTGTATTGCATTTGCATTTTCTTGGTGCCGAATCTGGCGGGGCCACTTGCTGTTCCGCTGCTTGTGCCGGTGGTCCCGAGCTTGGGATACGCCTTGTTCCTCAAGTTCAAGGCTGGGCAGCATACCGAGAAGAGTTCGGATTTCAGCAATCCGTTCCGGCTTTTGCCTGCAATCAAGTTTGGCCTAGTTTTCACAGTCGTGATGTTTGTCGCGAATGCCGCCCGCGTGTACTTGGGCAACGGAGCGCTTATCGGTTGCAGTTTCTTGGGGGGCGCCGCCGAGATGGATGCCGTGGCTTTCTCGTTAATAGACATGAGCATGAAGGCTTCTATCGAGAACCGGGAACTGATTCTTTCGATTTTGTTTGCAAGCCTTGCGAATACGCTTACCAAGGGGGGCCTTGTGTTTTTCTTGGGGGCAAAGCCCATGCGTAAGCTCATCGTACCGGCGGTCTTGGGCATTTGCGTGGTGACTGCTGTTCTTATTGGCCTTTATTTCTAGCCCTCTGCGAGGCGAAAAAGGGAATTGTCTGTATGTCCGAAAAAATGAATTACGCTTTGACGGTTGCTGGTTTTGATGGAAGTGCCGGTGCGGGAATCTTGGCCGATGTCAAGACGATGGCGCATTTTGGTGTCTATGCCCAAGCTGTATGTACGGCGCTTACAGAGCAGAACGAAGATGAATTTGTCGCTCCGGGATGGGTTATCTGGGAGCGGATTGAGGCGCAACTTGAAACCTTGTTCAAAAAGCACACGTTCAAGTTCGTGAAGATTGGCCTTGTAGAGAAGGCCAAGGTTCTCAAGCGTATTGTCGACTTTATCCGCATGCGTTCTCCTGATGCCTTTATCATTTGGGATCCCATTGCGAGTGCCAGCGCTGGTTTCCATTTCTTGAGGGCGGTGGAGCAGGACGATTTCATGCCCGTGATGAAGAATATCGATTTGGTGACTCCGAATCAGGAGGAATTTGGTTTCCTCGGTTTGGGGCTTGCCGCCTCCCGTGGGAAAATCGAACTGGGCAAGGATTTTGCTTTGCTGTTGAAGGGTGGGCATTCTAAGGACAGCGATGCTGTTGATATCCTTTGGGACCGTGACGGGAGTCAGTACAAATTTTCGAGCCCGCGCCTTGTCGGTGTCGAAAAGCATGGCACGGGTTGTACTTTGTCGGCTGCGATTTTGGCGAACTTGGCCCTAGGCAAGGATTTGCCGGAGGCTTGCAAAGCGGCCAAAGAATATATGGACAAGATGTTGCGTTCTGGTGAAGGCCGCTTGATGGGCCTTGTCTAGGCCTCAGCTAGCTTTTCTTTTCGTCCTTTTTCTTGTCGCTGCTGGACTTGTTGTCCTTCTTGTCGTCTTTTTTCGGTTCTTCCTTCTTGGAGTCCTTCTTTTCTTCTTTCTTGGGCTCGTCTTTTTTAGTTTCTTTCTTTTCGTCCTTTTTAGGCTCTTGTTTCTTGGACTCTTCTTTCTTGACGTCTTTTTTATCGTCTTTTTTCGGTTCGGCCTTAGATTCCGACTTGGATGAGTCCTTCTTGGCTGTTTCTACGGCTTTGGTGGTATCCTTTGCTGCGTTATTGATGACCTCTTGCGTTTTGGAATTGGCCTGCTTTAGGAATTTTTGCAGGTCAACGACGGGTTCCATATTTTTTTCTTCGCTGACAGAACGTATGGGAACGTAATAGGTGGAATCCGCTGCGGTGAGTGTATCTAGTCCGATGAGTTCGAATTTGGAATAAAGTAGTGCAGCCCATTCGCGGAGCCAACTCTTGCGGGATTCGCGGTTGATGTACCACGTGTTGGCATCGTAAAGGTAGTGGTGAATGTCGGTCGTGAGGAAAACGGGACGCTCTCCGGCGAGCTCTTTGAACAGGTTGGCAACTCTATGGGTCGCAGCGGCCGAAGTCAACAACAGTACGGTGTCTGCCTTGCGGTTCTTGAGCCAGGGAATGATTGTGTAGGCTTCGCTGATGGTGGAGGGGTCGTCGTGGGGGGCGAGGAATAGGGCCGCGCTGTCGATGCTGGAATGGCGCAGAAAATCGTCGGCGTAGAAATCGGCGTTGCTCCGGTCTCTGAGAACTCGGCGCCCTAGGATGAGTACGGAATCTGCTTTCCCTTGTGCCACGAGATTTGCGGCAAAGTCGTTCCGTTCCATGTCGGCGGATTGACCGTCCAGAATGACGACCCATTTCACGTGCTTGAACTCGTCGTCGTTCACGAGCCATTGACCGCTTTTGGTAAAGACGGCATAAAGTGCAATGATGGCGAGGATAATCGTCGATGTGGCGATGATGAGCGCCTTCTTGACTAACTTGGCGTAATTCTTTTTCTTTTTGTTCAATAATAGCTTGGACACTTTTTCCCCTCTTCTTTAATTTATTTGTGACTCCAGCTCTATAGAATACAGGCAGGCGTTTTCGCCATCGGAGTAATAGTTCTTTCTTGTGCCGAAAAGTTTAAAACCGTTTTTCTCGTAGAATTTGCGAGCGGAAGTGTTGCCTTCGCGGACTTCGAGGAAACAGCGGTCTTTTTCTTCGGGGCTCAGGCGGGAGAGCCCTGCATCCAGGAGCATCTTGCCGATGCCTTTATGTTGGCAATCTCGGCTTACTGCAATGCTTAATAGTTCTGAATCTGTGCCCAGTAGGTGGAATACTGCATAGCCGTTGATTTGTGGTGTACCTTGGTCTGAGTCCGTTTCGTAGACAACGCAAAGTGCATAGTTGGCGTGTATTTTTGTCGCGAACAGAGGTGCGTCCCAGTCTTGGAAGGCCAGCTCTTGCTGGATTTCCAGAATTCGGGGCAAATCGCTTTCTTTCATTTCGCGGATAGGCATATAAACGGCTAGGCTGGTTATGCTTTCAGCTTTTCGAAATATGAAGGTTGTATGTAGTTCGCTTCTTGGATCAGTGTCGGCTTGACGGTATCGAACAGCGGGGCCCATTGGTTTAGCGGTTTGCCTGTGTCTGGAGAGACGCTGGCACCGAGTTCTTCAAATACGTTTTTGAGTTCGTTGTCGGCTATGGCGGCTTCGTCTGCGACAACATGCGTTGCTTTGTTCTTGCCCAACGCCTGGATGACTTCTGCCGTGTCGATGAATTTTTCCGTGCCGTTTAGGCGCAAGTACCAATAGCCGTTGCGTGCCCGGATAACGACTGCGACGAGGTCGCCTTCTTTAGCCTGGGCAAAACATTCCAGTGCCTGGAGTGTCGTCACGCCGTACAGGTTGCGCTTGCCGCTGAAACACAGCCCCTGGCAGAACGCGACCCCGGTTCTCAGTCCGCTGAACGAGCCCGGCCCGACCGTGACCATCACGCGCTTCACATCGTCGAGCGTGGCGCCGGACCGTTCCAAGAGTGTATCGAGGTTTGCGCTGAGCGTTTCGCCCTTGGCAGACGGCTCTATAATTTCCTCATAGGCGGAACCGTCCGGCGATGATAGCGCCATCGAGATGCCTTTCCGGGAAGTGTCTACATAGAGATCGAAGGTCATTTAGGAGTGTTTGGTTAATGGTTGGTGCTCACTGCTCACAGCTCATAGCTCATCGCTCATCGCTTTATCGCAATGCTCTTGTCGATAATCAAGTCGATGAGCTGGCTGTAGGTGATGCCGATGCAGGCTGCCTGTTGCGGCAACAGCGACGTGGGTGTCATGCCCGGCAGCGTATTCGTCTCGATGGCGAACAGTTCACCGTCCTTGGTGATGCGGACATCGGTACGGCTGTAACCGGCACCACCGAGGGCGTAGTGGGCGTTCTTCACGAGTTCCTGGATGCGTGCGGTGAGTTCCGGGGCGAATTCCGCGGGAGTCACTTCTTGGCATTCTCCATTGTACTTAGCCTCGTAGTCGAAGTATTCGCGTGTCGTCATGCGCATTTCGGTGGGCGGGAGCGGCTTTTCACCTTCGATGTAGCCGCAACTTGCCTCGCCGCCGGCAATGAATTTTTCGCACAGCAGGCGGTTGGAATCCTTGAAGAGGTCTTGCACAATTTTGCCGGCCTCGTCCATGTCCTTTGCGATACCGATGCCGATGGAAGAGCCGCCCAGCGGGTCCTTGATGACTAGCGGGAACCCGAGTTCGTCGGCGACATTGACGAGTACATCTCCGGTAAAGTCGTGTTTCCAAATGACGCGGTAGGGGGGAGTCGGTATGCCGTTAGCCCTGTAGATTTCCTTGGACTTGATTTTGTCCATGGCAAGGGCCGACGCGAGGAGCCCGCAACCCGTGTAAGGAATGCCCCAGTTTTCAAGCATGGCTTGGATGTGGCCGTCTTCGCCCCACTTGCCGTGCAACGCGAGGAATGCGATGTCGGAATCGGGTAGTTCGGAGAGGGCGGGGGACTTTTTGCAGTTGGCTGCCGAACCTTCGAGACTGTGGAAATAGTTGACCGAGAAATTCGTCTTCTGGTAGGGGGAAAGTTCCCTAGAAGACCAGTGCCAGGTTCCGTCCTTGTCAATCAAGACAGGGTGGATGTTGTACTTTTCGGGATCCATGGCACGCACGACACCGGTTCCGCTCACGACGGACACGTCGTGTTCCGTGGAAGGGCCGCCCATCAATACTAAAACGCGTAAACGGGACATAAAAAACCTCTTTTTGTATTCGTTCAGGGATAATGTAGTATTTGAAATTGCCGTAAACAAAGGGAAATCGCCGTATAGGCGCCCTTTTCGCATGCATTGATTGCATGCTCATTAGTGCAATATTTTCTTGCCAACTAAATATTCGAGAAAAATATGGTTAAGATAAATTATTGTATACATCTTTATTTGGACAAAGAGATTATATTTATAAACCAAATGTGAGGTTATTGGCATGCGTGTATTCGTTACGGGCGGTACAGGATTCATTGGACACTATGTAGTCAAGGCGTTGCTTGAAAAAGGCCACGATGTCGTCATTGCGACTCGTCACCCCAACAAGATGCCTTCACTGCGCTCCAACGAAAAGGTCTCTTTTGTGGAGGCCTCCCTTACGGATTTTGACAAGCTCGGCGAGGGCTTGGCGGGTTGTGACGCCTGCATCCATATTGCACTGGGTTGGGGCGATACTCCGGGTGCCATCCTCATGAACGATACCCGTGCTACGGTGGCTCTCCTCGAGATGGCTGCCAGCGCAGGTTGTGAGAAATTTATCTTCACGAGCAGTACGGCTGCGATGGGACGTATGCGCCCCGTGATGCGCGAAGTGACCAGTAACTTGCCGATGGACCTCTACGGGGCGACCAAGGCGGCGGGTGAGGCATTCGTGATTGGCTTTACGCATGGCTATGGCCGCTATTTCCCCGATGTCAAGATGAAACGCAACATCATTCGTCCGGGGTACACGTTCGGCAATCCGGCGTACATTGATGGCTGTTCCCAGCCTGACAGACGCTTTTTCGACATGGCACGTGCCGTCAAGGATAACCAGGATATCAATATCATCAAGAACGACGGAACGCAGTTCATTCATGCGAGCCAGCAGGCTGAACTTTACCTGAAGGTCCTGGAATCCGATAAGAACGAGGAAATTTTCCTCGGGCTCGGCGAAGTGTGGATTAGCTGGAAGGAAATTGCCGAGATGATGATTTCCCTGAAACCCGGCTGTAAGTCTAAAATCGTGGAAACGGACCTCGGCTGGTCTGACGACCCGATGCTTTTCGATGTCAGCAAAATCAAGGACCAGTTTGGCTTGGCCTTTGATGCGCATGACTTCATGATGGACCACGTCAAGTGGACCTTTGATCAAGTGTAAGCTTTAACAATAAACTACTAATCACTAATGTACATTATCGTTGGTCTCGGAAATCCTGGTACGCAATATTCTAACACTCACCACAATGCAGGATTCATGGCGGTCGAAAAACTCGCCGATTCGAACAAAGACTGGAAAAGTGAACACAAGGCGCTCACCATGAAGGTGAATATCGCAGGCGAGGAATGCTTGCTGGCAAAGCCTCAAACCTACATGAACCTCTCGGGCGAGGCTGTACAGGCCCTGATGACGTGGTACAAGGTGAAGACCGACCACTTGCTCGTCTTCAGCGACGATGTTAATTTGGACGTAGGCCGCATCCGTTGTCGTAAGGATGGCAGCCACGGCGGGCAGAACGGACTTCGGAACATTATCGAGCACGTGGGCGACAAGTTCCCGCGCATCCGCTTCGGCGTGGGCAAGTGCCCTCCGAAATTCGACCTGAGCAACTGGGTGCTGGCCAAGTTTCCGCCCGAAGATCGCCCCGTCTTTGACGAGGCCATTGCCAAGGTCCCTGCACTCGTGGAATGCTACTTCAAATTTGGCATCGAAAAGTGCATGGAGCGCTACAACGGGAAGTGATTTTTTACTATATTTACCTCGCAAAAGAGGTACATTATGAAACTTTTGCCAGAAGCTTTGACGTTTGACGACGTCCTCCTTGTTCCTGCTGAATCTTCTGTCTTGCCGGCCCAGACCGACGTGAGCACCCAGCTCGCTCCGAATATCAAACTCAATATTCCTATTATCAGTGCCGCCATGGATACCGTGACGACGGCTCCTTTGGCCATTTCCCTCGCTTTGCAGGGCGGTATCGGCATCATCCATAAGAACATGAGTGTCGAAGACCAGGCCGAAGAAGTCCGCAAGGTCAAGCGGTGGCAGTCCGGCATCGTTGTAAGCCCGGTGACGCTCGATGCGGACCAGCCGGTCTCTGCAGCTTTTGAACTCCGCGCCCGCAACAAGGTGAGCGGTTTCCCGATTCTTTCCAAGGGCAAACTCGTCGGTATGCTCACGAGCCGCGACCTCCGCACGGTGAGCGACATGAACGTGAAGATCCGTTCCGTGATGACCAAGAATCCGGTGACGGCCAGCCCGAAGGTGAGCCTCGCCAAGGCGAAGGAAATCCTCGCCGAAAAGCGCATTGAAAAGCTCCCGCTCGTGGACGCTTCCGGTGCCTTGAAGGGCCTCATCACGATGACTGACATCTTGAAGCGCGAAAACAACCCGAACGCTAGCCTCGACAAGAATGGCCAGTTGCTCGTGGGTGCCGCTGTCAGTACCTCTGCCAATACTCTCGAACGCGTGGCGGCCCTCGTGGACGCCGGCGTCGACCTGTTGATTATCGATACGGCTCACGGCCACCACATCGGTGTGCGCAACATGGTGAAGACCGTTCGCAAGAAATATCCGAAGCTCACGATTTGCGCCGGTAACGTTTGCACGCCGGAAGCCGTGGAAGAACTCGCCAAGTGCGGTGCCAACATCGTCAAGGTGGGTATCGGTCCGGGTTCCATCTGCACCACGCGTATCGTGGCCGGTGTGGGTTACCCGCAGTTCTCTGCTGTCGTGGAATGTGGCAAGATGGCCCGCAAGGTCGGTGTGAAGATTATCGCCGATGGTGGCCTCAAGTTCTCTGGTGACATCGTGAAGGCTTTGGCTGCCGGTGGTCATGCTGTGATGGTGGGTTCGCTCTTTGCCGGTACCGAAGAAGCTCCGGGCGAAGTGATTCTCGCCGATGGTCGTAGCTACAAGAGCTACCGCGGTATGGGCTCCCTCGGAGCGATGAAGGCCGGTTCTGCCGACCGTTACTTCCAGGGTGGCGTCCAGGAACCGCGCAAGTTCGTTCCGGAAGGCATCGAAGGCCGTGTTCCGTACAAGGGACCGCTCCGCGACACCGTTTACCAGCTGATTGGCGGTATCCACTCTGCCATGGGTTATGCTGGTGCAGCAAACCTCGATGAACTCTACAAAAAGGCGACATTCGTCCGCATCACGGGCGCAGGCCTCCGTGAATCGCACCCGCACGACGTGACGATTACGAAGGAAGCCCCGAACTACCGCACGGGCGACTAATAGATTCTCGGAGCTTTTATAATCTTTAAAAATCCGCTGCAGATACCCTGTGGCGGTTTTTTCGTGTTTTCCGGTGTAACCAAAAAATGTCCCAAAAATGGAGCATTTGGCTGTTTATGTTTCTATACTATATGTTGGAAAGAAAAGGTGAGGTAATATGAATTATCTGAAAAGTATGGGAAAGGTGCTCTTTTGCGGGGCTGTATTGGCTTTTGTCGCCTGTTCTGACGATTCGTCGTCTACGGACCCGGAGCCGGTTGATTCCAATATCCCGGTTGTGGATTCTTCTTCGGATATGCAGAATCCCAATCTTGACGGGTCCAGTTCTAGCGGAACTCCTGTGGTTGTCAATGTCGATCCGGGGCTTGCCAAGCGCATTGTGAGCACAATGGGACCGGGCATCAATCTGGGCAACGTGTTTGAGGCTCCGAATTCGAATTTTAGGGAGTTCGACGAAACTCAGTTCAAAAGCAATTGGGGCGAGACCGTCGTTCCGGATGATTTCAAGGCTCTTGGTGATTCCGGATTCAAGAATATGCGCATCCCTGTAAGTTGGGAAGAGCACGTTGAAGAAAAGGATGGCAAGTGCGTTGTTGATGAACCTTGGATGAAGCAGGTGTTTTGGGCGGTTAATCTTGCGATTAAAAATGGCATGGTTGTCGTCTTGAACGCTCACCATTGGGATGCCATCTATGATTCGAATCCTGATACGCAAATTCCTTGCTTGTTGGATGTCTACCGCCAGATGATGACGGAAGTGGTGAAATACTCCGCAGACTCATTGATTGTGGAAACTTTGAACGAACCTCGAGGTAAACTGACTTCGGCCAAGTGGAATGTTCTCGTGGATTCCATTGTGAACGTCGTGCGTGCGGTTGATCCTCAGCGAGTCGTGATGGTGGGTACGCATAACTACAATAATGCTTCGGCGGCATCGCTGCTCAAATTGCCGACTGACGCAACGAACCTGATTGTTACATTCCATTATTACGACCCGTTCGCGTTCACGCACCAGGGGGCGACCTTTGTGAGTCCGCAATATCCCACTGGGAAGGAATGGAAGGCTACGTTTGGTGAAATGCGGACGATAAAGAATGTATTTGCCTCTATCAAGGAATGGGCTGATTCCAAGGGTGTGCCTGTCTATCTCGGCGAATTCGGTGCATATGAGGCTGCGGACAGCGTTTCTCGCGAGACTTGGACTTCGTTCATGGTGAACCTTGCTGAAAAAATGGGATTCGGCTGGGCCTATTGGGAATTTTGTAGCGGTTTCGGCGTGTATAATGAAGTTACGGGAACATGGAAGGATTACTTGATGCGAGCCCTGCTTCATCCTACAATGAAGTTCGATGAATTGGAATATCCGAGCCTCGATACGCTGAGCTATGTGCTCTTAGATGACTTTGACCAAAACGAAGGTGGAAATATCAACGTTACAGCCCTTTCTGCCAAGATGACGCTTGCTGCCGGCAATCCGGTGGACAGTGCGGCTGGCCGCTGGTACGCCTATTGTGACTTTACGAGCACTGTTACCATGGATGGCGGGGACACGCTTGTCACTTCCATTATGGTGGATGATACGACGAATGCTTATACCGAGACGAATTTCCAGAAACTGATAACGAATGGGGGCCATGAGGGGCGCGGTTTGTACTTCAAGCTGCACTTGGTGGGTGATTCCTATCCGTGGGCCGGTTTCGGTACTGCATTCTATCCCGAAGGTTTGCGGGCCAATTTCGCGAACCTCAAGGCTCTTACATTCTGGGCTAAGGGTACGGGCGATTTCAAGGTTTCTTGGGTATCCGACTTCGCCGAAACTTGCTGCCTTCAGAATTGGGGGGCGTTCGGTACGGAAATTTCGTTGACTCCGGAGTGGAAACAGTACACGATCTGGTTTGACGAGTGGGCTCCTAGCCCGTGGTCCGAGTTGGAAAGTCTCGGTGCCGAATGGCTTGAACACAATGACGATGTTCGCAATCTCCAGTTCAGCAACGGGGCCGGATACGGCAAGGTTGTCGATGAAATGCTGGAAATTTGGTTGGATGATATCCGCTTCTATGGAATGAGCGATGCAGACTTTGAGAATCCGTCTACAGCTACTCCTGCGCCTGCAACGGATCCGGCTCCAACAACAGATCCTGCACCTGCAACAGATTCGATTCCGGCTACAGATCCTGCACCTGCAACAGATTCGACGTCAGCAACAAATCCTGTGCCTGCAGCGGATTCGATTCCAGCCACAGATTCGATTCCGGCAGCAAATCCGGCTCCGATAACAGAATAGCTTAGAAGAGGCTTGTTTGCTCTGGCTCGCCGCTTGCGGCGGGCCTTTCTGTATTATTGATTTGCTCCAAAAGCCACGCTTCGTCGTGTACGGGGATGCCGAGCTCGTTCGCCTTGGTGAGCTTGGAACCGGCCGCTTCGCCGGCCAAAACCCAGCTCGTCTTCTTGCTCACGGAACCTGCGACTTTTCCACCGTTTTCTTCGATGATTTTGCGGGCTTCGTCGCGGTCCATGTTCGGGAGCGTGCCGGTGATAACGGCGGTCTGCCCTTGGAATAGCGTCTTCACGACGCCCTTGAATTCGGTGGGCAGCCCGAGGGCCACGAGTTCGTCGATTTCGTTCGTGTAGAGTGGGGTGTGGAAGAATTCGTAGACGGATTTCCCGATGCGTTCACCCACGTCGTTTACGTTTTGCAAATCCTCTACGGTGGCGGTTCGTATGGCTTCGAGCGTGCGGAAGTGTTTGGCCAGGTTCCTTGCGCTGGTGCGGCCCACGAAACGGATGCCAAGGCCGTGCAAAAGGTTTTCCAGGCTCTTTTCTTTAGATTTCTGGATAGCGTCAAAGACGTTCTGGGCGCTTTTCTTGGCCATGCGCTCCTGCGATTCGAGGTCTTCGAGGGTGAGGCGGTACAAGTCGGGGATGCGCTTGATTTTGCCTGTGGCAATCAGGCTTGCAATGAGGGCGGGGCCGAGGTTTTCGATGTTCATGGCCTCGCGGCTTACGAAATGTTCGAACAGGCATTGCACCTGCGCCGCACAGTGCATGTTTTCGCAGCGGAGGATGACTTCGCCGTCGATGTGCGTGAGCGGCTCTCCGCATTCGGGGCAGTTCGCCGGGGCGGTCACGGGGAGGGCACCGGCCGGGCGAAGTTCTTTCTTTACGTCGGTGATTTTCGGGATGATTTCGCCGCCCTTCTCGACGCCGACGGTGTCGCCGAAGTGGAGATCCAGTCGGGCGACTTCGTCGAAGTTGTGGAGGGTGGCGCGCTTGACGGTGGTGCCCGCGAGGCGCACGGGTGCGAGGTTCGCCACCGGCGTGACCGCACCGGTGCGGCCGACCTGGAATTCTACGGAGAGAAGCGGGGTATAGGCGCGCTCTGCCTTGAACTTGTAGGCGATGGCCCAGCGAGGGCTCTTGCTCGTGGAACCGAGCTCGCGCTGCATCTGCAAATCGTTCAGCTTGACGACCATGCCGTCGATGTCGAAGGGGAGGTTGTCGCGGCTCGCGCCGATTTGCTCCGAAATTTTCATGATTTCGTCGGTGTTGTTGGCTGTCCAGTATTCGTTTGTATGGAAACCGAGCCTTTTCAGTTGTTGCAGGTTTTCTTCGTGCGTCTTGTTGTTGCTCTGCGGAATGTGGTATGCAAAGAAGCGCATCGGGCGCGTCTTGCATTCGGCCACGTTCTTGAGCTTTAGCGAACCCGAGACAGTATTGCGTGGGTTCTGGAAAATCTTTTTGCCTTCCAAGATAAACTGCTCGTTCAGGCGTTCGAAAGCTTCGCGTTCCATGTAGACTTCGCCGCGTACTTCGAATGTGCCTTGGGGTATTTCGCTCGGGTCGATTTTCAGTTTCTTTGCGTCAAGCGTTTCGGGAATGTCGGCAATCGTGAGCGCATTCAATGTCACATCGTCGCCTTGGGCTCCGTCACCGCGGGTGGCCGCTTGCTTCAGGCGTCCGTTTTCGTACACGATAGAGAGTGAAACGCCATCGATTTTCCGCTCGCAGATCCATTTTTTTGACGTCTGGGAAGTATCTCTCTCGTCTCTCGTCTCCCCATAGGGGATAACATCCACTACGGGGCGAAGCCCCGAGTGTCGTATATCTCGTCTCTCGTCTAAGCTCGCAATCCCTTCTTCTGCCGCCTTCACGAACTCCGCCATTTCTTCGGCGCTGTATACGTTCGCGATGCTGAGCATGGGCACCGCATGGGCGACTTTGGCAAAATCATTGGTCAGGTCGCTGCCCACGTTTTTGGTGAGGCTGGCCTTGCCCGCCAGTTCGGGGTACGTCTTTTCGAGTTTTTCCAGTTCTTTTAGCCCAAAGTCAAAATCCTGGTCGCTCATGGGGGAGTAACCATCTTTGTAATATAGGCGGCTTGCTTCTTCCAGTTGCTTCTTTAGTTCGAAATAACGCGAAAAATCGATTTCTTTCTGGTCGGTCATACCGTAAATAATAATTTTTTCGGAAGCGGGGGATTTTCTCCTTTTTTTTTATTACCTTTCCTTTTTGGTTGGATTGATTATGGGGATTGTATGACTGAACCCTTATTTGTAGAGTTACTCGCTTTTTGTTCCATTATCTGCGTAATTTTACTTATAAAGATAAAATCGGATGCCGACTATAACGTCAGTTCCACGTTGATGGCTAGCATCGTGGCTCATGCTGCGGTCCTTAATCTGGTCGACTGCCTTTGTTTTATTTTTTACGAATCCAGCTATCCTGTCTTAAACCTTTTCTTGAATTCGGTGTATTTCGTCGTAGGGCTTTTGCTCACGTTTTCGTGGTATCAGTTTGCAATGTGTTCACTGTGCAAGAGTTTATGGGGAAAACAGTGGCTGAGGGTGCTCTCGGCCGTTCCGTTGCTGGTGACCTTGTCTGCGATTGCCAGCTCCTTCTGGACAGGTTGGCTGTTTAGTCTTGACGAGAACGGCTTTTATTGCAGAGGGCCTTATTTCATATTCCAAATGCTTGTGTGTGGGCTTTACTTGTTTATTCCGAGTAGCATCTCGTTCATCAGAATTTTTATGAAGCGATTTTATTCTGATCGTTCCATTAATTTGGCTTTTTCTTCCATTGTTGTTTTACCGCTTGCGGCGATGTTCTTGCAAATGCGCGTCCTTCCCGGGACTCCTTCTATTTCCATCGGGCTTACAATATGCATTTTGCTAATCTTTCTCAACATACAGTCTGAACGTATTTCGGTTGATTCGCTTACAGGGCTCAATAACCGGAGTCATCTGAATCGATTCCTTGATTCAAAGGTTCAGCATATTCGCAAGGACCGACAGTTGTTCCTGTTCATGCTCGATGTCGACAAGTTCAAGGACATTAACGAAAATTTCGGCCGTCTACAGGGTGATATTGTTTTGCAGATTGTCGGCGAAGCGCTGAAGAGTGTCTGTGGGCGCCTTGGGCATTTTATTGCTCGTTATGGTTCTGATGAGTTTGCTGTTGTTGCTGAATTGAACGATTTTTCCGATGCTCTCTATTTGCGGCGAAACATTCTCATGATTTTGACAAAGAACTGCGAACATTTGAAATTCCCTCTGCGCTTGAGTATCGGCTATACCTTGTGGAATCGTGGTCGCGATTCCATACCGGATTATATTTCGAGAGCGGAGAAACAGCTTATTGCCGATAAGCGCTCAAAATCTCTGGAAAGGGCCGTCCCTTAAATCGATTTTGAATGTATATTAAGGGCATGGGTATTAGGAGCTTTTCAAACTCAGTTTTTTTTGCATGCACATTGATTGCCTTGGCGGGGTGCTCCGGCGACTCCAGTTCCGGCAACGATTCCTCGACAGGTCCTGGTAGCGAAACAGTAGGGGACGAACTTACTATTCCGTCCTCGTTCTCGACAGTAGACGGTTCTTCGCCTTCTCAGGGATATTCAGATACGCAGCAGGATTCGGCGGGCTCGTCGGTTTCCGGTGAATCCGCATCTTCGGCAGGCGCGCAGCCGACGAGTTCTTCGTCTTCTTCGTTCGTTTTCCCTCCGTTTTCTTCTTCTTTGATTTTATGGGACCCGTATCCGAGTTCAAGCTCGCGCTATGCTCCCTGGCGTTCATTGGATTCTAACTCGGCGCTCTCTTCTTCCGCAGAATTGCTGCAGTCCTCGGGGTCGCAGCCGTCGTCCACGGCTTCCGAGCAGTTCTTCAATTTCGATTTCTACATGGGTGCCGACATCTCGACTGTGCAGGAATACGAGCGTAGCAAGACCAAGTTTTACGACGTGGACGGAACGGCATCGGACATTTTTACGGTGCTCAAGAACCATGGTTTCAACACTATTCGCCTCAAGACTTTTGTTGACCCCAAGGCAAAGTACGGCTATGCGGCGTCAGGTTGCGGTCACGAGGCCGAGGCCTACGCCGACAAGGACCACATCGTCGCTTACGCGCAAAAAATCAAGGCTGCCGGTATGGCGTTCCTGCTCGACATCCACTACAGCGACAACTGGGCCGATCCGGGTAAGCAAATTATTCCCGAGCGTTGGCGTAAGGTCAGCAGCTCCGATGTACTCGCCGATTCTGTCTATGCTTACACCCTTGATTTGATGAACGCACTCAAACAGGTGAACGCGATTCCCGAGATGGTGCAGATTGGCAACGAGACAACGCCCGGGATTCTTGTCCATGTGCCGAACAGCAAGACGGATTGCTGGGGCAACGGGGTGGACAAGGCGTCCACCGCCATCAACGGTGACATGGGTACTGCAAGCGGCAAGGCGAATGCTGCCAAGTATTTCAAAGCAGGTATTCGTGCCGTCAAGGAAGTCTCTCCCTCGACAAAGACCGTACTGCACATCGAACGCATCCGTCAGGCCAACACGGTCACTTGGTGGATGACGGAAATTTTCAAGAACCAGAAAGTCCCCGCCGATATAATGGGATTCTCCGCCTACACGGCGTATGGAGACAAGGCTCCCGATGATTGGAAATCGCTCTTCCAGACAGTCACCTCAAGCTACCCGGACCTGGAATTTATGGTCGTGGAATACAATGGCGGCGATTCGGACAACCACTACAATTACGACGGCTCGCGCAAGCGCACGAACGAGATGATAAAGGGAATGGACCGCTGGATTGGCACATTCTTCTGGGAACCGACGCTCAGTGGCGCCTGGGGCCCCGCGCTCTTTGACTGGAAAGGCAACGATCTCTACGCAAATTCAAAGGCGTTCGAGGAATTCCCTGCCAAGTAGTTTGAAAATGCTAAAGTTGTTAATTCTTATCTTGCTTGTATTCTCTTTTACGAATTGCTTCGCTCAAGCGGGGAACAAGGTTTCTAATGATACATCCGAGTATGCCAAAATAAACCTTTTTGACGAAAAAGGGAATTGGATTCATTTTTCGGAAAAGACGACCAGGGCAATTTCTCCGGATAATGAGAAAAAGTTCGCCGTTGCTTACGAAAATTGCGTTATCAAAAAAGATACATTTGTATAAATGTGAAAAAGATGTAGACTTTATCTCGGCAAAGTGAAATCTACGTAACATTCCTTTTTGGCTAAATTATATTTATCTTTTTGTATAAACTTTTGATGGAGGATGGAATGCCTAATTCGATAAAAATAGTGCTTATTGCCGTGATGCTCTTGGCATTAACGTCTTTTGCACAAAGTGATGAGAAAAAGACGGAGCATATTGTTTTCCATACATTTAGTATTGCACTTCCGATGGATTGGGGTGGAACGTGGACTCAGTACAGCAATCATAAATACGAAGATAGATTTACTCGTGATCGTGATTTAAAAATGGATATGACCATGGGACTACAATTGAAGTGGACTCGTGATCTAGTTTTTCAAAGTGGTTTGTCTTTTGTGGTCGGTGCGGGAATGGGTTTTATTGATTTTCCAGTGAATGATTACGAAATTGATTCTCGTTTTGATTTGAATTCAAAAGTTGGATTGGGCTTTGCTCCATTTGTAAATGATTTCATATTAGCGGTGCATGCTATTTTCGGTGGCGACATGAAATATTTTGGGCAATCTTATCAGAGGGAGGAATCCACTTATGAATTTTCAACGTTGCTGTTTAATTTTGTTGGAGGTGGCGATATTGTTTTGGGGTATCGAATTACAGAAAGGTTAGGAATTAATATGGGTGCAGATGTGACTGCGAATTTATTCGGTCTTGGAAAGAGAGAATATCGTTTTGGCCATTCCGATGATCCAGAAACGATAGATTATAACCTCAGTCATATCTTTTCTGGATTTCAGGTTGTTCCGTACGTAGGGGTGTCGTTTAAGTTCTAATTGGAAGATTCTCTAATTTGCCATTAAAAACATCAAATAAGGTGATTGTTTCCCATAGAAAACACTTTCTGAGGAAAATCAGGGCCTCGTTTTCTGTTATTTTTCAATAAATTTATGTATGTGAGCCCCTTTTCAATGGAGTATATCATGAATACCAAGATTCTGACAACTTCGGCTATCCTTGCCTTGTCTGGCGCTTCTTTTGCTGCAACGGCCTATATCAACCAAGTTGGCTATCGAACGGGTGATTTCAAGGAACTTACGCTGTTCGAGGGTAGTGGTAATGTTGAGTTTGTTGACAAGTCCGGCCAGACAGTGCTTTCTGTGACACCTTCGACTGCCGCGAAATGGGACGGCAGTGGCCAAAGCGTTCAACTCGTCGATTTCTCCGAACTCAAGACTCCTGGAACTTATACTATCAAAGTGAACGGTCAAGAAGTTCGCAAGGACTTGAAAATTGCGGACAAGGCTTATGGCGATGTTTCAAAGGCGCTTTTGAAGTGGTTCTATTATCAGCGCGCTTCCATGGCTCTCGAAGAACAGTATGCGGGCAAGTGGAAACGCAGCGCCGGTCACCCCGATAAGGGTGTGGCTTTCCATAGTTCTGCGACGGGCGGCAGTGGTACTGTCGATAGTCCCAAGGGGTGGTACGATGCCGGAGACTACGGCAAGTACATCGTAAATTCGGGCATTTCCACCTACACGCTCTTGAGCCTCTACGAACATTTCCCAGCCTATTTTGACAATCTCAAATGGAACATCCCGGCCGACGGTAATCTGCCGGATTTGCTTGCCGAAATCAAGTACAACCTGGACTGGATGCTTACCATGCAGGCGGCTGACGGGGGAGTCTACCACAAGCTGACGACGCTCCAGTTCTGCGGAACAATCATGCCGAACGAAGATGTGGACACTCGTTACATCATCGGAAAGAGCGTCACTGCAACGTTTGATTTTGCCGGAGTGATGGCTGTTGCTGCCCGTGTGTACGAGAAGTTTGATTCCTCATTTGCCGCCAAGGCTCTCGAAGCCGCCAAGAAGGCGTATGCCTGGGGCGAAGCGAACCCGAACGAGTTCTACAAGCAGCCGCACGATGTGGCGACGGGTACTTACAGTGACAACAATGCCAAGGACGAGAAGAATTTTGCTGCTGCGGAACTTTATGTGACGACTAAGGACGGATCGTACAAGAGCGAAGGCGCTTTCACGGCGATTCCGGGGTGGGCCGACATGAGCGGCTTGGTCACCTACAGCAAGGCGACCCACCCAGACGTATTTGACGACGCCGCTGCAGCAAAAGATAGCCTGCTTGCGGTCGCAAATCACTATGCGAAAATCGCCTCGACCGGCTTTGGTGTGCCCATGACGAAGGGCAACTTTTACTGGGGCTCGAATAGCGCGGCCGCTAACATAGGTGTCTGGTTGCTTCACGCTTACTATTTAACCGGTGACAAGAAGTATTATAACTCGGCAGTACGTACGCTTGATTACTTGCTGGGCAAAAATCCGATGGATATGTCCTATGTGACCGGTTTCGGTTCCAAGTCCCCGATGCACCCGCACCACCGCCCGAGCCAGGCCGATGGAATCCAGGACCCGGTACCGGGTATGCTGGTGGGAGGCCCGCAACCAGGTGGCGAGGATATCGGTTCTCAGGAATGGCAATGCAAAGATTACCGTGTGAACGGGGCCCCGGCTAAGTCTTACTTGGATGACGAATGCAGCTATGCGAGCAACGAGGTCGCTATCAACTGGAATTCCCCGATTGCCTATTTGGCGGGGGCCATAGAGGCGCTCAATTCAGGCTTTGCTCCGTCTTTTGCTGTCGATGGGCTCGATGCTCTCCCGAGGGGCCGCCCGGCGTTAAAGGCTGCCGATGGCTCCCTGAAACTGCGGTTCGACACCCACAAGGTGTTTATCGAGAGTAATGGAATCCGCTACGACTTGAAGGGCAAGAAGCTCAAGTAATTTGTTTCCTTAATCAAAAAGCGCGTCCTGTTCAGGATGCGCTTTTTCTATGCAAATAATTGCAGCGTGTGTTTATGAACAGCGCAAAACTTGACCTGGGCGGATGAGGTTGCCCTTGATGTTGTTTAGCTGCTTGAGGCGCTGGATGCTGATGCCATACTTGCGGGCGATTTTCCCGAGGCAGTCTCCGCTGCGCACTTTGTAGTAGCGGTGCTTGGACAGTTCCTTCTGGAATCCACCTTCGGCGGCGAGGAGCTTTTCCGGATCGAGTTCGACGCTCACGTTCCAGAATGTGCCTTGTTCAAAGTTGAAAATGGTGGCGGGGTCGATGTAGATGCCTTCATAGCGCATCTCGAAGTGCAGGTGCGCCCCGAACGAGCGGCCCGTGTTACCCCCGACGCCGATAGTGTCTCCGGCCTGGAGTTCGTCGCCGACGTTCACGTTCCAGCTGGCGAGGTGCGCATAAAGCGTCGTGAGGCCGTTCCCGTGGTCCAGGATGACGTACTTGCCATAGCCCCTGCGGCGGCCTTGGTTGCGGACTTTTACGACTTTCCCGGCAAAGGCGGCCACAATGGTGCGGTTTTCGCCATGACAAAGGCCCAAGTCGATGCCGCGGTGCATGCGGTAGGTGCGGATTCCGTAAGGCCCTGCGATACGGCGGCTTTCGGTCGGGACGATGGCCGTGGTCATGTCCAGTTGGAGTTTTTTGAGCTCCTGGCCTGCGAATGCGGAATCGGTAAAGGCGGCGAGTTCAGCGTCGGCTTCTTCCTGGGTCATTTCGTTCGGGTTGTCCACTGTATCGGCGCTTGCTTCGGCTGCGGCGCTTTCCTGGAGCTCGTTTTTGACCGTGGAACCGGGGTGCATGTGCAGGCCCGCATCGGAGTTGTCAGAAATTTCTTTCAGGGATTCAAGGGCGTCGTCGTCAAGAGTCAGCGCGGCATTCTCTTCGAGTCGTTGGATGGCGTCTTCGGCAATCTTGTCTTCTTTCGCGAGAACGGCAAACGGTAGGGCAAGCAATAATATATATATACGCATCTTCATAATAATCGTTGGGGTAAAGATATATCATTTAGCGGGATTTGTCACTCCGGATAAAACTTATTTATTTGTGAAATTCAGCCCGTTTTGGGCAAATTGTGCGGAGGGTCACACCCATATTTGGAAAACTTCGACTTATCGTGGAAAATGCATGAGAAAATTTGCTTGGTTTCTGTAATGTCTATTTGCGTAAGATAAAGTTGCCGGAATTGCATCATTTTTGTAACTTTATTATTCATTTTTCGAATGACCTAAACTTTTTAGTTCATTAATTTGCAAAATAAGGAATAAAACAATGCTCCATGCCAAAAAATTGCAGATTACACAATGCATTTTAGCCGCAATTGTGGCTTTGTTCATGACGACGACTGCATTTGCTCAGAGTGGCTTCAATATTGTAGAGCAAGTTGCGCCAATTACAGTTGTCCCTAAGGGGTTATGGGGAACCTTGATCTTTTCCGTAAATTATGGAGGTAACGAGGTTTCTTACCAGTGGTACCGCACTTACAGTGACCCTTCGAGGGTGGATGAGAAAATTGAAGGGGCTAACAGTAGTGCGTATGGTACGAATGCGATGAATGAAGGGGACGTTCGCTTCTTTTACTGCATAGCGACGTATAAGGGAAATGTTCTAAAGTCTAACGTGGGTGCAGTGGTCAGTACGGGGTTGCCCCAGTTGTATGTGAGTACCCCTGGTAACGTTGAAATTGTTTCAAAGGATGTATGGATTGATAATGCTTCTATTTCGTTGTCTTACACCGAAAAAAAAGAATGGGAATTTACGAGTAAGAAAACGAGTATTCGCGCGCGCGGCAATTCTACTTTGCACCAGCCAAAGAAACCGTTTGCGCTTAAATTAGACAAGGCTATGAGTATTATGGGAATGCCCCAACATAAGCGTTGGGTTCTGATTGCCAATTATCTGGACAATAGTTTCTTGAAAAACCATATTGCCTTTTATATGAGCAAAAAACTCGGAATGGATTATACCGTGCAAGGAAGATATGTTGACCTCTTCCTTAATGGTGAGTACAAGGGCCTTTATTGGTTGGGGGAGGCTATCAAGGTAGATGTGAATCGTGTAAATATTTATGATGGCTATAAAGGAATGTCGGATAAAGAAGATAAGGATTTCCTTGTCGAAATGGATAAGAATTATGACGAAAATCCGATATTCGAGACGTCGAGACGAGAAATGCCGTATAAGATCAAGAATGACGATTATATGGTTGACGGTAACGGTGCTTTGACAGCTGGCGGCAATGCCCGATTGACCCGCTTCCAGAAAAAAATTGAAAACTTGGAGAAGCTGCTTTATCCTAACTATGTCAGCGGAATGAACACGAATAATGCCGCGCCTCCTGACGAACGCTATTCAAATATTATCGATGTCGATTCTTGGGCTAAATTCTGGCTGATTAACGACCTTATGGATAATATTGAGCTGCAGCATCCTAAGAGTTGCTATTTCACCTATCAGAATGATATAGATCTCTTTAAGGCTGGCCCTGTTTGGGATTTTGACTGGAGTTCCTTAACTACAAGTACAACATATCTTCGTGAGTCTATCTATTACGACGCATTGTTCAAGTCCCCATTGTTCATTCTTGCAGTAAAGCGCATTTGGGATACTTATTCCAAAGATCTCAAAATAAGTGCCGAAATTGAAAAAATGCGAGAATACCTGAGAGCAGCTTCTGTGGCAGACAGTGTTGTATGGGTTTATCATCCACATGGCGAAGAAAAAGCCAGTTATGATGAATATGTGGATTTCTTGAAAGATCTTTTGAATAAAAAGTTTAAACATGTAGGAAAGTTCATAACGGATACACTGCCGAAGGTTAAGGCCATATCCCCGAAACTTGTGATGCTTTCTGATAAACTTGAATATGGTGGTACTGCCCAAAAGCCGGTTGTAACGGTGCTAGACGAAAATTATGCTTTGCTTAAGGAAGGTGTTGATTACACGCTTTCGTATGCAAATAATATCAACATTGGAACGGCTTCGCTGCATTTCGCCGGAAAAGGAAATTATGCGGGCATGCTAGATACGACCTTCTCGATTGTCCCGAAGTCGGTTGTTGTGACTGTAGATACCCTTTCCAAGTCCTATGGAGAGAAAGACCCAGAATGGAGTTATTCTGTTAAAGGCCTTTTGAGCTTCGGCGGTGTCAAAGAACGGCTTAATGGAGTCGAACTTACTCGTGAACCGGGTGAAAATGCGGGTGAATATGCTATTTCTGCAACTGTTAATCCTGCTGCCAATCCGTCGTATTATTCTGTGACCGTAAAAAAAGGTGTGTTGTCGATTAATCCGGATACCACGAAAATTGTGGTCTCGGTCAGGGGCACCACAGATACCGTGGAATATAATGGCAAGAAACGTTCCGTGCGGGGCTTTGAAATGACATCCGATAATGATGTCTACTCCTTGGATTTTGTGAACTACAAGGGCGACTCGCTTGTCTCGGGGACAGATGCGGAGACATATCCCATGGGCCTTGTGGCGAAGGACTTCGAGAATACTTCGGTTAACTATTCTAACGTGGTCTTTGATATCACGGACGGAAACCTTGTGATTACTCCGAAGCCGGCTGTGCTGACGGTGGCTAACGCCTCCAAGACCTATGGTAAAAAGGATCCTAAGCTGAAGTATTCTGTCGAGGGCATTCTCAAGATTGACGGAACCAAGGATTCCCTGAAGGGTGTCGTTTTGACTCGTGAAGCGGGCGAGGATGCCGGTGAGTACGCTATCAACGCCAAGATTGATAGTGCTGCCAATTCGAATTACGCTCTGAGTGTTGAAAAAGGCCTGTTCACGATTAATCCGGATACCACAAAAATTGTTGTCACCGTCAAGGGGCATAAGGATACTGTGGTATATGACGGCAAGAAGCATTCTGTACGGGGCTTTGATATGAAGTCTAGCCTTAAGGCGTATTCTGTGGATTTCGTAAATTACAAGGGAGATTCGCTTGCGTCCGGAACCAAGGTCAAGACCTATGCTATGGGCCTTGCAACGAAGAACTTCAAGAATACATCTGCCAATTATACGAATGTGGTGTTTAAAGTCGAGGACGGAAGTCTTACGATTAAGAAGAAAGAAGTTGAGAAAAAGGATGCCCTGCTTGCATCCCGTGTAAGTGTGGGGCTCCTGAAAGTCTATGCAATGGACCGCCGCATTCAGGTGAATACCTCCATGACGGGTGAACGCTTTGCCGTTTATGACATGCAGGGCGTTGTCGTCCAGAATGGCCTGGTAAATGCAGCCAGTTTCGAAATTCAGGTTCCGAAGGCTGGTGCCTACATTGTCCGCGTCGGTTCACAAGTACAGCGTGTGGACGTTAGGTAAGCGTAGATAGACAATTAGAAACTCAACGAAACGACGGCGCCTTTGGTGTCGTCGTAAAATAGCGGTGCTATAGCGACTCTTGACGGTTCGGCTTTTTCACCGACTTTGTCCTTGTAGAATACGCTGCCGATGTACCAGCCGATAGATGCTCCCATGAGCGTTCCTGCGACGGCGTCAGAAAACCAGTGAGCTTCGCCTTTTGCGCCAAGTACCATGCTTGTGGCGATGTAGCCTGCGTAAAGCCCGCAACCGGCAACGACCAGCGGTTTGTCGCGGTTGTAGCTTGCGATACTCATGGCAAGCGAAGCGTTTGTCATGGAGTGCCCCGAGGGCCAGCCGTAAAATACGCCACGCCTGCCGAATCCCCACTTGAAATCGCGTGAAAGTTCTCCGTTGTTGTTTTCGGCATCGGGGTGTGCACGCCCCGAAATGGCCTTGAGGATGTTGTTGTAAAGGAATGCGACTGCGGTTGCTTGCGCTGCAACGGCTCCGGTATTGTTTAGAGCCTTGTTGCTACTGATAAAGTACATGTATCCGGGAACGAGAAAGGGGAAAAATGTACCCATTGCCATCCCTGGCGTGAATGCGATGCCAAAGGCGACTTCGTTTTGACGCGCGGCAAAACGTGCCACCATCAGGTCTTTGTCTTCCATGGAAAGATGGTATGTCAAGGCCCCGCCGAGCATGTGGAATCCGAGCGGCCACCCAAATGCACTCAGGAGCATGTTGTGGCCTAGGTGATCGAACGGAGAAATCTCTTGCGTAGAATCTGCCCCTTGTGCGAGGGCAAATGTCGTAGCGAATAAAATAGCGCATGCAAGACGTCTCATATTAAAAATATACAACATTTTTAGCAGAGTACTTTTCTGAAAATTGTATTATCTGAAGATATAAAATAGGGGTAGATCAATAGAAAGTATATATATTTGATTTGATGTCCCCAAAGAGAAAGCGAATTATGATTACTGCAATTATCCTTTCCATTCTATTTATTCTAGGAGATGCTGGCGTGCTGTTCTTGAGTCAGGAAAAATTCGGGCGTATTCCACAGGGTAAACGACTTGAACGGATTAAACAGTCTCCGAATTACGACGGTAAACAGTTCGTCAACGAGGTTGAAACTGTCACCATGACTGGGGACAAGGGGGCTCTTGCGATATGGAAGGATTTTATGTTCGGCGACAAGTCGCAAAGAATTCCCGACACGGCGCTGAATGTAATCAAGACGGACTTGAAGTCTCTTCCTGCCGATCGAGACTGGATTGTATGGTTTGGTCATTCGTCGTACTTGATGAATTTATCTGGGAAAAAAGTTCTTGTGGACCCAGTTTTTTATCAAGGTTCGCCGGTGAGTTTCGTGAACAAGATGTTTAAAGGCACCGACGTTTACAAGCCTGCCGATATGCCCGATATTGATTTTCTCGTGATTTCGCACGACCACTGGGATCATCTGGATTATCAGGTGGTAAAAGAACTTGAACCTCGCGTAAAGCATGTGGTGACGGGTCTCGGTGTGGGCGAGCATTTTGAATATTGGGGCTATGCGACTGAAAAACTTGTGGAACTTGACTGGTGGGAATCTTCGGATTTAGGAGCCGGTTTCAAGGTAACGGCGACTCCGGCGAGGCATTTTTCGGGTCGCGACTTGCGCCAGAATAAGACTCTGTGGGCATCTTTTGCCATTGTTTCTCCCAAACGCACGGTATGGATTGGTGGCGATACGGGTTACGGGCCGCATTTTGCCAAAGTGGGCGAAAAGTTCCCGGAGATTGACCTTGCAATTCTCGAAAATGGACAGTACAATAAAGATTGGGCTCTTATCCACACGATGCCGGAATTTCTCGCGAAAGAAATGCAGGAACTTGGTGCTGCCCGTTACATGACTGTCCATCATTCCCGTTTCTGCTTGAGCAAGCATAGCTATTTGGAGCCGCTTGAAAATGCTCGCCGCGCCGCTCAAGAATCGGGTAAACCTGTTCTTATGCCGCAAATGGGCGAAGTGACATATCTGGAGTAATTTTAAGCGGACATTTCTTCATATTTATTATATTAGAATCTGCGGAAATTTTGTGTTGGTGCTCTATGAGAAAGTCTATTGTATTTTTGCTTGTCCTTTTGATTGTGGTGGCTGCTTCGGCGGCTGTCAAGAAAAAACGTTTTGATGTTGGCAGGGCGGGTGATGCTTCTGCCGCGACTGAGGTCGTGGCACCTGAGGAAGGTGCTGCAATGGATGGTGCGCCTGTAAATGAATCTGCTGTATCGGTGATGTCAGCCGTTGCAGAACCTGAAAAGCCTGTACAAAAATCGGAATCCTTCTATATGCTCATTGCTCGTGAGCAAAAGGTTCTCCGTGAAAAGTTGACGGCCGCGATTTCTGCAATGAAGAGCGGTGACTGGGGTGCCATTTGGAAATTCCTTGTTATTTGCCTTTTGTACGGCATGCTGCATGCGCTTGGCCCAGGGCACGGAAAATCGATTGTCGTGGGGTATTTTATTGCGCGTCGTGGTCGCTGGCGGCAGGGCGTTGCTCTTGGCGCGGGTATTACTGTGACACATACGATGAGTGCTGTCCTCTTGTTGCTTGTTTTATATGCAATTTTCAAAGCGACCGTGTTTAATGCGTTCGAGACGGGACGTATTGGCATTGAAAGGGCGAGCTACGCATTGATTATGCTCACGGGTGTTTTGCTGGTGGTGCTTGGAATCAAGGACTTTTTCACGCAGCGTAAGCATTGCGGGGGTGTTGAAAAAGAGGAATCGCTTCCGCCTACTGCTCGCTGGCGTGAAATCATCGGCGTCGCCGCTGTCACGGGAATTGTGCCCTGCCCGGCTGTTGCGTTGATTGTGCTGTTCTGCCTGCTGAATTCGATGGTCGCGCTTTCACTTTTAGGAGCGCTAGTCATCTGCATTGGCATGACTATTACAAACGTGGCATTCGGTATTGTCGCTGTAGCCTTCCGCAAGGGTATTGACAAGGGGAGCGCCCACACGCACGTTGCTACGAAGATTTACACTGTAGCAACCCTTGTGGGCGGGCTCTTGATCTTTGTTTCGGGGCTCTTGTTGTTTGCCAATCAGTTCGCGGGTCGCGTGTAATCCCTTGTGGCTAAATGCCACAAATGGTGTTATTCCGCGCTTTCCATTTCGTTAATCAGCTGGATGTTGTACAGTTTTTGCACCTGTAGAATATCGAGGATAACGGCGATGCGTTCGTAAGTCGTTCCCTTGTCGATTTTGATTGCGACAGGGGATTTCTTATTCTGCACCGTAGCGGCTTTTTCGCGGAGTTCGTCGGGCGTGCCACGCTGACCGTTAAAGGCAAGTTCCGTTTCTGAGAGTTCTATGTACAAGCCCTCGGGCGTGTCGCGCTTGGTTTCGGTTTGCGTTTCGGGCAAAATCAGCTTGAGCACAGATTCGTCTTGCTTGAAGACGGAAGTCACTAGGAAAAATACGAGCAGCAAGAAAACGCAGTCAATCAGCGGCGTCATGTCGGGGCGGATTCGGCGGGTTCGCTTTGCCATTTATGCATCCTCGTTTATCGAACCGGCGGCACGTCTGTGGTCCTTTTCCTTCAGAATGCGGCCCAGTTGCAAAAGTACATCGTTTTCCACATTGTCCTGCTCCGATTCCATGCGGGCATTCAGGTAGTTGAACGAAATGACGTGCGGAATGGCAACCACAAGGCCAATCACGGTCGTGATGAGGGCAAGTTTGATGCCGGTGGCAAATGCACCTGCGTCAGAAAGGCCAGAAACGGCAATGACACTGAATGCGTTGAAGATGCCGAAAACAGTGCCCAAGAGGCCGAGTAGCGGAGAAATGCTTGCGATGTTTTCAATCGTGGTCATGCCCTTTTGTAATGGAGAAAATGCGAGCGCGATTTCGGTGCGGATGCTTTCGATAATGATGTGGTGATCGGTATTGTGCGTCACCACACGATGTAGAATTTTGGATGGGAGACGTTTGCGAATGCTCCTGTTAAAAAGAATCAGCGAAATGATTTTCCACACGATGATGGAGTAGCCTACGAAATTCATGGCTACGAGAACGTAGGCGATGACGCCGCCCTGTTGGATAAAGTCTAAGATGTAGTTCATGTTTATCTTTCCTATTTTAAAGTCTTTACGTTGTCATTGCGAGGTCACTTAGTGACCGTGGCAATCTTTTTAATGTAAGTTGTACTTGATGGGTATCTCCATTTTCCAGGTGTCCTTGCCAAGTACTGCTGGAATGGGGTCAAACTTGGGGACGGCTTGTACGGCGGCAAGCGCACTCTCGTTCAGCGAAGAATACGGGCACGGTTTTGCAACGACTGCACCGCTGATGCTTCCGTCTTTTGCGACTGTGAACTGCACGCGCACAGTGCCTTCTTGCTTGAGGCGACGGGCTGTGGCGGGGTAGTCCTTCTGCTTTTCAAATGCCTTGGAAAGCCCGATGAGGTAGGCCTTTGTCACCTTCATCAACGAATCCTTCGAGGGCTTCGGCGGAGGAGGAGGTGGCGGCGGCGGTGGCGGTGCCACAGGCTCTGCGGGGGGCTCTACAACGGGTTCTGCGTCCGTAACCACAATCGGTTCTGGCTCCGGTTCGGGTTCAGGTTCCGGTACAGTGTCTTGCACGATATTGGGGATAATCTTCGCACGAACCACCTTCTGCACGATTTTTTTGACTTCAGGCGGGGGCGGAGGTGGCTGGAGCAGCAAGCGCTCCACATGAATCACCTCGGCATCTTCGCGGGTTGTAACCACCTGTGTTCGCTTTAAGAACCCCCAGGCATAAAAGCCCACATGCAGTAAGACTGCGATAACAATGCCCACGCAAAATACTCGCCGCATCGTAAACGCAGAATAGGGATTGCGGGGTTTTGATTCAAATTCAGGATACATTAGATTTTATTAGAAGTAATATTTCGCTTTCGCCCAAACTTCGCGGTTCTTCTTGTAACCTGCGAGTTGTCCACGCTTGCCTCCAAAGTGGTCATAGCCGAGCGAGAGCATCACTTGATCGGTAAGCGAGTAATCGCCCGAGGCTCGGCCATAGTAACCGAGATTGTCAATGTCAAACATACCGTAGAGCGAGAGCTTTAGCGTGTTGTTCAGGAGTTCCTTTGAAATGCGGAAAGTCATTTCGGAGGAATTCTTTTCATTTGTGAGTTCATCTGAATAGTCGGCGATGTACTTGTGCAAATACTGTACCATGAAGGTCCAGTTGTTGCCTGCGTACCAGTCAATTCCACCGAGCACGTTGAACGTGTTCTTGCGGGCGTAATCGAGGTTGTTGGCATAACCGAGTGCTTCTCTGAAATATTCCGCAACTTCGGCTCGAATCACAAATTCGCCAATGGGCATCGACATGTCGCCACCGAACATCGTCATGGTCTCATGAATCCCGTGAATCACGACGGAATCCATGCTGACCGGCTCTACGACAGAGACCGGCGACTGGTTGTGCGTATGGAGCGCCGAGATAGAGAAATCCAGATTCGAGAGGAAGAACGAAAGTCGCGTTCCGAAGTCGCCATTCTTGAATTTTTCATCGGGGCCTTCAGGGAAATCAAGCCCCGCTTTTTCGGGCAAGTTCGGACGCCAGGGATTGTCCTTACCCATTGGCATTTGGAAGTATCGTGGCACGGGCACATAGATGATTTCGGCGTTTACCCGCTCGCCGGGGTACTTGACGCGGAAACCGTCAACGGCCATGCGCATGTCGTCGTAATCGCTCGACATGAATTCGGTGTAATCTACAGGCGAAATCAGATCGGTGACGCGCAACCCATCGGCGACGCCCCACACTACGATCTGGCGACCTGCCTTGAATTCCACAAGTTCATTCTGGTAGTTGAAATATGCCTCTTGCAGTTGCACGCCTGTGCGGTCATCGAGAATGCTGTTGTGTACGCCATTTAGGCTTGTGAACAAGTAAGCGTTCTCGTAATCCACGCGGAGTTCCGCTCGCAGGCGTGTCCGCGACGTCGTGAAGTCGTGCGGATGCTCCGTCTGCACTGCATGATACGTATCCACGAACCCGTTGAATTGAAACGGGGATTCCTGGGCGAAGGCTACGCTCGCGACAATTATCGTAAAAACTGCAATTTTATTCATAACTGGATCCTTCGACTTCGTGCTTCGCACTTCGCTCAGGATGACTCTCTTTCGTCTTTCGTCTGTAGGACCGAAGGTCCGTTCTTTCGTCTATTTTACAGTCCTCTTTCCAGGCGCGGGACGGTGAATGTCTTCGCGTCAAGCGGGATGTTGAACTTGATGTCGCCGAATTCGAGGATGGTCTTGTGGTTGCTCTGCACGTTTTCCATGGTCATCTTGCTGATGGCCCAGAAACCGTCTACCTGGACGACACTTCCGACCTTCAGCAAACGGTGCAGCTTGCCGAGCTTATCGTAGTATTCCACCTTGGCTGCAATCAGGCAGTCTTTGCGGATCCACATGATTTTCTTCGAGAAGATTTCGTCGCTCTTCTTGGGTACGGATTCAACGACCCAGCAGTCTACGCCATCGACCTTTTCTTCGCGCACGAATGTATGCGTGTCTTCGTCGATATTGCGCTGGCCCACATCGTCGTAAGTGAAGTCGGAACCCATGAAGTAATCCGTTTTGGAACTCTTTCCGCTAATGCGACGAGTCTTTTTCATGGCGGGCAGATAAAGCCACTTGTCGTCATCCTTGTTGATGTCGTCGTAATCGACAGTCAGGAATCCTGTGCCCTTCACGTCGTTGGGGTAGCGGAAGAACATAATCTGCTTGGTGTCTTTGCCCACGTCCATTGCAAACGAGGTAATCTTGCGTTCGCGCTTGTTGCCACTCTTGTTCACAAGTGTCATCGAAAGTTCAGAACTACGAGTGTCACCATCGGGGCGGTCATGTACCTTCTGCACGATATCGCGGCCGGTTAAAGTTTCTGCGCACACCATGGCGCTCAATGCGACAACAATCGTCGCGGCTGTTTTTGCGATTTTCATAGTAAATTTCTCCTATTTTCCAAAAATCTTGAATTTCTTGATCAAAAGCGGTGTCACGAACAGGTCGGCGAGCAAAGCCGAGACAAGGCCGATGAACACCACAAAACCAAAGTTGAATGTCTGCGTTGCCTTCGAGGTCGTAAAGCCGGCGAAGGTCGCTACCATGATGATTGTGGTCATCACGAGTGCGGGGCCAGCGTTGCGGAATACGCAGAGGATGGATTTGCTGTAATCCTTGTTTCGGTCAAATTCTACATGCCCGTGGTTAATGAAGTGAATCGTATCGTCCACCGAGAGGCCGATAATCATCGGGATAAGCGTTGCCGTCATCATGTCGAGCGGAATGTTAGTGAGGCCGAGGTAACCGCCTACGAAAATGCCCGGAGCGATGTTCGGAATCATGCCGATAAGGCCCGTACGGATGCTACCGAAGACAATCATCAGGAGAATTGCCACAATCACCACGGAAATCAGGAACGATGTCATCTGGCCTACTTCCAGGTACTGTTGCATGGCGGTAAACTGTGGCAAGTTACCCACGGCAGTCACCTTTGCATCCGGGAAGAGCTTCGCCGCATACGCCTGCAAATCTTCCAGTTCCTTCTGGAGCTCGTTGGAGTTGTAGCTCGAAATTTCCACCATCAGGCGGAGCTTCTTGTAGTCGTAATCCATCCAGTAAGTTGCTTCGCTACCACCTGCGTTTTCGTAGAGCAAAAGCATCTGCGCTACCTGTTCCTCGTTTTCGGGGATGGTGTACATTTCCTGGCGATTTTCGTTCAGCGTCCGGTCCAAATCCTTGACGATGTCAAGAATCGAGGTGGAACGTTTGGTCAGCGGGTATTTGCTGGCGTGATCTTGCAACTGTTCCAGTTTTTTCAGGTTTTCGACTTCTTTTGCCTTATCATTTGTGCCAAAGTCAATCACCAAATCGTACGAATAGAAACTGCCGATTTCTGATTCAGCCACATAGAGCATCTTGCTTACGTATTCAACCTTGCGGCCCATGGTGCGTTCCACGTCAAAGGCGGGTTCTATCTTGGTCACACCATAAATGGAAATTGCAGTCACGACGGCAAACACGATGGCAATCGGCTTGCCGTGCCCGAGTACGAATTTACCGATAGAATCGAGAATGATTCCCATGCGCGTGTCGCCACGTTCGAGCACCTTGGCGTTCGGTTTCTTGTCTTTACCGAAACTCAGGAGAATCGGTGAAATCGTCAGCGCAACAAGCAGGATGAATGCAATCGCAATCGATGAGAGAATGCCCACGGAACGAATCGGCTTGAGCATTACCGACAGGAAACTGAGCAGCGCTACGATGGTGGTGAGGCCCGAGAACAGTACCGACCAGCCTGTTTCACGCATGGCGTAAAGCACCGATTCCTTGCGCTTGCCTGTGAGCATCATGTTTTTGCGGAAGAACGAATTGATGTGAATGTTGTATGCAATCGACACGGCAAAGGCCAAAATTACCGGAACCATGATGTTGGTGGCATCCATGTAAAGCCCAAGGTAACCTACCAGGCCGAAGGTCATGATGACGCCAGCAAAAGTCGTAATCAGCGGTGAGACAATTCCGCGCAGCGAACGCGTTACGAGGAACATCACAATGATGGCGCAGATGACTGTAATGACGAAAATGCGGCTCATTTCTTGCCCGATGTAGCTCATTTTCTCAAAACTCAGGTAGGGCATGCCCGTAGCGCGCGGGTTCAGCGGTGCGTACTTTTCCTTTGCGATGATTGCAGCCGTTTCACGGCCCGTTTTCATGTCGGGGGCTTCCGCTTTTTCACCTTTTGCTTCGCCTTCGGCTTTCCACACGGAATCTTCGGGGAAGGGGCGCAGTTTGATGTTGATGAAGGCCTGCTTGCGGTCAGTCGAAATCAGCTTCTTTGCAAGTTCCGGCTTGTCGGCCAAGCGTTTCTCGATTTCGGCAATGCCCGCCTCGTCTGTCGGGATTTCTTCGGGAACAATCTGCGTGATTTCCATGCCTTCTTCGGTGCCGAGCATGTATTCCAAATCGACAATTGAAGTTGCCTTGCCGTCGGAATACGAAAGGCTGTCGCGCAGTTCGTTCGAAAGCTCGCGCAAAAGCTTCAGGTTATCCGGTGTCAAGATGGAATGGTCGCTTTCGACCAGTACGCCTACGAAGTAGTCATTGCCGAAGGTCTCCTTGAACTTGTCTGTTTCGACGAGCATCGGGTCGCCTTCGATGAAGTAGCTGTCAAACGAGGCTTCTACGTAGATTTTTTTCATGCCCACGATCGAAACTGCAAGCAGAACGATAAACGCCGTGAGCAAAATGGCGCGGTGACCGAGCAAAAATTCGCCAAAACGGCCAAATCGCTCGTTAATTTTTTCAATGTTGATCTTTGGAAGGCTCATTGTATCCTCTCTTTTTTTTGCAGAGCAAAAAGTAGAGATATGAGCCTAAAAAATCTACTCCAAATGGTTTTGCTTAAAACCGAACAGACTCTAAATCTAACCAGATTATTTGTCGTCTATTTGGAGCGGTTTTTGGAGCGTTTTTCGGCTACTTTTGGCACATGAAAAACGTTGATTTTGTTGACCATTTGAGCCTCGCCGAAATGGGCGAAAATCGTTGCGGAACGGTTGCCCAAATTGAGGGCGATTCCCGCTTTATTTCAAGAATTGTTTCCATCGGACTTACGCCGGGTTCCGCCTTTACGCTCCTCAAGAATGATGGGCGCTCGCCGGTGCTCGTTTTTTGCCGCGATACGGTTATCGCTGTCAATCATAAGGAAAGTTCACAGATTTTTGTCAAGGTGGAATCGTAAAAATGAGCGAAATCAAGACCATTGCCTTGCTCGGGCAACCCAATTCCGGTAAATCGACGCTTTTTAACAACCTTACAGGGCTTCATCAGCGCGTGGGCAACTGGCCCGGCAAAACGGTGGAAAAGGCCGAAGGTTCTTTCGTTTTCGATGGTATTACATACAAGGTTGTTGACCTTCCGGGGAGTTACGGACTTTCGGCAAACTCCGAAGAAGAAGTTGTCACCCGCGACTATATTCAAAGCGGCAAGGCGGACCTTGTGTGCATTCTGGTGGACGCTTCGCAGTTGGAACGCAGCCTTTACATGTTGGCTGATTTTGTGGGCGTTCGCATGCCTGTGATGCTAGTGCTCAACATGATGGATGTAGCTGAAGCGGCGGGCAAGAAGATAGATGCTGCTGCTATTGAAAAGCTCCTCGGCATTCCTGTTCTCGGCTTCAGCGCCGCAGAAACAAAGCGTTATCCTGAATTTTTCAAGAAAATGGTTTCGGCCATCAAGACTCCTGTTTGCCTTGATAGTGGGAGTTTACGTGATGAACTCGTTGGCGATAAAACAGAAGATCTTATAAGCCGCATTGAAGTGGCCTTGGGTGACTTTGAATACGGCGTATGCGAAAAAATCTGGATTGCGGAAAAACTTCTCGAAAAAGACAAGCTCGTTTGCGGCATCGTGAATGAAATGCTTCCGTTCGCCAGGAAGAATGCGATTGAAACAATCCTCGATAGCGAAGAAGGGCGTGACGGCGGTATTCTCACCGGCGAAGCCAAGTATCGCTGGGTCTCAAAAATTGTACGCGAATCGGCAACGCCGAAATCCATTAATAAAGTTTTCAGCAAGTGGGACCGCATCGCAACGCACCATATCAAGGGAAAATTCTTTGCGTTCGGCATTATGGTCGTCTCACTGATTGCATGCATGATACTTGCGTTCCCTGGCATGGGAATCGGTTTTGGTTTGCAACCTGTCTTGGAATCGGTGGTGGAACGTGTGGGCAATGCGCTCGGAATCTGGCCTGTTGTCATTTCGTTTGTCAAGCTGGTTCTGGTTGGTGGCACGTGCATTACTGTTTGCATGACGAGCTTTATTTTCTCCATCATTTTCGTATTCCGCATTCTCGAAGAAATCGGCTATATGGCGCGTTTTTCGTATGCGTTCGATAGTTGGCTTTCGCGCCTCGGTTTGCAGGGCAAGGCCATCATGCCGCTGTTTTCTGGAATTGGTTGTACGGCGGGTGCAGTTTGCGGAACGCGCGTACTCGACACTCGTGGACAACGCCTGTTGGCGCTCGTTTTATTGTGGGCGATTCCGTGCGGGAGCAAGGTGGCTGTGGTGCTGTTCCTTGCATCAACTTTCTTCGGGTCGGCAGCTCCGCTGTTCGGCATCGGTTACGTGGCATTGATTTTTGCGAGTTTCTACCTGTCTTCGCGCCTGTTCGGCAAAAAACTTGTCCCGCAGAATGAACGCGTGGGCATGATTATGGAACTTCCGCCGTATCACAAACCGCACTGGAAGATGATTGCTGCGATGGTCGGGCGCAGTACTTGGGGCATTTTCAAGAAGGCTTTGAAGATGATTCTGATGGTGGCGGCTCTTTTCTGGGCGCTTTCCTATGCGGGCGACGGAAATGTGGAAAATACGCTCCTGTACAAAATCGGCAACGCGATTGAGCCGGTCACGATGTTCTTCGGAATGCGTTGGGAACTGTTCGTTTCTTATTTGGGCGGCATGTTCAGCAAGGAAGCGTCGCTTGGCATCATGAGTACGCTCTTTAACCATACTGGCGAGGCGTTCTCGCTTGTGACCCGCGTGGCGGCAAGCGAAAACTTGGGCGAGGCGCTTGCAAGTACCATCACCAAGCCCGAAGCGCTCGCGTTCCTGTTTGCATCGATGTTCAACGTACCTTGCGTACTTGCGATGGGCACTACCTACCGCGAGGCCGGTTCGTTCAAGTGGCTCTGCGCCATCATGGGCTATTACGTGGCGCTTTCGCTGGGCTTGGCCTTTATCGGCTACCACATTGGACTGCTGATTTTCTAAGTGAAATTTTATAGCGCGCTGTCGAGCACCATCATGAGCGTGAAGCCCACGGCAAAAAGGATGGTGCCGGCATCAAAGTGCTCGCCTTCGCTGACTTCGGGGAGCATTTCTTCGATAACGACGTAAATCATGGCGCCCGCCGCAAGCGAGAGCAGGTAGGGCATGAACGGCGAAAGCGCCTCGGCCGCAAGCAGCGTTATTAATGCGCCTACGGGTTCTACGGCTCCAGAAAGCGCGCCGAGTGCAAAAGCTTTTTTGCGGGACGCCCCCTCGGCACGGAGCGGGAGCGAAACCACGGCTCCTTCGGGGAAGTTCTGAATGGCAATACCTATCGCAAGAGCAAACGCGCCCGAAAGAGTAATGGCGACATTCCCTGAAAGCCAACCTGCGAAAACGATGCCGACGGCCATACCTTCGGGCAGGTTGTGCAAAGTCACCGCAAGCGTGAGCATGGTCGTGCGCTTGAGTTTCGCTTTGGGGCCTTCGGGTGTCGCGCTGCCTAAATGCAAGTGCGGCGTGATTTTATCCAAAATAAATAGGAACAGGATACCTGCCCAGAAGCCGACTGTCGCCGGGATGAAGGCCAGTTTGCCCATCGATTCGCTGGCACTGATTGCAGGCAGAAGCAGACTCCAGACAGAAGCCGCTACCATGACGCCCGCAGCAAACGACAATAGGCCGCGCTTGAGGTTTTGCCCCATCTGCTTCTTCATAAAGAAGACGCAGGCGGCCCCGAGAACCGTCCCTAAGAACGGAATGGCAAGACCTTGGGCAATTTGTACAATTGGCTCGTTCATGCCATAAAGATAGTATTAACCTTTCCCGTATGGTTTTGTCAGGTACACGAGGGCGGTGGTGAGCGTGTAGTCGGCGATGAGGGCGGCACCAAGGCCCACGATGGAGAGCAGGCCCACGTTGTGGAGCGCGCCCATGGGGCTGAAGATGAACACGAAGAACATCGCGCAAAGAATGAAGGTGGTCATGCCCATGGTCTTCCCGATTTCGCGGTAAGAGAGTAAAAGTGCCTGCCTGTAACTGTCCGTGCGTTCAAAACCGTATTTGATGTGGTTGTTCATGTGGATGGTATCGTCGACGGCAATGCCCAAGATCATCGGCATCACAAGCATCGTTATCATGTCGAGTGGCATGCCCGAATAGCCCATAACGCCACCAATCAGGAGCACAGGCGCGACGTTCGGAATCATCCCGATAAGGCCCGCTTTGATGCTCCCGAACGCAAGAATCATCATGATGGCGATAATCACGAACGAACCACCGAACGAACGCAACAGCCCGCCAACGAGTTTGCCGTTCATCTCGGCGTAGTTCACGACTTCGCCCACGACAGAAACTTTTGCGTCAGGGAAAATCTGTGCGCTGTAGCTTTTTGCCGAATCCAGATCTTCAACGATTTTGTTCGCGTCATAGCCCGCAAGTTCTATGTGAATGTAGGTTATCTTGTAATTTTCGTCCATGCGCTCAAAGAGTGCGTCGGGGTCCGAAATTTCATAAAGGAACAGCAATTGCGTGAGCATGTCCTGCGCATCGGGAATCTTATAATGCTCAATGCTGTCGGCGTTTAGTGTGCGGTTCATCTCTTTTACGAGGCGCGTCACCGATTGTACACGCGGTTTGTCGCCTGAAACTTTGGTAAGCTGTAGCGTGCCGAGCTTCTGTTCAAGCTGCTCGATTCGCTTCATGTTGGCGGGATCTTTGAGCGCGTCATCGTCCTCGAATTCCACCATCACGTTGAAGTCGTATAGGCTCCCGATTTTGCCGCTGAGCATGTCTTTAAGCCGCACCACAAAAGGAATCTTTTCGCCCATGGTCTCGGTGTAATCCATGTTCACGTCAATATGCATCATGCCCGGAACTTGCAACAGCATGATTGCTGCCGAAACGGCCGCGACAATACCGCTGTGCCTGCAAACTTTGCGCCCGAAAAATTCAAAGAGAATGTCTGCCTTGGTGGCCCCTGCCGACTTTACCTGCACGGGATCCGGTTTTGCATTCTTGCCGAAACTCATGAGAATCGGAATTAGGATGATGACGTACAAATAAACCATCGTGACAATGCCCGCTGAAATCCCGCCAATCCAGCGGATAGGGCGAATGCCCGCGAACAGGAACGAAATCAGCGATGCAACCGTGGTGATGACCGTAAAGAGGATAGGCCAGCCCGTTTCTTCGACGGCGCAAATCACGGATTCGCGGCGGTTGCCCGTGCGCCTGAAGTGCATGCGGAACGAATTGATGTAGTGGATGGAATAGCCCACCGAAAGTGCCATACCCAAAAGCACCGGAAGCGCGACCATGCTTTCATCGCCGATAATGCCGAGCCAGGCGTTAATGCCGAGTACCGAAGCAATGCCTCCGACCGTTGCAATCGCGGGCACCACCACGCCACGGAACGAACGCACAAATAAAATGAGGCATACGAGCATCACCATGAATCCGATGCCGATGCGTATGGCGCATTCACGCGAAATGACTTCGTTTTCTTCCATCTCGGTGTAGCTCATGCCCGTCGGGAGCATCTCGAACTTGTCGCTTTTGAATTCGTCGGAATAGATAACCTCGCGGGCAAAGGGCGCAATGCTGTCTTTGCCGAAATCGACTCCGCCTTCGTAAGATTTCAGCGAGAGGATAACCCATGTTTCCTTCGCGTCGTCCGAGACGATGTTGTTCACGAGCGATTCTCGAGAAAGGATGAGTTGCTTTTTCGCTTCCAGTTCCTGCGGGTCGTCGGGAACACCGCTTTCAAACGGATCAATGACTTCGAAGCCTTCATCATTTGCGACCGGAATCGACAAATTGTGCGTCAGCGAAACCACGCGGTCAGCGTAAGGTACTTCGTTTTCGAGTCTGCGCGAAAGTTTGTCAATCGCTTGCAATACTTCTGGAGCGAACACGTTGTCGGCATGCACCATCACCATGTAGGTATCGTCACTTCCGAATTTTTCGTTAAAGTGCGCCTGATCAATCTTTACCTTGTCCCAGTCGTCAAACCATTCCTCTTCGCTGCTCGTCATCTGCAGATGCGGCAAACCGAGACACGCCAAAACCGTCACAACAACTGTCGCCAGCAATATCAGCCAGCGAAACTTGACCTGAAAATGCCCCAACTGGGCAAAAACCTTGTTGACACGAGAAACTTGCATAAAACATCCCATTAATAATTTCTCGCGAAAAATAGCGTTTCAATGCCTTTTTTTCTACTCCAAACGGACGGAGAAAAAAGGGGAGGGGAGATTCTTGCAGCGTAATTAAAAGCCCCAACGGGGTTGATTCCGTCGGGGCTTGATTCAAAACAACAACACAATAAAAGAGGACAGGTATTTTAGGCGGTGGCGAGCGTTTTGCCGAGTTCCTGGCAGGAGGCTTTGCCTGCGTCATCGGGGGTGTTCTCGATGGCGAGCGGTTCTGCTACAAGTACGAGACCGGCGGCTTCGGCATCGGCCTTCCATGGATTCATCCATTCGCCGCCACCCCAGCCGTAAGAGCCGAACAGGGCGACTTTCTTGCCGGCAAGGGACGGCTTGACTGCATCGTAAAACGGCTGGAATTCGGAATCTTCGAGCTCTTCGGCGCCCATGGCGGGGCAACCCAGCGCGTAGCGACCGTATTCGCTCAGTTTTTCCTGCGAAAAATTAGAAACGTCAAAAACATCGGCTTCGGCGCCGGCAGCCTTGGCTCCTTCAGCGACGTATTTTGCCATCATTTCGGTGTTTCCTGTTCCGCTCCAATAAATGACTGCGATTTTTTCCATTATGATTCTCCTATGTTATTACGTTAAATTTCTGAGATTGCTTCGCTATGCAGCGTTCCGCTCGGGCTGACGTATTGAACAATTTTTTGTACTTGCTACAGCGAGCATCGGTAGTGAGTAACCACGTTTGAAAAGTGAACTCATGACCGAAAAGCATTTTCGGAAGCATTCGAATTTCTTTTCCGATTCGGCAACGTCGCCATACACCTTCCAGTAGCCCGTACTTTTGCAATTTTGCCCGCCATTGGCGATGAAACCTTTGACGTCTTCGAGTGGGTACCCTAGGAAAAGTCCGATTTCATGTGGAAAGCAATGGCATTTTGCGATACGGTGGGTGAGTTTTGCGATAAGCGTTTCTTCGTCAAAATGCTGATAGCCGTAAACTCCCAGGAATTGACGGATTTCAGTTTTGTTGAACAACTGGCTTAACACATTGCGGCGGTAGACGTACACAAAGCTGCGACCGCAGCGCTCTGCGACGATGCGCACGAATATGCCCGACGGATTCAGTTCGCGGTTCCAGCGAGCGAGAATGGCGCAAAGCGGTTCGTGTTCTGCGGGCGCTTTTTCCATGCAGAAGAGGCTGCCGACCTTGCGGGCGGCAAGTGTTGGCGCGCATTGGCGAACCAGTTTGTAATCCATCAATCGTTGTGCCGTCATCGTTATTCCTCTAAGGATTGCATTGCCCCCTTACAGGAACAATGCAATGTTTTTTCTACCTTCTTATTCTTTGCTTGCCACTAACCACCGTCTACTTCCTACCGTCTACTTCCTACCGTCTACTTCCTACTGCCCACTCTTCATCTGCAATTCCAGCATCTTGCTGAACAGGCCGCCTTTCGCCTTGAGTTCAGCGGGCGAGCCTGTTTCGGCGATATGACCATCCTGTAGCACCACGACTTTGTCGGCATTTGCGATGGTACGCATACGGTGTGCAATGATGATGACTGTTTTGCCCTTCACCAACTGCGAAATGCCGCGCTGGATCTTGGATTCGTTTTCCACGTCAAGGCTTGCTGTCGCTTCGTCAAGCAGGATGATGGGAGCGTCCTTTAACAATGCACGCGCAATCGAGATTCTCTGACGTTCACCACCCGAGAGCGTGTCACCGTTTTCACCGATGACGGTATCGTAGCCCTGCGGCATCTTCTGTACGAATTCATCACAGCCGGCAAGTTTTGCCACCTTCAGAATTTCATCGTCGCTGGCATCGCGCTTGCCGATACGGATGTTGTCCTTGATGCTCGTGTTAAACAGAACCACGTCCTGGAAGACGATAGAGAAATTCTTGAGGAGCGTTTCGGGATCAATCTTGCTGATGTCCTGCCCGCCGAGCGTTACCGTACCGCTCTGGATGTCCCAGAATCGTGCCGCGAGCTTTGCTGCGGTCGTCTTTCCGCTACCGCTCGGGCCTACAAGTGCCGTAATTTCGCCCTGCTTTGCCGTGAACGAAACTTTCTTTAGGACTTGCTTGTTCTCGTTGTAGTTGAAGTCGACATCCTTGAATTCAATATCGTAATTGGCAGGCGTAAATTCTGTTTCGCCATGTTGTATGGGCATCTGGTCCATTTCGCGGAAACGGCGCAGGCGCACATTCACGAAGAACAGTTCGGCAAGGTTGTTGAATACAAGGAAAACCGGATTGTAGATTGTCGCTGCGCACACGATGAACACGAGGTAAGTGAACACGTCGATTTCGCCTTTAGTCCAAAGACGTGCGCCCGTAATCAGCACGGTAGCAAGTCCCATCTTGAGAATGCCCTGCGCCGAATTCAGGAACATACCGACTTTCACGTCAGAATCTATTTGCGTTTTTTCGTACTTGATGCAGTCCTTGTCAAAATGGTCGAGATAGGCGGCTTCGCCGGAGTAGGAACGGATTTCCTGCACGTTTTCGAGGCCTTCCTGTATGTCTTCCATGATTTCACGACGCGCATTGTATGAATTGATAAACCAGTGATCCTGAATTTTCTTGGAAAGAGCAATCAAAAGCGCAGCGGCAGGCACCACCCAAAAGAGTGCTATGGACATTTTCCAGTTGTAGCAGAACAGCATAATGCCGATGATGGTGACGCTTCCGATGGCGGCGAAAAGTTCCGGCACGGCGTGCGAGAAAATCATTTCGAGTGCGTTACAATCGTCCATGATGGTCGACGTCAAATCGGAGAGATTCTTCTTGCCAAAGAACGAGAGCGGCAACTTGCGGAGCCTTTCTGCAATCGAGACGCGGCGGCGCATGCTTTCGTCGTACACACTATCGTATGTAGCGCTGTACGAGAAACCGTAAATCACGAGTATCACCAAGAACAACGCAACGGAAATTCCGAGGTAGAACCAGATCCCGTGCGGAGTCTTACCCGCAAATTCTCCGATGCCCATGTATTCCATCAAGAAGTAGAAAAGCAACATCATCGGGAACATGAGCGAAACAAAGTGCAGGAACGTCCAAACGACGCCGCGGACAAACGTATGCGAACCTTCTTCCGAAAGAGCAAAAGTATTCTGAACCCACTTATACATTTTCGCCTCCTTCATTATCCTTGGAATTGTCGAGGGTCCATGTGACGGACTGCTGGTATTCGGCCCACATCTTGGCGTAAATGCCGTTCTTTTCAAGCAATTCCGCGTGTGTGCCGCGTTCGGCGATTTCGCCTTCTTCGACCACGATAATCTGGTCGGCGTTCACCACGCTGGTAAGCCTGTGTGCAATCATGAGTACCGTCTTACCGGCAGCAAGCTTGTGCAGGGCTTCCTGAATCAGACGTTCGTTTTCGGGGTCGGCAAATGCGGTCGCCTCGTCGAGCACCACGATGGGGGCATTCTTCAGGATGGCGCGCGCAAGCACCACGCGCTGCTGCTCGCCGCCCGAAAGGTATGTGCCCTTGCTCCCAATAACAGTGTCGATGCCGCCAGGCAGTTTGTCGATGATTTCGCGGCACTGCGCAAGGTCAAGTGCCTTGTTCACCTGCTCGAGAGTCGCATCAGGCATGCCATAGCGCACGTTATCCAAAATGCTCATCTTGAAGAGCCGTGTATTCTGGAACACGAACGAGACGTTCTTCATCAGTTCCTTCGGGTCAATCTGCTTTACAGGAACTCCGCCAATGGTAATCTCGCCGCTGTCGACATCAAAGAAGCGCGGCAGGAGTTTTGCAATCGTGCTCTTGCCGCCTCCCGAAGCCCCGACAAGCGCGACCGTGTGGCCCGCCGGCACCGAGAGAGAAATGTCGCTCAGCACCTGCTTGTCGGTATCGGGGTAGGTGAAATTCACATTACGGAATTCCACATCAAACTTTTGCATCGGGACAGGATTTGCGCAAACTTCCAGATCCTTGGTGCGCGCGATATCGTTGATGCGGTCAATCGCGATGCCCGCCTGGTTCGTGGCGTTGCTCAGGTACATGCTGCGCATCACGCACTGCGAGAACAGCGGCGTCACCAGCACGTAAATCATCATGTTCACGATGGTCTGCTGTACGCTATCGCCACTACCGATAATCAAAACCGCTGTCGGGACAAGGAAGAGAACGAATCCGTTCACGAGCGCGGTATAGATGCAGTAGGCCTTTTTCCAACTGTTGGAATAGGCCGTCACCATCTGGTGGTAAACCTGAATGGTCTTGTAGAAATTCTTGAACGAGTAAATGGTCTGCTGGAAAACCTTGACCACGGGGATGCCGCGCACATACTCGACCGCTTCGGAGTTCATTTCTTCGAGCGACTGCATGTAGCGTTCCATGAACTTGGTTCCCTTGCGGCCCAGGGTTCCCAGCGTGAAAAGGGCGTAGGCAATCGGAATGAGCGAAGCTAGCCCAAGTCGCCAATCAAAAACGAACATCATCACGAGCGCCACGATCGGAATCAAGATGGTGCTTGAAATATCGGGCATCTCGTGCGCGAGGAAGG
>Ga0310690_10000712_pt1 | contig 66577 bp, 52 predicted proteins | sample AusTroGonzalo_MG_2_FD_207661 | JGI IMG/M metagenome (GOLD analysis project Ga0310690, IMG submission 207661) | Bovine rumen microbial communities from tropical cattle in Woodstock, Queensland, Australia - Gonzalo_04 (v2) (version 2) | ecosystem: Host-associated > Mammals > Digestive system >... | reverse complement strand
AGGTCTTACCGTGGTCGACGTGTCCCATGACGGTTACGATCGGAGCGCGAGGCTCCATATCCTCCTCGTTGTACGCCTCTTCCTCCTCGGCTATCTTCTCCGCCACCTTGGCGCTGACATACTCGGTTTGGAAGCCGAACTCTTCGGCAACGATATTGATGGTCTCGGCGTCCAGACGCTGGTTGATGCTCACCATCATACCCAGCGACATACATGTTCCGATAATCTTCGTCACCGGCACGTTCATCATCACTGCCAGGTCATTGGCGGTCACGAACTCGGTGAGTTTGAGCACCTTGCTCTGTGCCTGTTCCTCAGCGGCGGCGGTAGCCATCTTCTCACGCTCCTGCTCACGGCGTTCGCGTTTGTGCTTGGATGTGGCTGTCTTGCCCTTGTTGCCTTGCAGACGGGCTATGGTCTCCTTTATCTGGCGCTGTACCTCCTCGTCGTCAACCTCTACGCGCACGCCTTTCTTCTTCGAAGCGTTCTTGCCGCCTTTCTGGTTCTTGACGTCGTTTACGTCCACCTTGTTCTGCTTGATGCGCTCACGTTTGCGCTTCTCGCCGCCTGCACCTCCACCTTGTGCTGCACGACGTTGCTGTTCACGCTCCTCACGCTCCTTCTTCTTCTCCTCCTTCGTCTTCTGACGCGGATGAGTAGCCTGATTAAGCGTGTCGAGGTCGATTTTTCCGACCACCTTCGGCTGGTTCTTCAGCACAGGCTTGCCGAGCGAGAAGACCTCGGTCTTCTTTTTCTCCTCTTGGGGCTGTTCGGCTGTCTGCTCTTTCCCGGAGGCTTCTTCGGCAGCTTTGGCAGCTTCCCGGGCAGCAGTTTGCGCTGCCAGTTCTGCCTCGCGGCGTGCCTGCTCCTCTGCCTCTCGTTCAGCAGCTATACGGGCAGCCTCTTCCTGAGCCTTTCGGGCAGCTTCAGCAGCACGCTCTGCCTCCTCCTGGGCTTTACGCGCAGCCTCCTCCGCTGCTTTCTTGGCAGCCTCGGCAGCTTCTTGGGCAGCCTTACGTGCAGCCTCAGCGGCTTTTTTGTCAGCTTCTTTCTGCGCAGAATCCAACGTTAGCACTTTCTGAATGTCGCGCTCCTGCCGCTGCTGTTGCTGACGCTCAGCCTCCATCCTTAGAGCCATGTCTTTGTTGAACTCTTTGGCGAGTTTCACATACATGTCGTCATCAATGCGGAGGTTGGGGTCCGTCTCAATCTGCATCCCCTGTTTCGCGAGGAATTCAACGGCGGTGGACATGCCGATGTTCAGTTCCTTACACGCTTTAATCAGTTTAATTGCCATATTGTTTTTTGTTAAGATGGTCGCTACGCGACGCTAAAGTGTTAAAATGGTTTTCACTTCGGGAAACGTTAAATAGTTAGCTATCTTTGACATGTTAGTTAACGTTTCGATGCCAATCGAAACCGTTTTAACTATTTAACTATTATTATTCGTCTTCAAACTCTGCGGCCAAAATGCGCAGCACATCCTCGATAGTCTCCTCCTCGAGGTCGGTACGCTTGATCAGTTCGTCCTTGTCAACCGCGAGTACGGCCTTGGCTGTATCCAGACCTGCGCCCTTGAGCGTGTCGATTACCCACTGGTCAATCTCGTCGTTGAACTCGTCGAGGTAGATATCCTCCACATCCTCACCTTCCATCTCACGGTAAACCTCTATCTCATAGCCGGTGAGCATGCTGGCGAGCTTGATGTTGTATCCGCCCTTGCCTATAGCCAGGCTGACCTCTTCGCTCTTCAGGTAAACCTCGGCTTTCTTCTCCTCCTCGTTGATGGTCATTGAGGATATCTTAGCCGGTGACAATGCACGCTGGATGTACAGATTGATGTTCGAACTGTAGTTGATGACGTCGATGTTCTCGTTGCGCAGCTCGCGCACGATGCCGTGGATACGCGCACCTTTTATACCGACGCATGCGCCTACAGGGTCGATGCGGTCGTCAAAGCTCTGCACGGCCACCTTGGCACGCTCACCCGGTATACGGGCGATGTTCTTAATGCCTATCAGTCCGTCATGCACCTCAGGCACCTCCTGCTCGAACAGGCGTTGCAGGAACAGCGGGCTGGTACGGCTCAGGATGATCTTCGGGTTCTGGTTCTTGTTATCCACCTGTACGACTACGGCGCGCACGGTGTCGCCCTTGCGGTAGAAGTCCGTAGGGATCTGGTTCTGCTTGGGCAAGTAGAGCTCGTTGTTCTCCTCGTCCAGCAGCAGCATCTCTTTCTTCCACACCTGGTACAGTTCGCCGGACACGATCTGTCCGAGCTTCTCGCTGTAGCGCATATACAGGTCTTCCTTCTTCAGGTCAAGAATCTTCGTTGCCAGCGTCTGACGCAGGTTGAGAATCATACGGCGTCCGAATACGCTGAAGTCCACGCGGTCGGTCACTTCCTCGCCTACCTCTGCTTCGTCATCGAGCTTGAGGGCGTCGCTCAGGGCTATCTGCGTGTTCTCGTTGGCCACGTCGTCATCCTCCATCACCAGGCGGTTACGGTACACCTCCAGGTCACCCTTGTCGGGGTTGATGATCACGTCGTAGTTCGCGTCCGTACCGTACATCTTCGCAATCACGCTGCGGAACGACTCTTCCAGCACGTTGATAAGCGTCTGCTTGTCAATGTTCTTGAACTCCTTGAAGTCCTTAAAGATTTCAATCAGGTTGATTGAATTAGTTTTCTTTGTTGCCATTTTATGTTTGTTATTATTTTTTCTTCATCGCCTACTAGTCGTCTAGTTGTCTAGTCGTCTAGTTATCTAGTCGCCTAGAACTTCAGCTCATACTTGCAGTACTTCACCTCGTCATACTTCCACGTGTGCGTGACAACCTGCGTCTGCTTGCGCTTCTTGCCCTCCACTTCCACTTTCTCCTCCACATCCACGCTGAATGTCTCCTCATCCACGCTCACCAGTTGTCCTTTGTACTTCACGCCTTGCTCCCCTTTGGAGAAGGGGCCGGGGGATGTCAGCACTTCCACCTCATGTCCCAGATGCTTCTCGTACTGCATCTTCGTCTTGAACGGCGCCACCAGGCTCACGCTGCCCACCTCCAGGGCATAATCCGGTTCGCCTTGCGCTTCCAGATAGTCCACCAGCATACGGTTCAGCTCGCCGCAGAAATCCACATCCGTACCTTCCAGCCGGTCCACCTCCACCAGTATGGTGTTGTCCGGATGGATGGCCAGGGTGATTAGTTCATAACCTGTTCCCTGCAGGAACTGCTCTATCCTGCTGCGTATGTCCTGTTCGCTTGTTATCATTGACTCTATTCTTAAAGCGATGAGGAGTCTGCTTAGACCCCTCATTCATTTCGCGTGCAAAGATACAAAATATTTTGCATATCTGCAAGCATTTGCGTATTTTTTTTCGCCAACACGCCTTTTTTTGCCATTTCTGCCATACTAAGGCTACATAATCAGCGCTTTCTACCCCTCTAATTCCCTAATTCGTAATTCGTAATTTTTAATTCGTAATTCTTAATTTTTAATTTTTAATTCTTCATTTTCCTTTTCCCTAATCAGCAAATGATGATTCGCCAGCGGATGTGTCAGCAGTTGTTTTGCCAGTTCGGGAGTTGCCTGCAGCCACACTTGCGTACGGCACAGGTTCTTCTCGTATTGGTTCGCCACCAGTTCCACCGGCTCGTCCACCAGTTGCTTCAGGTCGGCGGAGAGCTTCATCAGCCGGTACTTGCCTGTCGGCAGTTCGCCGTGGATGCCTACGCCTATACCCGACTCGAAGTGCGTGTCATATACATGCGAGCTGGTCATCTTCAGCGGTATGGTGCAATGCGCGAACAGCATCTTTCCGTCGTCGCCTATGCGTGCCGGATTGACTTGGAAGCCTATCTGTCCGTACTTCTGCTTGGCGAGTATCATCGTCAGCAGCAGCGGTATGTCTCCCTCGCACGATGCGGGTATGCCCTCGTCGTTCAGATGACTGAGGGCGATGCAGCCGGTGTTCTTGACCGTGGTCAGCAGGTCGAAGCAGCGCAGCGTCAGGCCGTCCAGTTCGTAGTGGGCGACTATCTCTTTCAGCCGTTCGTATATGCGTTCCGCTCCGGCCATACCGCCGTCCACTTCGCCGAGCGAGGACACCTCTTCGATGGGTATATGTACCAGCTGTATGCCTGTCTGCTCCAGGATATATGCGTCATCCACTTTCGACGCAATCAGCCAGTCAGACGGCTCGCCCACCACGCCCAGCCGCAAGCCTTTGGCGTTATTTGATGATTTCAAGATTTGAACATTTGAACCTTCATCGCCAATCTTGAAATCTTGGAATCTTGAAATCTTGCACGGCGTAAGCCGATCGTTCGAGGCTTTAGCCGAGATAAGAAATTTGAAATCTGAAATCTTGAAATCTTGAAATTTGAAATCTGTACTCTCATCGGCTTGCTCAGCCGATGTGACCACTCTCCCTGTCCCGCCGTGCTGCTGTATCCACGACAGTATCTCCAGCGACGCGGCAAGCGAGTTGCTGTATCCGGAGGCGATGATATATACCGGTTCCTTGAGGGACACTTTGCCCTCGTTGACCAGTTGCAGGAACAGCGCCTCTGTTCCGCCTGTCAGGACGGCGACGCATTGATGATTGCCCACCCACTCTTCGGGCAGACTGAACGGAAGATGCAAGTCTTCCTTATGCATAGCGGATGAAATAACGTGTAACATGGTATCTTTTTATTTTATTATTATTTATTTTTTCCTTGCTTGTTGGATGTATGTGTTAGCGCCTTGGATGCATACCTTGTCGGACTAATGTCGGACTTATCCTAGGGTTTACTCACATTTTTGTAAATCCGCTGCAAAGTTACGAAAAATTTTTGACATTTGCAAATTTTCTTACATCTTATACTCATTTGTCCCTTTTCGTCACCTCTATATAGCATTTCCCCTGCGTCTAACCATACCTGCGTTTCGTCCATTGCGTCGGGATGCTATCCCGACAACGGCTCCCCTGAGCCGCCTCTTCTTGACAGTTCCCGGCGATGACATCACCGCCATTAGCGTCTATGCCTTGCGTATTCATGCGCAGTTCCCCACCCTACGTTTCATCTTTCGGGACAATCCGGCATGTCTTTCGGGACAACCCTTTGATTTGTCAGAATATTGTCGTATCTTTGCATTGTTTTTCGGGACGCCTCAACCATCTGCATAATCTCGCCTGAGCTCATCGGGGTTTTGTCGGGGTTTTATCGGGGTTTTATCGGGAGCACCCCCAAAAAATAAAGTGAGCCACAGGGTGACTTTTTATGTCTGCATTCACCCACCCGAAGAACATAATCCCTCAATGTGGGCAGATGTGAATGCACAGAAACAAAAAATGATGGATATTTGCCAGTCTTTAGCAAAAAAATTGCCAAATTGCCCATCCATCTACCAACGGCACATTTTTTGTAGCAAGTAATCTGGAAAATTTGAAATCATAAATTTGAAACATATGACAGCAGTACCTGTACTTTTATTGACCGGTTATCTCGGCAGCGGCAAGACCACCCTGCTCAACCGGATACTCAACAACCGCAAAGGCATCAAGTTTGCAGTGATTGTCAACGACATAGGCGAAGTGAACATCGACGCCGACCTTATTGCCAAAGGCGGTGTGGTCGGCCAGAAAGACGACAGCCTGGTCGCTCTGCAGAACGGATGCATCTGCTGCACGCTCAAGATGGATCTGGTAGAGCAACTCAACGAGATAACCTCCCAGAAAAAGTTCGACTACATCGTTATCGAAGCGTCAGGCATCTGCGAACCGGCACCTATCGCACAAACACTCTGCTCCATCCCGCAGATAGTCACCAATTACGCCGGACACGACCTGCCCCGTCTGGACTGCATCGTTACCGTCGTGGACGCGCTGCGCATGCGTGACGAGTTCGGTTGCGGCGACAGCCTGCAGCAGGAGCACATAGGCGAAGAAGACATCGAGAAACTCGTCATCGAGCAGATTGAGTTCTGCAACAAGATCCTGCTTAACAAAGCCTCGGAGATAAGTCCCGACGAACTGGGGCACCTCACCGCCATCATCCGAGCCATTCAGCCCAAGGCGGAGATCATCCCCTGCGACTACGGCGATGTGGATTTCGACAAGATACTCAACACCCACGCCTTCGATTTCGATGACGTCGCCACCAGTGCCACCTGGGTACACGAGGTAGAGGCCCCCGGCAGCGAAGAGGAGGAAGAGGAAGATGAACATGACCACGACCACCACCATCACGAGCACGAGCACGATGATGACCACGACGAGCACGAACACGAACATCACCACCACGACCACCATCATCATCACCACCATGACGACGAGGGCGAGGCTGAGGAGTACGGCATCGGCACGTTCGTCTATTTCCGCCGTCGCCCGTTCGATCTCAACAAGTTCGACGAGTTCATTGCCCGCCATTGGCCGAAAGAGGTTATCCGTGCCAAGGGCATGTGCTATTTCGAGGACGAGTACGACATGTGCTATGTCTTCGAGCAGGCAGGCCGCCAGTTCAACCTCAAGCAGGCAGGCCAATGGTACGCCACCATGCCCGAGGAGGAACTTATGCTCATGGCGCGCAGCGAACCGGGTATCCTTCGCGACTGGGACGAGCGGTACGGCGACCGCATGCAGAAACTCGTCTTCATCGGTCAGCATCTCGACCGCCACGCCATAACCGAAGCGCTGGACGCTTGCCTGGCATAACAACAAAAGACCGCAATCACTTGCGGTCTTTTCGTTTCCTTATTCCATATACATCATTTGCCCCGGAGCCAGCCGTAGTTCTCGGGCTTGGTCATCTTGATCCATGCCAGACCTGCCGAGCCGTTGATGACAAGGAAGAACAGGAACAGCACGATGGAGAAAATATTCTTAATCAGGATAAACAGTACGATACCTGCCACGCTGTATATAATCCAGTATATCCACGAGTCCGTCTTGCGGTAGATCAGCCAATAGTTGGCCAGGAACGACGAGGAGATTAGCAGGCCGTTGAACAGCTTGATGGCAATGTTGTCCGTCAGGCCGTTGTGCTGGAACGCAAAGGTGGCCAGCAGATAATCGCCGATCGTGATGAACACCAGCATCGCCACCGAAAGGATGAGACGCGGCGTATCAAGGAACTTGGGCTCGAAACTGGCACCGCCGTCATCCTTCTTGCGGCTCCACTTGTAGATGGACATCATCTGGAAGGGGATAAACACGAAGAAGAACAGGAACGTACTGTCGTACTGCTGCTGCAGCAGGAACTGCACGCCCAGCAGAATGGACATAATCACACCGGCATAGAAACCCGTATAGTTCTGCGGGTCCTTGATGGTCAGGATGTAAGCCACACCGATAACGCTGGCAGGTATGCCGACGCACCACGCGGCATTCTCCCAATGCAACAGGCTCAGTGACGGAAAGAACATTTCTGCCAGAAACAGCAGACCGAGCAGGCCGCCGAACAGCAGAATGGAAATCAATGTATTGCGGCCTAAAGCACGCCAAAGAATTGAGTTATTCATGATAAACAGATTTTATAATTGTTTGTTATTATATTCGGCTATTTTGCCATCGGTTGACGAACACCTGTTCCAGTTCCTCTATGCCGTGGATATCGGGCAGCAGCGGACGGATATTCATTACGCGCTGGCGGACACTCTGCACCGCATGCTTCTGCAACTTGGCGGCACCGGGTGTGATGGCCTGTTCCAGCGCTTCAAGATTGACGTCGTAGAGCAGCGTCCCGTGCACGATGGTTGCGTTGGGCAGCGCGTAACAGGCTGTACCGCTGACCTTCCTGTTGCCGACAAGTATATCGTTGTGCTCTGTGGTAACAGCGTCCAGCCCCAATGAGCGCAGGACATCCGCCACCAGACGGAGGTATCGCTCGAACACGGCTTCACTATGCGTATCGGGCGAGATGAGACTAATCATCAGGTTGCCTTCGTCGGCATAGACGCAGCCGCCGCCGCTCTTGCGCTGTACTACCTTTATATCGTGCGCGCGACAGTAGTCAAGGTTCACTTCGGCATTCACATCCTGGTGCCGGCCGTAGATGACCGTGGGCTTGACCCGCCAGCAGAAGAACTTATCCTCCTGTACATCCTGCGCCTGGCGTATCTCTTCATCCAGATACCACGCCAGCGACTGACCTTTGGGCAGTACGATATGCTTCATCGTCATTTATCCGTAGCATCCAGCAGGATGAACGCCGCCCAGAAACGCGGATGGGCGAACGGGTACTTCTTGGCCTTGTTCGCTGCGCGTACCTGTGACTGACGCAGGAAGTTGAGCTTGCGCGCCTGCGTCTCTTCGGTATCATCCTCCTCTATCGGTTCGGGCTTGAAGCCTCGCAGGTCATACTGCGCGCTACGCAGTGCCTCACGCGGCGTCATGCCTTCGTTAAGGTGCTGGTAGAAAGCCTTCATCATCTTCTCCGTCGCCTCGTCGTTGACCGGCCAGAGTGACATAATGAGCGCGTGCACACCGGCTTTCTTAAATCCGCGCTGCAGACCCATCACGCCATCGGAGGTGATGGCACCCAGTGCCGTCTCACAGGCTGAAAGAACGGTGAGTTGGTTGCCGCTGAGGTTCAGTCCGGCTATCTCCTGCGCGGTGAGAATGCCGTCTTCGCGCGTAGGCTCGACATCTTCGCCCTTCCACGCATTCTCGGAATTGGCAAAGAGCATACCGGTGCGCTGCATGGCATTGACCTCCGTCACATCGGACAGACAGAAACCATGAGTGGCTATGTGCACCAGTTCGGGCGCATGGCCGGACATCGATTTGAACTGCTCCTCGGAAGCACCCATGGCGGTGAACATGTTCTTCGCGCCAATCTGCTCGGCGATGGACTGCACCTCACTGAGCGTACCAGGCAGGTACTGGATGGCACCGCGTGCGTTCTCGGGGTTGTAATATACACCGCCGTACAGAACAGCCTCACGCAGACGCGCTTTCTCCAGCTTGAGCGCATTGGAGTTACGGAAGCACAGCTCGCGTGTGGATGACAGGCGGTACAGGTTATAGACATCCGCCATGGTGGGCAGCACGGTGTCGGTGGACATTTGTACTGCACCCTGGTACTGCGCCGTATAGGGCAGATACTCGATAGCCAACTGGTAGAGCGGACCGTCGGGTGCGAAATATACCTTGTCCGTCGGCTTGATCTGTCCCACGCGGATTATATCCTGCCAGATGGTATCGGACAACTGGGTATTGAGATAGGTGCGTGCACGCAGTTCGACAAACTGCTGCAGGTAGTCTCTGCCGGGAACCTGCACCATCTTCGGTGCCGTCCATTCCGGACGCAGGATGAGCGCTACTATCTCGCCCTCGGACTTTCGTCCCTTGTCCTGCATGAACTCAATCGCCACTTCGCCTTTCTTCAGCGCTTTCTTCACATCGGCGGTATTGATACGCAAGCGGTCCATGAACGAGCCGTACTCGTGGCAGCGTATCATCACCTGTTGCTCCAGGTCGCTTATCTCCGCCTGGCGGATGCGTATCGAGTCATCGCTACGGCGTTTGGGCGGCAGCTGCATATATTGCTGCAGGGCTATCTGCTGCTTGCGAAGTTGCTGGTACTGACGGATAAGTGCGGTGTCACCGCTCTGCTCGACGTAACGGGCGAACTCAATCGACGAGGACAGAAGCAGTCCCTTGTTGATCAGGTTGGCATCGTACAGCAGCGTTGTGGCAAACGGCGTATCGGCATGCAGCGCACACGGGATGATATAGTTGAAGTGGTGGCGCATACTGCCGTAGTACTCGGCACGCGCACGCTCGGTCAATGACGGGAAGATGCGGTTGACGCGTGCGGCAATGATGTCCACTATCTCGCGCTTGACCTTGAGCGACTGCTCGTAGTTCTCCGACTTGCGGTACAGGGCAGCCAGGTGACCAAGTGCAACAGGGAAGTCGCGGTTGTACACACCTACGCTGTCGCGGAACGTTTGTATAATCTGCTCGGCCTGCGGCAACGCCTCGTCGATACGGCCGGCATCGGCAAGCACGTTGGTGATATTGAACTCCAGGATAAGCGACGCCTCAAGGTCCTCACGCTGCATGATCTGAACGGCTTCGGTGTACAGTGCCAGCGCGCGGTCAATCGAGTCCAGCTGGTGATAGTCAGCCGCCAGGTTACCGAGGGCCAGCGCATACTCGCGATGCTGTTTGGTGTAGGTCTGTTCGGCTATCTCCACGGCACGCTGATGGTACGGCAGCGCCTCCTCCACCCTGCCCGACTCGCGGTAGTAGTTGCCCAGACGCTGGCAGAGGTCGTTGTAGTTGAACGAGTTCTCGCCGTAGAACTTCTTATACAGCGGCAGCACCTCCTTGGTAGCCTCGATGGCGGCATCGTAGTCCTCGATAGCGGCGTAGAAATACGACAGCGCCGCCAGACGGATAGCCAGGTTCGGTGACTCGGGAGCCACCTCACGGGTGCGCTTCACCACCTCGTACATGATCTCTATCGCCTTGCCGTAATCGCCGCGATACGAATAGTTGTACGCCTGCGAGTTCATCACCTCCAGGGTGGCGTTGTCGGTGGGCTTGAGGCTGTCGTTGGCTATTGCCACCGCGTGGTCAAGATAGCGCTTGGCTTCGTCGTTACGCTTAGCCACGTCCAGGCAATAGCCCAGATTGGCCAGCGCGTGCACATATGAATGCACATACATCTTATCCTGCCTCTCCAGCACGTCCACCGCCTTATGGGCATATTCGATAGCCTTGGGCAGACGACGCAGCGCATAGTAGCAGTACATCTGGTTGGTATACACGTCGTACAGATCCACATAGTCCGGCGACACGCTGTCGGTTATGAGTTGTATCAGACTGTCACCTACGGCGATAGCCTGCTTCACGTCACCCGACTGGTAGTACGACGAGGCCAGGTACGTCACCGAACGCAGGTACGCCGTCGAACGGCGGCCTAACAGACGCTTGCGCCACGATGCAGCCTCACGGAAACAACGCTGCGCCTCCGTAAACTGACCCTTGCTATACAATACGGTACCTAACGAGTCCTGCTGCGCTGCAGCATTCTTCATACTCAGCGTATCACCATCATTCACAGGCTCCTGTGCCATAAGCATCACGCCGGACAGGCTCAACAGTACGGATAAGATTAACGGCTTCATATCATTTACACATTTAGTCATTTACTCGTTTACTCATTTGGCGGTCTGCCCGCAGACCTGTTCTTTGGCAGGGGCAGCCGGTTTTTTGTCCTTCTTCTTGAAGAACAGCAGGCAGACCAGATAGTTGATGCAGCCTCCGATGAAGATTACCACAAAACTGATATAATCGTCACGCCAGGTCGGCAACAGCCGCAGCATAAGCGGCAACAGACCTAACTGTATCACCAGATTGATAGCACGCGCCAGCAGAAAACCTCCTGCATTCTTGAGGTTCGGACGCGTGCCGAACGTGTACCAGTTGGAGAACAGGTAATTGGGAACCATCTCCAGCAGATAACCGATGCCGAATGCCACATAATACAGCCACGTACCCTTGTCGGGATGGGACATGAAGTACAACGCCGCCATGAAGCACCAGGTCTGTATGAACATGCCGGTTGTACCTACGATGGTAAACCGTACGGCGGAACTTATCTTCTCCGGCAGGTATGATGTTGGCAGTCTCATCAGTCTTTGTTCTTTTAGCGAAGCGGTCCTTGTTTTTTCAGCGAAGAGGTCCTTGCTCTTTCAGCAAAGCGGTCTATAACGCAGCCTGCATTTCCTCCATGGCGGCATTCAGTCCGCTGACGTCACGTCCGCCGGCAGTAGCCATCCACGGCTGACCGCCACCGCCACCCTGGATGAGCTTGGCGGCCGACTTGACCATCGCACCGGCATTCAGTCCTCTGTCCACAAGCGCCTGCGACAGGAACACGAATATCATCGGCTTGCCCTGCCATGAAGTGGCGCCGAGTATAGCCAGAGGCTCGTCACCCACATGGTTGCGCAGCAGGGTGAGGCCCGTACGGATCATCTCGGGGTTATGTTCGCCGTCCACGCGCACCAGACGGATATCCTTGTAATCAATAGCGTGCGCCATCAGTTCCTTGCAGAACATCTCGGCTTTCTCCTTGAACAGTTCTTCTGCCTGCTTCTTCAGTCCGGCGTTCTCCTCAATCGTCTTATGGATAGCCTGCAGCAAGTCGGGAGCATTGTTGAGCGCAGCCTGCAGGTTACGCATCGTGTCCTGCATCTCGTAGTAGATATTGTCCGCCTTGGCTGCTGTAACAGCCTCTATACGGCGTATGCCGGCAGCCACGGAGGTCTCCATGATGATGCGCACGCTGCCTATCCTGCCCGTCGAGCTGACGTGACAACCGCCGCAGAGTTCGATACTCGGGCCGTACTTGATGACGCGCACATCATCGCCGTACTTCTCGCCGAACAGCGCCATTGCTCCCATCTCTTTCGCTTTGGCGATAGGCGTGTGGCGGCTCTCCTCCAGAGGCATGTCACGGCGGATAAGGTCGTTTGCCAGTTGTTCCACCTTGCGCAGTTCTTCGGGCGTCACTTTCTGGAAGTGGCTGAAGTCAAAGCGCAGGCTGTCGGGCGACACGAACGAGCCCTTCTGCTCCACATGCTCGCCGAGCACCTGACGCAACGCATAGTGGATGATGTGCGTAGCCGAGTGGTTGCAGGCAATCGCCTGACGACGCTCGCCGTCCACTTTGGCGATGAACGTGGCGTTTACGTCTTCCGGCAGTTCGGTCATGATGTGTACGGGCAGACCGTTCTCGCGCTTCGTATCCAAAATGGCAAATGACAAATTTTCAAATTGCAAATGGCCCGTGTCTCCTACCTCACCGCCCATCTCGGCGTAGAACGGCGTCTTGCTCAGCACAACCTGGTAGAACGACTTGCCCTTCTGGCTCACCTGACGGTAACGGAGAATTTCCGTCTCCACCTCCAGTTCGTCGTAGCCCACAAACTCCGTGTCACCCTCGCGGATGACGTTCCAGTCGCCGAGGTCCTGCTTGTTAGCCGAGCGTCCCATCTCTTTCTGGTGCTCCAGTGCCTTGTTGTATTCCTCCTCGTTGGTGGTGAAACCGTTCTCACGAAGGATAAGTTCGGTCAGGTCAAGCGGGAAGCCGTAGGTATCCTTGAGCGTGAACACTTCTACGCCGCTGATCTCGGTCTTGCCGGCCTGCTTGGCATCCGCCATCAGTTTGTCCAGCAGGGTGATGCCCTTGTCCAGCGTACGCAGGAACGCCTCTTCCTCACTCTTGATAACCGGCGTTATCTGTGCCTGTTGCTTGACAAGTTCCGGATAGGCTGTACCCATGTCGGCAATCAGTTGCGGTACCAGTTTGTACAGGAACGCCTCACGCATACCGAGGAACGTATATCCGTAACGCACGGCACGGCGCAGGATACGGCGGATAACATAGCCGGCTTTCTCGTTGCTCGGCAGCTGTCCGTCGGTAATGGCGAATGCGATGGTACGGATATGGTCGGCTATGACGCGCATGGCAACATCGGTCTTCTCGTCCTTGCCGTACTCGCAATGGCACAGTTCGCCAATCTTGGCGAGCATGGGCTGGAACACATCGGTATCATAGTTCGACTGCTTGCCCTGAATGGTGCGCACCAGACGCTCAAAGCCCATGCCGGTGTCTATCACCTTCTTTGCCAGCGGTTCAAGACTGCCGTCAGCCTTGCGGTTGAACTGCATGAACACGATGTTCCAAATCTCGATGACCTGCGGATGGTCCTTGTTCACCAGTTCGCGTCCGGGCACTTGGGCCTTCTCCTCTTCCGAACGGCTGTCCACGTGGATCTCCGAGCACGGACCGCAGGGACCCGTATCGCCCATCTCCCAGAAGTTGTCGTGCTTGTTGCCGTTCAGGATGTGGTCGGCTGGCAGGTGCTTGGCCCATACGGCGGCAGCCTCGTCATCACGACCGAGACCCTCCTCCTTGCTGCCCTCGAATACGGTGGCATAGAGGTTCTTCGGGTCTATCTTCAGTACATCCACGATATACTCCCACGCGAAATCGATGGCGCCCTCTTTGAAGTAGTCGCCGAACGACCAGTTGCCGAGCATCTCGAACATCGTGTGGTGGTAGGTGTCGTGACCGACCTCCTCCAGGTCATTATGCTTGCCCGATACGCGCAGACATTTCTGGCTGTCCGCAACGCGCGGATACTTGATCGGGTCATTGCCGAGAATGATACCCTTCCAGGGGTTCATGCCGGCGTTGGTAAACATCAGTGTAGGGTCATCCTTGATGACCATCGGAGCAGAGGGAACAACCTGGTGTCCCTTGCTCGCCATAAAATCGAGAAACGATTGACGTATTTCTTGAGCTGTCATATTATAAATCTTCAAATTATCAAATTATCAAATCTATGCGGGCTTGTAGCCTGTGGATTTGGGTTCGCTGAACGAACGGAACTCCGGACGCAAGTCATTCTCGTCAGGTTCGGGTACGGGCAGCGGGTTGGCGTTTATCTCCTTGTTCATCGCACGCTGTTTCATGATGTCGATTGCCATCGTCAGCGCATTGCGGAAGCTCTGCGGCGACGCCTGGTTCTTGCCTGCGCGGTCATACGCCACACCGTGGTCGGGCGAGGTGCGGATGATGTTCAGACCGGCGGTGAAGTTCACGCCGTTCATGTCCATTGACTTGAACGGGATCAGTCCCTGGTCGTGGTACATGGCAAGGATGGCATCGTAGTGCATAAACTTGCCGCTGCCGAAGAACCCGTCCGCCGAGAACGGACCGAACGCCATGATACCCTGCTTGTTCGCCTCGGCGATAGCCGGGATGATCACATTCTTCTCTTCCTCTCCTATCAGTCCGCCGTCACCTGCATGCGGGTTGAGTGCCAGCACGGCTATACGCGGCTGGCGGATGGTGAAATCGTTCTTCAGCGCATTGCTCAGGACCTTCAGCTTGCACAAGATACGCTCTACTGTTATATTCTCCACCACCTTGCTGATGGGCACATGGTTGCACACCAGCGCCACCTTCAGCGCATCGGAAACCATCATCATCAGGCTGTCTGTTCCGGCTGTTTCGGCGGATGCAGAGGCTTTCGATGCACCGAACAGATGGGTCAGGTACTCAGTGTGTCCGCTGAAGCGGAACTCGTCGGACTGGATATTCGCCTTGTTGATGGGAGCCGTCACGATTGCATGCACAAAGCCCTGCTGCAGGTCGGCACATGCGCGCTTGAGACTGGCCAGCGAGGCCTTGCCGGCTTCGAGTGTGCTCTGACCGATGTTCAGAGGCGTGTCGTCAGGGTAACAGGTGATAACGTTCACCTTGCCCTCCTGCGCCTTGCGTGCATCGTTGATAATCACTCCCTGCGGTGTACGGAACTCCTCGTCCAGCAGTTGTGCGTGCTGCTTGGCGATAGCCACGTTGCCGTACAATACGGGCGTGCAGATGTCCAGAATATACGGATGGAAGATAGTCTTCAGTATGATCTCATAACTCACGCCGTTGATGTCTCCGGCTGTAATCGCAATAATCGGTTTCATAATCTTCAAATTTTCAAATCTTCAGATTCTTAAAATTTCTCGTTGTGAACTTTGTTATATAGCAGTTTTTGCAAGTCGTAGTTCTTTCGTTCCTCGTTCTTGTATCCCAGCGCAATGACGCACAGCACAGAGTAGTTCTCAGGCATACCGGTCAGCCGGCGGACCATGGCCTCCGACTCATCGCGTCCGTACACATGGCACCAGCATGCGCCCAGACCTTGTTCCTCGGCGGCGAGCAGCAGATGCTCGGCGGCTATCGCTCCGTCTGCCTGCCATGTATCCGTAAGCGATGTGTCCAGAGCCACGACGATTCCTGCCGTAGCGGTGTTGAACATCTGGCTGCCGTAGGTCTTGCAACCGGCAAGCCGGCGAAGTACATCCTCATCCGTCACCACAACGAACTCCCACGGGTTCAGCCGCTTGGCGGACGGAGACATCAGCGCACACTGCAGCAGGTAATCTATCTTCTCACGCTCCACGGGCTGCGAGGTAAACGTCCGTATGGAACGACGCTGTTGGCATAATGAGCGAAAATCATTCATAACTTTCATATTTATTGCATGTTACGCACGCCTATAGCGCACGCTTGCACACGCACATACTAATTCGGACGCAAAGTTACAAAAAAAAATCGACATTTGCAAGGAAATGCCGATTTTTTTTTGACATCAACAGATTTTATCTGCTATCATTTCTTCTGTTTACCACTCTTATTGTCGCCCTTCTTGTCGATTTGCTGGTCGATAATCTTGACCACCAATCCGGGAAGAAGGGTTTTCAGCACGCCGTCAAGCAGCGGGCCGGTCAGATAGACAGCCACGTTCTGCATCTCGTCACGTGTCTTTGTCACCTGATAACTCTGCGGTTTCTGTCCCGGCAGACGCGGATTGCGGCGCTGGAGCACGGCCGGAGCGAACACGTTGATGGCGTCCGCATTCTTGGCTATCACGCTATACGGGGTGTCCTCCTTGATCACGCGCGCCTGGATGTCGTCATACGTCATGCAGAACGTACCGTTCGCACACACATTGTCACCTGAATAACTGGTGGTTAGTTCGTTGATGGTGAACTCAGCCTCCATGCCGAACAGCGGATGCAGGAAGGTATTGAAACTCTCGCCTTTCACGTCGGCGAATTTGGCGGAGATGTCAAAGTGCGCCGCCTTGTCCATCTTGAACGATGCAGTCAGGTCACCCTCACCGCCGTGTGCCAGAGACGCGTGCATCTTGGCTTTCATGATTTCACCCTTGATGTTCGTGACGTTGGTCACCGAGCCGCTGGCATTCTTCACACCTATCAGACCGCTTTCTATACCCAGCATACACATCTCGATATCTATCTTGGGCACAGCCATCTTCACGGTACGAATACGCATCGGTACAGGCATCGCCATCATCACCTCCTGCGGCATGGGCGACGGGTCTCTCTGCGGATAGCGTATATCACGGAAGATGTGCGCCTTCTCGCAGTCAACTTCCACGTTGTCTATAGATATCTCCTTGGCGAGAGCCTGACGTACCAGATTGACGGGAGAGGTGATTATCTTGTTGATGTTCACGTCTATCCACGTTGACGGTATCTTGCCCAGGAGGTCGGCAAGTTCGGTCTTTTTCACCGTGTTGTAGCAGTGCAGTTGCTTCATCACCACGGCTCCTGCATCCTGCGTCTCGAGCGAATGCAGGCACAAGCGGTACAGACCGTCCGGCGAGATGAAATCCAGGTCATTCAGCGACAGCTTATACAAGGAATCGTTATACAACAGGGTGGATGTACTCAGGTCGTAACCTAAATCGTACGCTACCAGCGACAGGTCTTCCAGTGAGAGTTGCAACTGGCTCGAAGCATCCGTCAGCCGGAACGAGCAGTCGTCGATGTCAATCTTGTCGACTGTCACACCTTTCAGGAACGAAGGCATCCGGGTGCTGTCACTCTGCTCCTGCATGACTATAGGCAGGTTGATGGCTACGGACGGTTCGTCAATGACAATCTTGCCTATCTCCAGATGCTTTTCCTTCAGCAGCCGGCGCAGATTGACCTGACGGAGGGATACGTGACGGACGTGCATGTCTATCCCGGGCTTTGTGTCCCCGATTGTATCCGTCAGAGGCATACGGAACGTTATGCCACGCACCTCAACTGTACGGCTTCCGACCAGTACCGCTATGCTTTTGAAACTGACATCATAACGGTTGTCTGCCTGTACTTCGGCTTGCAGGCGCTTGTTGACGGTACGGGTGACGATGGCGTCAAAACAAAGGATTCCGACAATTACCAGCAGAACGATTCCTGCCAGTACGGACCAGAGAATAACCTTACGGCGTTTGTTTGTACTCATAGATGTAGATTTATGTTTATAGTTTATGATGTTGCTGTGTTTTGTTCCTGTGCAGCCTTATTCGGCCTGAATATACTCCGTCAGCATCCGGTACACGCCAGCCAGTGCATTCGCGTTCAGCGGAGCAGTTGACAACAGTTCCAGATGATGGCGGATAACCTGTTCGTCATGACGGACGGCGGGTCCGGTCTGCGCATCTTTCGGCGCCAGCGTGTGCACCTTGGCTGCCGTCAGGTCAATCAGCGGCAGCAGCACCGAGAACGGTATCTGCGTGCCTCTGAGCACCTCCGCCGCCATACGGTACATGCAGTTCGTGAAGTTGTTGGCAAACACTCCGGCTATGTGCAGCCGTTCACGGTCAGCCTGCGAGGTTTCAATCACGCGCGGCGAGAGCGTCAGCGCCAGCGTATAGACGGCTGCCACGTCGTCAATGTTCCGTCCCTCGATAATCAACGGGATATCGGAGAAATCATCTATCGGCTGCGCCTTGCTGAATGTCTGGAAGGGGTACAGTATACCGCTGTGCGGCTTGTCCGCGCCGAACACCGTGACCGGAATCGTTCCGGACGTATGCACATGGATGGCGCGTGCCGGTGCATGCACGGCATTCACCACCGCCTGCAGCGCCTCGTCACGGACAGCGTATATATACACATCCGCTTCCGGCAGTTCGGGCCTTTCCGCCTGTCGGTCCACCAACTCCCGCGAATTGATCATCGGGGCGTCAATGCCCTTTCTGGCAAAAGCGGCCTGAAGACTTGTCGCCACATTGCCGCGTCCTATAATCACTATTTTCATAACACTCCGAGACTATTGAGGAAGATCAGAATGATTGCCACCGGCACAATCCATCTGAGCACGAATATATATATCTTTCTCGCCCAGCGCTTGATGCCTTTGTCGGCCTCCAGCACACCTTTCTCGCCGTTCTTGGGCAGGTTCCATCCCACGAACACCGCCATGCCGAGTGCCGCCACCGGCATAAGGATGCACGCTGTGAGCCAGTCGCTGTAGTCAAACACCGCCGGTATCATCACGCACAGGATGATCATCACCACAGCGCCAGCCGATACGATGGCTACACTCTGACGGCGGCTCAGCGGATGTCTGGTTTGCGCCGATGCCTCGCAGACGAACGCCACCGCCACCTCCATGAGCGAGATGGTGGACGTCAATGCCGCTATACACAGCAGACCGAAGAACAGCACGCCGCTCAGCCAGGAGAAAGACATCTGCTCGAAGATAGCCGGCAGAACGACAAACACGAGTTGCGGACCTTCCTGGGGATCAAAGCCGAAGGCAAACACGGCAGGGAAGATTATCACGCCGGCCATGAGGGCAACGAGCGTATCAAGGATAATCACCTGAATGGACGCACGCGGCACATTCTGCCCCTTGGGCATATACGAGCCGTATGTGATGAGCGCACCCATGCCTATCGACAAACTGAAGAAGCACTGCCCCATCGCCTCCATGATGACTTTGGGCGTAATCTTTGAAAAATCGAACTGGAAGAAGAACCGCATTCCTATATTACTGCCGTCCAGCATCAGCACACGTCCCGCCATCAACAGCATCATCAGCAGCAGTAGCGGCATCAGTATCTTGCTCAGGCGCTCGATGCCTTTGTTCACATCGAACCACAGCACCATGGCGGTGAGCAGCACGGGCAGCAGGGCGAACAGTATCATCCTGGGCGTATTGCCGGTCACTGTGGCGAAGTGCTCCGTCAGCGCATCGGCGTTCAGTCCGCTGAAGGCGCTGGTGAGCGCTTCGGCCAGGTAGTTGAAGCACCAGCCGGTGACCACAAAGTAGAAGCCCATTATCAGCATGGCTGTGACCATGCACATCCAGCTCAGCCATTGCCAGCGGTTGTTGCCGTTCAGCGCACGGAACGCACCATAGGCGCTCTTGCCCGAACGCTTGCCGATCAGGAACTCCGTCATCACCAGCGGCAGACCGAACAGCGCCACGCACAACAGGTACACCACCAGAAACGCACCACCGCCGTTCTCGCCGGCTATATACGGAAACTTCCAAATATTACCCAAGCCTACGGCACTTCCTGCCGCGGCCATTATCAATCCTATTTTCGAAGAAAACGAACTCTTTTTCATCTCTCTGCTTGCCCTCTGCTCCGTCAGCAGCCTGTGGCGGCTATCTCCTTATAGAACTCCGTTACTGCTACTATACCTTTCTCCCACACCTCCAGATCCATGCTTTCGTTGGGCGAGTGTATGGCGTTCTGCTCCAGGCCGAAGCCCATCAGTATGGTCTTCACGCCCAGCACGCGTTCGAACTCCGCGATGATGGGTATACTGCCTCCACGACGCGCCGCCAGCGGACGCTTGCCGAACGCAATCTCGAATCCTTTTTCCGCCGCCTTGTATGCCGGCAGGTCAAGCGGACAGATGTATCCTTGTCCGCCGTGCATCGGTGTCACCTTGACACGCACGCCAGACGGAGCAATCTGCTGCATGTATTCGGCAAACTGACGGCTCACTTTCTCATGGTCCTGGTTTGCCACCAGCCGGCACGACACCTTGGCAAACGCCTTGGACGGAAGGACGGTTTTCGAGCCTTCGCCCGTATAGCCTCCCCAAATGCCGCAGATGTCGAACGACGGACGGCAACTGTTGCGCTCCAGCGTCGAGTAGCCTTCCTCGCCGAACACGTCCGGCACATCTATTGCCCGCTTGTAGGCGTCCAGGTCGAACGGAATCTGCGCTATCATCTTGCGCTCCTCATCGGGTATGGGCAGCACGTCGTCGTAGAAATGCGGGATAGTGATGCGTCCCTTGTCATCCACCACCTGCGCCAGCATCTGCGTCAGAGCGTTGATCGGGTTACGCACCGCACCGCCGAAATGCCCGGAGTGCAGGTCGCGGCACGGACCGTCCACCTCTATCTGCCAGTACGCCAGTCCGCGCAGACCGACGGTGAGCGAGGGTGTCTGCTTGCCTATCATCGAGGTGTCGCTCACCAGAATAACATCGCAAGCCAGCAGGTCCTTGTGCTGCTCGATGAACGCCGCCAACGACGGCGAACCGATCTCCTCCTCGCCCTCAAAGATGAACTTGACGCGGCAGTTCATCAGCCCCTCATGCACCAGGTACTCAAACGCCTTGGCCTGTATCATCGCCTGCCCCTTGTCATCATCCGCACCGCGGGCATACAGCCTGCCGTCCCGAATATCCGGTTCCCACGGGTCAGACTGCCACAGCTCCAGCGGTGCCACAGGCATCACATCGTAGTGGGCATACACAAGAACTGTCGGCATCTTCAAATCTTGAAATTTTGCACGGCTCTGCCGATCGGAAGAAATCTTGAAATCTTGAAATTTTGAAATCTTGAAATCTTGAAATCTTGAAATCTTGAAATCTTCAATACTTGGCTCGTACTCTCCATACACAAACGGATTGCCTTCCCCGGTCGGCGCAGGCATCACTTCGGCACGCTGGCAGCCTGCCGCAAGCAGCAGTTCTTTCCAGCGCTCGGCACAACGCTGCATGTCGGGTTTGTGCTCCTGTTCGCAACTGACGGAAGGAATACGGATGAGTGACGCCCACTCGTCCATGAACCGCGCCCTGTTGGCGGAAATATAGTCGGTTATGTTCATCATTGTATGCCCTGAATAGTCGTTTCGCGTGCAAAGGTACAAAAAAATTCCCATATTTGCAAGCAAACGCACATTTTTTTTCTAAAATTTATACAGCGCTGCTCACCGTACCGGATTAATATAGTAGAACGTCGTGTCGCCGTTGAGCGTAGCGATAATGTCCTGTAGTATGCGCTCGGGGTGCACTACCCCGCTCTCCCAGAAGTCGTTTGCGCCGGACGGCAGACAGCGTTTGCGGAAGTTATACAGCCTTCCTGTCTTGTACGCCTTGAAGAGTGCGTGCTGGCTGTTCATCTCCAGCAGCGCCTGGCGTGACGGCACGTTGCAGCCCAGCCACACATCGGCATCGGCAAAGGTCAGCAGCGCCTGCTCGAATGTCAGCGGGATGGAACTCTCGCGCTCATCGTCCGCAAACGCATAAGCGGCTCCGGCATCCTTGAACAGCGCACCCATGTACGTCCCGCCTGCCGGCACGTACCATGTGCCGCGGAAATCCAGACCGGACAGCACCGATACGGATTGATGGATTGATGGATTGTTGGATTGATGGTCCCGCAGGGTGCAGTAGGCGCTCTCGACCTCGGCAAAGATGCTGTCGGCTGTGTCCAGTTTGCCGAAGAACACCGCCACAAAGCGTATCCACTCGGCGCGGGCGAGAGGTGTAGCCTCGCGCCACTCGTTGTTGTACAGCACCGGGATACCAACGCTCTCCATCCGTTCTGCCGACTGGTCGCTCGGCGAGTATGTCGAGTACAGCATGGCCTGCACGCCGTTGGCTATGATCCGTTCGACATCCGGCTGCATGGCATCGCCCAGGTGCTGGCAGGTCGCGGGCAACTCATGGTAACTGACCTCGGGGTTGCACATACCTGCCAGACGGTCCATCAATCCCAGTTCGGCCAGCATGCCTATATGTGTAGCCGAACTGGCACCGATACGCTCCAGCGGTTCGGCGACCATGTATGTCGCCATCACGCTGTCCGTCGTCCACGGGGCGAACACACGCACACGCTTCATGCCCAGCGTGTCGTCAATCTGGAATCCGGTGGCGTACTTGTTCCCGGGTCGTGGTGCATGCGTGCGTTGGACGGTGGGCTTGCAGCCCGCACATAGCAGCAGCGCAGTCAGCAGGACAGCCAAACATGGCTGCCAACTATTACTGGCTCTTTTTCGCATATTCATAGCCGGCCTCCAGGGCGCGGATATTCGTGGCAACGATCGCCTCTGACTTGCGTGCAAACACTTTCTCCAAGCCGGTCTTGACGATCTCCGGCTCCACGCCGAGCATCGGGATAGCCGCGCCTAACAGCACCATGTTCGCCGCCTGCACAGGCGCGTTGACCTCTTTGACGAGCGCGTCGGTGTCTATCAGCACATGCTTGGGGCACGCCTTGATGGCGGCATACACCTGTTCGATATCCGGGTAGTTGTCAATGTTCCTGAACGGTACGGACGAGGTCACCACGCACCCGTCCGGCGCCAGCCACGGCAGGTAGCGCAAGGCTTCCAGCGGTTCGAGCGAGAGGATGATATCCGCCTGTCCCTGCGGGATAAGGTCCGACCAGATGGGTTCGGTGCTGATACGCAGGTGGCTCTGCACCTCACCGCCTCGCTGGCTCATGCCGTGCACCTCGGCTTGTTTCAAGTACCAGCCTTCAGCCAATGCCGCCTGGCCGATAACCGTAGCGATAGACAGGATACCTTGCCCGCCCACGCCTGCTAATATGATGTCTTTCTTCATGAGATTTGATGATTTGAAGATTATTTGCGCGCTTTTCTTTTGAGCGTTTGGATACACTCGCGTCGTGCGATGACTACCGACGTACCGTGGTAGTTCGCCTCCTCGCGGATGACGGCTTTCATCTCTTCCATATTCTTGGCGAGAGGTACGACGGTGCGCACATGCTCCTCGGGTACGCCCAGCGCCATGCAGATGCGCTCCAGCTTGCCTGTACCGGCCGAGTCCTGTCCGCCGGTCATGCCGGTGGTCAGGTTGTCGGAGATGAGCACCACCACGTCAGCGTTGCAGTTCGCGCAGTCGAGCAATCCGGTCATGCCGGAGTGCGTGAATGTCGAGTCGCCTATCACCGCAAATGCCGGGTACTGACCGGCATCGGCAGCACCTTTCGCCATGGTGATGGACGCACCCATCTCCACGCACGAGTGGATGGCGTGGAAAGGCGACAACGCACCCAGCGTATAGCAGCCTATATCGCCGAAGATGCGCGCCTGTTGGTACTCGCGTGCCACCTCGTTCAGGGCGGTGTACATGTCGCGGTGACCGCAACCCTGGCACATCGAAGGCGGACGACCGGGCAACACGAAATCGGCTTTGGCCTTTGGCTGTTGACTATCGGCTGCAACGAAGCAGTCGGGCGAGAGTTCGCCCATACGCGGCAGAGCACCGGTCAGACGTCCGCGGATACGTACGCTTGAGGGCACCATCCCGCGCAGCAGTTCTTCCACTACCGGCTGGCCTTCCTCGGCTACGAGTATATCCTCTGCCCCATCCTCGACCATCCGGTTGATGAGCGCTACAGGCAGGGGGTACTGCGTTATCTTCAGCACCGATGCGCCTTGTGCGATGCCGGCCTCCTGCATGTAATTGTAGCCTATACCGCACGCCACGATGGCACGCTTGGGGTCAGTGCCCTTGGTGTAGGTGTTGTTGCCGCACTCCTCGCTCAGGCGGATGAACTCCGGCTGCTGTGCCAGCAGGTCGGCGTAGTTGCGCTTGGCGAATGCCGGCAGCAGGATGAAGTGCTGCGGGTTGTCGGGCAGGCTGTGGGCGTTCTGCGGACGCGGTTCGTCGGTGGTGACCACCATCGCGCGGCTGTGAGCCATACGTGTCGTGACGCGCATCAGGACAGGCACGCGCAACTTCTCCGACAACTCGAACGCCTGACGCGTCATGTCGTATGCCTCCTGCTGGTTCGAGGGCTCGAAGCAGGGGATGAGCGCAAACTTGGCATAGAAGCGCGAGTCCTGTTCGTTCTGCGAACTGTGCATCGAGGGGTCATCCGCCGCCACAACCACCAATCCGCCGTTCACGCCCGTGATGGCAGAGTTGACGAAGGCGTCGGCGCACACGTTCATGCCCACGTGCTTCATGCACACCAGCGCACGCTTGCCGGCGTAGGTCATGCCCAGGGCCGCCTCCATGGCTGTTTTCTCGTTGGTCGCCCACTGGCAGAAGATGCCTTGCGGTGCTTTGCTTTCGCGGAGCTGGATGTACTCCGTGATTTCGGTCGATGGCGTGCCCGGGTACGCATATACGCCGCTCAGTCCGGCATCTATAGCGCCTTGAGCAATCGCCTCGTCGCCTAAAAGGATTTGTTTCATGGTGTTCTATTTTTTTGTTGAATTAGTTCTTCTTTTTCGAGATTTCGGGTTCTCGATTTTTCGAGATTTCGATGTTTTCATCTCATGCCTTCGAGATTTCGAGACTTCGAGACTTCGAGATGTCGTTGTTTTCCTCTCACGCCTTCGAGATTTCGAGACTTCGAAACTTCGAGACTTCGAGATTTCGACATTATATCTTCCTTGTTCCCCTGCAATTAGGATAATCGCTGCAGCTCCAGAACTCTTTGCCGGAGTTAACGCCTTTCTTTGCTACCCGCTTGAGCATCGGTTTGCCGCAGTTTGGGCAGGAAGGCGCGTTTTCCTCAATGCTTTGTTCTGTGCGATGCTGCAATCGTTCGGCAGTAAGTGCCTCAGTAAAACCGCCTTCCGCTGTAAATTCACGTAGCAACATCTCAATGTGCTTGGCAAGCATCATAATCAATCGGTCACACATTATCAGCATACAGTTGGCGACGACAATTGAATCGTCTGACTGAAGCCATTGATCAAACTTGTGTTTCTGATTCAATATGTGCAAACTACTCTCGCGCAGCACATCATCCGTATATTCCGGCGCATCGAATTGAATGGCATACACTCGCTTGTATTCCTCCGATTGGTTTGACCAAGGTGCTTGCTCGTGTTGCATCAGCCAATTGGCGTAATCGTTCATCAGTTCCGCCAGACTTGCACGCGCCACATCGGTCAGTTTCATCTCCGTTTCTTTGGATGTTGAGTGCCGCGAGTTTCCTTCGGCGATATTAGCGGTTCCTGAACGTGCGGCTTGCGTCATTTGGTCAAACTGCCTACCACATGGGTCATTCTTCAAGTTAAGAAATTTCTTGCAGAACTCCTGTGTCGCCAGCTGAATGACGTTAGCCATCACCCATGTATTTAACCAATAATATCCAAAACGACGGATTTTTATCATAATTGTTATTAATTATTTCAATTAATCGATTTTTCACGCCTTCGAGATTGTTCTCTCACGCCTTCGAGATTTCGAGATTTCGAGATGTCGTGATGTCGATTTTGTTCTCTCATGCCTTCGAGACTTCGTGATTTCGAGATGTCGTGATTTCGATTTTGTCCTCTCATGCCTTCGAGATTTCGTGATTTCGAGACTTCGAGATTTCGATGTTTTCCTCTCACGCCTTCACGCCTTCGAGCCTTCGAGACTTCGACATTACACCTCCCTTGTTCTTCGGCAACTCTCCCCCATCTTCTCAAACAGACTTCCGGGTGGTACGGGCGCTACAATGGTCACCGGCTCCTTTTTGACCGGATGGACGAAGGTGATCTGTCGGGCGTGCAGGCAAATGCTGCCGTCGGGGTTGCTGCGTTTGGCGCCGTACTTCAGGTCGCCCTTGATGGGACAGCCGATGGCCGCCAGTTGGCAGCGTATCTGGTGGTGACGGCCGGTGAGCAGTTCGACCTCCAGCAGCGTGTAGTGGTCGCCGCGCACCAGAGTGCGGTAGTTGAGGATAGCCTGCTTGGCGTCTTTCGCACCGGGTTTGGCTATATACGATTTGTTCTGCGCCTCGTTGCGCACCAGGTAGTTCTCCAGTCGTCCCTCAGCCATCTTCGGCGCACCCTGCACGATGGCCCAGTAAGTCTTTTTGATTGACGATTGACTATCGACAATTGACATTTCGTCGGAACTCAACGATTTTTCCTTGAACATCTCGCTGAGACGGGTGAGTGCTTTTGAGGTGCGCGCAAACAGCACCACGCCGCTGGTGGGGCGGTCGAGGCGGTGCGGCACGCCCAGAAAGACCTCACCGGGCTTGTCGTACTTGACCTTCAGATACTCCTTCAGCATATCCGACAACGGCTTGTCGCCGGTCTTGTCGCCCTGGACGATCTCGCCGGGAGCCTTGTTGACGGCTAATATGTGGTTGTCTTCGTATAGGATTTGCATGATTGTCCGGTTGCGATAGGATGATTGACGGCAGCAATGGTCGGGTAATCTTTGCTAACCGGCTACAAAGTTACAAAATTATTTGCAATTTTGCAAGAGGAAGTGAACATTTGCGAGTATTTTTGGGTGAAGAAATGTTTTTTTTACGAAAACTGTTGGAAATTCAACTAATAATTAGTAAATTTGCAAACATACTGAAAAAACATATTTATTTTTTTTGTGCTTATACTGCGAAGTATAACGATATAGAAATGGCTAAGATTTACGAGTCTGACTGGTTATACGAGTTTCTTCGTCCGATGCAAGACTGGCTTTTCCGCCGCTCGTACAGACGTTTTGTGCAGGTAGGACTGGATAAGATTCCTACGGATGGTGCCGTTATCTATGCCCCCAACCACTGCAATGCGCTCAACGACGCGCTGGCGGTGCTGAGTATAGGACCGGAGCGCAAGGTGTTCGTTGCGCGTGCCGACATTTTCCGCAAATCGATTGTCCGCAGGCTGCTCACGTGGCTGAAGATCATGCCAATTCGCCGCATGCGTGACGGCGCGTCCGCCGTGCTGCATAACGAGGGCACCGAGCGTATGGCGGTGGAGACGCTGCGCAACGGCGTCAAGTTCTGCATCCTGCCGGAGGGCACGCACCGCCCCAAGCACTCGCTGCTGCCGCTGAAGAAAGGTATCTTCCGTATTGCGCTGCGGGCAAACGCGGATTTCGGGCAGCAGAAGCCCGTGTATATCGTGCCCGTCGGTCTGGAGTACGGCGACTACTACCACCTCTGGGACGACCTGATGATCACCATCGGCGAGCCGCTGAACGTCACGGCGTTCGTCAGCGAACATCCGGAGATGGACGAGCCGCAACTCATCAACGCCCTTATCCCTGAGTTGACGGAGAGGATGCAACGCACGTTCCTCTGGGTGCCGGACGACGAGCACTACGAGCAGAACTGGGCGGCACTGAGCGCCAACCCTCCTGCACCGTTCAACCGGATGCACAAGCGCCGTGTGCCACGCTGGCTGCGCTGGACGGGGCTGGTGCTGACCGCACCGCTGTTTGCCGTGTGCGCGATGATGACCATCCCGCTGTGGGGAACGATGCTGTATGTGAGGAAGAAGGTGGCGGACCCGGCGTTCCACAACTCGGTACAGTACGTGCTGCACTTCCTGCTTATACCGCTGAGCCTGTTCACCGCGCTGCTGCCATGGATGGGGTTTGAAGAATGGATGTACCAACTGAGACAATTGACAAATGCCAAATGACAAATGGCAAATAACAAATAACAAATAACAAAATAATTACTATTGTGACAAGAGTATATCTGATTATTGCACTGTACGTGCTGGTGCCGGTGCTGATTATCGAGTGCTTCAAGCGCTGGCGCTGGGCACAGAAGACCGGTACGGTGGTTATGGCGTATGCCATAGGTATCCTGTTCGCACTGACGGGGTTCGTACATTTCGATGCGGGCACGGACGCCCAACTGGCGTTCAGCAAACTGCAATCGACCCTGATGTCGATAGCCGTGCCGCTGGCTATCCCGCTGATGCTGTTCAACTGCGATTTCAAGCTGTGGACCAAAGCGCTGCCCAAGACCACGTGGTCGCTGGTGGGCGGTCTGCTGGCGGTGCTGACGGCTATCGTGTCGGGGTACTTCATCTTCCGCGGCAGGGGAATTCCTGAGTTTGAGAAGGTGTGTGCGATGATGACGGGCATCTATACGGGCGGAACGATGAACTTCAACGCGCTGGGGGCGTCGCTGGGTGTGGACAAGACGGTGATGGCTATCGTGCTGGCGTTTGAGATGGTGCTGACCACGCCGTACATCTTCTTCATCATCGGCGGCGGATACAAGGTGTTCCGCAAACTGCTGCCGTACGAGGATGTCACGTGGCGCGGCAACCGCGACAGCGCTGTGGAGACGAAGGATGTGGAAGACTACCGCGGCATGTTCGGCCGCAAGAACGTAGGCGGCATGCTGCTCGGTCTGCTGTTGAGCGTGATTATCCTGGCTATCGGTGCCGGCGTGGCGCTGCTGCTGACCGGCAAACTGAACGAACTGGTGATTATCCTGACCATCACCACCCTGTCCATCATCGCGTCGTTCTTCAAGAAGGTGCGCGAGCTGCCCAAAACGTTCGAACTGGGTATGTTCTTCATCCTGATCTTCTCGGTCGTGGTGGCATCGCTGTTCGATATACACAGTGTGAACGGCGGTTCGATGATGATCGGTCTGTTCGTGCTTTGGGTGATGGTGCTGTCGGCCGGTCTGCACCTGCTGTTCTGCAAGATTGCGCACGTGAGCGGCGACCTGTTCTGCGTGAGCCAGATTGCACTGCTCTGCTCTCCCCCGTTCGTGCCGCCTGTAGTGGGCGCGATGGGTAACAAGAAGGTGCTCATCTCAGGCATAGCCATCGGTCTGGTGGGGTATGCGCTCGGAACGTATCTGGGGGTGACTATCATGTATCTGCTGAGCGCAGTGTAAAATTTCAAGATTTCAAGATTTCAAGATTTCAAGATTTCAAGATTTCAAGATTTCAAGATTTCGAGTTTTCGAGATTTCGAGATTTCAAGATTTCAAAATTTCAATATTTATGAAACGTCTATTTTGCATATTGACAGCCATGCTTGTGCTTGCCGGCACAGCCTCCGCCAAGCGTGAGAAGAAAGTGGAGGTTGACAGTCTGGGCAACAAGATCAAGACGGGCTGGAACTTCGGCATCCTGCCTTCGGTGGCATACGATGCCGACTACGGATTTCAGGGCGGTGTGCTGACCAACGTCTATTACTACGGCGACGGCAGCCAGTATCCGGAGTACATCCATTCGCTGTACTTCGAGGCGGCCTATACCACCAAGCACCACGGTATCTTCCGATTCAACTACGACTCGAAGTACCTTATCCCGGGGTACCGCCTGACGCTGGATGCCACGTACCTGCCGGACGCCATGTGCGACTTCTACGGTTTCAACGGCTATCAGTCGCTGTATCAGCACAGTTGGAACCAGTGGAACAAGAACCCCGACAAGATGATTGACACGACGGCGTATGTCTCGCGCGTATATTATAAGTACAAGCGCGACCTTATCCGCGTGGCGGGTGATATAGAGGGGGAGATATACCAGGGACTCAAGTGGAACGCCGGTCTGGGTGTGCTGGGGTACATCGTCAACGACTGCGACATCAACATGCTCAACGGCAAGAACACCTACGACCCTGCCCGACCCCATTACGCCCAGAAAGCCCTTGACCCGAATGTGGACGGTCTGTACGAGAAGTACAAGCAGTGGGGTCTGATAGGTGCCGACGAGGCGAAGGGCGGCTGGCATCCGTACCTGCGCGGAGGTCTGACCTACGACACGCGTGACAAACGCCAGGGGCCGAACAGCGGTATCTATGCGGACGCGTTCTTCACCTACTCTGCGGCGTTCAATGCGGCTTATGGCCAACAGGCTACGGCGGGCTACAACCACCTGCAGTTCAACGCCACGTTCCGGCATTATGTGCCCTGCTTCCGCGACAAGAACGGCATCAACCGCATCACGTTCGCCTACCGTGTGGGTATCCAGAACAACATTGCCGGCAGGAGTCCGTTCTACATGAACAACTACCTGAACACGCTGTTCATCCAGCGTGTGTACTACGAGGGGCTGGGCGGAGGCAACAGTGTCCGCGGCATGCTTGCCAACAGGATACTGGCGAACGGTTTTCTGTACGCCAATGTGGAGTTCCGCTTCCGCATCGTGAACTTCGACATCGGCCGTCAGCACTTCTTCGTGGGTCTGAACCCGTTCTTCGACCTGGGTATGGTCACCCAGCCGTACGAACTGGACGAACTGGTGGCGCTGCATACGGGCGGTGTGTACAAGACGCTGAAGGAGAGTGTGGCGGCAACGGGTGACGACTACAGCAAGTTCTTCTCCGGCAATCCGAAGGACGTGTATATGCCGCACATGACTGCCGGCTTGGGACTGAAGATCGGTATGAACGAGAACTTCGTGCTGAGTGCCGACTGGGGCATGCCGCTCAACAAGCAGGACAACGCCAAGTGGGCTAATTTCTATGTGAAGATGGGCTACCTGTTCTAAGGTAACCCATCTTTCTTTTCTTCTGTTCTTTCCGTCAGCTCCGCGATACTTGCGCAGGTGCTCCACCCTACGGCTTGCTGTGCGGCAAGCCGGTTGATCTCTTTGTCGTCAATGAAGCAGGTACGGCTCGGTATGGCACCTATGTGATAGTCAACATGCCTGTAGGCTGCGGGGTTCGGCTTGCACAGTCCCATATTGAACGACAGGAACACACTATCGAAGCACTGCTCTATCTTGTCCTTGTACAGCGACAGCGTGTGCTGCCAGTGCAGCTCGTTCGTGTTCGAGAACAGGAACGTCCGGTAGCCCCTGCGCCGCAGGGCGCGTATCTGCAGCCACACCGCATCCGGCACGCCGGCATGCATCTTGTTCCACGCGTCTATGACCTGCTGTTTCTTTGTCCCGTCAAGGCAATATTCGAGGATGCGTGCCAGAAAGTCATGCGTGCTTATCTTGCCCCGCTCGTATAAATACTTGAGCGACTTCTCGCGCCAGCGGTTCTGCAGGTAGTACTCTTCGGGAATGATCTCCGTATCCTGCCCCATCCCGAGGAAGCACCGCGTAGGTCCTTCGCCTATCAGCGCATTGAGTGCCGCCACGCATCCCTCGCGGTCATGCTGCATCATCACTCCCCCGAAGTCGAAAATGATATTATCCGCCTCCACTTCCTGCTTGGGTATATATGGCTGTACCGGTGGTGTCATGCGTTTGTTGGTTTAGCTGGATTGTTTCGCTCTGCCCTGCACTATTCGGCTGATTTATCCTATACATCCCAGAAGCATTGCGGCGAAAGCAACTCAAAGTTGTTATCGTTGGTCGGATTGAACTTAAAGTGGCTGCCGACAATATCTCCAATGATGCCCCCTAACATATTATTCTTTTTCTTTATCTTCCTCTTTACTATAAGGACTCAGATTAATTGTCAATCTTCTCAATTCTGTATCAGACAAATCTTGCGATGACAATATCTGAGAAAGTTCCTCTTGTCGTGGTTGTCCCATTGTCAACCTATAAAGCGATAACACCTCTAACAAGTGTTTGTATTTTGCATGTTCGCTACTATATGGGTACATCGGAACTAATCGCTCTACGTACTCCATGCAACTTTTCCCTTCTTCAGTAAGGCTCTCTTGTGGGATACACCAATATGGAACCATCTGTGAATAACCATTCCCAATCGCTGCTCGTGCTTTTTCAAATAAGGTTTGCCACACCTGATTATCCGAAGTCCCCTGTAGCGTTATTGTGTCTCCATATAAATGAGCAATACTGCGCCTAATTGCGTGACATGCATAGCGATTGATACGACCTTCCCGCTGCTCCATATCCACAGGATTGGATGGTAGGTTCCAATGCACCAACTTACGGGCGTACCAGTGGAAATTCAGTCCTTCCTGACCAACTGAAGTGGTTGCTAATATGAATGGTCTAAATGGAGAATTGAACACGTCTTGCATAGTCTTGGTACGCTGTGTAGACTCATCGGTTACTATTTTATCTACATATTGCGATGCAAAATTGGTTCTCATACTAAAAATTTCACCACTTCCCATTAGTGAGCCTTTATTGTCGATTTGCAAGTTGTTGGCTACCGCTATATTCATGGCTTCACCAAGTTTGTCGCCCCCTATCGTGAACTTGTACTCATCCAAAACTGCTTGCATATTCCCTAACACGCAATACGATAACACCTGTTGGTAATATCGGTCCTCCTTGCAGATTGTATCAATAATAGCAGCACTCTCAGGTTTGTTGAAGAGCGTAATCATCTTATTGCCGACTTGCATAGCGCTCTGCTCGTCTTGCTCAATACGATATGCACATATAGAAGGAGATGCGATAGCACAGTCTACCAGTATTTTTAAAGTGTTTGGGTGGATAGTTTGCGGAATATCTATCAGCTGTCCGTCCAGACGTTGCATGATTTCCAAAACTTGCTCTGCGCTATTACGCATATTGGCATCAAACGAAACAACGCCCGCAGTGTGTAAGGCGTTCTCTATTAACGGACGCAATTCTTCCTGAATCTCTTTAATCGTCTTGTCAATATGTTGTAAGGGTGAATATAGTTCAGATAACATCTTACAAGGATAATTCAAGAAGGACACGTCTACTTTCTTTTCGAAAACACGTTTGGTTTTAGACTTCTGTGATGTCTTGTATGAAAAGCCTCCACGCTGCTTGCGGTATGCGCCTAATGTGTACTGTTCAGCATAGTACGACATCATCACTGCTATCATACGCGGAACCATTTCCCATGAAGAAAAGATAAGGAACTTGCTAAAGTTCTTTGAGGCCTCTTCCTCAAAAACACCGCCGGCCTTGTAGTAAGGTTTCGAAGCTGGCACCCAGAGTAATTGATGAACGTGATTCTTTGGCTCGTTCTTTGCATTTAATTCACCAAATACTGCATCGTGTAAGAACTGCAATTTTCCATTATTGGTGGGTATCGCTTCATAGTTGTTTACACGCTGCTCATTGATACACAAAGACGTGTTACGTTTGGAAATAGCCTCTCTTACGTATTTCGCATTGTTCATCACATACTTCTTCAACTGATACTTGTCCATAAAAGATAGCAAGTATGGTGAAGACATTACGTAGTCCAATGGCACTCTTTTAAAGCTTACATTGCGAGTATGGTATGCAATAGTATCCAATAAATGCTGCGCTTCTGCAAACGATATCATATCCACATCTGCTACAGGGACATCAAACACCGTTTGAGCAGATGGATTCATATTATTACTAATGCGTTCGGTCCGACACATTACTTTATATAGTTCTTCTTCGGCTACATTTTTGGACTCCAGCACACAATCCTTATTCTCTGTAGAGATAAGCCGCAAATCATCAGAGAATCGTTTCCAAATAGTTTGGAACTGACCTGCCTCGTCTTGGGTGACGAATAGAAAATCCATTACTTTCAAGAAGTCACGGTAGGCATCAACGCCTCCTTCATTGGTCTCTGCCAACGTGGAGAATGGTTTATATGGGGTTGCAGATAAAAGCAGGATCTTCGTCTCCGGATTAGAGAAGAAACGTTTAACTAACATAGCTTGCTCATCATCTCCTGGATGCAATAAATCAGAGAAGCGCTGGAACTCATCCATTACGATTAAATCCGGTTCCAGCATGTCCATACTGATTTCAGCAAACGTACGACGTAGCACGGTCAAAACAATCCTACGTTCTGCTCTATCGCTGTTAAGACATGCAGCATTGAGTCTATCAGTCAACTTGATTTCCCTATCCCTTTCTGCAAATGCCTTTTGCATATTACTGATATAATCGCTTTCTTTGATAGACTCAATCTCTTGGATATATCTATTGACGTACCATTCCCAGTATTTTACATCCATACTCAAAAAGTCACTCAAAGCGACTTCATCCTCAATGTGCGTAATTTTAGGCAATAGCGCACACATCAATGCACGCTCACGTGCAGTACCCGTTGAATTGACAATTTGAAAAGACGTGCATGGAGTTAACGGAATCAATCTTTCAGGCATCACACCCTTTTTCTCAGCGTCTTTAGAAATTACGAACTCGTTTTTGGCTATTTGCAGATGTTGCATAGACAAACGGCTGTCACCGAAATCCGAACTATTCTTAACGCCTAATTCGCGTATATTTTGCTTCGAAATATTAGCGTTTGAACAAATATAGACAACTTTATAGAAATTATCCTTTACATCCTCGCGCCAACTACGTATCAACTCAATAACACGTCGAGCAACAATGGTCTTTCCCAAGCCCACTTCATCTGCCAGAAGAACGCGACAGCGGCCGTTGATAAGTAGGTCTGCTATTCGCTTTGCTGTTTTTTCTTGAAAATCTTTTGGTATGGCCATTGTTATTCGCGTTTCAGTTTTTCTATCTTTGGTATTGCGCGTTGCATCTGACTTAGAAGCGTTCGGAAGCCTTCAATCTCTGTAGCCAAACGACACTTATTCAAAGTTTCCATCGCTCTCTTAATTCGCTCAGGATTACTATACGCAGTCCGCAACAAGTCTTCATATAATGACAACCCGCTAAACGAACTTGCATGTACATCCGTCCTTTTAGTAACTTCCCTATTGGTCATTTCTTCCATATATCCATCTGGATTACCAGAAAGCATATAAGCTAAATAGTCCATCACCTTGTTAGGAGTATTCAGTAAACGATCGTATATCCGTTGCTTACGGTCAGTTGGCATATTGCGCGTATTGATTTTTACAACTACACGTATATCATGACACTCCATGATATATAACTCTGTTAAATCAGTCAGAGGCAACCCGCTAAATACCATCCGTGCACTCAATGCCTGTTTCAGAGAATGGCTATAAATCGGGAAAATAAACACATCTTCCTGCGGGCACTTACATTTGACAACAATGCGATATGTATCAGACGTTTCTTCTTCCACTTCAGCATATTGTATTGCAGCTATCGCACGACGAATACATAACTGTAAGGCTCGCTGTTCATTTTGACCAGCGAAATCTAAGGCGCATGGAGTAGCTTTCTCAAAGGCACAATCTTTGCCTTCAAAGATAAATTGTTCCTTAATCTTATTAAATGAGGATTTATAAGGCAGAAAGCGTAACGATAGCAACAATTCTACATTACGATGGAAACCATTTCCCGTTGCATTGGTAGAACCTAAGAACAGCCTATTTCCCCGATAGTCGCTCGTGAAATATATCTTTTCGTGAAGATTAACGATAGTGCCGTCCTCATCTGGCATAGCCAATGCTAATTTTGTCGAATAGACCTGTTCCGGCAATAGTTCAAGAATATCATGAGTACAACTATTCGGTTGTGTGACAAGTAACTTCTGACCTTTGCGTTGAGAAATCTGATCTATTGTCGGTAGGTCTACAAAAGGCGAGATAACAATCGTGTCTCCCGAATAAGTCAGTATGTCATCCAAACACTCTTTTCCGTCATATCCGGGAATACCCATAAGATGGAAATCATAATCGTCAAACGTATCTCCATCAATGCCAAATTGCTCCACACGTGAGATGGCGTCTTTCAGCAGACGTAGGATTTCTTTCTGCTTAGACTTGCTAAATTTCTCGAGCCATTCCAAAAGAGCCACTAATGGTTGATGCTTCTCCTGAGCTTGGCGTGACGCATTCCTTCTCATTACTTTACCGGTTAACACACAACACACGTCGATGTCTGTCGAGTACGTGAGATTCTTGCTCATCACCAAGACTTTCAACTGTCTATCTTCCGTTCCTTTCTGTTTTTCTAAGATTATCCATACTTTCGGATGGAAACTGGCAAAAGAATTACTATGACCTGCAGGTTGTACTTGGCACACACATTCTTCCAAAAGTGTCAGAACACGCTCGCCCAACAAAGCGTTTTGATGACTCTCCCCGATCTCATCTTTGCGCAGCGGACTATATATGCTACCGGCATTGCAATAGACACAGAATTTGCCGGATACCTTGTTGATTATGTCCAACAAATAATAGGGACGTTGAAGATATTGCTCCGCATTCGCTGTCAATTCTCCTAATGCAAGAGGAACTTCCAGCAAAGTTTCTAAATCAAGGCTGTAAGTTGTTCCAATAGTCGCTTCTACAGTATATCCAGGAGTCAGCAAAGCTTCATTATATAAAACTTCTCCCATTAACTCTTTTGCCATAAATCCTCCTTTCTTAATTCCTGCAACATTAGGCGCACCGTCTCCCAACGATAGGTCAAGTAGTAATGGTGAATGGGCATCTTGTACTCATAGTCTGGATTGTTGATTTTCCTTCGTCCTCTCTTTATTGCAATTTCACGGCTGATAATAAATTCATCCAATTGAGTCATGTCGTCTTTCAGTAACGAATTATAGCAATTTGCTACAAAATTCAGAGAATTATTTAGTAACCTATTTGCTCCGGAGTATAAAGGAAATAAACAGGCGACAACATCCGGTTTCTTATTTTTGAAGTTTCTATAACATTCTTCCCATTCTTGCACAATCTCTTCATCTTGGTTGTTCGACAGAATAACATTGTATCGCAGGAAAAGCAGATATATAAATTCGGATATCTCACAACTACGATGAATAATATCACGGAACTGTTGAGGGAAATCGTCTCTATCCAATCTAAAGAAATCACCTTCAATTCCTATCTCATCATGTTCAAGCAAATAGCCCAAAAACGAATTACGGACATGAATTGCAGAAAGCATGTGCTCCTTGATATATTCACGTTCGGCAAGGTTGACATCCAGATGACATTCTTCCGGGAATTTGTAACCTAATTCGCGCGGAAACTCACAGAACGGACGGTAACTAATTGTCTCGTTTGCATCATTGGCAACCTCCTCGGATTCAGTTCTCATCTGTTCCGGTCTGCTTTGCCATTGAAGTGCATAAGACCGTATAGCAGACGCAATTGTCGTCCGTTGGTCTAATTGCAAGAATCCGTATGTGCGTAAGGCAGAATTGTAGATGTATGTAGGATCATACTTTACAAACTGATTATTGGAACGAAGTGAGTTAGCTCCTGTAATCCCCGGTGCATTAGAGGTATTCATGCTCAGATAACGGGTCATCGTAATTTCCACCTCGAGAATCATCTGTTGTACTTGACGCAAACTGACATCTTCAATCCGTCTGGCTTTCTCCCATACTTTCTGATATACCTGCGGCAGTAAAACAAAGTATTTGGCATGTTGATGCAGAGTAGATATTCCGGGGAACATCTCATCTGCCAAAGCATCGCGAATACTACCGATTCCTAACTCATCAATAGCACCCTGCTCAATGCGTCGCATGGCAAGTATCTGCTTTGCCTGATCGGTCTTATTCAGATGTATATAACCTAACTCCATCGAACTTAATGTTTCAAATTCGCCACAAAGTTACAAAAAAAATATGACATTTGCAAAAACAACTATGATTTTTATTGACAGCGTGGTTTTTAGCAAGTTATATTAGTCTTAAATACCCTATAATTGGTGTCATCCCCGGGACGGCAGTACACTGCAAACTCAATCGTACGGAAATGGTGCATATAGTCCCGCAAGACGCAATCATATGCCCTTGCTACAATCTGCGGATCATTCCTGAACGCACCACAACCGAAAGCACCGAGAATGACTACCTCTGCATGATTCATGGCAGCCACATTCAATATTCGCCTTGCCCGTTCAATATGCAGATGAAATAATTCCTGTGGGGAAATATCTACAGCATCTCTATCCCCGGGATTATACGGATTACTTGGACGCTCACGCAGGTTGGGCGCAGCACAAGTGATTACATCCACGGCAAATGGTTCGGACAGCATATGATAATCATCATCCTTTATCACCAGCACATTCGGCGTATAGATTATGTCATTGTTATGTAACGGATTGCCCGAGTGGCGATGCGGGCTATAGAATCCGTCCCACATGGCGCGCGTATTCAAGCAGTTATATAGCGTTGAGCAACGGCACAAGCATTCCTCTTGCGCCGATGAGCCATTCGCTACTCCACCTCCGGGATTGGTTGCCGAGGCAAAGTTCAGCACACCTACCCGCTGTCCGGCATACTGCCTCGCCGCCTCAAACGATCGGTTACGCGTTACTACCACCTTTGCATTGACGTCATATGCCGGCTCCGGCACGCCCAATGGCTCTGACGCAAGAATCAGTCTTTGCCCTGCAATCGACTTCTTCTGCGCCAGCAACCATTCATTACTGTCGCTGATGCACCTCAAGGTGTCATCAAATACAGATATAAGATAACTCCGTCTGTCCATAGCAATTCTTTATTTCCGTAACAGGTTCACGCGAATTTGCACTTGCTGGTTCGGGTGCTCGTCCTTGTCAACAGAGGTTATGACGCACTCGAAAATGTCCTTGTGCCCATAATCCATCAGCATAGCCAATTGCTTGTTGCTGTTGCCCGGGATGTATCCGACATGCAGCGCTGCAATCGTCCTCTCCTGCGCACCGGCCTTTTTCGGCTTGCCTAATGATAAAGTAAGCAACTCGGCGTCTTTGGGTAACTCCTTCTTCGGGATATAGAATAGCGCAATGGCATCCAAGTCGTGCTTGTTCTCATCTTCCCGAACCATGCAGAGTTTGTCACCCGGACGCATCTCGTCCAATACCAGATAACCTTCTGTGTGACCGAATCCGGCCAGATTGCAGTTCAAAAATTCTGCTTTTGCTTTCTTGAGTAACATAGTAGTAATTTTTAATGGTTAAACATCATGATTTCTAAAATCTGATGCAAAATTACTACACCAGACTGACACTACAAGTCAGTCAGCACAAAAAAAAGCAAAAAATCTTACTTTTTATCGTAAATCTCGCTCAAATAGCCAACATCCTGGCGGAAAAGTTCACGCAAGTCAGCCGGTTCGAGCACTTCCAGATAAGGACCATGCGAACGGAGTTCCTGAATAAAATCGTAGGTAGTTGCTATATGATACGAGAAGATGCTATAATCATCTGTCCTTTCTACCTCAACTTGCGAAGCATGCAACGGAAGGGTGCGAATAAAGTTGGCTGTCTTGGCACCGGTTTTGATGCGTACATGCTGAACTTTGGGCTTGCTCCTATCCACGCCGAAACATCCGTCAAAGAAATGCTCCGCGTCAAAGCTCTTCGGCAGTTTGAATGCTTCTTCCAATTTAACGATCTCTTTTACCCTATCCAATGCATACACGCGCGGGGTATTCTCCTCCGGATGGTCATCGGGTTTGCCTATCATGTACCAGCGTTGTTTGAACCCCTTCAGACAATACGGTGCCAACATAAACGTGTGCGGTTCAGGGCGGTCAAAACCCTGATATGTCACCTGTAATTTCCTATTCTCTTTCATCGCGCTGACGATAGCCGATAGATAGCGTGACCCTTCGGGAATCTGTTCAAACATGATACGGTCTTTCATGTCACCGGCAAGGTTGACCATGTTCTGTATGGCAAACGTGTTCACCAGCCATGCCCGCACTCCGTTGCTCTCTGCAGCGCCAAGCGAGCTAATCGAATACTCCTTTGTGTAACGGTTGCAGACAATGTCAATGCCGAAAAGCTCGCTGATAGTCTCGCGATGACGATGGAAGTTCCGCTCGCCATACTGGCTCTCGTGCATATCGTTGTATGACGAATGCGCCCAGCGGCGATCTATCTCCTCACGACTGATATGCCCCGCCGAATAGACGGTATCCACCAGCCATACTAATCGTTGAAAAAGTTTGTTCTGTGCTGCCATGATGATAAAATATTATAAAAAGCCATGCCTAATCTCCGCAATTATGCCGTTTTGATCATTTGGCTTTTTTTCTGTGATACTTTGGACTATGGGACTTTCAGAGTCTCAAAATCTCATAGTCTCATTTCAAAAAATTTGCACTGGCATAAGTGGCATAAATGGCATTTTCGCCATCAATCTAACTTCTATTTCTGCCACTTCTGCCATTTCTGCCATGTCATTTTTCCAGCCTTCTAACACCTACCCTTGAGTTTTTCGAACGCTGTGTTCAAATAATAACGTTAGTTGTTTGTTATATGTTCTTAATCATTCGTTATAGATTATTGATACTATCACAGACCCTTTCCCATCCCATTCCGGACACATTCATACAGTTCCTTCAGATCCGCACAAGTTCTCCACCCTACGGTCTCCTGCGCAGCACGCCGGTTGGCCTCTGAATCGTCCACGAAGAGTATCCGGTCCGGGGAGGAGCAAATCTTCCCGTTGACAATCCTGTAGAACTTCCCATCGGGTTTCATCATGTGGTATTCAAACGAAAGGAACACATCATCAAAGCACTCGTCTATCCGCTTGCCGTACAACTCCAGCGTGTGCTGCCAGTGGATCGCATCGGTGTTGGATAACAGATAGATTCGGAAACCCTCGTCCTTCAGCCGTCTGACACTCTCCCAGGTGCTGTCGTCAATACCGGCATGCATCTTGTTCCATGCGTCAATGACCTGTTGTCCGCTTGTACCACGCACACAGTATTTCTGTACGCACCCCACGAACTCTTCCGCGCTCAGTTCTCCCGTCTCCAGCCGCACCCGCAATGTGCCCGGCAGATCATTACCCAGCCCCAGCACGGCGGATATATCCTCATCGGACATCAACCGCCTGAACGCCCGCAGACACTCCTCTCTGTCGTGCTTCATCAGCACTCCGCCAAAATCCAAGATGATGGTGGTATTCGTTTTCATTTGATAATGCTCTTGAATGCCTGTTAAATACTATCAACCTTTTTACGTGATTTCATTCCTTTGTGACTAATGGGTGCGTATATTTTAGCAACTGCCCACAATCCAGGAAAAACGCATCCCCATTTGGCACCTTTTTCCACAATGTTCTGTGGTATCTTCCAGCAAATGATAATATCAGGCTTGCGACTAGGAGTTGTTTTCCCTATGTCAGTACGTAGGCGCTCTGCAATCTTTTCTATCATCTTGCGGTCAAATCGTTCTTTGTGATTGTTAACATTCTCCTCCTTATCCCGCGAGGTGATTATGTGCAAGCCCAACCGTATTACTCCGTTCGTTTTCTCTTCAAATCCTTGTATTTCTTTTTTGACGCTATCCAATTGTTTTATCATCTCCTGCCAGCGTTCCGTCAATTTATCCTTTTTGGTATGTTCCGTCCGGATATTATCGTAGCTCTGTTTTAGCTCTATCACAAAGCTATATCCTTCGTAAATACACCAATAGTCAATACGTCCAACCGACGAATCTTCCTGTTGATTTCTGTTAACCGGATACTCCGTCAATACAATCGAATTACACATCTTGGATAGTGTCGGCAGCAGTACGCTGTCAAGTCGACGCTCGGTGTACGCATATGGCAGGTCACAGAAGATGTCGTTACAGAACTTGGTGCTCTGTTTTGACATCTGAAAAAAAAGAGTTTCCACCAACCGCTTGGCAACCATGTAGGCTTCATCTTCTTTTTCTTCTGCTATCTCATAGAAGTATTTTTTTACTGATTTCATATTATTACAGTGGTCCTATTAATAGGGGTGATATATATTGTTTATATCCAAATGCTTCGCCTATGTCTATTACATTCGGTTCGTGGATAGTAATTTTTTCACCAAGCGCTGTCCGAAGCTCATCCCAATGCGCCTGGATAGTCGGTATATAATCCGCATCTGAACGGTATTTGACATTGCCTGTCTGATACTGGGCATATCCTAGAACAGGCTTGTATGCCACCGCCTTGCACTCTTGACCTGTTTCAAGGAACACATAGTACAAATTCGCATCTTTACAAACAGGATAGTTTTTAACTAACTCGCGCATCTTTTGCACATCATGAATGAAACTGTCAATATACCACTGTTCTCTGCGAACTATGGACTGCGCCTTGAACTCGATGAGTGCAATTACTCCTACCACTTTGGTCAACGTTGAATCCATTTCAAGAACAGCCAAGTCCACTCGTTGCTTGCCAGCTCCTTTCGGTGCCCATTCACGGCGTACGACAAATTGCTTCCCGTACTTGTCCGTAACGAGTTGATGCAATAGCCAGGCTAACTTGTCGCGAATCTGCAATTCATTCTTGCATTGCGCACTCAGATACGCAAGTTCACCTACGTTGAATCCTTTGTCGAGCGAATTCAACAGGTTCATTAATGCGGTATGAATAAACTGTTTCATACGTCCTATACAATTTTAAAGTACTTATCCAACACATCCCAGAAGCATTGCGGAAGATACACGTTGGGCAGTGATGCGGCCTCCATAAAATACGGTGCAACATCTTCCGGCGTGTAACCTGCAATCCCGCAACCTACGGCTGTCACCAGATAATTATGGTCAGGGTCAGCCAATGCGTGTTCAGTAAAGCGGTCAATAGCGTCATAAAAAGACTTTTCTCCTTCCATGGTCGGCAGCGCATAACATTTGCCGGTTATACCCTCACCTACACCCCACTCTGCACCAAAATACCGGTGCGCAAAAGCCGCAGCACCGCCACCGTGATAACCCTGTCTGTTGCTGCCAAACACAAACACCTGCTCCGATTTCAGGAAGTCTATGTGTTCTGGCGAAACATTATGGTTCTCATATGCTTTGATGCGCCAGATGATATACCACCAGTCGCTCGGCAAGCGCTTGCGCATCTCATAGATTATATCAGCCGGAATAACTTTGTAGAACGCCTCAGCAAAAGCGCCTGTGATACAAGCCACCGTGTCACTGTCGCCACCGATGGATATAGCATTGCGGATAGCATCTTCGAAAGTGGCTGACTCGCCAAATGCGGTGAATGCTGCAGGGATTGTTCCCTGACACGTTTCATCAAACTGATAAGTTGTTCGCAATCCTGCCAGATTTTCTTCGAACGTGTAACCTAACTTCTCCGTCAGGAACTCCGCCACATCGCATTTCAGCGCACCGTGACGCATCATATACACACCGGCCGCAACCGCCTGTGCACCTTTTATTCCTTCGGGATGGTTGTGCGTCACCTCGGCAGATATCTTTGCCAACCGCATCGCCTCGTCACGGCTACGTGCCACCCATCCGCAAGCAGATGCGCGCATCGCTGAACCGTTGCCGAAGGATTTATAGGGTTGTTTCCTCTCGGTCGGCGTGGCAAGCCACACACCGAATTTAGCACCATAACCGCCCATCGGATGGGGATAATCGGCATAGTACTCCTCCATGATTGAAATGAGTGACGAGTGCGTATGATGCTCGTCAGCCAATAGCCATTTGGCTACCGCCATGGTCATAATACTGTCGTCCGTAAATGTGCTGCCCGAACTGAACAACGGAAATTCCGTTGTATGAATGTTGTTAAACTCATAGATACTACCAATAGTATCGCCAATGATTGCTCCTAACATAATGCTTTCATTTTAAAATTCGACACAAAATTACATCAAGAAAGTGCCATAAGTTGTCACAAGCTAAAGAAAAAAGCACTCAGTGCTTCATTTTCCGGTAGTATGTAATGTATAGATTACAAAAAAGTGGTCATACCGACCACTTTGATGCATCATACCGTATCGCTCAGCAGGAGATGGAGGCTCGGCTGTTGAAGCCGTCGATGAACATGGTGAGCGGTTCACTCAGGCGCACGTGGCGGACGAGGTCGGTCTCGTTGACGGCCGGCAGAGCGTTGAGCACGGCTTCGTCGTAATGGTCATCGGCCGGGCGCGCCCACTCATCGACATTGATATAGCCGACATTGAACGAGGTGAGGTTCTGGAAGAAGTGACTGCCCTGGCTGGGCTCGATGCGGAAGTTCTCCAGACTGCACTCGGCGATAGCCTTCGCCTCGCTGATGTCGCTCCACTGCACCGGCACGCCCAGCGACGGAATCTGCGAACCCCAACGGCCGTAACCGATGAGCAGGTACGAGCGTCCCTGCTCGCGCATGAGGTTGTTCCACTGACGGACGGTAGCCGCCATCTCGCGCGTACGCAGCACATCGAACGCATCACGGCGCAGGTAGATGATATCCTGCACATCGTCAATCTTCCCCACTCCCAGCGCATTCGCCGAGCGGAGGAACGCATGCGAGTCGTCCACGGCATCCCAATCGACCTGAGCGGTCAGACTGTCGGACGAGATAGGACGAATCTGCAGCACGTGGAAGATCTGCGGTTCGCGCTCCAGGTTGACCGCAAACTCAATCTCCACCGGACACTTGATCTCCTGCGCGGCTATATCCATCAGCGTGCGTATGATCTCCGCCAGCGGGAAGGTGTTGAACTTGAGTTGCGGCGCAAAGGTGACTATACGCGGTCCGTCGGGATAGCAGGAGTCCACTATGCGCATATTCTCGCGGTCGAAGGTCGAGGCGATGAGTTTGAGCGACTCGAACTGTCCGCAGTCGTTGATAGCGATGCGCTCGAGGTTGACGGCATCGTCGATAGAGGTCTTGAAGCGTTCGGGACTGAGCGAGAGCGCCAGCATCGACTGCTGCGTCTCACGCATGGCGAGGTCAACGGTCGAGGTCTGCATCACATGCTTGGGGAACCGCGGCGAGAAACGCAGCACCTGTTCGCCGTCCACCACCGCCTTGCCCAGACCGTAGGCAATCTTGACTATACCGTCCTCGGGCTTCTCCTTGCCCACCGGGTAGAAATTGATGCTGCGTGCCACACCGGAGATGACGGGGAAGAAATAGTTGCCCTCCTGCTCGCCGCACACCTCCTGCAGCACGATGGCCATCTTCTCCTCGCTGAGCACGTTGCCCGTGGAGGCTATATATCCGCGCGAGGCGGCGAAAAACACCGAGGCATAGACGGACTTGACCGCCTTGCTCAGCAGACGCAACTGCTGGTCTTCGTTCTCGGTATGCGGTATCATGTAGGTGCTATAGACACCGGCAAAAGGCTGATAGTAGGAGTCCTCGAGCTTGCTGGACGAGCGTATGGCCAGAGGCTTGTGGGTGACGCGTATGAAGTGCACCAGCGCATCGCGCAGGTCAAGCGGCAGCATGGCGGAGACGAACTCGGAGAGTATCTCCTCGTCACTGAGGTCGGCGTTGATGACGTACTGCAGGCCGTTGTCATGGATAAAGCGGTCGAAGTACTCGGTGGTGATGACCATGGTTCGCGGCACATACACGCGCACATCCGGCCAGCGGTCGTACAGGTCGTGCTTCTGCAACATATGGTTGAGGAACGCCAGCCCCCTGCCCTTGCCGCCCATGGCACCGTCACCGCAGCGGGCGAACCAGATGGTGTCGTTATAACTGTCGTCGGCATAACGCGCCACGACACCCAGCGCCTGGTTGATGCGGTAGTCGTGGATAAGGCGTATGTTGGTCTGGCGGATGTTCTCGATATCCGTCTCGTCCTGGATCTTGAGCTGCTGCACATGCCTGCCTATAGCGAACAGTCCGCGCGCAAAGAGCCACTTGCTCAGGTAGTTGTTGTCACTCAGGCGCCGGAAAGCCGCCGGCGAGATGGTGGAGATGATACGCTCAAAGCCCTCCAGGTCACTGGCGCGGTCTATCTCCCTGCCGGTACGCGGGTCGCGGGCAATGAAGTCGCCGAAGCCGAACTCCTGACCTATATACTCGCTCACCTCCTGCGTCAGGGTCTTTGACTGCTTCATCACAAAGCCCACCTTGAGTTTGTTCGCCGTCTGGCGCATGGACTCCTGCGACGATTGCATGAGGAAAGGCATAGTGGGGTTATCCTTGCGGATAAGGCGGCAGAGCTCGATGCCGGCATCAAGTTTCTCGGAGGACGAGGGGTCACCCTTGTGCAGCACGAAGCCTATGTCCGAGATGACGCCAATGATGTTGCTGCCGTAGCGGTTGTAGAGGGCCACCGCCTCGTCGTAACAGGTGGCCAGTAGCACCTTGGGGCGCGAACGCTTGCGCAAGAGCTGCTGCTTCTCGTTGAGCGCGTCGCGGATGGCTATACTGTTCTGACGGAGCACCAGGTTATACAGCAGCGGCAGGTAGGTCGAGTAGTAACGCACGCTGTCCTCCACCAGCAGAATGGCGCGCACACCCTCGCTCAGGATGTCATGCTCGGCGTTCAGTCTGTCCTCCACGAGCTTGATGATGGCGATAATCAGGTCGGTGGAATTGTTCCAGTTGAACAGGTAGTCGATATTGCGCTTGTCCTGCTGCTCAAGCCGCCGGTAGAACTCCTTGTTGAACGACGAGAGCAGCACGATAGGACAGTTGGGCTGCAAGCGTTTGGCCTCCGCCGCAAAATCCCACACCTCGTTGCCTCCGGCGCTATATACCAGCACTATCAGGTCGTACCGTTCGCCAAGATGGACATTGGCCAGCGCCTCCTGGGTGGTCTCCGCACGGTCGATGGCCGGCGGGTTGCTCAGGTTGAGTTCGGCGTACTCCTGCGCTATCTGCACGTCGATACGCCCGTCCTCCTCCAGCGCAAAGCTGTCGTAGTTGTTGCAGACGAGTAGTATGCGCCTTACGCGGCGCTCCATGAGTGAGGTATAGCTGTTGGTCTCCATGGCGGCTGGGGAAATGGTTGGCGGAAAGGAAGCGGCCTAATAGACCGTACCCTCAAGCATGGCGCGGAACTGCGGCATCGGGCAGTGGGTGTCGCGCTCGACAATCAGTGTCTTCAGGCCGGCGTAGATCTTCACCTGCTTCATGACATCGTCCATCGTAGCCTCGGGTCCGAACAGTTCGCGCGAACTGTCAGGCGCGAAGAAGTACTCCTCGGCAAACGCGTCCCAGAACCGTGCGGCGGTAGCGTTGGACATATGGTACTGCTCGAGCGTCCAGCTCTCGTCGTTCAGGCAGCAGCACAGGTACACCATGCCGACATCGAACATCGGATAGCCGTAGCAGAAGTCGCCCAGGTCGATGAAGTACGGCGTGCGTACACCGTTGTTCTCAACAAAGATGCCGTTGCTGAACTGCAGGTCGCCGTGGATGGCGGTGTCCGCCTCGGGCGCTGCAGCGATGAACTCACGGATCTTACGCTTCTGTTCGGGCGTGAAGTCCGGGTTCTTCTCCAGCATGGCATACAGGCGGTCCTTGACGGACTCGAACCGGGTGGTGTCCACATGGATGGTGTGGAGTTTCTTGCACAACTTGGCGAACTCGCGTGCATACTCCTCGGCGCGTTCAGGCTCGTCGCCGCAGGCACGCGAGTACGAACGCTTGCCATCCAGACGGCGGAAACGGATGCCTATGCGCTCACCGTCGGTAACCAGGTCACCGGGCTCGGGCGTTGGGATACCTATGGCATAGACCTTTTGCGCCAGTTCAAGCTCCTTCTCCGCAGCCTCGAAGTTGCGGAAGTACATCTTGAGCATGATGCTCGGGTCCGTCTTGTGGTTATAACTGGCACCGTTGGCGCCTTCGCCGGTGCGTACATAGTCGTTGATGTCTATTAGTATTGGTTTCATATACGTTTTATTTCTATAATTTTGTCCTTGTTCTTTCAGCGGAGCGGTCCTTGTTCCTTTATCGAAGCATTCCCTGCTTCATGAACGGCAGGTTGGACGCCTGCATATAGGTGATATCCGCCAGTTGTTCGTTCTGCGGGTTGTCGCCGTTGATGGCGTTGAACAGGCGTGTCAGACCTATCTTGCCACCACCCTGGCGGAGGATATAGACGATGCAGATGTTCTGCACGCCCACCGCCGATGAGATGATATCTATATCCGTATTGCCGAGCTGGTAGCGTGCCAGCGAGTATGCATCCTCCTCGTACTTGAGGAAGAGCCTGTGCACATCGCCCAGTGTACGGCAGTCGAACGCCTTGAACACGCGCAGATAGGCATCCAGCGGCACCTCCTGTATCTCCGCCTGGTTGAGCGCGGCTATACGTTTGTTCAGAGCGTCAAACGGTTCAGTCTGCAGGTAGTTGCCGAACGTGTCGCCGTCCAGCTGCACGTCATCCAGACGTCCGCTGCTGACCAGCTGCTGCACACGCCTGCGATAGGCGGTGAGCTCGGTACGGATACGGCTGAACTCGTCATCCGCCAGCTCAAGCAGACTGGCCAGACGGCTCATCTGCCGCAAGTATTCACGCGGAATCTCGACACCTGACTTGTAGCCCGTGTCGTGGTTGATGGCCGCCCATGCGTGCTGCAGAGTTGTGCGCAGCTGCAACTCGAAGGGGATAGTGTTCAGCTGCGGGTAGTCGGGATCGGAGTACAGGGATTTGGGAATGCGGCAGATATAGTGGAGCGAGTTGTAGCCGAAGCTGTCGAGCTGGTGCAGCCGCCGCTTGTCAACGGAGTTCTCCCAGTCGATGTCGAACAGTTTCTCCGCCATGGCGGCTATGCGGTCCACATCGTCGGTGTAGAACGTGATGATACGTGCTCCGAGCAGGTCGGTTATATCATCAATCGACCCGTACTTGCCCCCCTTGAGGGCGAGTTTGCCGGCAAGGCTGTCGCGCGTCTTGACACGTGACTTGACCGAGGTCACCTCGATGTCGTTCTGCCGCAGCGTCCTGCCGAGCAGTTCTTCGACCAGCGCACTCATATGCTCCAGCGTAGGCCGCAGTTCGTCGTACTGCTCAAGAAGAAATTCGGTATGAAGGTCCATTGTCCTGGCTGTAGGTTTTAATCCGGTCAGATGATTTCAAACAGGCTGATGAATCCGGTCATCATGAACACCTGGCGGATATCGTCATTGATACCCCTTACCTGCAGCTTGCCTCCCTTGGCAGCCGAGTCCTTTCGCAGGGAAAGGAACAGGCGCAAGCCCGATGAAGAGATGTACGCGAGTTCGGAACAGTCGATGATGATGTGTCCGGCGGCCTTCTCAGCCAAAGCCTGGATGTCCGGAGTGATTTCAGCCGCAGCCGCGGTGTCCAGTCGTCCGACCAGACGGGCAACGATGATGTTGCCTTCGTTTTCAATTGTTATGTTCATACATTATAGATTTTTGATCAATGTGAGAATATTCTTGTCATCCTTGCGTTCGTAGCGGATGTCGTCCATGATCTGTCGTACGAGGAATATACCCAGTCCGCCTATCGGACGGTCCTCGAAGCCTTGGGTTATATCCGGCTCCTTCTGCTGCGTGGGGTCGAACGCTATACCGCTGTCAGAGATAGTGAAGACCACCTTCCCCGGCGAGGTCTCCGCCTCCACGAGCACGCGTCCGCTCTTACCCGGATAAGCGTAAAGCATAACGTTCGTGACGGTTTCCTCCAGCGCAAGATTGATAGGCATGTTCAATTCCTTCGGCAGTCCGAGAGAGTCAATCCACTCGGCAAGCGTCGGGATCTGCTGGATATCGTTGCGCATGACCAGCAGGTAGTGGTTGCTCGGCGTTTCGGCTTTCGGGTTCCGGACTTCGGACTTGCTGAGCATACGGATGGCGAACAGCGTCAGGTCGTCGCTCTGCTCGGCATTGCCCACATACTTGTCCACCGCCGCACGCAGGGACTCCACCTGCTTCTCCGCCGTCATATCCGCGCTCCACCGGCCTATGGTCTGCTGTACGCGCTTCATGCCGAACTGCTCGTGCAGGCTGTTCTCCGCCTCGTTCAGTCCGTCGGTGTACAGGAAGAGCGTGTCACCGTCCTCCAGTTGCTCCGACTGCTCGATATATTCGAACGAGGCCAGCACACCCATAGGCAGGTTAGGCACACACGGCAGGCTTACCGCCTTCGGCTGTGCACCGTTCTGCACCTTGAGAGGCGCGTCATGCCCGGCGTTGCAGTAACTGAGTTTGCCTGTTGACATGTCGAGTATGCCGAGCAGGAGCGTGACGAACATATTCTGCTCGTTACCCTCGCCGCTGAGTGAATCGTTCATCTGGGTGACGATCTGCGCCGGACTGTCCAGATACGAGGTGAAGCTGCGGAACAACGAGCGCGTCACCGCCATAACCAGCGCCGCCGGCACACCTTTGCCGCTCACGTCGCCGATACAGAAGAAGAGCCGGTTATCGCGGATATAGAAGTCAAACAGGTCACCGCCCACCTCCCTGGCAGGGATAACCACGCCGTACGCATTGATATTAGGATAATCAGGGAAAGGCGGAAAGCGCGTGGGCAACATAGCCATCTGGATCTTACGGGCGATGTTCAGTTCGTTCTCCATACTCTGGTTGCGGGCCATCGATTCAATCAGACGCTTGTTACTGCGTCCCGCGTACCACACAATCACGATGAGCAAGCCCAAGCCCAGTATCATCAGCAGACCGACAATACGGCCTATATGATTGAGGTCCCTGAAGAGTTCCTCATCAGGAATGATAATCTCGATATGCCATCCGGTAGCGTCAATCTCTTCGTGGAACCTGTTGTACCTGTGGCCTGCCAGCGTGTCCGGCGCCGGTACGATATCCATGCCCGTGCTCGAGCGGATGGAGTAAAAACTGTTGGGATAGACCTGCAAGTAATCCGACAGGTTTTTCAGTTCACTGAGCGGCATATCGATACATACGACCGCCACCACCCTGCCTGCCCTGTCATACACCGGGCATGAGCAACTGACCACATAGGTCCTCGACCCGGAGTCATCCAGGTAGGGTTCGCACCACCAGCAACTGTCGTGCACAAACCCGTTCTGATACCACTCTAGCAGCGTATAGTCGTGGTCGGCACTGCCTATCTGGCGCGTATATATGCTGTCCTCCGATATACGGCTGCTGCAGGCTTCGAAATACCGTCCGTACTTGGGGAAATAGTCCGGCACAAACGCCACCGCCATACTCGTGTTGGCACGCAACGTACTGACAGCCAGGCGTGTGGCGGCGAAGATGGAATCCGGACGGTCCACACACTTCTCCACCATCAGTGCAAGCGCTTTGGCAGCCGTCTCCATCTCGATAGCATGCACGTCAATCTCCAGTTCGGCACGCTGCAGTTCAGTCCTGGCACGCCGCTCAGCTTCCTGGCGGATAGCATGGCGGCTGGTGAAATACATAATACACGTAATGGTCTCCAGCGCAATGGCAGCCACAAGAATAATCCACAGACTTGAATGAATACGTTTTGTTCGCTGTTTCATAACTAACGGCCTATTGAATTAAATCTCCTCCCGAATCAGGTAGTCATTCCTGCTCTGCGAGTTACGGATGACCAGTTCACCCAGGAAACCGGCAAGGAAAAGCATACATCCTAAAATCATCATCAGTATGCTGACGTGGAAATACGGATTGACACCCAGCAGCATGGACGTGCCGACCGTACAGAGAGCATGGATCTTCATGCCTATGACGACACAGATGGCTATCGCGCCAATCAGGAACATCAGGCTGCCCACCAGACCGAAGAAATGCATTGGCTGCTTGCCGAACTTGTTGAGGAACCAGATGGTCATCAGGTCCAGATAGCCGTTCACAAAACGGTTCATGCCGAACTTGGACACCCCGAACTCACGCTTGCGGTGCTGGACGACCTTCTCTCCTATCCTGGTAAACCCGGCGTTCTTAGCCAGATACGGGATATACCTGTGCATCTCGCTGAACACCTCGATGTTTTTCACTACATCCTTGCGATAGGCTTTCAGACCGCAGTTCATATCATGGAGCTGAATACCCGTCACACGGCGTGCCGTAGCGTTGAAGAGCTTGGAGGGAAGGTTCTTGGTCAAGGCGTTGTCGTAGCGCTTCTGCTTCCATCCGCTGACCAGATCGTAGCCGTCCTCCGTTATCATCCGGTAGAGCTCGGGAATCTCGTCGGGCGAGTCCTGCAAGTCGGCATCCATGGTGATGACCACATCGCCCTGTGCCGCACGGAACCCGCAATACAGCGCCGCACTCTTGCCGTAGTTACGGCGGAAACAGATGCCGCGGACGATGCCGTCCGTACCGGTAGCCTGCGATTTGATATCCGAAATGACCTGCCATGAGTTGTCAGTCGAACCGTCGTTGACGAAAATTATCTCGTAGGAGAACTTATGTTCCTTCATCACCCGGCTTATCCACTCATGGAGCGAAGGCAGGGACTCCGCTTCGTTGTACAGGGGAACTATGATAGAAATATCCATTAGCCTTGTTTGCTTATATTGATTAACTCTTTCTCGTTGATGACATAAATGTCCTTGCCCTCCAGACTCAACAAGCCCTCTTGTGCGAACTGCGAGAGCGTACGAATGGCGTTTGCCGTTGTCATGTTACTCATGTTCGCGAGGTCCTCGCGGCTCACATGTGCAGCCAGCGTATGGCCGTCATCAGCATAGCCGTAATGGCTGATGAGCGAGTGAACAGCCTCGGCCAGACGTCCGCGCAGGTGCTTCTGCGTGAGATTGACCTGCCGCATGTCACTCATGGCAAGGTCGTGAGCCATCTCCTCAAGCAGACGGTAACAGAAGTTGTTGTTGCGCAGCATCAGGTCGTGGAACGCCTCGGTGTCCACACTATAGAAAACACACTCCTCCAGCGCACTGGCGCAGGTGGTGTGTGTATCATGTGCAATGGTGGAACGATAGCCGAAGAAGTCGCCGGGCTTGTGCAGACGTATGATTTGCGGACGGGTGCCCAACGCCTCGATATAGATGCGCACCTTGCCGCTCACCAGCAGCAACACGCCGTCAGGAGTGTCACCCTCGCGGTAGATAATCTCATTCTTACGATACATGACCAGACTAAGATGCGACTCAACATACAGTCTCTGCTCAAAGGTCAGTGTTGCCCAAATAGGGTTGATCTCCCAAATCGGAGGGATGTCTAATGCTACCTTGCGTTTAATCATAATTCGGAACAGGTATTCTATGTTGCTATGTTGCCATAGTATTTCAGCGTACAAAGTTACTACTTTTTTTTCAATTATGCAAATAAATTGATAATTATTTTGCTTTTTTTACACATTTATCCCATTTTCGAACAAGCGTTCTATTATTTTTTTGTATCTTTGCATCGCTTAAGAATGGGAAAAAGCGAAATTTGATTATTTTTAGCATTTATTGAAACAAAAAATATGGAAAAAGAATTACAACCAAAACATTATCTGGCGTATCTTCAGGGCACCATGCGCCGTCGTTGGGACAACCTCGCCTTGGCGGACTTTGACGGCGTGAACCGCTACAACTATTCAGACCTGGCACGCGAGATTGAACGACTGCATCTGACATTCGAACTGACGGGCATCAAGCCGGGTGACAAGATCGCCCTTTGCGGACGCAACTGCGCCAACTGGGGAGCCACGTTCCTGGCCATCGTGTCGTACAAGGCTGTCGTTGTCAGCATACTGCCGGACTTTACCGGCGAAGGCATTGAAGGTCTGGTCAATCACTCCGAAGCGTCTCTGCTGTATGCCTGCTCAAGCATACGCAAAAAAGTGAAGGTCGCCAATATGCCGGGTTTGAAGGCTATTGTAGATCTGGACAGTTTCTCACTTGAATTCGCTGCTGACGACAAGCTGAAGAAAGCATACGAGTCTGTGGACAAGAAGATGGCTGAGAAATTCCCGAACGGCGTGAACGTGGATGTAGTGGACGCCTACCCCACTGATAACCTGGACGACCTGGCAATCATCAACTACACCTCAGGCACGACATCAGCCCCCAAAGGCGTAATGATTACCAACCTCAACCTGTCGGGTAATGTGGATTTTGCTGTACACCGCATTCCGCACGGTCCGCATGACGCTGAGTTGTCAATGCTGCCTATAGCGCATATGTTCGGCCTGATGTACGAGTTCCTATACCAGTGCTGCGACGGTGCAGAAACCTATTTCCTGACCGGCGCACCTACCCCGTCGGCACTGATGAAGGCGTTTGCTGAAGTACATCCGTTCATGATCCTGACCGTACCTCTGGTTATCGAGAAGATCATCAAGAAGAAAGTCCTGCCGGTCATCAACAAACCTGTTATGAAGGTGCTCTGGCACACACCGGGTATCCGCCTGATCATCCGCAAGAAAGTCAAAGACTCGCTCATGCAGGCATTCGGCGGCAAACTGCGTTACCTGATTATAGGTGGTGCTGCACTCAACGGCGAAGTGGAGCAGGTGCTCAAGGATATCAAGTTCTGCTATTGCGTCGGTTATGGAATGACCGAGTGCGCTCCGCTCATCTCCTACGAAGACTGGTGGAAGTACAAGTTCCACTCATGCGGCAAGGGCTTGGAGCAGTGCCGCGTACGTATCGACAGCGAAGATCCGCTGCATATCGACGGCGAGATTCAGGTCAAGGGCGTGAACGTCATGAAGGGCTACTACAAGAACGAGGAAGCAACCAAAGCCGTGTTCACAGAGGACGGCTGGATGAGAACAGGTGACCTCGGTATATTGGACAAGGAAGGCAACATCTTCATCAAAGGCCGCAGCAAGAACATGATACTCGGTCCTTCCGGACAGAACATTTACCCCGAGGAGATAGAGGACAAACTCAACTCACTGCCCTGCGTAGTGGAAAGCGTAGTTGTGGCACGTGATCGCAAACTGGTGGCACTGGTATATCCCGACACAACACCTGACGGCAAGAAACTGCTCGCCGAAGGACAGACACTCGAGCAACTCATGAATGCCAACCTTGAGGCACTCAACGCAGTAATGCCGGCATACAGCAAGGTTTCCGCTATCGAGTTGGTGGACAAGGAGTTTGAGAAAACACCGAAGCGCAGTATCAAACGCTTTATGTATAAGTAATCTATACACCCATACAACAAAGAAACGCACACTCACATGTGCGTTTCTTTTTGTTGATACCTATTGCCTATAGCAGCTCCGGCAGATAATCGAGCAGCGCTTTCATATCAGGCAGGAAGACATCAGGTTTCCAAGGCGCAAAATCCTCATATACCAGCGGTCCGGTGTTAAGGATAACCGTAAACAGGTCAGCCGCCCTTGCTGCCTGCAGGCCGAGCGGTGCATTTTCGATGACACAGCACTCCTCCTTGGGGAGACCGCTGCTTTCCCACGCCTTGAGATAGGGTTCAGGGCGCGGCTTGCCGTGCGGACACTCAAACGCCGTAATCATCCGTTCGCGGACAAAGATGCCGGGGAACGCTTTGTTGAGCTGGTCAAGCAGTGTCATCTGCGCACTACCTGTGACCAGCCATATCTGCCTGCCGGCATCCTGAATGGTCCGGAGCACCTCATAGGCGCCCGGCATAGGCTTGGCACCGCCGAGTTCAACGAACATCTGCCCTTTCTCCTTGTAGAAGGCATCCACCTCCTCAAGAGTGACCTTGCGGTCAGGCTGCTGCGCCTTGTACGTGTTGAGAATAACATCACGGCTGGTGCAACCTTCCGCCATATAGCAGTCGCGCTGGGTGAAGTGCAGGCCATGGCGTGCCATAACAATCTCCCATGCCCGGGCATGATTAGGCATGGAGTTGAACAGCACACCGTCCATATCGAAGAAAAAGCCTTTTTTCATTGAGAGGTTACGGGTTATGGGTTACAGATTACTGGTGCTGCTCACGGAGCAGGTCGTTAACGGTCTTAACCGGGTTGAACGTGGAAACAGGCACCTCAACAAAGATGGTGTTCCACTTGGACATAGCACCGTTCCAGAGACCCGGGAGTTCCAACGCCTGCAACTCGCGGCCGTCCTTCGATTTCTGCGAGATAAATCCGGTCTTCGGGTCAACGAACTTCAGCAGGTCAAACGGCTTGCCCTCATAGTCCTTGATAGCGCATACGAGGTCAACCGGATTGAAATACTTGGATTTGGCCATCAGTTCCTTGTCGGGAATCTGAACGGACTCCAAAATCTGGTTGCTGATTGAGCCGTCTTCCTCACGTACGCGGAACGGTCCGCCGCCGGGTTCACCGGTATTACGTACCACGCCGCAGACGCGGATAGGACGGTTGAGACGCGCACGTTCCTCATCGCTCAAGCCGGGCTGACGGAGCGCATCGAACACGCGTTTCTGCTCGGTAACCAGCACACCGGCAAGCAGTTGCTTGAACTCAACGGTTGAGCCCTTCAGACGGTCAGGAACAACGTTGTCAATGTTCTTGATGAACACGATATCAGCGTCCTGCTCGTTGAGGTTCTCGATAAGTGCGCCGTGGCCACCCGGACGGAACAGGAGTTTGCCGTCCGATGTGCGGAACGGTGTGCCATCAGGGTTAGCGGCAAGAGTGTCCGTAGAAGGCTTTTGCTCGGAGAATGAGATATTGAACTTCACGCCGTACTTGGCCTCGAGTTTCTGCAGATTGTCGGCAATGTGCTTGCGGAACAAAGGCAGATGGTCATGCGAAACGGTGAAATGGATGTTCACCTCGCCATTGGATGCAGCGTACATCGCACCTTCGACCATGTGCTCCAAAGCAGGCGTACGTGCTCCGTCACGATAGGAGTGGAAGAGGAGCAGACCTTTCGGCAGATTGCCGTAGTTCATATCCTTCAAGAGGAAACGAACAGCGTCCTGACCGTTCTTGCCCGCCAGTTCCTTGCCAAAGGCGAACTTAGCGATATTGTCCAAGAACTCGCGGATGAACGGCGTTTCTTCGCCATTGTCGAGGTACTCGAACAGATTTTTGAACATGCGCGAGGCTGCACCCGAAGCGGGAACGAACTTCAGCACTTTGTGTCCTTCGGCAAGATACTGCTGCCAGGCGGCGATAAACTCCTTGCGCTCAGCTACAGAAGGGCTGATAACGCCCTTATGCAAGGCAGCCGGCTCAACTATATCCAACACAGGAAAGCCTGTCTGGAAACACTTCAATTGCTCTTCCGCTTTCTGAACGGAAATTCCGCGAGCGTTAAGTTGCTCGAGGTCTTGTTGGGTAAAGTTCATGGGAATATGATTTAAAATTAAAAATTTAAAATTACGAATTACGAATGACTGTAAATTACGAATTAAAAATTACGAATTACGAATTGTTAAATGGCTGATAAGATGGACGTTATGGCAATTTTGTCGGCGTCCTTCATGCTGCCACGAAGAGTGACAACGGGTTCAACGATTTCGACATTCGACATTTGCTCCAGCATACCGCGCATCACCTTGGCGGCAGCAGGCGCCCAGGAGCCGTTCTCAACGAGTGCAACGCGGCGGTTGCGATAGCCCTTGAGCTGGAGTTTGTGCAAGAAGGTGTGCATCGGCGGGAACAGGTCACCGTCGTACGTGCATGCGCAAAGGATCATCTTGCCATAGCGGAATGCATCCTCAACCGCCTCCGCCATATCGTCACGCGTGAGGTCGGTGAAAGCGACTTTCAGTCCCTTGGCACGCAGCTGCTCTGCGATAAATTCCGCAGCCTGCAAGGTGTTGCCGTGAATAGACGCCGAAACGACAAACACGCCTTCGGTCTCGATGCCATAAGCGCTCCAGATAGAATAGAGCCGCAGCGCCTCGGTCAATTTCTCACCCTCAAGAACAGGCCCGTGCAGCGGTGCGATGCGGTTGATAGCAAGCGGTGCAATCTTCTTGAGTACGTTCTGCACCTGCTGGCCGTACTTGCCGACGATATTGAAATAGTAGCGGCGCGCCTCACATGCCCAATCGTCAGCATCGGCGTCATAGACACCGAACTTGCCGAACGCATCGGCGGAGAACAGCACGTGCTCCTGCTCACAGTAACTCATCAGCACCTCAGGCCAGTGAATCATAGGCGCAGCAATGAACCGGAGTGACAATCCGCCCAGGTCAAGCACGTCACCCTCCTTGACCACACAAATATTGCTGTACTCTACCCCGAACTGCTTTAACATGTTCTCGGCAATCTTGGAGCAGACGAGCTGCACAGAAGGATAAGCCTTGACGAACTGTGCAATACTGCCCGAGTGGTCAGGCTCCATGTGGTGGATGACGAGGTAGTCAGGCGTACGTCCCATCAGTGATTTCTCAAGCGTGTTCAGCCACTCGTCCGAACAACGTTTGTCAACAGTATCCAGCACAGCCACTTTGTCTGCGCAGAGCAGGTACGAGTTGTAACACATACCGTCGGGCAGGGCGTACTGCCCCTCAAAGAGATCCAACGTAGGGTCGTCACAACCGATATAGGAAACAGATTTCAGATTCATAAGTTTATTCAATCAAAAGGATTTTTGCATTTTATGCAATTTGGATGCAAAGATAAAAAAAAAAAAGCAAAAAAGCAAACATTTTGAGTAAAAAATTTGCACAAATGAAAAATATTCCGTACTTTTGTACAAATTCAACGAATTCCGACCGATAAATATGTTATCAACAGCCGACCAACAAGAGATACTTCGTCGCCGCACGTTTGCAATCATTTCGCACCCGGATGCCGGTAAGACGACCCTGACCGAGAAACTTCTGCTGTACGGAGGCGCTATTCACGTAGCGGGCGCCGTCAAAAGCAACAAGATACGCAAGACAGCGACCTCCGACTGGATGGAGATAGAAAAGCAGCGTGGTATCAGTGTCGCCACGTCCGTCATGGGTTTTGACTACACCCCGACCTATCACAACGAGACAGGTACAACCTACCACATCAACATATTGGACACCCCGGGTCACCAGGATTTTGCGGAAGACACGTTCCGCACACTGACTGCCGTTGACAGCGTGATTATTGTGATTGACGCCGCCAAAGGCGTGGAGACGCAGACACGCCGCCTGATGCAAGTCTGCCGCATGCGCAAGACACCAGTCATGGTGTTCATCAACAAGATGGACCGCGAGGGCAAAGACCCGTTTGACCTGCTTGACGAAGTGGAGGCCGAGCTGGGCATCAAAGTGCGTCCGCTGAGCTGGCCGATCAACAGCGGCCAGCGGTTCAAGGGCGTGTATAACATCTTCCAGCAGACGCTTGACCTCTACCAGCCCGACAAGACGCACGTGACGGAGTCCATCCAATTTGAGGATGTGAATGACCCAGAGGTAGCGCGTCTGGTGGGTGACAGCGATGCTGCCAAGCTCTGCGAGGACCTGGAGATGATAGAGGGCGTCTATGACCCGTTCAGCAAGGATGCCTATCTCGCAGGCGAACTGGCACCGGTGTTCTTCGGCTCAGCCCTGAACACGTTCGGCGTGAAAGAACTGTTAGAGTGTTTCGTGCATATAGCTCCTTCACCTCGTCCGGTAACTGCCGAAGAGCGTGAAGTGGCACCTATGGAAGACAAGTTCACAGGTTTCTGCTTCAAGATTCACGCCAACATGGACCCGAACCACCGCTCGTGCATTGCGTTCTTCAAGATATGCTCGGGCAAGTTCGAGCGCAACACCTATTATACACACGTACGCAAAGGACAGCAGATGCGATTCAGTTCGCCGACCTGCTTCATGGCGCAGAAGAAAGAGACCGTTGACGAGGCGTTTGCCGGTGATATAGTAGGTCTGCCGGATACAGGCAACTTCAAGATTGGCGACACGCTGACCAGCGGCGAGCAGCTGCATTTCAAAGGTCTGCCGAGCTTCTCGCCGGAAATGTTCAAATACATAGAGAACGCTGACCCGATGAAGCAGAAGCAGCTGGAGAAAGGCATCAGCCAGCTAATGGATGAGGGTGTGGCACAGCTGTTCGTCAGCCAACTCAACGGACGGAAGATAATCGGTACGGTAGGTCAACTGCAGTTCGAGGTTATCCAATACCGTCTGGAGCACGAGTATCAGGCCAAGTGCCGCTGGGAGCCGCTGCAGATGTACAAAGCCTGCTGGCTGGAAAGCGACGATGCAGCAGAACTGGAGACCTTCAAGAAACGCAAACCGCAATATATGGCGTTCGACAAGGACGGTCGTGACGTATTCATGGCGGACAGCGCATACGTGCTGCAAATGGCACAAAACGACTACAAACATATTAAGTTCCACTTTACCTCGGAATTCTAAAAACCAACTATATGGAAATCAGTGTACGAGCTCAATCCATGCCGGAGTCGCCTATTCGCAAACTGGCGAAATATGCCGACGACGCCAAGCGTGCCGGTGTGCACGTGTATCATTTGAATATCGGCCAGCCCGACATAGCCACACCTCCGCAAGCGCTGGAGGCTGTGAAGAACTTCAAACAGGATATACTCTCCTACTCTCCCTCGCAAGGATTGAAATCCCTGCGCACAAAAATGGTGAGCTACTACGCCGACTACGGCATTGACCTCTCGCCGGACGAGATAATTATCACCTCCGGCGGTTCGGAGGCGATAATGTTCGCGTATATGTCGTGTCTGAACCCGGGCGACGAGATAATCGTGACCGACCCGAGCTACGCCAACTATATGGCGTTCGCCATCTCTTGCGGTGCGGTGGTGAAATCCGTAAAGACGCATATAGAGGACGGCTTCAAGCTGCCGCCGGTAGAGGAGTTTGAGAAGCAGATAACGCCCAAGACGCGCGCCATCCTCATCTGCAACCCGAACAACCCGACGGGTTACCTGTACACCAAACAGGAGATGCGCCAGATACGCGATCTGGTGAAGAAGTACAAGCTCTACCTGATCTCGGACGAGGTGTACCGTGAGTTCATCTACACCAAATCGCCGTACATCAGCGCCTGCCACCTGGAAGGCATCGAGCAGAACGTGATACTGGTGGACAGCGTGTCGAAGCGCTACAGCGAGTGCGGCATCCGCATCGGTGCGCTCATCACCAAGAACAAAGAGGTGCGCGAGGCGGTTATGAAGTTCTGCCAGGCACGTCTGTCACCGCCACTGTTCGGGCAGATAGTAGCCGAGGCATCACTCTCGACACCGGAGGAGTACATGCAGGAGGTGTACGACGAGTATCTGAGCCGCCGTAACTACCTCATTGACCAGCTGAACCAGATACCAGGCGTGTTCGCTCCTGCTCCGACAGGCGCCTTCTATGTGATGGTGCAGCTGCCGGTGGATGATGTGGAGAAGTTCTGCAAGTGGTGTCTGACCGACTTCTCCTACGAAGGAGCTACCGTCATGATGGCACCGGGCACAGGCTTCTACACCAACCCGGAAGACGGCCGCAAGCAGGTACGTATGGCGTACGTGCTCAACAAGGAGGATCTGGGTAAGGCGATGATTGTGCTGCGCAAAGCCCTGGAGGCCTACAACGCACTATAAGCTGTGATTGAACAGTATCTGAAGGGCTGCATTCGGCTGACCGGTCTCGGTCACGAATGCACCCATTGTATATGCACCCCAGCCTAAGGGAATATACTCCTGCGGTCTCCAGCCGTTGAACACCTGCGGCTCCCAATAGAATATTCCAGAGAAATACGGCAGCGTGTCGAGTTTGACACGCACATCGGCAATGACCTGCTGCGATGTATGCGGGTCGTACTCCATCGTACCTATCTCCGAGAGCATAACCGGGCAGCCGAACGCCTCATGCAGGGCGATGATGTTCAGGCGCGCGCGTTCGTTCATCTCATCCCACGGGATGCCTCCGCTCCACTCGCCCATCATCGGGTAATGGCTCAGGCCTATCATGTCCCACTTGCCGCCTTCCTGCCGGAGGCGTTCGTAGAACCACACGTTGTCCATGTAAGCATTGTCGATATGATTGATGACAATCACGTCGGGGAACACCTCATGACAGGCATCGTAGCCCACAGCCGTGAACAGGGCATAGTCGCGCCATCCCTCGCCGTCACGCACATCCCGGTATTGCTCGTCGGTAGTGCGTCCGTAGGGCCACAAGGTACCGAAACGCGTCTCGTTGCCCACCTGCACCCATTCAGGCGTTATGCCTTCGTCCTTGAGTGCCTGCAGCACCGTGATGGTATGCTCGCGCAAGCATTCGGCGATGTGAGCAATGGTATCACGGTAATCGGGAACAGTGCCGTCGGGACTATCCCATGTGAGCCACTGCGCCGGAACATCCTGGCGATGCGGGTCGGCAAAGAAGTCAGAGTAATGGAAATCAATCATGATACGCAGACCGAGACTGTCCGCACGGCGCGCCTTGACCATCATGTCCGGCAGGTTGCACCATCCCGTCTCGTGGTTCACCCAGACACGCAGACGGACACTGTTCATGCCTATGCCCTGGAGCATATGCATGCATTCGTCGGCATTGCCGTCTGGGTCGCGGAAGATTACTCCGTCACGTTCCTGCTCGGTGAGCCAGCTCAGGTCGGCACCATAGGCATATTCCGGACAACGGTTGTCCGCCTGTCGTGCGCATGATACGAAGAGCGCCATGACGAACAGGCTGCAATATAGAAAAGTATGTTTTTTCATAGTTCTAAAATAAAAGCTTCCGGCACCAACAATGCCGGAAGCGAGTTAAAATTATTGTGCCAGACGGCCGTCAACTGTGTATCGTACACCGTCCTTGATGATGAACATCGTGCCGTTGTCGATGATCTTAGTTGCAGCAGGCTGCATTGTGATATTATCTACCGGTGTTATTTCCGATATATAGATATCGAAGTTATCTCCGGCAAGAGCGAGCGAAAAGCCATCGGGTACATTCACATCGCTACGCTTGGATCCCATACGCAGGAACACTCGTCCGCGGTGACCGGTTATAACTGCCGAGTACTTGCTTGAGACAGCTGTCTCGTCTGACACTTTTGATTCGGAATGGATTCCCACTTGTTTGCGGATAGCTATGAGCTGGTTTATTTCGTCACGGTAGGTATACCAGTGCGGCCAGAAGACGCAAGGCACGCCCGGCATCATCAGCAAATAGGCGTTCGCCTCGACAATCTGACGTTTCTTTTGGCTGATGTCCGTGTTGTCACCCAGGAACTCCTGACCGTTCGAGCGGCGGAACGTATCATGGTTGTCAATGAACGTAACTGCATACTTCGACAATCCTTTTCCACGCAGACTCGGGTTCTTGAGGTAACTGTATGAAGAACCGCCTTTCCAGTCGTTGAACTTGTACTTCAGCGGAAAGTCAAATGCCAGCGTATTGTAGTTTGCAGCTTTGAGGTGAGTTTGTATGTTACTGAGGCTCTCCCAGTACTCCGATACAGAGAAGAACGGACGTGAGGCGATGTTGTACATCGACAGGTACTTGCCTGCATAACCCAGCGTCATATCATAACGGAAACCGTCGAAGCCGATAGTGTTCAACATCCATTGGGTATAAGCCTTGCACATATTTTGCACATATTCGCTGGTATGGTCCAGATCACGGCAACCGCCATCGTTCGTTCCGGTGTCGGCATTACCCCGCTCTAAACTCTTGCTATCGGATTTACTGTCACTAAACGCCTCGTCGCCGGAACAAATATACTTTGACGAAATCTGGTACGTTCCGTATGTGCCGAAGTTATTCAATTCAAAACCTTTCGCCCAACCATTGTTGCTGGCATGGTGGTTGATTACGATGTCCGCCAACACCTTCGTGCCATGACCGTGCAGTTTGCTGAGCAGTTCTTGGAGTTTGCTTTTGGTACCCCAGTCACTATCCAGATTGGAATAACACTTGGTGTAATAACCTGTTCCGCCACCATTTCCCGAAGGCGGCATCCACACCACGTCGAAGTTTTCACCTATCTGATCCACAAAGTTGCTGAGCAGGTCAACATACTTCGTACGGGAAAATTCAGTCTTGGTATACGAGTCCCAATAGAACGCCTGCAGCATTACACCTTCGTACTCGGAAGGTACACCGGTCACGCCTATCTCACTGGGGTCAGGAGGTGTGCTGCCCTTGGAGCCTTGCAGACAGATCTTCGAGCCGTTGTAGGTGACGGTCAGGTCTTGTGCCTCATCAAGCATGAACTGGATATTATCCGAGCCGTAGCAGGAAATGTTCGAGCAGTCCTGCGAGAACTTGCTGATGCCATACCAGGTGCTTCCATTGGTGACTTTGAATTCATAACTGCCGATAGGCACTGCTTCAAACGTGATAGCCCACACACCATTTCCCTGGTCAATCATGGCACTGCCATTAACCACCCACGACTTACCGTCGCACCAGGGATTACCGGACGTACCGTTACCTGCGACATAGTACGCTGCAGTCATCTGAACGGCTATCAGCACACTGACAATAGATAGAAATAGTTTACGCATAGTATTAGTATTTTAGATATTATTGCATTTGTAACAGTTTCCTTACACGCGGATAAAATGTCTTGGCGGACCGCAAATGACTGCCATAGTTACCAAAATCATAGGTGACGTTCGGCAGATCCTGCCAGCATCGTCTGAGATGCTCGGCGCAGCGAAAGGTGACGATGGGATCGCGATAGGAGTGGAAGATATACACCTCGGCTCTCGGCCGCCAGTCCGGACATACCACCTCCTGCCCTATCTCACAGGTATCCGTCGGATAGTGCACCAGGCTCGAGCGCATCAGTCCATCATATAGTTTTCTGGTCTCAGGCTGGCGTTTGTCCGCTCCGTAAGCGGACAGCCAGTGGCTGACCTTACGGCTGAACATCTTCACATAGAGCGCTTTGACCGTCTGGTTCTTTGCGGTGATGTAGGCATCGCAGCGGCTGTTCATGACGGGTGTGAAGAACAGTTCGCGACTGAGGTCAAGATCGTATGCGGCGCTCGTGCCCAAGATCATCATCGGTATGACCATCGGCATGCCTACCTTGTTCGTTCTGACGGCCTCGTCGTAGGTCACCGCCACGTCGTACGGTCCGCTTCCGGCGAAGCACTTCCGGACATACACGCGGTCGCTGTATTCCTCTTCCAGCAGTTTGAGTATCCATAGCACTGTTGCGCCGCCTTGCGAGAAGCCGACGAGATCAATCGTATCCTTCGGGAGCGTGACGCCCATACTGTCCAGTACGGGGAGCGCGGCGAAGTACATATCCGTGCAGTTGCGCGCCGTCAGGTCGCCTCGCAGGTACGGATGCACGTGTCCGACAGTGACTCCGAAGCCTATATAGTCCGGCATGACGAGCACATACTCGTCCATCAGGCACCGTGCTTCCGCGGTTACAGAGAGGGACGGCGCCTCGCTGTTGGAGGCTATGGTATAGTGCGGGAGGAGAACGATTCCTTTGGGCTTATCGGGTACGATTATCTTGCCGGAGAGTGTCAGTGAGTCGCCGTGCTGGTCTACGGAGGCGTAGTGCAGCACGTGCTCCCGCACTTCCGCACTGGCAAATGACAAATGACAAATGACAAATGCCATAGCCATAGCCATCAACCTCAGCCACACACTATGTAAACAATCAACTTTCAACTCTTAACTTTCAACTAATTTCTCCCTGAATGCCCGAAGCCTCCTGCTCCGCGCTCTGTATCACTCAGCACCTCGACTTCAACTACCTCGGGTTGTTCATGACGGGCGATTACCATCTGGCAGATGCGCTCACCGGGCTCTATGGTCTGCGCTTCTCCACTTAGGTTAATCAATATGACGCCCACTTCACCGCGATAGTCTGCATCAATCGTACCGGGTGTGTTCAGCACCGTTATGCCGCGCTTGAGTGCCATGCCGCTACGCGGACGTATCTGCGCCTCGTAGCCTGCCGGCAACTCGATAAACAGTCCGGTTGGAAACAACCGGCGCTCCATCGGTTGTAGGGTTATCGGTTCAGCAATGTTACAGCGTATATCCATTCCGGCAGCCTGTTCGCTCTCGTAACGCGGCAGCGGATTGCTGCTCTTGTTGATGATTCTCAGTTCCATATTTAGCGGCATTAGGGTTTTCGGTGCAAAGATACAAAAAAAAAATGACTTCTGCAAATAAATTTGCGTAAAAAGTCATTTTGTCGCCAAATAGCACAAAAAAGGCCGTCACATTGTGTGACAGCCTTCTTCGCTTTTCTACTTATTGGATTTGGGCATTTTCTGCTCCTTGTGTGTCAGCTTTCTTCTTACGCGGCTGACGCGGTCGTTTCGGTTTGGGCGCCTGTGTGTCGGCAGCCTCATTGGCAGGCTTTTCAGCTGCTTGCCTTGCAGGTTTTTCCGCAGGTGCTTCCGCTACGGGCTGCTCGGCCGGCTGTTCAACCGGTTTGGCGGCTTTCTTGCGTGGAGCACGTTTGGCCTTGGGTTTCGCCTCGGCGGGCTGTTCGGCAGCTTGCGGTTCGGCAGGTTTGACCTCAACAGGTTTCACATCTTCAGGCTTCACCTCTTCAGGCTTCGGCTCTACTTTCTTTTTCTTTGCCTTGGGCTGCTTGACCTTGGGTTGCTCAACTTTAATTTGTCCTTCCTTGGGCTGTTCAACCTTAGGTTGCTCTGCTTTCGGTTGTTCCGCTTTCGGTTGCTCTACGACCTCTGCTACAGGCTTGGCAACTTTCTTGCGCGATGCGCGCTTGGCCTTGGGTTTGGCTTCAGCCTGCGGCTTCTGCTCTACCTGCTGTTGTGCAGGTTCGGCTTTCGGCCGTACGGGCTTGGGCTGTTCCGCCTTGGGTTGTTCTACCTTAGGCTGCTCGGCTTTCTTCGGCTGCTGCGGTTGCGGCTGTTGCTGCTTCTGCTTTTTAGGCTGTTGCTGCGGTTGCTGCTGAGCTTGCTTGGGTTGCTGTTGTTGCGGCTTGGGCTGCTGTTTGGGCTGCTGCTTTTGTTGGGATTGAGGCTGCGGAGTGTCATCAGCACGCAGTGCGCGCTCAATCTTGTCATCCTCGCCATTCTCCACCTGCGGACGGCTCAGCTCCAGACCTTTGGCATTGTGGAAATGGTATTCCATCATACCCACGCCCTGGTTCT
>Ga0310690_10000711_pt1 | contig 66625 bp, 50 predicted proteins | sample AusTroGonzalo_MG_2_FD_207661 | JGI IMG/M metagenome (GOLD analysis project Ga0310690, IMG submission 207661) | Bovine rumen microbial communities from tropical cattle in Woodstock, Queensland, Australia - Gonzalo_04 (v2) (version 2) | ecosystem: Host-associated > Mammals > Digestive system >... | reverse complement strand
TAAATGCCGACACGGCTCCCGAGCCGCCCCCAGAATATCCGGTATCTTCGGATTAGCGTAGCGGTCTAACCAATTTTCTCCCTTTTTCGTTGAATTCTTCACTTTCTGCTACTCTTTCCGGCATTTTCTGCACTCCTCACTTGCTTTTCTGCAAAATTTTTCGTAACTTTGCAAGTCCATTGTATATTTCTGTATGTCGCATCGGATATTCATATTGCTACCGCTTATATGCATGCTTATTGCATGCCAACCTCTGCGTGAGTCGCAGCGGACGGTGGCTGTGGCGGACAGCCTGCGGATGAACGAAGGCAAGCTGTATGACGACAGCCTTGCCCTGGCGGAGGCATATAGCACACTGGGCAGATGCAGGCTCGTCTATCCGGATGATTACGCACGCGCATGCTACTATTACGGTAGGATGCTCCGTCAGCACAACAATCAGGTTGCCGCCATGCAGGCGTTCATCAGCGGAACGCATGCGCCATACGTGCAGCGTGTTGTGCCACTGCTGTGGTTCAGCGACTACCATATCCTCGGGCGGATATACAGCAATATGGGCACGATGTGTCATCTGATTGATGAATTTGAGTTATCGTACGACATGTATGAGTATGCCTCTTTGGAAATGCTTAAAATGGATGACTCTATCTCATATTATTATCTGTTAAATGATATGGCACTTGATCTGGCAGAACAGAATTTGCATAATGAAACGCTGCTATTACTGAAACAGATAGAAAATAACTGTACAAATGCAAATGTTCTGGCAAAAACTTGGGAAACAAAAGCTATTCTATACAAAAATCTCGCTCTATATGATTCTGCCATTTATTCTGTCAAGCAGCTTTATTCAAAGGGGTATTACGCCACAACAGGATATGTTATAGAGGCGCAATCATTCTGGCATTTACAACAATATGATTCTGCTTTATATTACGCAAAATATGTTATTGATTGCCCATATGCATCTGAGCAAGATAGATATCACATGTTGTATATAGCATGCAATCATGATACGACTATAGACACCAAGACGGTTCAAGAATTAGCCGCACGGCGTGCGGATATAAACTATGAGTATATTGAACCTCTGCTTCTGCAGAATTCGGCAGCTGTAGAATTACTCAGACATCATATTGACGAGCAGCCTTCACCCAAGAATATCATACTGTTTATCATTATCCTATCTCTTGTTGGCATAGTTGTTGGGCTTACAATTGCCTCGTTCAGAAAAAAGATAACCGGCCTGTTCAACAAACATCAGCAACTCAAAAAGGAAAATGAAAATATACGCCGTAGTAGCGATAATATCAAGCAACAGAATGCTGCACGCGAACAACAGATAGTTCAGAATATTGAAAACACGTGTGTAATCATTCGACAATATAAAAATTGGGATGAAGAACTTCATTGGAGGGACTATCACGCTTTATGTATATTTATCAATCAACATTTCTATCTGTTGGCAGATAAACTCAAACTTATCCACCACTTGGAAGAAAAGGAAGTGCGTTTGAGTATTTTGGTACTGTTGGATATGTTCAACAATGATACCATAGCTAAGATTCTTCACTATGGCAAGGGCATACGTACATATAAGTCGCGGCTTAATGCCAAACTCGGAAATACCGGCAAAGACTTGCGCTCAAAACTTATCCAAATAGCCGTTTCTCCTTCCCAATCCTCCGGTGATTAGCAAATTGTGTGCATAAATATTTAGTATAAGACTGATTTTCACCCATTTGACGGCTCGCAATTGTGTACGCAAAAATTTGCACAATTGAGAAAATAGCTGTATCTTTGCACTCGAAATCGTTACTCGGTTTCGGGTGCATATTATTTAGTAGCGCCTACATGTAAACTATTTAAAAGTCCAAACATCATGAAAACAAAAAATTTTCTTTGGCTTTTCGTAAGCTTTTTCCTACTAACTATTCCCACGTTACAATCGTCCGCTATGGCAGATGAAGTGGAAATTGAACTTATGGAAGTATCTGGGTTCCTTCCTGGAGATAATCCCTTGGATGGTCCAGATCAAGGTGGCGGAGGAAACACTCCCCCTCATCCTTTAGACTTCCGTGCGACCATTGATGGATGTACACTGGAGATCACATCAGGCACGCATAGTGCGCAAGTTATTGTACGCAACAGCGCAGGCGCGCAGGTTCTTAACCGTCAGTTTGTCGGTGGCACCGTTGAGCAAATAGCCTCTCCCGGCTCGTACAATCTTGAAATCCAGAGCGGGTCACTAAGACTGGTAGGAATGTTTGATGCAGAATAATGTTAAATCATATAATAATGAAAAATAGGGCATTTTTATACGCAACCTTGTTTGCGTGCACATTTTCGCTCCATATCAATGCGCAATTGGTGGTGTCATCTTCTGGCAATATAACTATGCCACAACATATTGCCATACAAGACGCTACGCCGACCGACTCTATCGGGTTAAATGCATTATGGCAAACAAATGCAGGAAATCATGATTATGGAATATATTCTAAAATCGAGTATCATTTTGAGCCATACGCTAATACGGGACGCCATGTCAGCGTATTGGGAACTATCTATGTGGGTGCTCCCATCATAAAATCGCCCCTATCTAAAGGAGGTATGTACGGTCCATTTAAGGCGGGTGTCGTGGGGGCGACAAATAGCGGTTGTGGTGTTTACGGTTCATCCAACACATCTTTACCAAGTACATGGAATCTTGGAAGTTTTGCAGGTTACTTTGATGGCGATGCCAAAGTGACGGGGAGTCTGACAGCCGCATCTGTATCTACGAGCAGCGACATACGTTTCAAAAATAACGTCTCCGACATTAAGAATTCGGCTGTTAAAGCCATATCATTTTTACGTCCTGTTTCGTATACGTTTAAACGGGAAAGTATGATATATCTGAATGAAGGCGAAGAAGAGCGCACTCACTATGGATTTATAGCCCAAGATGTAAAAGAGATTCTACCTGATATCGTGAGTGAGGATGGAGCGGGATATTTGTCTGTCAATTATATTGAACTTATTCCGTTACTTGTTCAAATGGCTAAGCAGCAGCAAGAGCAAATTGACGAATTGCAGAGTATAATATCGTCTTCACAAGCTAGGAAAGTAAATAAAAACTCGCATACACAAACTCATGATTCGCCACAATTATTGCAAAACTCCCCCAACCCGTTCAGCCAAATAACAAAAATCGGCTATTACCTGCCGGATGACACTCATGAAGCGACAATCCGTATATATGATATGAGTGGCACGGAAATTATGGCATTTCCGATAGATACATTTGGTTATGGGGAACTGACCATTGACGGCGGCACGCTCCGCGCAGGGATGTACCTGTATGCTCTCATCGCCGACGGGCAACTGATTGACACGAAGCAAATGATATTAACGAAGTAATGTTATGAAATCCAAAATTTTAGCAACAATCATATTGGGCATGATTTGTTTCCCGATATATGCTTTTCAAAAAACATTTCATTATGACACATCTGCTTTAATATTTGCGAACGATACTATCAATTCTGCTATATATAGCAATATTATATGGTTGGATAATTTTAATGTTTTGGATGATGAGGAGTATATTGGTCATCCGGAACTACCTGTTTTTCATCATAGTATGACAATCGCGGATAACACAATCGTCGATTCTGTACATGTTGTACTTTCGAATGAAACGTCCGGCATTTTGACGTATCCGTTAAGGCCTATCCAACCTCCCGTCGTTATTGGTAGTTTTATCGAAAAGCACTCCTTCGCTTTTGACGAAAATGTATATGACACAGATGCAACTATTCCGAGCAATAATTTGCTTAATTATTCCGTTGATCAAGCAAGAGATGGAAAATTTCTTTCCATGGCAATAATACCATTTCGATATAATCCTGTAACGAATGAATATACTGCTTATTCAGATGCAGAGGTGGAAATATATACACATGAAGAAGAGCATCACATAAAAAGCAATACGAGAAGCAATAACATAGGTATTCCATTCTACGAATACGTTATTGTTACAAGTCCCCAATTGCTATCTGCGTTTGAACCTTTTGCACATTGGAAAAGAGCGAAGGGGTATAACGTTGGTATTGTAAGTATTAATGATATCCTGAATAATCCCAATTTGGCAAACGGTGATGAAATATCCAACATTAATGATGATGCGGGGAAGTTGAGACAGTATCTCATTCATTCGTATGATTCGATACAAACCCAATATGCATTATTGGCTGGGGATTCGTCTATAATTCCTATACGTTATGGTTATGGTAATTGTCTTGGAACAAATACATATACTCCTAGTGATTTTTATTACTCGGAGTTAAATAGCAGTTGGGATGAAAACAATAACGGGGTATATGGTGAAGAAGCAGACAATGTGGATTATGGAGCAGAAATATATGTTGGACGATTATTATGCAGCAGTACAGACGAAGTAACAAATTGGACAAAAAAAGTTCTACAATATGAAATCTATCCAGGAAACGGTGATTACGCCTATTTGGGGCTGGCATTGTTTTCTCAAACTGATGAATTGCAAGCATCTCATCTGGCAGAAAGCATTAAACGAAAACTGGAAAAGGATAGTATTAATCGCGTAAATTATATTAATTGTACCATTCTCAATGAATATCCCAGTTACAATTACCCTACTCCAACAGCACCATTAGGAAATGATATAATAGATTCTATCAATAACATACATTATGGTATGTTAGGAAATTTCAATCATGGCGGACCTTTGTCATACGGAGTAGCCACACATGGTTTAGCTGATTTCGGTCATAATTATCACCATGTAATATGTGCCATGGATGCTTATGATTCAGGATTTTGGGCATATAGTTCTATTATAGATTCGGGAAACGGATTTGACAATCTGACAAATAGCTCGTATCCGGCTATTTTCTATTCAATCAGTTGCAAAAATATGCCATTCGATATGTTCGAAATGTATGAAGGAACTTATAATTTGGGAAGGGTTTTTACATGTAGGAGTGAAGGAGGTGGACCTGCATATATGGGCAATACAAGGGATGGGATAACCACATATTCTACAAATCTGTTCAAATACTTCTTAGATTCCATATTTATAAATATACACAATAATCATTTGGGAATTGCAGAAGCAAAATCCAAGTTCCGTTCTCATGACAACTATATGCGTCATGTTCATAATCTCTTAGGTTGCCCGGAAATGTCATTATATACTCGTGTTCCGTACACGTTTGAAAATCTGACGGTTAATCAAATAGGCAACCACATGATTGTTTCCACTGGTAGTGACAGCATAGAATCCCGTATATGCTTATCCGGATACATAAATAATGTATATAAGCAATTTGTTTATACTAACAGAAGCAATGTGCGATTTGATACGATTCCGGAAACATATACATTAGTTGTCTCTTTACCGAATCATATTCCATATATTCAGACTAACGATACGTGTTTCTTGCAGAATACAACTATATCAGACAACCGCAATTATGGAGGATGTAGTACATTTCGTATCGGTTCTGATATTTCTCCCTTACAGCCTTATGGAAAAGTGACAATAGAAAATGGTGGCAGTGCTAATATAAATGTAGGCGATAAAGTTGTTATAAAAAAAGATTTTGAAGTAAAACTTGGAGGAACATTGGACATAAGATAGCATAAAACAGCAAATGCTACAACAAAGCACATTTTTATAAAGGAAATTTTGCTTTTTTGCGGAAAAAGCAGTATCTTTGCAAATCGTTAAATTCATAAAAACAAACATCTATGAAATCATTTCGTATTATATTGCTGCTATGTGCATGTCTTGCAGCACCATTCGTTCAGGCTGAGAACATTTCTGAGGAATTTTATTTTCCCGAAGGTATGACATGGACGGTCAGATTGATGCCTCTTTTCGGTGGATGTGATCCGAGAGATAATGTATTTGTCTTGCAAGGCGATACACTTATCAATGGGAAGAAATACCATAGCGTGAAATATCTTGAGGTGCCGTGGTTGGTATTCCCCCTAACGGCTGACGGCAAGAAAATTTATGCCCATATTTATGGCAGGGATATTCTTTTATATGATTTCGGTTTGGAGGTAGGGGATTCAATCTTACATTATCAGAATATTCGTTTCGACGCAGATGCCCCTGAAGACCTCAGGTTTGGTTCTGACTCCGCGTATATTTACGTATCAGAGGTTGATTCAATAACTCTCCTTGACGGGCGAAGAGCCAAGCGCCTGCACTATAGACGTTATCAAGATGAACATTACCGATCGGACATAGAATACATTGGTTGTGCCAAGGGAGGACTATTTTCGATAATTGACGTGCCTCTACAGACAACATGCGGTGGAAACTGGTGTTGCTGCTCGCTAAACGGCGAGCCGATATATGAAGAGTATCCCGGTCTCTGTGAAGAAATGGATATACATACAGCATTTCCCATAGCGCAACAAAAAAAGCCCTCTGCATCCAAGAATCTCCACAACGGACAACTGTATATCAAGCACAACGAAAAGACATACTCCGTGCAAGGTGTAGAACTACAATAATGAACATATCAATGATTATGTCTTATGGAAGAATTTATTGTTGTAAGATCAGAGCAAAATAGTATAATCTGGACGGATTAAAACAAAGTCCTCCAACGGGTTATTCACGTATTAGGCACTTTCATCATAGGAGATTCGCACTTCGGCAAAGGAGAAGTCTGATAGAAAATATCAGTGGACCGTGTGGCGCTCCTATGAGAAAAACATATAAAGGAGTCCCGTGTGGGAAAAAATTAATAGCAAAAATGATTAAAGAATATGCCGGAAAGTGTAAAAGAAAAAAGTAATGGGATAGATCTGCAAAAGGAAATAGATAAGGTCAATGGATATAAATACTCCCAGTCAAGCAAAGGCTCTGAACTGATTCGCAAGATTGTATTTGCCATCATCGGGTCATGTTGGATTCTGATGTTTGCCAACGGGAAATATCAAGATACGAATGTCTTTCTGAAAGTGACAATAGCATGCAGTTTCATATACTTGTTACTGGATGTTACACATTACTTATGGGATACATGTTCGTACCATGCCCATGCGCAGAATATGGTGCAATGCACTTCAAGTGACTACTTCGAAAATGTGTATAAACCGGCGGACGTAAAAATAACTCAACGCAGTTTTGTGTTCTTCATTTCGAAAGTGGCGGCGTGCTTTGCTGTTTCTGCAGCGTTCCTTTTAGGGATGTTTATTGAACCGTTGTACGGCGAGAAAAATGAGCAGTCCTCAAAGAAGACCCAAGTAGAGGGGCAAAAAGCACTCTCCCAAGGGAAATGGGGGTATACCTCAGTTGACGATGGATATGAGTGGACTCTCTATACTGACCATTCTGAATCCCCGCAACAGATTCTCACTGTCCGTTTTGATGACCAATCCAATGTCCGAGACATAAGTTTCAGTTCAGAGCAATAGCTTGAAACTATAAAAGGCATTCCATGTAGTCTTCCTTTTCACGCTATTGTTTCCTATCTCGGCGGCTGCACTTCCTTGTGCAGCCGCTTCCTCTTTATTCCTCGGGGCATTCATTCCCCTCATCCCCTCTCCTAAACCCCGTCCCCCACCTTTGTTTGTATCGTACTTCGGTGGCGTCCTCGCCGACGATTCGTCTGTTAATCCCGCATCACGCATGCGGGCAATCACTTTGTTTTCTTTTGTTTCAGGCGATTGTCAATCGCCGCATTAATTGTTATTCTTATTGCTATGGTTAATTTCTCAAACCGCCAAATCAAGGATGTGCTGTTCCGCCTTGATGAACTGCAATCGCAAATTGCTTCTTTCCGAACCTTCTTCTCCGCTGCTCTCAGGCAATGTTCCAATCTCCATTTTGACGAGGAGCATTATCCCTCTCGCCCCATGTCCAAGTCCGAACTGGCTGGTCTGGCGCATGTCACCACACGAACACTGGCGAAGTGGCTCATACCGCTACGCCCGCAACTGCGTGAGATGGGGGTTGCCGACCAAGCCAAAGTGCTCCCTTCAGATGCCGTTCACTTCATCAGTTTGCAACTCCATATTACAACCGAGGAAAAAGACACGGAAGAAAACGGAAATAAACTGAACCTCCCATAAAAAACTGAAAATACCTGAACCCACCTCTTCCCGATGTCGTATCTTTGCACTCGATTTCAGTTTCGCTCTTTGGTGTGTCGTCCGTGCATGGGCAACAAGAGCGATCAAGTATTAACCTTTTAATTGTTTGTTGTATGTCACGTATCAAACCAATGGGACTCGTCGAGTCCATGAGTGGCAAGCTCTGTGGCCACTCCGACATGTATTTCTTCCGCAAGAACGGCAAAGTGTTCTCCGGCAAGATCTGTAACCCGTCCACCAAAGACCCCTCTGCCAGCCAGCTCACTGCGCAGAACAAGTTCAAGACGGCGCGCACCAATGCCAAGACTGCCCTTGCCGATGCCGAGCAACGCGCCGCCTACGAAGCAGCCTTCAAGGCGCAGAAGAAATACTACTCCCTCTACGGCTATGTCTTTGCGCAGGAGTACGCCAAGTTGTCATAACGTATCAGCCATATATGGATGATCTTAAACGACACATTATGAAACGTAACTCTCGCATCCAACTCCTCACCTCTACGGCAATGTGCATCTTCGGATGCGCATTGCTCGTGGCAGGGCTGGCGCTCCCGCCTGCCGGAGCCATCGACTCCTCGCTCCTCGTAGCCTACGGCGAGACAATCACCTTCGCTGGCGCACTCATCGGCATTGATTACCGCTACCGATACAAAAACTAATTATCCGTTCATTCCGTCAAATCCGTACTCAACATTAGTCCTTCTGCAATTTTTGGCTAATTTTTGGTAATTTTTGACGAACTATAAATCAACTGCTTATGTTATTGACTTTAATCCGTGACACATTCACACCATCCGAGACCCTCGGCAAGCTCTACATCGACCGCAAGTATTTCTGCGACACTATCGAGCCGCCTGTTGTCCCCAATACCCTGCATCCCAAAGGCTGCATCCCTGTCGGCTGGTACGAGCTGCAGATCACGCGCTCACCCCGTTTCGGCAGACTGCTCCCGATACTTTGTTACGTGCCCGGCTTCGCAGGTATACGCATCCATGCAGGCAACAACCGCGACCATACCGAAGGCTGTATCCTTGTCGGCAAGCTCTATGACCGACGGAATGGTGCAGAATGCGAACCGACACTCTGTCGCTCCCGGAAGACTGAACAGAACCTTGTTGAACAAATCATCAAAGCCCGTGACAACAATGAACCGATGTATATTGACATTACTGATTCCGAGCGTTACCCTGTTGAGCGCGCTATCCTTGACCGCGTGTCGGGCAACGCATACAATGACTGACAGTTCGTCCGCTCACGTATGTTCTCTTTTTCAACGCGACAGCATCTTTCTCCACGACAGCGTTTTTATCCGCATTCGTGCGGACACCGTCTGTCTGGAACATTGGCAGACCCGTTGGCGCGACCGCGAGACAGTCCGCATCGACACCGTCCGGGTGGAGACTGTCAGGACGGATACCGTGCAAGTCCGTTATGTTCCCGCGTTCTACAAGTATTGCACAGCCTTTGCCATCCTCGTTGTGCTGTTCCTGCTTGTCCGACTTGCATTATACCTTTTCAAATGATTCTATTTTTAGCAACCTTTAAACCCTCCCACGGCGTGGAGGTCCGATGCAGACCAATCAGTCTTTGAGGCGAAGCCGGTCTTTGTTCTTTCAGAGAACGGTCTTTCAGCCCGAAGGGCGGTCTGCGGAGGCGTAAAACGCCGTCCGCATATGGCTAAAGTACAATGGAGCTCCGGTATCGACTTCGTATCCGGCGCATTATCCAAACCCGGCAAGAACAGCCAGCACACGCATGAGAAGATGCTGCTTGCCACCCACCGCACTGCGGCTACCACCAACCCGAACTGCAACCGCATCTACCTGCGCGAGAAGACCGTCCGCACGACACCCGTCAGCGCAGACGAGCAGGCTGTCCGCAACCGCTTCAAGGCTGTGGCAAGTGCGGTGGCGCAGCGCAAGAAGGACCTCAGCCACGTAGCCACCGACCTGGCAGCGTTCAACGCGCAGAAGGAGACCGGCTACAAGACGCTCCGCGCCTACCTGTGGTCAGTCTGCGGTGCTATCTACGACCAACAGAACCCGTAAGCCTCGCCTTCGGCAACACTGACAGGGTGCAACGTGACGCGGACGGTGACAACCAGCAGCCAGTACTGGCAGAAAGGCGACACCAGCTGCATCATCCAGACCAAGACCATCGAAAGCTACGACGCAACGAAAAAGATGTAACAGCCTTTGGATTGCGTCGAGGCCACGAACAACAATCCTCCGCATCTGCCTGCGCGAGATGTGCCACCTGATCTGTCGCGGCGCCTGTTCGAAACGCCACGCCGGTTTCTTTGTAGGCAACTGTTCACCACAGCATACACTCCGTCGGGTTATGCCGGAGGATTGGGTCAGTAAGTGCTTAAAAATATGACAAATTCCTTTTTCTGTCGGAAAAACTTGCAAATGTCAAATATATTTCGTATCTTTGCACGCGATTTGTTTTTTTATCAAAGGGCGCGATAATTTTTACAGAAAGAACAGAGGAAGCAATGGATTACACGTCAAGACTACGTAACATCATTTCCTATGCGGGACAGGCGAATGGGTTGTATCTCATCCGAGCCACTGTAGAAGACGGTAGAGTTTTGCATGATAAAATTATTCACAAATAGAATTCATAGGTGTGAAAAGATTTATTTTCCCCTTTGTCTCATTTCTGTACATCGGGTGGAACTATGGCTGATGCTCATTCTCGATGCTCAAAAAAGCGTAATTAGGAATTGTACGCTATTGATGCGGCATGCTTTTTGCACAAGAAGATATGTAGTCCGTATTCAATATTCGCAGGCAACTTTTATGTTTAATTCTTAAAATACTAATAGTATGAAAAAGACAAAATCTATATTATTGCTGATGTTCCCATTGTTCCTCTTTGGCGCATTGTTGTGCGGATGTGACACAACGGAAGTTATGGAAAGACAAGAGTATGCCTTCAACATCTTCAGATTTAAAGATGACAGTTACAAGAATCTGATTATTTCTGTTGACAGTGAGAAAGACACTATTTCACCATATTTTAATGGTCCCAAATGTATCAATGGAATATGGAATTATGCTAAACGCTACAGGAATGAGCCGTACTATGGACTCAAGGAAAATTTGCCAAAGAATCCTGAGAAATATACCTTCGACATATGTGAACTGGCAACGGAAGAAAAACTGCTGGCTTTGCACGACAATTATTACACATATTTCCCCTATTCAATTATTACCGGTGATGGACTTCCTGTTGTCAGAGATGGCAAATGGGAAGAAATATGTGATGTTAACCCATTGGAATTACCAAAAAAATGTAATGTTGAGGCTATATACTCCGAAATACGCTTTTTTGAAATAACATCATTGGAAAAGATTACCCGAAAGAAACGAAAAGAAATGACCATAGAGGACATAGAGAAAGCCATCAACAAAGTTATAGATGAAGGCAAACTGGATAAATACAGCACCAAACGGGATTGGATAACTACAGCAAGGCAATAAAAACAGACGGAGCACGACCTCGTGCTTCGCCTGTTTTTGGGGAGCCTGTGCCCCGGCAGTGCCGGGGCGTTTTTTGTAAATTACTTAGATTGTTGCCGGAATAAATGTCCGCCTTTACCCCTTTGGCGCGTACGTCCAGCATCTCAAAGGTGGACGCATCCACATAAGCATCAATGATGATGAAGCGTTTCCTGGCGGTCTTGATAATCTTCCCCAATAACACGCGTGTCTCCGCTCTGGCACCCCATTCGAAACGCTTCGCTGGTTTCTTTGGGGACCCCGGGGAGAGAGCGGGACATCCTGAACCCCTGTCAAAGCCTAGCTTTGAACCTGCATACAATGCAGGCACAATGGACGAAATGAAATGACAAAAAATGAACAAGCGACAACGGTCAGCCATGCATGGCTGACAACTCAACAGGTCCGGAAAATGAAAGAATTTGACAAAAGAAAAAATAGGTTGGTGGTGTAATGGTCTCCCCTATAATCCCCTTACTGCCATCACACCACCACCTTTTTAATTTTTTATCCGTTATGATTTCATTCGACACACTCTGGCAGCAACTCACGGTTCGATCCCCCGATAACGGACCGATGACGGCCCGACAATGACCCGACAAAGGCCCGATGAGGGTGGACAAAAGATTTACGATTGGTAACATTCGCAGGCGTGAAAATCGGGAAAAACGGGGAGTGCCCCCGATAATACCCTGATAAACCTATGGTTTAAACCCTGCGGCAAATATGTAGCAGAAAGGGAAAACAAACAATTAAAAATTCAAGATTATGGAAGTGATATTCTATGACAACGGCACAAGCCTAACAGGCATGCTGAACAAGAAAGACGGTTACGCCATCGAGCAGTACGACGCTTCGAAGAAGATGTAGCGGGGACCCCAATATGAAAATCCTCCGTACCTATCCGTGACGATAGGTGCGGAGGATTTGTGGTAATGCCTAAAATAGTGACAAATTCCTTTTTTTATGCCGGAAAACTTGCAAATGTCAAATAAATTTTGTATCTTTGCACGCGATTTGTTTTTTATCAAAGGGCGCGATAATTTTTACAGAAAGAACAGAGGAAGCAATGGATTACACGTCAAGACTACGTAACATCATTTCCTATGCGGGACAGGAGACCGTTCGTCTGGGTAACGCCCACGTCGGTCCTGAGCATCTGATGCTCGGTATCCTGCGTATGGCGGAAGGTACAGCATACGAGATACTAACCCGGACCAATGTCAACTTGCAGCAGTTCAAGCACGAACTGGATGCACGCATGCGTCAGGACCAGCCCGAGCAGACGGACAACAATACGATACACCTCTCCCCGGCCGGCGAACGGATCATCCGTCTGGTGGGCATAGAGCGTGACGCCTACGCTGCGGAAGTGGCGGGCTCGTTCCACCTGCTGATGGCCATCCTGCGTGAGCGCATCAACTATCCGGCTATCGTGCTGGCGGAGGAGTACGGCGTGACCTACGAGTCGGTGGAGGAGATGTACCCCAAGCCCGAGAAAGTCATGTCGGACGGGACGGCGCAGGAACAGGGGACAAAGAGCAAAGAGCAGGGAGCAAAGAGCAAGTCCAAGTCTGACACGCCCGCGCTGGACGCCTACGGCCGTGACCTGACGCGTCTGGCGATAGAAGGCAAGCTGGACCCCGTGGTAGGCAGAGAACAGGAGATAACGCGCGTACTGCGTATCCTGTCGCGCCGCAGGAAGAACAATCCCATCCTGCTCGGTGACCCGGGTGTGGGCAAGTCCGCCATCGTCGAGGGTCTGGCGCAGCAGCTGATACGCACCGATGTGCCTGAGCTGCAGAACAAACGCATCATCAGTCTGGATCTGGCGGTGCTGGTGGCGGGTACGATGTACCGCGGACAGTTTGAGGAGCGCATGAAGAACGTGCTGCAAGAATTGCGCAAGCATCCGGAGATCATCCTGTTCATCGACGAGATACACACGCTTATGGGTGCGGGCAACGGTTCGGGTTCGCTGGATGCAGCGGGCATCCTCAAGCCTGCACTTGCACGCGGTGAGGTGCAATGTATAGGCGCCACCACGCTGGATGAGTACAAGAAGACGATAGAGAAGGACGGAGCCCTGGAGCGCCGTTTCCAGAAAATAGTCATTCCCGCTACGACTGCGGATGAGACGCTGGGCATCCTGAAGCAGCTGGCTCCGTACTACAGCGACTACCATCATGTGGACTATTCGCCCGAGGCGATAGAGGCGTGTGTGCGTCTGGCGGAGCGCTATATAACCGACCGCTCCTTCCCCGACAAGGCTATCGATGTGCTGGATGAAGCCGGTGCGCTGATAGCGTCTCGGACGGAGTCGGGCGCTGTAGTGAGCGAAGCGGACATAGCGGAGGTGGTGAGTATCATGTCGGGCGTACCGGTGCAGCGCGTGGCTACAGCCGAGAGTGCGCGTCTGCGCGAGCTGGACAGTGAACTCCGTTCGCGTGTCATCGGTCAGGATGAGGCGGTCAGTCAGGTGGTGAAAGCCATCCGCCGTTCGCGTCTGGGTCTGGCAGACCCCGGACGGCCTATCGGTTCGTTCTTCTTCCTGGGTCCGACAGGCGTAGGCAAGACCTATCTGGCACAATGCCTGGCGGAGGAGATGTTCGGTCAGAAGGATGCACTCATCCGTTTTGACATGTCGGAGTACGGCGAGAAGCACACCGCCTCGCTGATGGTGGGTGCGCCTCCGGGTTATGTCGCCCACGAGGACGGCGGCCGTCTGACGGAGGCTGTCCGCCGGAAACCGTACTCGATCATCCTGTTCGACGAGATAGAGAAAGCGCACTCCGACATCTTCAACGTGCTGCTGCAGGTGCTGGATGAGGGCCGTCTGACGGACCGGCAGGGTCACACGGTGGACTTCCGCAACACCATCATCATCTTCACCTCGAACGTGGGTACACGGCAGCTGGCGGAGCAGGGAGCAGGTATAGGCTTTGAGGCATCCGCCCCCGATGCTCGCGCATCGCAGGCTATATTGACAAAGGCGCTCAACCGCACATTCCCTCCGGAGTTCGTCAACAGACTGGACGCGGTGGTGTTCTTCCGTCCTCTGGACCGTCCGTCGCTGGAGCGTATCGTGGATATAGAGCTCAGCGGTCTGCTGGCAAGGACAGCGGTCATGGGCTACAAGGTGAGTATCAGCAAGGAGGTGCGGGAGCAGATCATCAAGGAAGGTTCCGACCCGCGGTACGGTGCGCGTCCGCTGCGTCGTGCCATTCAGACACACGTAGAAGATGTGATAACGGATATATTGCTCAACAGAATTCCCGAGAATGCCGTCCGGCAGGAAGAGGACCAGCCTGTTGATATCCTTGTGGAAATATAATAATAAGTGAAATAACTATGAAAAACCTGTTTTAATTGCTGGCGATGGCAGCCGTGCTGCTGTGTGTTCCCGCTACGCTGTCGTCAGCGGAAGCGCGTGATCATCATCCGCAACGGCGAACGCTACGATGTGACAGGCGTAAGACTGGAGGAATAAGAGGAACCATTCGTACTACCTCTGTTTCCACGGAAAGGCACTGCCCGGTGAGGCAGTGCTTTTTCTATGGTCAAGTCCAATTTCTCAGATTTTTTTCACGCGCTGAACAAATTATTCGCATTCCTCTTGCATTATTCAGTTTTTTTTTGTATCTTTGCGGCGGTAAATTATGCGAACATGTTTTATATCCAAAAGACACTCACTATCTCTGCCGCACATAACTTGAATCTCAGTTACGAGAGCAAGTGCGAGCAGCTGCACGGACACAACTGGGTCATCACCGTCTATTGCAAGGCCAAGGAGCTCAACAAGGACGGAATGGTTACCGACTTTACGCATATCAAACGCGTGGTCAAGGACACGTTCGACCACAAGTACCTGAACGACGTGCTGGACGTCAATCCGTCGGCGGAGAACATAGCCCGCTGGATATGCGAGCATGTGGAGAACTGCTACAAGGTCAGTGCCCAGGAGAGCGAGGGTAACGTGGCTATCTACGAGAAAGACTGAATGTACAGGGTCAACGAGATATTTTTCTCCCTGCAGGGCGAGGGCTACCATACGGGACGTGCAGCGGTGTTTGTGCGTCTGGCGGGATGCAATCTGCGCTGTCCGTTCTGCGACACGGACTTCACTCACTCCGAGCCGATGACCGCCCGTCAGATAGCCGATGCGGTGTTTGCCTGCAGCACGCACCCTGACACCCTGATTGTACTCACCGGCGGCGAACCGTCGCTGCAGGCGGACAAGGAACTGACGGACGCCCTTCACCGGCATGGTCAGACGATAGCCATCGAGACCAACGGCACAAGGCCTCTGCCTGATGGCATTGACTGGGTGACGGTGTCACCGAAAGCCGATGACACCGTGGCGGGCAAGGCTGCTGAAGTGGTGCTTGACCGTGCGGATGAAGTGAAGGTGGTGCTCACGGAGGCAACGGAGAAATTGCTGCCCGTTTGGCGCAGCACCATCCTGGCGGACCACTACTACCTGCAGCCCTGTTCATGCCGAAATACCGATGCCGTCGTGGCCTACATCAAGGCGCATCCCGAGTGGCGGCTGTCGCTGCAGACGCACAAGTACATCCATATACAATGATACGCAATAGCAAGACATATATCCTTCTCGCACTGCTGTGCACCTTCGTCTGTCCGCTGCAGGCGGCCTCCGGCGTGGATATATTCCTCAACCACCCTGTCACCTCTTCGGCGAACATAAGCCTGCTGGTGCAGGACCTGAAGACCGGCGAGGTGATTGACAGCTACCGCAGCACCAATGTGGCGCCGCCTGCGTCGGTGCTCAAGCTGCTGCCTACAGCCACTGCCCTGGAGACACTGGGTGAGGATTACCGCTTCAGCACGTATATCGAGTACAGCGGCTACATAGCCGACGGCATTCTGCACGGCGACCTGTATGTGCGCGGTACGGGTGACCCGACGCTGGGTTCGCAGAAAGTGGGTGACCGCAACTTCCTCAACCGGTGGTTGAAGGCGGTGCGTGAGGCAGGTATCCGTGAAATACGCGGATGCGTGGTGGCCGACCTGAGCTATTTCGACGCTGATGCCGTCAATCCCGGATGGATATGGGAGGATATAGGCAACTACTACGCTCCGGGAATATATGCGCTGTCGTATATGGACAATACGATGAATATCGTTCTTCGTTCCGGTCCGGTGGGCAGCGTGGCTGAGGTGCAATACACCGTGCCGGAGGTGCCGGGTATAAAGTTTGACAACCATATACGTTGCACCAGCATCACTCACGACGGTGCGTTTGTGCACGGTGCGGCGTACAGTTATACGCGTTACCTGACGGGCAGCGTACCAAGCAACCAGGGTTCGTTCGGTGTGCAGGGCGACCTGCCTAATCCCGGACTGCTGCTTGTGCAGAACTTCAGCCGTCTGATGGAGGACTGCGGTATCGTGATAACCGCCGAACCGACGTATATATCCGAGGCGGACCGCACGAACCGTACGCTGCTGTATACATGGCAGTCACCGTCGTTACGGGACATCATCATCGAGACGAACACGCACTCCAACAACCTGTATGCCGAGTCGCTGTTCCGCACGTTCGGGGCACGCTATACGCTGCCTTGTACGATTCATAACTCCGCGGATTTTGAGAAGGACTATTGGCTTCGCCGCGGTGTGAACACCCGCAGTGCGCGTATCGTTGACGGTTGCGGACTGGCACCGCAGAATGCCATCAGCGCCGAGACGCTGGTGCAGCTGCTCACTTTCATGTACCGCTCGAAAAACAAGGACGCGTTCTATGCCTCGCTGCCGGTGAGCGGTGAGTCAGGCACGCTGCGTTCGCTGCTTGCCGGTACCGAACTGAGCGGCAAGGTGCATGCCAAGTCCGGAACGATTGCCGCCACGAAGAACTTTGCCGGATACATCGAGCTGCCCAATGGCGATACCTGGGTGTTTGCTGTGATGGTCAGCTTCGGTAACGGCAAGTCCAAACAGATACAGAACGTGATAGGCAGCTACCTGCTGAACCTGTACAGGACGCACACCTCCGCCACCCAACCCCAAGGAGAATGAGATGATGTGGATAGAAGAGACGGATAGTACTAACAGCATGATGCAGCGTTTGTTGCGTGGCGAACAGCAGGAGTATGCCGCCTGTCTGCAGGCCGACGTGCCGCTGCTATATACCACCTATCAGACAGCCGGTCGCGGTCAGACGGGCAACACCTGGGAGTCGGAGCGCGGGAAGAACCTGCTGCTTAGCTACCTGCTGCGTGAGCCGGATGTGAATATATCCGAGCAGTTCATGCTGAACATGATTGCCGCCATAGCCGCCCACCGTACTATAGCCGAATGGCTGTCGCTTGAGCAGCGACCGATGCTGACCATCAAGTGGCCCAACGATATCTATATAGGCAACAGGAAGATTGCCGGTATTCTCGTCGAGAACAGCCTCTGCGGCGCAAAGATACAACACAGCATAGCCGGCATTGGTATCAATGTCAATCAGGATAAGTGGGTGAGCGGTGCGCCTAATCCGGTCAGCATCAAGCAACTGACCGGCGTCAAGTCGGACATCGACGCTATTGTGCAGCGCTTTGAACGCAAACTGGAGACCACACTATCTTGGGAGTCTGTACAACGGCGCAACTACTACCGCGTTCACCAGTACCGCCGCGACGGCTATTGGCCGTTTGTGGAGCGTGAGGTCAGCACGCAGCCTACGATGAACGCGCCTGCCGGTATCAACGGACAATTCATGGCGCGCATCAAGGAGATACTGCCCACCGGCGAGATCGTGCTCATCGACCTGCAGGGCGGACAGCATACGTACCACTTCAAGCAGATTAGATACGTGGTGTAAATGACAATTGACAAATAACAAATGACAAATAATATGAAATCCATCATCATCACCGGCGGCGCCGGATTTATAGGCAGCCACGTAGTGCGACTGTTTGTGAACAAGTACCCTGAGTACCGCATTATCAATGTGGACAAGCTCACCTATGCAGGCAACCTGAATAACCTCCGTGACATCGAGGACAAGCCCAACTACCGCTTTGTGCGTGCAGACATCTGCGACTTCGACACTATATATGCGTTGATGCAGGAGGAGCAGGTGACCGGCGTTATCCATCTTGCGGCGGAGAGCCACGTGGACCGCTCCATCAAGGACCCGTTCACCTTTGCCCGTACGAACGTGATGGGTACGCTCAGTATGCTGCAGGCCGCCAAACTCTACTGGGAGAGCCTGCCGGAGAAGTTCGAGGGCAAGCGCTTCTACCACATCTCCACCGACGAGGTGTACGGTGCACTGGAGTTGACGCACCCCGAGGGGCTGCCGTCACCGTTCACCACCAAGGCTTCGGCGGACGGTCATGAGACCTATGGTGAGAACTTCTTTGTGGAGACAACGAAGTACAACCCTCACTCACCGTACAGTGCATCCAAGGCCAGCAGTGACCATTTTGTGCGCGCGTTCCACGACACCTACGGCATGCCTACTATCGTGACGAACTGCTCGAACAACTACGGTCCGTACCAGTTCCCGGAGAAACTTATTCCTCTGTTCATCAATAATATCCGTCACAAGAAGCCTCTGCCCGTATACGGCAAGGGCGAGAACGTGCGCGACTGGCTGTATGTGGAGGACCACGCACGGGCTATCGACCTGATCTTCCATAAGGGCACGGTGGCCGAGACATACAATATCGGCGGTTTCAACGAGTGGAAGAACATCGATATCATCAAGGTGGTTATCCGTACGGTGGACCGTTTGCTCGGACGCAAGGAGGACGAGGATATGAACCTCATCACCTTCGTTACCGACCGTGCCGGCCACGACATGCGCTACGCCATCGACTCCCGCAAACTGCAGCGCGAACTCGGTTGGGAACCAACCTTGCAGTTTGAGGAAGGTATAGAGAAAACCGTCCGCTGGTACCTGGAACACCAGGACTGGGTGGACAATATCACATCCGGAGAGTACGAGAAGTACTATCAGGAAATGTATGCTAACAGATAGTTTTTGATTTCTTTTGGCATCTTTTTGATTTCGGTTCGGGCATTACGGCCCGCAAGTATATGACTGTCACTAATCCTAAAATTCAGCAGCCTATCCTGAAACTTGTCGGTGAGGAAGCCGATAAGCTGGGTATCGAGTGCTATGTGGTCGGCGGCTGGGTACGTGACCTCTTTCTCCATCGCGACAGCAAGGATATCGACATTGTCGTTGTGCAGCCAATGGCTAACGGCCAACAGCTAATGGCTACCAACGAAGCTCCCCGTTGGGGTATCATGCTTGCCGAAGCGGTTGACAAACGTCTGGGCAAAGGCGCACACTTAAGCGTGTTCAGGACCTACGGCACGGCTCAGGTGAAAAAAGGGGATACTGAATTGGAGTTCGTGGGCGCACGCAAGGAGAGTTACCGTCACGACTCGCGCAACCCTATTGTGGAGGACGGCACGCTGGAGGAGGACCAGAACCGCCGCGACTTCACCATCAACGCCATGGCCATCTGCCTGAACAAGGAGCGTTACGGCGAACTGCTTGACCCGTTTGACGGCATGTATGACCTGGAGGATTGCATCATCCAGACGCCTCTGGACCCGGATATAACGTTCAGCGACGATCCGCTGCGTATGATGCGTGCTATCCGTTTTGCCACGCAGCTGGGCTTTAATCTTACCGGTGAATGTTTCGATGCCATCGTGCGCAACCGTGAGCGGATAAGCATTATTACGCGTGAGCGTATCGCCGATGAACTGAACAAGATTATGCTCTCGCGCCGTCCGTCCGACGGCTGGCTGCTGCTGGACAAGACCGGTCTGCTGCCGCTTATCTTCCCCGACTTGGCGGCGCTGAAAGGCGTTGACACCGTCAACGGCCGTGCACACAAGGATATATTCTACCATACGCTCAAGGTGTTGGACAACGTAGCAGAACTGCAGAAACTTGAAATCAGAAATCCTAAATCAGAAATCCGGGAGCAGCCACGATTGGCTGATAACGGGCTATGGCTGCGCTGGGCGGCGCTGCTGCACGATATAGGCAAACCCAAGTCGAAGAAGTACGAACCCAAAGTCGGCTGGACGTTCTACAACCACAACTACATCGGCGCAAAGATGGTGCCGAAGATCTTCAAGGCGCTCAAACTCCCGCTGAACGAGAAGATGGATTACGTGCAGAAGATGGTGGACCTGCACATGCGTCCCATCAACCTCATTGAGGAGACCGTGACCGACAGTGCCGTACGCCGTTTGCTGTTTGAGGCAGGTGACGACATCAACGACCTGATGCTGCTCTGCAACGCCGACATCACATCGCGTAATCAGGACAAGGTCAAGCGCTATCATGACAACTACGAACTGGTGGTCCGTAAGATGGTCGAACTGGAGGAACGTGACCGCATCCGCAATTTCCAGCCGCCCGTGATGGGTGACGAGATCATGGCGATGTTCGGTCTGGAGCCCTGTTCGCTGGTCGGCGAACTGAAGATGGCGGTCAAGGACGCCATACTTGACGGAGTGATCCCCAACGACCACGATGCCGCTGTCACCTTTATCCGTCAGCTTGCCAAAGAGAAAGGTCTGCCGGGTGCGTGATGACAGAACAGCCTGTAAAACGCATTATTTTTGACAAAAATGTCACTGTTCTGAGCCCGAAAGGGCTCTTTTTGTCGAAAAAACGTATTTTTCTCTTCACAAAATTTCACAAAAGTGATAATTTGCTTGCATTATTACAAATTAATTTGTAACTTTGCTTGCTTTTTGTGTGCGCATGTAGTGCGCGCATGCAAAAGGACGTATCGATAATACAAAAAACAAAATACGACGATGAAAACCTTAAACTTATTTGCAAATCAGACTGTGGAACGTGTGCAGGAAAAATGGATTCACGGAAGAGTAAACCCTAGGATTAGTCCGATGGGATTCCGATATGTGTCTGATTTGTGTGTTGTTCTGACCATGCTGTTTGTGTTCGGTGTCAGGGGAATGGAAGCAGGAACCAGAACTGTATACTGTGAAATGACGCAAACTTGGTGGACGGTAGACGGAGCCGCTGTGGCTGCCCACTATTGGGGCGGCAATAATGGAACATCGTGGCCTGGAAGGCGTATGACATCACTTGGAGACGGGAAGTGGTCTATTGATATAGACGACTCAAATACCAACATTATTTTTGTGCGTGTGAATGGTTCCGGTGCCATTGCAGATTGGGGAGCAAAAACGTCAGATTTAGGGCTGGGTGATTATAATTACTATACCATCACTTCCAATTCTGCTGTTTGGGGAGATCCGGGGTGTACTGGAGAGTGGAGCAAATATGCACCTTCACCTGCAATAAGTGGAGATTTCAATAGTTGGAAGCCGGACTCGCACCCGTTTAGTGATGGTTCCGTCAGTCTGACGTTGGAAGCAAATTCAACGTATGAATTTAAAGTGGTTGACGGTACTACATGGTACGGCCGTAATTCTTCATTTATAGGCCAAACGGGTTACCATACCATGAGTACAGCCGAGAACAACTGCCACCTGTTGACAGCTGGAGCAGGTACCTATACCTTCACTTGGGATAATGCCAACAAAAGGCTTACCGTGACGTATCCTTCAGTCACCCATCCGACAGACGACTATATTTATTTCAAGAATGATGCTGGCTGGAGTGATGTGTATGTTCATCTGTGGAATGATGAAACATCCGCAGATGGCTATCCCGGTCCGCCGGCAGAAACGATGGACTTCGACGGCACAACCTATTATTTTGCCGCCATTGGAACGATGACCAAGGCTATCTTTGGAAATAATAACGATTCGCAGAAAACGGATGACATCGAGGACATTGCGTCTAATATGGGGAAGTGGTATGACCGTTCATCCTCCAGCTGGAAGGACTTTACTGCGACCTTGACGCTTGACCACCAATCGCCGACAAACACTCCGGCGCCGAATAGCATAACGGTTATGTGTAATTCGGGTACGAATATTAACACCAATATTTTTTCTGCTACTCCAGAGAAAAAAGGATATACATTCGGCGGATACTACACAAGTGCCGGAGGTGAGGGAACTCAGATAATCAATGAAAGCGGAAAAATTCCTTCGGATTTGAGCGGTTACACTGCCTCAGGGCTCTGGATAAAGAAAGGCTCATCCGTATCTACTACCCTCTACGCCAAGTGGACAGGGAGGACCTATAATATCGTTTACAAAGAATGCGACAATAGTACGCTGATCACAGGCTTGTCACCGACTACCTACACTTGCGGTGTGGGTGTGGCTGAATTGCCGACACCCACCAAGAGTGGTTACACGTTTGATGGGTGGTATTCGAAATATTGCGTATATGATGATAACAATGGCGCGGGTTACGGCTGGACAAGTGGCTGTAGAAAGACAAGCATCTCTACTACCACGTATGGTGATTATATATTCCTTGCCAAATGGCATCAGACGGTTACGCTGGATATGCAGGGCGTTTGCGGCGCTCTGACGCCAACCGTAGATTATCTGGGTACAGAGCTTACCGGCTATAGCACAGGTTCTGTCACATTACGCGACGGAACGTTACTGGGCTATTATACCGCTGCCGGCGGCGGCACCAAAGTGCTGAATGCAGACGGCTCGTTTGCCGCATCGGCAGTAACGGACTATATCACCGATGGCAAGTGGACGAAGGCCGGAGCAACTACCTTGTATGCGCATTGGGCTGCTGCCATTGAATTGCCGGACACCCTGCGGAAAAGCAATTATGTCGCGTATGGCGGAGGCTTGACCTTTGATTCTGACTACTTCAATTTTGGAACAGGAACAGGTAGTCATCTGGATGGCTATGCGGAATGGCAAGCAGATATCGAGAAATGCGTATATAATGTGACTATAGTGGGTAATTATCCAAATGGTCACAATTGGGGAATCTATCTTGTTGACGGTTCCGGCACAACCGTGTCAACGTGTTCATATGGTGATTATTGGAGTACCGGGGATCGTACAGAAACTAAACAATGGGATCTTTCTGGCATCTCCACGGCAGGGATTTACACAATCAAAGTGATGAACACCATGGCAAATGGCAGTCCGAAATTGCTATACGTAGCAATGGATCCTATTACCGTGACGTATGATGCCAACGGAGGAACATGTGCTACGGCGAGTGCCTACTATGCAGGTTCTGCACTTACTCTGCCGACCGCAACGAAGGATGGATATGTGTTTGAAGGTTGGTACAGCAGTGGTACGAAGATAGGAAATGCCGGTGGCTCCTATGTGCCTACAGCCAGCATCACACTTACCGCGAAATGGGGACAGATTGTCAATCTGCCGAACACGCTCACCAAAACAAATGTGGGTGACTACAGCAGCGACATGACGTGGTACGGTGACGATGACGAATATTTTGATTACGGTCCGACAAGTGCAGCGAACCTTGACCGCTGGGCAAAATGGGAAGTAAATGTCGTGCCTTGTGAATATACCATTTCGATGGTTGGTGGTTTCCCTGATGTCGGTTCGAACGCCATTCAATGGGGATTGATTTTGTTCGATGGAGCAGATACGGTCGCAGTCTATAATTCCATTAGAAAAGATGGATACCCGACATGGACTTATGATGCAAAATGGGATTTGACGAAAGATAAGGCAGGTAATGACTTGGCTTCTGGAACTTATACTTTGGAGGTGAAAAATATTATAAAATGGGGGCAGCCCAAGCTCAAAAGTCTGACATTGTCTCTTGAAGAGTTCTCTGTGGCCTACGCAGCAGGTGACTATGGAAGCGGTTCGCTGGCAGGAGGTACCAAGACACGTTGTGAAGACTTTACACTTAGCAGCAGTGATAATGCCTTTACGCGTGCCGGCTATGCCTATGACGGCTGGTCAACCAATGCTGACGGTTCGACCAAGGATTACAATCTCGGCGGCACATATTCGACCGATGCGGCAGTTACGCTCTATCCACACTGGACATGTGTGACGCCTTCTGCTCCTACGGACTTTACGGCAGGCTCGATACTTGACGTAGGAGTGACCTTCTCCATGACTGACGACGATGATGCTGCGTCGTACGATATCTACTATAGCACTTCGTCCACTGCACCGACTTCGGGCACAACACCAACCGCCACGTCGGATTCCAAGACAAAGGCTGTGACAGGACTGACAGCCGAAACGACCTATTATGCATGGGTGCGTTCGGTTTGTGACGGGTCACACAAGAGTGCTTGGGTGGCACTCAATCCCAATGGCGCCACACATACGTTCACGACAGTCGCAACCGTTTATGCCGTAACGATAGGTGAAGTGACTACCAACCAGCACGACGGTTCAACAGTAGGCGGTGAGATTTCCGCCTCAAGCTCCTATGCTGCGGAGGACGCAGAAGTAACGCTGACCGCCATTCCCACAAGCGGCTATACGTTCATCTCGTGGAAAATAGAAAAGACTTCAGATGCGACGGATATAACCGCCAGTGTTCTTGACGGCAACACACTGACCATGCCGGCCTATGGCGTTACCGTTAAAGCCACGTTTGCGAAAGTATATTCAATTACGTACAAAGAGACGGATAAAACAACAACTATTGGCGGTCTGGTTCCGACATCCTATATCTACGGCGTGGGAGTAGCCGAACTGCCGACACCAAGCAAGAGCGGATACGCGTTCGACAGCTGGTATTCAGCATGGTGTGTGGATAATGAACATAGCGGCGAGTTCTATGACGGCTGCAGGAAAACCAGTATTTCGTCTACCTCTTACGGTAGTATCACCTATTATGCCACATGGATAGCGAATACCCATGATATCACCTACACTGCTCCGGCAAACGGCAGTTATACCATACAAGTGGGTGGTGCCGCTGCTGTGAGCGAGAGCACAACAGGTGACTATGCACAGACGATTACTCTTGCTGCTACGCCGGCAAATGTATGCTATGCATTCAACGGCTGGACGGTAACGGGGGCTACGCCGGCTGATGCATCGGCTGCTACAACAACGTTCTCGATGCCGGATAACGATGTGACGGTAGCTGCATCGTTCGCACAAGTGAACTTGGCGTTGGGTAAGACTCCTATTGCCGGATACACTCCGGGGGATGCTAACGAGGTTCCATCTAAAATGACGGATGGCAACACCGGAACTGCCTGGACAACGTATAATGATCAAGAAGCATCAGTTGAGTGGTTCTATGTGGACTTGGGAGCTGTTTACCAGTTGAACCAAATAGAGCTGGTTTGGGGAGAAGTTTACTCGACAGACTATATCCTGCAAGTGCGTCATGCAGCACCTGCCAATAGTTCAGAATCCGCTGATGACAGCAAGTGGTACACTATTGCTGAAGTGACGGATGCCGCAGCCAGTGCGACCAAGAGCACAGCAGTAAATGTCAGTGCCCGTTACGTCCGTTTCCATTCGTTGACAAAAAGCGGAACTTTCCTCCGTCTGTACGAATTCCGCGTATTTGGTACAGGAACAACCTCATCGGACAACACTGCTCCGGTTATCAATACAGCCGCCTTTAACAGTTTGTCGGGCGACAAGAAGACCGTGAAGATTGATGTAACGGTAACGGAAGCTGTAACAGCTGCGGCTAATATATACTGGACCGTGGTGGATAAGAATTCTGCCGTACATGAGGCTACGTATTCAGCCGGTGTGCTCTCGGTAACCAATATGCCGACCGGAAAGAATCAAAGTGTAACCATCTACGCAATGGATGAAGCTGCCAATATATCTGTCGGCAAAGTGGTGACGATTGGCGATTATGTCAACCCGGACGAGAACCTGGCGTTGAACAAAACCCGTTATGCTTGTATCAACTATAATGTTGATGAAGGCATGGCGAAAGCCAATGACGGTCGTGAAAGCACCTATATGACCACCTATACGTATGGCACGAAAACGAATGAATGGTGGTTTGTGGATTTGGGTGAGTTCTACGACATAAGCAAGATTGAGGTTGTTTGGATGAGCGGTTACCATTCAACAAGTTATTCCATCCAGTACCGCCAGAATGCACCTGCCAATAATTCCGGTGCCACATCGGGTGAGTGGGATGAAATAACCAACTTCAAAAACAAGTCCGGTAATCAATCCATTACAATCAGCGATGTGCAAGCACGTTATATCTGTCTGCGTTCGGCAGCCCGTTATGAAGGTGGTCAGTTACGTCTTGCTGAGGTGCGCGTATATGGTACCGATTATGGCACACCGGATGATGATGCACCAAGTTGGACGGATGCCCGTTGCGCTGTCACCAGCGCCGAGGAATCTACGATTATGATGACTCTGGAGGCAACGGATGACAACCCCGCAAACGTGTACAACTACTACATCAACATAGATAATGGCAGCACGAGCAAGGATTATGAGCGCTCGACCACCGCTTTGAGCAATTCCATTACGATTACCGATGCGGAGTTTATCAAGGCTTGTCATACTTATACCGTAACGGCCAAATGCTATGACCATGTAGGCAATGAGGCAACCAAAGTGTTCTCGGATGTTGTTCCGTCACTTTCTTCCGAAACGAATATCTTCTCCGGCGCATCTGCTACTGTAGATGCCGGTACAGCTTCTGTTGCAATTGATGGAAATACCGGAACACGTTGGACTACGGGAGATTCAAATAAAGATGTTTCGCATTGGATACTCGTAGATATAGGTGAAGTACGCAATGTCAGCACACTCAAGATCGCTTGGGAGACTGCCTGCCCTAAAGACTACTATATTGAAGGTTCTGTGGACGGTACGAATTATTATCCGTTAATGCACGAGACGGATGTTCCGTCACCGGCAGGAGGTTCATTCAGCGGCTATACTGAATATGCATTTGAAGATGCAGTAGGAGTCCGCTATATGAAAGTACGTTCTGTTGAGAATAATACCGGGTGGGGATTGTCCATCTTTGAAATGCAGGCGTACGGAGCATGCTATGAGGAATCAAACAAACCGATTACCACCTTCGCGCGTGTTGCATCGCAAGAGGTAAATGGTGAAGATGACGGTATGAATGTAACGTTTGAAGTAGGTGCGTATGATTATGCGACAACATATGCCAATATGCGTTATAAAATAGCTTATACACCTGAAGGAGGCGCTACAACCGTTCTGGATAACCAGACGGCTACTTCCGGACAGTTAACCATCAACGATTTGGCGTTTAGCACCAATTATACCGTTGTTATCACAGCAAGAGATGCAGCAGACGGAAATTTGGCAGACAACAGTATTGAATTGAATTTCAGCACACAGGACAACAAGCCAACGCTCTACTTCCGGAATTCGATGAACTGGCAAGACGGAGGTTTGAGCCAAGACTATCGCTTCTCATATGTGAGTCCAGGCAGTGATGTGGTATATTTCACAGTAACGCCCAACACGAATGACCTGCAATACCGTCTGTTTGACGATACGGATAATGATGGCGAAATTGACAATCCTGGTGATACATGGAGTACTGCCGGTAATCAACATCTCCACAATTGTAACGGACAGAGCGTTACTTTCTATGCAACAGATCAAGATCATTTCGTTTCAACGGCTGATTTGGTTTATGTTGTAGGCTCATCTGTTAAAGCGAACGAGGCTAACGCTTTACAGATGATCCAATCCGGCACGACGTATTATTGGGAAGGACCTGTTACTGCGGGCAATAAATTTAAGATTATTGTAAAAGCCCAAGAAAGTGACAATATTGCAACGTCTGCCTTTACGAACCATTCACGAGTTCGTATTATGGCGGATTCAGCGACCTTTACCAATAGTTCAAGTTGGGGATATGCGAAGTTGACCTTCGATATGACCACTTGGGAATACGAGTGGACGGCTGCGGACACGTTTATCTTTGACAACAACGCAGGCAGCGGTGACGGCAAGTGGAGTACAGCCTCCAACTGGCTCAACAATGCTGTTCCTGCTATTGACAAGGATGTCATCCTTCAGGCTCCGGTAGAGGTGGATATAACCACTGCCCAAGCCAAGAGCATTGTGATAGATCAATACAGCGGCAGCACAGGACAACTGATAATAGCCGCAGGCAAGGAACTGGTGGTAGCCGGTACAGTCCAGAAGAAAAATGCCGGCGGTACGCTTGTCGCTACCGAGGTGAATGATATATTCATCGGCTCGTCGTCAGCAGGCAACGGTGCACTTGTCATCGGCAGCCACGACGGCACGAACAAGGCGAGGGTACTGCTATACACCAAGACAAACGGCGTAAAAGACCAGAATACCTCCGTGGCGCAGTACTTGGGCACACCGTTCAATAACGAGACGAATATCCTGCACAACTGGTACAACTCGTGGATATACGGTATCACATACAACGGAAGCAATAGCATCGATTGGGTGCGCATCAATGAAGGCGAAGGTATGACTCCGTTCCGGGGCTACTGTGTGTACTCCGCTGACGGTGCAGGACATATCTATGACATGGAAGGCACACTCAACGCCACAAGCAACGTGACTTGCTCCGGTCTGAACTGGCAGAGCGGCGTAGGATCTGCCAATGTGAACAACGAGAACCTGCTTGCCAACTCATGGACGGCACCCATCAGAATAAATGCATTTGTAGCCGGCGACTTCGTGAAGACGGATGCGACCGTATATATCTTTAACGCCACAAGCAACAGTGCGTACGTGGATGTCGCAGGTAACTATACGGCCTATACTCCCGGAACAGCCGGAGAGAACGATGTTATTCCGTCGATGCAGTCGTTCTCGGTATTTACGAATGCGTCGGGTGGCTCGTCGGTGACTCTTGACTATGAGCGGCTGGTATATAATCCGGCCGTGGCAGGCACAGCACCTATCACTCCGAACTATGCGCCGAACCGGAAGATGAGTGCAGAAGCGACAGACAAGATGCACCTGTATGTCAGCGGCACAAGCGGATATAGTGACGTGTTGTATCTGTTGGAAAACGAGGACTTCCAGACAGGCTTTGAGAACGGCTGGGACGGTCGCAAGTTGTTCGGCGAGGGTGCTGCTCCGCAACTCTATGCACTGACGCCTGACGGAATGATGACCATCAACTGCGTGCCGACATGGGAAGGTGCGGTGCTCGGCTTCCGCAAGGGAACAGAGGATAACGCATATGCGTTCACGTTCGATTACGAGGGCGAGGGAACATGGTATCTGAACGACCTGAAGGAGGAGGCGTCCACTCTCATCAGCAGTGAGAACACATATACGTTCACCACCGCTGCCAATGACAGCGAACTGCGCTTCGTAATCAGTGCAACGCCACTGCTGAATACTCCTACCGGCGTGAATAATGCGGCTGTCGGTAATGAGGTGTACAAGATCATTCATAATGACCACGTATATATTATCCGTCAGGGACGCATATTTGACGTAACAGGCGTGATGGTACGATAGGCTGACAGTTGATAGTTTAATGTTTTGAGAGAAATGGTTATGAAATCAATAGCGAATAAACTGTTAGTATTGGTCATGGCGGCAGCGATTGCGCTGCCTGCCATGGCGCAGACGATTGATGCCCAGAAGCCGAATACGGAGTTCCGCTCTACCAGTACAATGCCTGCATCCGGCAGTGCATATTCTTCAACGCCGATGTTCAATGCCAACGGAACAGCCGAAATGGGGGATGACGCAGGAGACGGAAGCGCTCACCCCGGCAATCCGAGGCGTGTAGGTCCTCCCACACCGGAAGGTCCTCCTACACCTGTGGGCGATGCGGCTGTACCGCTGATCCTGTTTGCGCTTGCTTATGCCGCCTGTGTAGTTGTGCGCAGGCGCGTATGTACACGCAGTTACGCGCGATAAATAGGAATAAATGCAACCAACATTGCACAAATAGGCATATTTTGTACGAAAAATAGCAATTTTTGATGCAATTATTTGCATATATCCGAAAAAAACACTATCTTTGCACCCGCTTTTCGTCGGAAGTAGCCCGGCTGCGATTCCAACGAAGGCCGTGAGAGTTCACGCAGCAAGGGATTCCGAAGAAAATTCGGTTCCCAAAATTCGAGAAGTAGCGCAGTTGGTAGCGCACCACGTTCGGGACGTGGGGGTCGGGCGTTCGAGTCGCCTCTTCTCGACAGACGGAGGGTGTGTCAAGATTAAGTTGGCACACCCTCCGTATTTCAAGCAGAATGATTGAGACCCAATGACAAGAGAAAAGCAGATTGTACGTATCACGTTGTGGGGAAGCGTGGTGAACATAGCACTGACTGTACTGAAGTTTGTGGCAGGCATAGTAGGTGCATCGGCCGCGATGATTGCCGACGCCGTTCACTCGCTCAGTGACCTGCTGACGGATTTTGTGGTGCTGCTGTTCGTGCACATCAGCAGCCGTCCGGCGGACAACGATCATCCGTACGGCCACGGCAAGTACGAGACACTCGCCACGACAATAGTGGCGATAGCCCTGCTGGCGGCAGGTGGCGTACTGCTGGGTGAAGGTGTGGAGAAGATACTCTCCGCCTTGCGTGGCGAACAGCTCCTCATGCCCGGACGCATCGCTCTATGGGCAGCGCTTATCAGTATAGCCGCCAAGGAACTGATCTACCAGCTAACTGTCCGTGTCAGCCGTCGTGTAGGCTCGTCGGCGCTGGAGGCCAACGCCTGGCACCACCGCACCGATGCGCTGAGTTCTGTGGCCACCGCTCTGGGTATAGGCGGCGCACTCCTGTTCGGTGGCAAGTGGGCGATACTTGACCCGATAGCCGCTGTGCTGGTGAGCATATTCATCCTTGTGGCCGCAGGCAAACTGCTGTATGAAGCCGTGCAGGACCTGATAGAGAAACGTCTGCCGGAGGATGTGGAGCAGCAGATACGCGAGATAGCCGCTGCTGACCATGAGATGTGCGAACTGCATCACCTGCGTACGCGCCGGATAGGATCGGTATATTCGATAGATATGCACTTGCGTATGCGCGGAAGTACATCGCTCTACGAAGCCCACCGGCACAGTATGGATCTGGAGCAGCGCCTGCGTGAGCGGTTCGGCGAACAGACAATGGTGTCAATACATATGGAACCCATGAAGGTTAACGGCGTTTATCAGCCGGACTGAAATATCTGTAAAAGAATGATAGAGGTAAAAGACATATGCAAGTCCTTCGGCAGCCTGCAAGTGCTGCGAGGTGTGTCGCTCACCATCGAGAAAGGTGAGATAGTCGCCATCATCGGCAAGTCCGGCGCAGGCAAGACGACCCTGCTGCAGATCATCGGCACGCTGGACAAGCCGGACAGCGGCAGCATACGGATTGACGGGAAGGATGTGCTGCACCTGAAGGATGATGCGTTAGCGGAGTTCCGCAACAGGCATATAGGTTTTATCTTCCAGTTCCACCAGTTGCTGCCGGAGTTCACGGCGCTGGAGAATGTGATGATGCCTGCACTTATCCATCGGGACAACGAGCGCGACGCACGCTTGCGTGCCGAGAAACTGCTGACCGACCTCGGTCTGGCAGAGCGGATGTCGCACAAGCCCAATGAACTATCCGGCGGCGAAAAGCAGCGCGTGGCTGCTGCACGGGCGATGATGATGAATCCCGATGTCATCCTGGCGGACGAACCGTCCGGCAGTCTTGATGAAGCGAACAAACATGAACTGCATGCTCTGCTGCAAGACATGCGCAACCGCTTCGGGCAAACCGTCGTTATCGTCACCCATGACAAGGAACTGGCAGCTATCTCCGACCGGATAATCGAACTGAAAGACGGAAAAGTGGCGTAGGGCTAAATGTATGTGGTTGAAAGGTTATAGTCAAATAGTATGGCTTGCAGTGGTGGTTTTACTGGCGGCAGGCTGTCAGCGCAAACGGCAGTATTATCCGCGCACGATGCCGGAACAGCAGGTGGAGATAATCCGCTTCGACTCGTCGCTGCTGGCTGTTCAGACGGATGAAGATGTGCGGGGGCTATATGCCGCCTATCCGGATTTTATGCCGGCGTATGCCGAGCAGGCCCTCGGGGTCAGCGCTATGGATACCGATTACCTCGCAGAAGCTCTGCCTTTGTATGTCCATGATACGCTCTACGGCTTTGACAAGACGAACCGCAGGGTGACGGAGACCTTTGCCGACATGCGAGGCATACGGCAGGAGCTGGCGCACGCTTTCACACGTATCCATTACCTCTATCCCGACCTGTATGTACCTCAGATATACACCTTTGTGAGCGGCTTCAACGCCTCGGTGCTCTTCCTTGATGAGGGCGATATGGCGGTCGGGCTGGATATGTACCTGGGCAGCGATTACCCATACTACAACCAGGTGGTGTACAACTACCAGAAGCAGGCCATGCGGCCGGAGTGCATCGCCGGTGATATAGTGAGCGGCTACCTGTTTGCCGCCTTCCCGTTTGCGGGCAGCAAGAGCAGGCTGATTGACAACATGCTCTACCGCGGCAAACTGATGTACGTATGCTCCACCTTGCTCGATGCTACTGATTACGAGGTTATGGGCTATACCCGGGAGCAATGGAAATGGTGCGAGCAGAACGAACGGCAGGTGTGGAACCGCATAATGGACAAGCGCGACCTGTTCAAGACCGAACAGATGCTCCTCACCTCCTATCTCAACGACGGTCCCTTCACCAGTGAGATATCCCAGGAGGCACCGCCGCGCATCGGCACATGGGTAGGCTGGCGCATAGCCGAGAGTTACATGGAGCACCATCCCGAAGTAACCTTGCAGGAACTCATCGCCAACCATGATGCAGAACAGATTTTACGTGACAGCTATTACAAACCATAGACCGCAGCCATGATAGGCTGCTGAACGAGCATAGACGATGCAAAGAGAAGATTTCCCTATATTAACCCAACAGGTACACGGCCGGCCGCTTGTGTACTTCGATAATGCCGCCACCTCGCAGAAGCCCCGATGCGTCATTGATGCCATCACGGAAGCCTACAGTACGTGGAACGCGAATATCCACCGCGGTACGCATCACCTCAGTCAGGTTGCCACCGCCAAGCATGAACAGGCACGCACTGTTCTTGCTGAGATGCTCGGTGCAAGCAGCAGCAAGGAGGTGCTCTTCACCCGCGGTACCACCGAAGGACTGAACATGCTCGCCTTCAGTTTCGGCGAGGCGTTCATCGGTGAGGGCGATGAGATAATCGTTTCCGCTCTGGAGCACCACTCGAACATTGTGCCATGGCAGATGCTCTGCGAACGCAAGGGATGCACGCTGCGCATTATCCCTCTGCGCGAGGATCTGACGCTTGATATAGAGGCTTTCACGCACCTGCTGAACCCTCGCACCAAGCTGGTCAGCGTTGCCCATGTAAGCAACGTGCTGGGTATCATCAATCCCGTGGAGGAGATTATCCGTCTGGCGCACGCACGGGGAGTACCCGTCTGCATCGATGGTGCACAGTCCGCTCCGCATATGCCGGTGGATGTGCAGACGCTTGACTGCGATTTCTTCGTGTGCTCGGCGCACAAGATGTACGGTCCGACGGGTATCGGTCTGCTCTACGGCAAGCAGCAGTGGCTTGAGCAGCTGCCGCCGTACCAGGGAGGCGGCGAGATGATTGAGCATGTGCGCTGGTCCGGCACGACCTACAATGTTCTGCCTTACCGCTTCGAGGCAGGTACGCCTGATTATGTCGGTTCCTATGCCTGGGGTATAGCCGCGCAATATATGCAGGACTGCGATATGCTGTCTGTCGCCGCCCATGAGCAGCAGCTCACCGCTTACGCCGAGCAATGCCTGTCGCAGATAGAAGGCGTGAAGATCTATGCCGCCGGACAGAAAAAAGCCGGTGTCCTGTCCTTCAATATATACGGTGCCAACGGAAAACTTGTGCATCCGTTTGACCTTGGTGCGCTTCTTGACCAGCAGGGCATAGCCGTCCGCATCGGCCACCATTGCGCCGAACCGCTGATGGATAGTCTGCAGGTACCCGGTACCGTCCGCATCTCCTTTGGGATGTACAACACCCTTGAGGAAATCGACCTCTTTGTTTCAGCCCTCCGGCGCTGCATAACTATTCTTTTACAGTAATAGGTAACAATTCAATTATTCATTACGGATTATATCCGCATATGTGAAAAACGACTTTTGTGTTCACAATTCAAATAATATATAGTTAACCTTTAACAACTATTCTTTTATGTTAAAAAAACTTGTTTTCGGCATTATGGCAGTAGCTGCCATGTTGACCTCTGCAGGAGTCATGACATCCTGCGAACCTGTACAGTCTGGAACTGTTATGTACACTATTGACATGGGCTCTTTCTTTGACAACATGGACATCCTGAGAAATGCTATTGAGAAAGATTTTGAAGCTAAGGGCCTTCAGTGGGCAGGTTCGGGGCACTACTATATCCTGGAGGGAGAAGTGAAAGCGTGCAACAAGAAAGCTACAGCTGTCTTCCATGAGTGCTGTAAGGCAGTGGACAAGGACCGCTCCCAAATGGCCTTGCCGCTGAAGCTGAAGGGTGTGACCATCTCGCTCAACTACACCTATGGTGGCAGCCAGGATAGCGAACTATCCACCTATACTTTCGTTGAGGAAGATAAATAATGGTTATCCTGAGTTTCTGACAGCCAATTGTTCAGGGGAACACCGAAGAACTCCATGCTGAAGCGTGCAGGCTATATACTGCTGCTGTTGTCGGTTTTCCTGCCGGTGTATGGTTTTCGCATTGTGTCATACAATGTCGAAAACCTTTTTGATTGTGCCCCTGACAGTATCCATGATGACAGCGAGTTCACGCCTGAAGGACTGCGGCACTGGACGCCGGCACGCTACTATCTGAAACGTGAACGGATAGCCCGCACAATCGCAAATATCGGTGGTTGGGAAGGTGTCGCGATAATAGGGTTGTGCGAAGTGGAAAACGAGCAGTGTGTCCGCGACCTCTGCAGGCAGAACCTCGGCAACCTGCCTTATGCATATGTGCATTTCGAAAGTCCCGATGTGCGCGGCATAGATGTAGCGATGCTATACCGTAAGGACCGCTTCCGTTTGCTGCAAGCCTGTCCCGTTCGCGTGCCCACAACTGACGGCGAACGTCCTACGCGCGATATCCTATATGCTTCCGGCACAACATCCGGAGGCGACACCTTGCATCTGTATGTCTGTCACCTGCCTAGCCGGTTAGGCGGTGCGTCAACCACCAGCTTGCGTGAACGTGCCAAGCAGACGATAGCCGCGCATGCGGACAGCCTGTTGGCTGAGTATCCACAGGCTAAGATTATTGTAATGGGCGATATGAACAGCGAGCCGCAGCAGGATATCCCTCACATGCACAACCTAATGATATCAAAAGAACAGCAAGGTTTGGGTACCTACAAGTATCAGGGTACATGGAGCTGTATTGACCAGTTCTACGTATCCTCCGCCTTGGCCGACACCGTGCAGGCTGGCATCTATGAAGCGCCGTGGCTGCTCACCGCCGACGAGAGTTACACCGGCTACAAACCCTACCGCACCTACAACGGTTACCAGTACCAGCGTGACGGTTACTCCGACCACCTGCCTATCGTGCTGGATATACCTTCCGGGACAGACGATAACCTGACGGATGTGCCGATAGAGAGTGTCATAGAGGATATCTATTCGCAGGTGACCGAGGACGCCAACGAGGATGCCGGGCAGGACTTTGAGACACTGTCCGAAGAACTGCTGTCAATGATGGCGCAGCCTGTCTCCCTGAATGCCGATGACTACGATGCATTGAGCGAACTGCCAATGCTGAGCGAGGAACAGGTGGCCGCTATCCTTCTCAAGGCACGCGACCTGCCTTACCGCAGCCTGTACGAACTGCAACTCGTCCGCGGTCTGAAGGATTATGAGATCCGCAACCTGCTTCCGTTTGTGGAGGTCGGTCAGCCGCAGCCCGAACCTTTCTATCGGCATGATCTGGCAACCCAAAGCAGGCATGATGTAAGCTTGCGCACCGATGTCAGGAATATAGAGGCATACTCTGGCACCGACCCTGTATATATCCAGGCCAAGTACGGCTACAATTTCCGTCGTAAGGTGGAAGCCGGCGTCACACTCCGCCGTCCGGCTGCCGGCGGTTGGCAGGACCTGCAATACGGCGGTTATGTGCAGTTGAGCAATATCGGCCGGTTGAAGCGCTTCGTGGGCGGATGCTATCAGGCACGTTTCGGACAGGGACTGGTGACCAACCATTTTTTTCACACCGGCAAGAGCAGTCGGGTTATGCAGATTGGTCATGACCGTCAGGGACTGAGCAAGGTATCTTCCGCCGGCAGTGAGCGATACCAGGGTGTCGGTGCCACCGTCACAGCCAGTAAACATACAGAAGTCAGCGCTTGGTACTCGGTGGACCGCAACAAGGTGTGGCACCACGCCATCGGTGCCAATGTCAGTGCGAACTTCCAGCGCCTGCATATTGGCGTAACGGTCATGGAGCATCTGTATTCAGACAGCCTGCCGGTGCGCAATGCATACTACAACCAGGCGTATTTCCGCGGCAAGCATCAGTGCGTTATCGGCGCGGATGTCAAATACACATGGCGGTGGATGCAACTGTTTGCGGAAGTGGCAGCAGCCGAGAACAGCACTTGGGGCGCAGGCTGCATAGGCGGCGTACGCATCACGCCTCTGCCGTCCTTGGGACTGGTTACGCTCTATCGCTACTATTCGCCCACATTTGACAACCGGTATGGCTACGCCTTCTGCGAGGGTTCACGTCTCGGCGACGAGCAAGGCGGATATCTGGGCATCGAATACAAGGGTTTCCGGCATTGGCGTTTGTCGGCGTATGGTGATGTGTTTCACTTTCACGGACCGAAATACGGCATCCGTAAGCCGGGAACAATGGGCTTTGAGGTATTAGGTCAGGCGGAGTACCTCGGTTCGCACACCACCGCCACACTGCAACTCCGTAGCCGTACCAAAGGTGATGTGCGAACCCATCGCACCCGGGCAGAGTTTGCTTATACGCTTGGCGGATGGCGTTTTCATACGCGTGCCGACGCCTCGCTGGTTCACGGCACGGATGCCTCGCTGCCCTTGACGTATGGAGTGAGTGTTGTTCAGGATATTGAGTATCACATCCGTGCTATCCCCATGATCGTCCAATTACGGATGCAGGGTTTTGATGTCCAGAACTGGAACAACCGCATATACGCCTACGAGAACGATGTGCTCTATGCCTTCTCCATTCCGGCTACATATGGTCTTGGCGGACGATGGTACGTGAACATGCGGTATGCGATTACCAAACAGTTGTCTCTTTATCTGCGCGTGAGCGAAACGGTGTATCATCAAAAATGGGCGGAACTCAAGTCCCGCCCGATAACGAAATCGGATATTCATATCCTACTGCGTGCGCACCTATAAGCGTACTGCTTATCCTTTGCCGAAAGAGGTGGTGCCTGTCTCCTCGTAGTGCTCCTGGTTGGGGAAGGCCAGTGCATCCTCATACGGGACAGTGAGTTGCATCAACTGGTTGATAAACATCAGCGTCTTCTGCTTGTTCATCAGATAGAGGATATTATCCGCCTTGCCTTGTGCGTTCAGCTGTTCGTTCTCGGTCTCCAGCGCCGCCACCTTGTCAAAGAGGGCTTTGAGTTCGCGCTGGTAGGCTTCCGGACTTTCCATCCACTTCTTCGCCTCACGGCTGTTCCACTGGTCAACCAGGGCGTTCTCCTTCTTGCGCTGTTCAGTCCACCAACCGGGATAAGGGACTTCTGCGACCTTGGCATCCAGCCCTCTTGTCCATTGCTCCACGCGCTCCCATAGAGCGGTTTCGATAGTCTCCACCTGTTTGCCTTCGGTAGAGTTGCTCCACTCTTTGTCCTCTGTCAGTTCGGCCGGATGACGGTACTTATTCTCGGCTGCCACTATCTGCTCCTGCAAGGCCTGCAACTCGTCGCCAATCTGCCCGAAGCGTTCGTTACGCGAGTCTTCGCTTTCGTCCTCCTGCGGCGTGTAGCCTGCGTTGGCGGCATACAGACGGTTGTACAGGTCAGGATGGTTGGCTTTCATGTACGCCTCCGCCTGCTTCTCGCTGCGTTGAACCATGGTGACAATCTTGAGGTACTCGTCCTTGCTGATGCCCCATTTCTTGGATACACTGCCGGCAACTACATCCATGATCTGCTGCTCGGAGGCTTTCTCCAGATCGATGCCGCTGGACATGACAATCTGCATCATCTCCTGTGGCGAGGGCATCAGTCCGGCATCCACGTTCTTGTTGTACTGCTGCATAGCTGTCTGACCGCGCTGTGCCTGTTTCTGACGAGCGTTCTGCATACGGACGGTGAGGGCGGAGTACTCCGAATTGACATACAGCATCGACAACTCGGCTGATGCCTTGAACGTCGCTAACTGACCGTTGCTGTAGTTCTCCTTGGCCTGCTCTGAACTGATCTGCGCCACGGTAGGCATCGCAGGCAGACGGCGCATGGCATCCGCTACCGAGCGAAAAGTCTCCTGCGCGCTGACCGACACTGACAGCATAAGGCTGCACAATGCAATAAGAAAAGAATGTTTCATGAGTATATTGGTTTTTTAATTGATTGCATCTTCTCAAAACAGACCACAAATTTCATGCCAGATAGTCTTCTCACCTCGCAGATGGCAGTAGCGGTTTGCACAATTTAAAAGAATAATATTCTTTTTCGACGATTTATGGGTCTAAAACTTGCAAATATGCAGGATTTTTAGTAAATTTGCAGCGCGATAGTAGGCGTCGGCTTTGTCCGGCGCGGCATGATTGAGTATTTTACACAAACAAAAACAAACATTCATACATAACGATGAAGCATTTTTCCGAATACAAGCAGCTGGACTTGCCCGGCGTGAGCCGTGAAGTGTTGTCGCAGTGGGAGCAAGAGGATCTCTTCCATCAGAGTATAGCTGTCCGCGAAGGACACAAGCCGTTCCTGTTCTTTGAGGGACCTCCTTCGGCAAACGGCATGCCTGGTATCCACCATGTGCTTGCCCGTACCATCAAGGACACGTTCTGCCGCTACAAGACGATGCAGGGCTATCAGGTGCAGCGCAAGGCCGGCTGGGACACGCACGGACTGCCCGTTGAGCTGGGCGTGGAGAAGAAACTGGGCATAACGAAAGAGGATATAGGCAGGAAGATCAGCGTTGACGAGTACAACGCCGCCTGCCGTGAGGAGGTGATGAAGTACACCAAGGAGTGGACGAACCTCACCAAGCAGATGGGCTATTGGGTCGATCTGGAGCACCCGTATATTACTTACGACAACAAGTATATTGAGACGCTGTGGTATCTGCTGAAGGAACTATATAAGAAAGGCTATCTTTACAAGGGATACACCATTCAGCCATACTCGCCTATGGCGGGTACTGGCCTCAGCTCCCACGAGCTCAACCAGCCCGGTTGCTACCGTGATACGAAGGATACAACCTGTACCGCCAAATTCCGGCTTCTTGACGGACGTTTTATCATAGCATGGACCACTACGCCGTGGACGCTTCCGTCGAACACCGCCCTCTGCGTGGGACCGAAGATTGACTATGTGGAAGTCGTTGCCCCGAACGGCGACCATATTATCCTCGCCGAGGCACGTCTGGAGGCGTATAAGAAAGAACTGTGCGCGGCAGATGCCGATGGCAACCTGCTTGCTCCGGAGGTCGTGTCGCATTACAAGGGTGCAGACCTTGTTGGCCTGCACTACGAGCAATTGTTCCCCTGGGTGAAGCCTGTCGATTACAACAAAGAGCAGAACCGTATAACTGACCGTAGCGCAGACGCATTCCGCGTGATAGCGGGCGACTACGTGACCACCGAGGACGGTACGGGTATCGTACATATAGCACCCACCTTCGGCGCAGACGACAAACGCGTAGCTGAGGCTGCCGGTGTACCGGCGCTGTATATGATCACAAAGAATGGTGAGACACGCCCGATGGTGGATTTTACGGGCAAGTACTGGCTTGTTGACGAGCTGAACGATGAGTTTGTAAAGGACTGCGTCAACACGGATCTGTACGGTCAGTGGGCAGGACAGTTCGTCAAGAACGCATACGACAAAGCTAACTTCTGGACAGACAACCGCTACGACGAGCAGAAAGCCCTGAAAGCTGAGAACATCGATATCCGCCTGTGCATGCTTATGAAGCAGAACGGTTCGGTGTTCAAGATTGAAAAGCATGTGCACAACTACCCGCACTGCTGGCGTACCGACACACCTATCGTCTATTATCCCTTGGACAGCTGGTTCATCCGCTCTACAGCGGCACGTGACGAGATGATAGCCCTGAACAAGACGATCAACTGGCAACCCGAATCCACAGGTACAGGCCGTTTCGGCAAGTGGCTGGAGAACCTCAACGACTGGAACCTGAGCCGTAGCCGTTATTGGGGTACGCCGCTTCCTATCTGGCGCACGCAGGACGGTCAGGAGGAGATATGCATCGGCTCCATCGAAGAACTGTTTGCGGAGATTGACAAATCTGTAAAGGCCGGCTTCATGAAAGCCAACCCGTGGCCGGACTTCAAGGTAGGCGACTACAGCGCCGAGAACTACGCTCCGAGCGTGATTGACCTGCATCGTCCGTATGTGGACAGCATCGTTCTGGTATCGCCGAGCGGCAAGCCGATGAAGCGCGAACTCGACCTCATTGACGTCTGGTTCGACTCCGGTGCTATGCCGTATGCCCAGAACCACTATCCCTTCGAGAATGCCGATGCACCGCGTACCGCGGACTTCATCAGCGAGGGTGTGGATCAGACGCGCGGCTGGTTCTTCACGCTGCATGCCATCCATACGATGATCGAGAGGCAGGTGGCGTTCCGCAATGTGATAAGCAACGGTCTGGTACTCGATAAAGCGGGCAACAAGATGTCCAAGCGTCTGGGCAATGCCGTGGATCCGTTCGGCGCAATGGATACCTACGGCGCAGATGCCGTGCGCTGGTACATGCTGACGAATAGTGCGCCATGGGACAACCTGAAGTTCGATCCGGAGGGCGTGGCGGAGATACGCAGGAAGTTCTTTGGCACACTTTATAACACTTACGCGTTCTTTGCGCTGTACGCCAATGTGGATGGTTGGGAAGCCGGAACGACGAACAAGAAGCTGGGAACAAAGACAGAGATAGACCGTTGGATACTCTCCAAACTCAATACGCTGATCAAGGAGGTGACTGAGGCCTACGAAGCATATGAGCCGACAAAGGCCGGACGTGCTATCTCAGACTTCGTGCAGGACGATCTGTCGAACTGGTACGTCCGCCTCAACCGCAAGCGTTTCTGGGGCGGAGAGATGGATGCCGACAAGCGTGCGGCGTACGAGACGCTGTACACCTGTCTGAAGACCGTCGCACAACTCATGGCACCCAACGCACCGTTCTATGCCGACCGTCTGTACCGCGACCTGGCAGGTACAAGCGTACATCTGGCAGACTGGCCGAAGGCCGACGAGGCGATGATTGACACCGACCTGGAGCGCTCGATGTATCTGGCCAACCAGGCTACGTCCATGATACTCTCGCTGCGCAAGAAAGCCGAGAAGAACGTCCGCCAACCGTTGCAGAAAGCTGTCATCCCTGTACAGGACGACGCTACACTGCAAGCCCTCAACCACGTGGCTGACCTTATCCGAGCGGAGGTGAACGTCAAGGAACTGGCTATCGTACCTGCCGACAAGTCGGAAATCAAACTGGTCAAGAAGATCAAGCCGCAGTTCAAGGTGCTGGGCAAGAAAGTCGGTGCGCAGATGAAAGCCGTGGCCGCCGAGATTGCCGCCATGACACAGGAGCAGATAGCCCAGATGGAAGCCAACGGCAGCTATCAGCTGTCATCCGTCAACTACCAGCTCATACCGGAAGACGTAGAAATCCTGACCGAAGATATGCCGGGCTGGCTCGTGGTGAACAACGGCGTGCTGACCATCGCCCTGGACATCGAACTGACGCAGGAACTCATTGAGGAAGGTATAGCTCGTGAACTCATCAACCGCCTGCAGAACCTGCGCAAATCCAGCGGACTGGACATCACCGACCGCATCTGCGTGGAGATCGTCCGCAACGACGCCATCAACAGTGCCGTTGAGCACTGCGGCGAGTATATCGCCTCACAGGTGCTGGCTAACAGCATCAAGCTGGTGGACAGCCTGGCTGACGGCACACTGGTAGAAGACATGAACATAACTGTAAAAATAACCAAAGCATAAAAACGCTAACAATATGAAGAAATTGTATTATCTGGCGGTTGCCGCCATCGTAGCAATCAGCTTTAGCAGTTGTCAATCAGGCAACAACACACCTGCATTCAGCCTGACTGACTTGCAGGGACTGTGGCAGAAGAACAACTCACTGGAGTTTGTCCGCTTCACCACCGAGCAGTCCGAGGAAACAGGCTACCTCTTAGGCCGCGAGTGGGATGAGGATGACAGCGAAGGCTTGGCTGTCTATGAGATCGACCTGATTGAAGCACGCGAGACTTTGGGTCATCCCGGTAACGGATGGTTCAAGTACAAGTTTGAGACCAAGGACGGCGGCTTGCACGAGTTGCATCTGATGGATAATCAGGGTGCAGAGATTCCGAAAGAATATATTGTATCCAAACTGACCTCTACGGAGTTAGTCTATTACGAAAAAGACAAAGAGAACTGGAAATATTCTTTCATCAAAGTTGTTGAGTCCAAATGAAAGCACTGAAAATCATCGGCTGGACGTTACTGGGCATCGTGCTGACGGTGGTTCTGGCTGTGTGCATCACGGTCTATGTGGTGTTCACTCCGGAACGGCTGACACCTATCGCCCGTGACGTTGCAGCAAAATTCATCACCTGCGAGCACCGGATAGGTGAGGTGGACCTTACGTTCTTCTCCACCTTCCCGCGCTTCGGTCTGCGTGCCGACGGTCTGCTGCTCATCAATCCGACAGAGGGTGCGCAGAACGACACCGTTGTTGAAGCCAAACACCTGACCGCCACCGTGGATGTGATGGAGTTCCTGAACCACAAGAACCTGCATGTACACGAGGCCATACTCGACGGCGCAAGTGTGAACTTCTTCATCGCTCCTAACGGTACGAACAACCTCGCGGTATTTGTCAGTTCGCCTGACACGGAGGAAGAGGACACCACAGCCTTCTCCCTGCCGTTCAAGCAGTTGCGCGTTGACGGCCTGCGTGTTCAGGCACGTACCATCACCTTTGTGGATGCCAAGGATACGATTGAGGCGTCCATCGGTGCTACCGAGCTGAGCGCCAAGGCTGAGGACTGGAACGACATGCTCCTGGCCCTCGACGCCCGCGACATCTGCGCCAAGCTCAAAGGCGAGACCTATGCTGACAACCTGCATCTGGAGTTGATTGCACCGCTGGCGATGGACCTCAACACGATGCACTTCGCCTTTGACGGACTGAGACTGGCTCTTAACGAATTCAACCTCCGTCTGGAAGGTGAGGTAACTCTGGGCGACGCGATAGACCTGGATGTCAGCCTCGCTACCGACCAATGGCAGATCAAGCCACTGCTGGCACTCGTTCCCGCCACCTTCACGGAGAGTCTGAAAGACCTGGATGTGGATGGCAAGCTGGCACTGGAAGCCACCGCACGCGGCAAGTATAGTGACAACGAGATGCCGCTCGTCACAGCTCACCTGACGCTGGACGAAGGTGAGGGTAGTTATAAACCGCTGCCTTACATCCTGCGTGACCTGTCGCTTAACGCTGATGCGGACCTTAATCTCAACAAAGGTCAGGTATCCAACGTGACTGTCAACAACCTTGCCGCCACTACCAAGCAGAGCAAGATCGGCGCAAAAGGCAAAGTCAACGACCTGCTGGGCGACCTGCTTCTGGACTTGCAGCTCACCTTGGATGCTAACCTGCCGGACTTCGCGTACTTCCTGCCCGAAGATATGGACCTCACCGGTCGCACACGTGGTACAGTCGGAGCGCGTATCAAGCTGAACGACCTGACGAAGATGAACCTGCACAAAGGCAGGATCAGCGCCGATCTCACACTGACGGATATCCATTATGCGATGGACTCCATGGTGGCTGACTTGGGCAAAACACACGCCAGGATTCAGTTGCCGAACACAGCGCCTTCCAAACCCAAGGTGAACTGGGCACGTATAGACCTCAACACCGACAAGGTGGATTTCAGCATGGCTACACCGCTGACCGCCTCGTTGCAGAAGTCCGCTATCCGTCTTGAGGTGGGCAACGTGCTCTCGAAAGACCCCGTGCTGTACGCTACAGTAGGTCTGCAGTCCGAGCAGCCCATAGTTGTACAAATGGATTCCATGGGCGGCATGATCGATGCTCCCCAACTGTCAGCATACGCCGAGTATAACACCAAGGACACCACCGTTATGCCTGTGCTGCAAGCCTCACTTGACTGCAAGGCGCTGGACGGTTTCTTCAAGGACATACAGGGCAAACTGCAGGCAACCCGGCTGGAAGCGGCAGTCAGCGGCGGGCGTAAGGACAAATCCGCGCCGCGCCTGAAAGCCAAAGTCAACACCCAGGCCCTGCAGGCAAAGATGGGTGACGAACTTTCCGCAAAGACAGGCACGCTGGCTCTGGAGGCTTCAGCCCGATACAACGCCAAGGGCGAGAACGTACTGTTGCAATGGAATCCCCGCCTGAAAGTGGACCTCAAGCAAGGCGAGGTTCGTATGCCTGAGCGCCTGCCTGAACCCGTATTTATCCCGTCCATTGAGTTCAGTTACTCCAACCGCGATATGGATATTGACAACTCACGTATCGAACTCGGCAAGTCGGACCTGAACCTCAAAGGGCACGTGCACAACATAGGCAAATGGTTCCGCCACGATACGATACTGGTAGGTGAACTCAACATAGTCTCCGACCACTGCGATGTGAACCAGCTCATGGAGTGGTTCAGCGCGGACAGCGGTAGTGAGGAACAGACTGTGGAAACGCAACTGGTATCGTCAGCAGAAGAGCCAGCTGCAGTTGACAAACAGAAGGAGGAAACTGATCCCTTCCTCGTGCCGACGGATGTCAATCTTGCACTCAATACCCATATGCGTGACGTGGATGTATTCAACCAGAATGCCAAAGACCTGAAGGGAGGTATCTATGTCAACGACGGAGTATTGATACTTGATGAAGTCGGTTTTGTGTGCAAGGCGGCCAAACTGCAACTCACAGCCATGTACCGTACACCGCGGCGCAACCACCTTTATGTCGGTATGGACTACCATATGATTGACGTCGATATTGACGAACTGCTCAGCATGATCCCTGATCTGGAGCAGATGGTGCCTATGCTCAGCAGCTTCAAGGGCGCGGCTGAGTTCCACCTGGCAGCGGAGACCTACATGAACAGTCAATATAAACCTAAGATGAGTACTCTCCGCGGTGCAGCCTCGCTCACCGGCAAAGACCTTGTGGTATTGGACGGCGAGACGTTCTCGGAGATAAGCCGGCTGCTTATGTTCAACAAGAAAACAGAGAACAAGATTGACTCCATCAATGCGGAGATAACTGTCTATAAGAACGAGATTGACGTCTATCCGCTATGCGTGCAGATGGATAACTATATGGTTGCCCTCGGCGGACGGCATAACACCAACATGACCTTCGACTACGACATTAACGTGCTCAGCCCTATTTATCTGGGCGTGAATGTCAGCGGTTCGATGGATAACCTGAGCATCAAGCTTGCCAAGTGCAAGTTCGCCCAGGACTTCCGTCCGCACTGGTACCAGAAAGCCGACACGCAATCCCAGGAACTGCGTGAGCGTATCAAGAAGTCGATGGAGAAAAACGTCAGGATAAAATAACTGCAAATATGAAAAAGATTTTAACATTAAGTGCAATCGCAATGACAATGCTTGCTTGTACATCTACCAACCCGCTGCTTGACCAACCGCAGACGCCGTTCGGCGTGCCTGCCTTTGACCAGGTGAAGCTGGAGAATTACATGCCTGCCTTTGAGGAGGCTATCCGTCAACAGAAAGCTGAGATTGACGCCATCGTCAACAATCCCGATGAACCGACCTTTGAGAATACAGTTGTTGCCTTGGACCGTGCCGGTGAGCTGCTGGAGCGCGTTAGTGGCGTGTTCTTCAACGTACTGGAAGCCGACGGCAACGACGAGATGGATGCCATCGCCGAGCAGGTCAGCCCGATGTTGTCCGAACTGTCATCGTACATCACCCTTAACGATGAACTGTTTGCCCGCATCAAGACCGTTTATGATCGGCGTGAGAACCTTGACCTCACACCCGAACAGATGCGTCTGCTCACCGAGACCTACAAAGGTTTTGCTGACAACGGCGCCAACCTGCCTGCTGAACAGAAGGAGCGCCTGAAGGAGATCAATCAGGAACTCGGCCTGCTGTCCCTGCAGTTCGGACGTAACGTTGTAGCCGAGACCAACAGCTGCCAGCGTTTTGTTACCGATGAGGCGGAACTCAAGGGCCTGCCGGAGAGTGCAAAGGCCGCTGCCGCTGAAGAGGCTGCCGCTGCCGGACATCCGGGTGAGTGGCTGTTCACTCCCAAGCGCACATCGTTCACGCCGGTACTCCAGTACTGCGAGAATAGAGAACTGCGCCGTCAGTTGCTGATGGATTACACCACACGCGGTAACCATGACAACGACAACGACAACAAGGCTGTTATCCTGCGCGAGATGCAACTGCGTATAGAGCGTGCCAAGCTCTTTGGCTACGACAATCCTGCCGACTACATCCTCAACGACTGCATGGCCAAGGACCATCTGACCGTAGATGCTTTCCTGCAGTCCGTATGGGCACCCTCGCTGGCTGCCGCCAAGCGTGAGGCTGCCGAACTGCAGAAACTGCTCAGTGAGGACCTGCCCGGCGAGAAACTCCAGCCGTGGGACTGGTGGTATTATGCCGAGAAACTCCGCAAAGCCAAATACGCTCTGGACGAAGAGGAGATCAAGCCCTACTTCGAACTTAGCAACGTGCGCAAAGGTGCCTTTGGCGTGGCTGCCAAGTTGTACGGCTTGCAGTTTGAGCCGTTGCAGGGGATGCCTGTCTATAACCCCGAGGTGGAGGTGTTCAAGGTAACGGAAGCCGATGGTTCGCTGGTGGGTATCCTGTACACCGACTACTTCCCGCGTGCCGGCAAGCGTCCGGGTGCATGGATGAACCAGATCCTGCCGCAGTATATCGATGACAACGGTGTGGATCACCGTCCGGTTATCATCAACGTGGGTAACTTTAACAAACCTGCCGCAGGTAACCCCTCGCTCCTCTCGATGGATGACGTGGAGACCCTCTTTCATGAGTTCGGTCACGCTCTGCACGGCTTGCTCAGCAAGGCGCACTACAAGAGCCTGAGCGGTACGAATACGCCGCGCGACTTTGTCGAGCTGCCTTCACAGTTCATGGAGAACTACGCTTATGAGCCCGAAGTGCTCAAGACCTATGCGTTCCACTACCAGACCGGCGAGGTTATTCCTGACGAGCTGATTGCCAAGATCAACGCTGCCGGCAAGTTCAACCAGGGCTTTGTTACCACAGAGTTGCTTTCGGCCTCTATCCTCGACATGGATTTCCACGAGCTGACCACCGCTGAAGGACTGGATGTGAACGCCTTTGAGGCGCAGAGCTTGAAGAATATGGGCATGATTGACGAGATAATCGTCCGTTACCGTCCGACCTTCTACAACCACATCTTCACCACCGGCTACGAGGCAGGGTACTACAGCTACACCTGGTCAGCTGTGCTGGATGCCGATGCGTTTGCAGCGTTTAAGGAGACCGGCAACCTCTTCGATGCCGAGATAGCAGCACGCTTCCGTCACCTGCTGGAACAAGGCGGTACACGTGATGCCAAAGAGCTCTATCTTGAGTTCCGCGGCAAGGAGGCTGACCCGCAGTATCTCCTCCGTCGTAAAGGCTTTATTGACTAAAATCGGTGCATCCTGAATTTTTCATGAGCAGATTTGGCTTTTCTCGTAAGGGAGTAATAATCATTATGACCGAATGAAAAGGCCAAAGATGCCAAGAAAAGGCAGTTTATGAGATATTTCCTCCGACATATTACCCGAATGCGCATGACAACAGCCATCCTGCTGTTGCTGTGCGCATTGGGTATGTGGACGGTCGATTATGTACGTACACCCGACCAGTGGATTACTGTACTCATGGCGCAGTTGCTGACGGTAGCATGCGGCGTTTGGCTCAGTATGGTGCTTCACAGTGCCAAGGCGGCGGAACATTTCTCGCTGCTGCCCGCTATCCTGTATGTGGCGGCGGTAGGCGTCATTCCTTACCTGCGTGTGCACTGGCAGCCGCAACTGATAACCATTGTTCTGCTCTATTTTCTCTACGTTACACGCGATATGAAGGAGAGCAGCGAACCGAACGGACAGGTTTTTCTGGTTTCTGTGCTGTTATGCCTGACCGCCTTGTGGATACCTGATGCGCTGTGGTGTATCCTCTTTCTGTGGGTGGTGATGCTGCTGCAAGGCTTGTTCTCGCCACGGACGGTAATGGCTTCGTTGTTGGGAGTCATGCTGGTGGGCGTATATTACGTACTTGCGGTGTATATCGGCCGGGCGGAGATGTGGGATTACCGGCAGTTGATTGACAGAACCTGGTTCAGGTATGATACATCCGACAGTGTGGCTGTCGTCGTGGGAATAATGATTGCAGGTTTTCTGACAGCTGCAATAGCGGCGTTCCGGCGGAGCTCGTATGATCTGGTGAGCACGCGTATGCTGTTGTACAACTCGGCGTTGCTCGGATTGTTGTCCTCACCGCTCATTCTCTGGACGGTGGCGCAGCCTGACTGCTGGGTGTTGCTGCCGCTGGCGTTGGCCTCCACAACAGGCATTTATCTGTTACAGCAGGAGAGTGAGACGCGTGGCGTCTCGTTCCTCGTGTACCTGACCATTGCCGTAGCACTGTACCTATGGCTCGTTCTTACCCTCTAACTACTGACTGCTGATAGCTTATTGCTGAAAACTGACTATTACCCATGAACCGGATTATAGAAGAACAAGTACGCCTGCTGCTTTGCGAAGACGATGTGGCGTTAGGCTCCTTGCTGGCAGACTACCTGCGACGGCTGAACTTTGAAGTGGACCTGTGTGGCAATGGGGAAGAGGGACTGGAGGCCTTCCATGAGCACCATTACGACATGTGCCTGCTGGACATCAACATGCCGCAGAAGAGCGGCTTTGAGATGCTTGAGGCAATACGTGAGACGGGGAGCGAGGTGCCGGTCATCTTCCTGACCGAACGCAAAGCCGTGGAGGATATAGTGCGGGCATATGACCTGGGTTGCGACGACTATCTTGTCAAACCCTGTCCGATGGATATACTGCTGTGCAAGATACGTGCCATCATGCGGCGCTGCCAGCTCAACAGGAAGAATACGGAAGTGGTGTTTGACCTCGGCAACGGGATACGCTTCGACTCAGTCAGGCAGTTGCTCGGGGATGTGCATCTCTCCGCCAGAGAAAGTGACTTGCTGCTTATCCTGTGCAGAAACATCAATCAGACCGTGGAGCGCAACCTCATTCTGCGTACGCTGTGGCGGCAGGAGTCTTATTTTGCCAGCAGAAGCCTGAGCGTATATGTCAATCACCTACGCAAACATCTCGAGGGTACTAAGGCGCAAGTGGTAGGTGTCCACAGCAAAGGCTACAAACTCATCCTGTAATCATGTGGTTCTTGCTTATTAAACTATGAAACGAATACTGGTATTACTCACAGGCGGTACCATCACAATGGTTCGCAACAGTTCATCCCGGGCATTGCGTCCCGCGGACGTGGAGACTTTCAAGGCGTTTGTTCCCGAACTTTTCGCCGGCAATAGTGTGGAGGTCGAGATGCTTCCGTTCAATCCGCTTATTGACTCGTCGGATATTGGTCCGGAGAACTGGGTAAGGATGGCTACTGCTGTGGCGGACAACTACAGCAGATTCGACGGTTTTGTTGTCCTGCATGGCACGGATACTATGTCGTACTCTGCTTCGGCGCTATCGTTCATGCTGGAAAACCTGGGCAAACCTGTTGTGTTCACGGGTTCGCAACTGCCGGTGGGTGTGCTTCGCTCCGATGCGAAAGAGAATTTGCTTACCGCTATCGAGATAGCGGCGGCAACCAACGCAAGTGGTCGCCCTATGGTGCCCGAGGTGACCATCTTCTTTGAGGACAGCCTGTTCCGCGCCAATCGTACAACCAAGAAGAACGCCGAGCACTTTGAGGCGTTTGACTCGTACAACTATCCCTCGCTTGCCAAGGCCGGCGTGCATATCCAGTATCATCCTAATCATATACGCTACCCGCAGGAACGTATGCCGCTGTTCACGCATCTGCATACATGTACGGATGTGGCCATACTCAAACTGTTCCCCGGCATCAACGAGGCGGTGGTGCGTGCGTTGCTGAACACTCGCGGATTGCGGGGCGTGGTGCTTGAGACATACGGGTCGGGCAATGCGCCCTCGGCACAATGGCTGTACAAGGCACTGAAAGAGGCAACGGAACGGGGTATCGTGATTGTCAACAAGACGCAATGCTCTATGGGGTCAGTTGACATGGGGCAGTACGAAGTGGCGCAAAACCTGCTGAAGGCAGGTGTCATCTCCGGCTACGACATTACCACTGAGGCGCTGCTGACGAAGATGATGACTTTGTTTGGCGAGATGCCTGACAATGTTGATAAGGTCAAACAACTCCTCAGTCATCCCATTTGCGGTGAGATGACTGTCAGTGAGAGTTGATTGAATTAGTTTCCGGAATTTTACTTAAGGTAGTAGGAAACCGTTGTAACGACACGTATGTGCTTTATCCAAGGCTGATACTGGTCGTTCTCGATACTGAACTGCCCTTGATTGGCCTGCTTGATGCTACCTAGACGGCATTGGGCGTCTTCGGCGAACTTCTGTGCCACTGCACGGGCGTTCTGTGTGGCCTCCTGTACCATCTCGGGTTTGAGTTCGGATAGTCCGTTGTACTGGAAGTCGGTATTCCAGTCGTACGACTGGAGGATAACGCCTTTCTTGAGCAGCTCGCTCTGGCAGCCCTGATTGGCAATTACGCGCTCGACATCGGCGGTGGAGATAATCAGTGACGTACGCATCGAGTAGCGGTACTCTGGCTTGCGGTCGTAGTAACCTGCCCAGTTGTCATCAATGGATACGTTGCCGCGTGTGATTTCGCTCTCCTTGAATCCTTTCTCCATGAAGAACTTCCGTGCCGACTGCTCGATGACTGCCAATTCGCTGTACAGCGAACTGATGTCATTGCCGCGCACTCCGAAATCCAGAGGCCATACAACGTAGTCAGCCTGTACGTCACGTGTGGACAGACCTTTCACCATTACTGCACGGTCTTTCGATGCAACCTGGTGAATGCCGCGGTACACAAACCAACCGGCTACCGCCATTCCGACAGCCAGAATAAATGCAGAGATTACCTGTTTCGTCATAACTCTATTAATTTTCAAATATCAAATATCCAAATTCAAATCACTCCGTTCGTACTCCCGTCACGTTGTATCGTTTTCCGTCAGGCTGTACGATAATCAGGCGGCCGTCCTGCAGGATTTTGATTGCCGGTTTTTGGCTCTCTGCCTGTCTGCATTCCGATGAAGGGTTGGCTCCGAGGTTGATGCCTACCAGGTAGGGGTCGTGGTCGGAATAGCGGTAACCCTGGTTTGCAGGCTCGCAGGTGGTGGATATATGGAACACGCCTGCACCTGTAATCTGCTTTGCCATGGTGGCGTTGGCGTACACGTGGTCTATCAGTGAACCTTGTCCCTGATAGCAGTACGAATAGGCGTTATAGTCATATTTGATGAGCTGCTCGACGTAGCCTGCCTCCTCAATCAGGTCAAGCGGATCTTCGCCTACCTCGCAGTTCAGGTCACCCATGATCAGGATGTCTTCGTCCTTGGCCTTGGATGGCAGGTTGTTGAGCAGTGTGGTGGCATTGGTCACACGCTGGGAATTGCCCTGGTCTTCAGCACCGCCGGCTTTGGACTTGAAGTGGTTCATCGACAGGGTGAACTGCTCGCCCGAACTCAACTCCTCAAACGTCTGAATGCGCATCGTATGGTTGTAGTAGCCCGAATAGTAGGCTCCCGTGCTGCTGCCTATGGTCTTCACTTTGTCCTTTCGGTAGATGAAGCCGGATTTGAGGTTGTTATTGTATTGCTCGTTCCACTCCTCGTTGATGTTGTCAGCTACATACGTATATGCGGTGCTGTTCGTCTGCTTGTTCAGGCTGTCGGCTAACTGGCGGAGGATTATGTCCTGTGCTTCCAGTTCGCAGAAGGCGTATATGTCGGCATCCAGCCACAGCATGGCATCCATGATCTTGTGTGTCTTGTCCGCAAACTCCTCGCGCGAATAGTTGCCGCGCCCTGTGTTGTAGTTGTAGTAGTAGTTCAGCAGGTTTTGCGCGCATACTTTCAGACGTCCGGTGCCTACGTCCGGTATATCTACCGGCGGAGCACTCTTGCCCTCGCACGAACTGATGACGTGCAGGTCCTTGATCTCCCAGGTGCCGTTTTTCTCAGCAGTGCTGGTGTACTTGAAGCAGAATACCGTTTGCTCGCCCACGTACGATACCGGCACATCAATCGTTACATCCACAAAGTACCAGTCATTGTTGGTGGAGTAGGGACTTATGGTCAGTTGTTTCCATGTGGAGGAGGCGTAACTGCCCTGATAGTCGTCAGTCACCCACAGAGTGTAGTCCGATGGAGGGTTCTGGGCATAGTTGTGCGTATGCGAGAACCTGACGGTTACTGCATCTGCACCCGACAAATCAAGTGCAGGAGTGAACAGGTTGCCTTCACCGCCGCCTTGTTTGCGTGCTTTGGCGCATGAGAACGACGAGTCCCACATCCATATTTCGTCGTAGTCCATGTCGCCCAAACCGCTTTGCAGGTATATGGCGTGTATGGGCCGGCAGTCGGCTGCCTGAACGGCAGTTGCCGGATAAGAAAGCATAATAATGCTTGCTATGACCAGTATTTTGTTCTTCATGATAATCGGTTGTTATTGGTTAACTGTTAGCTGACAACTCTTCGGATAGCTGCCAGATGATGGGTGAACGCTTGTTGCTGTTGTCCGTATATGCCACGTTCGCTGATGCGCTCGATTTTCACGCGTCCTGAACAATGAATGACACGTTCTCCGTCCAGCAGTAGTCCCACATGGGTGATACGCGTGTCACCGGTGCAGTTGTGCGGCACCGAACCGTCACTGTCGGGGTCGGCGTGGTCAAACAGCACCAGGTCACCGGCTTGTGCGTCCTTGAGGTGCTTGACCTCCGTGCCGCACTTCACCTGCTGGCTTGCGTTACGCGGCAGGCTGATGCCGAACAGGCTCATCACTGTCTGCGTCAGTCCCGAGCAGTCCATACCCAGGGCGTTTTTGCCTCCCCACAGGTAGGGCGTGTTCAACAGGAACCGTGTCACCTGCATCAGCGTATCCTGATTGAGGGGCAGCGGACCTTCGGCTACGGCTGCACGGTCAATGCGGAACGTCACGCCTAACACCTCAAACTGCCCGTCGTGGTAGTTGGGCAGCCGTGTGCCCATGCTTAGAGGAATGGTCTGGCCGTTGTTACCGCTCACCGCATACGTCATGGGTAGCATCACGCGTGCCGTGCTCGCGGCTAATGCTGCAGTATAGGCTGCGTACTCCTCATCCGTCATCGGGGTGAGCATGAGTGCATCCGCGTAACCTTCTTCGCCGTCCGCTTCGTTGCGCACTTTCCACCAGCGCGGCAACTGCTCCAGCACCTCGCACAGTTCGCCGAACAGCAGTTGGGTCTCCTGTTCCGCGCCCTCGCGCGCATCCGTGCGCACGGGTACAATACTATATAATATGATAGCGTGCATTTACCAGACTTCTTGCGGCGTAGGATTGTCCTCGCGCGGGTAGTCAAGCGTATAGTGCAGTCCGCGGCTCTCCTTGCGCTCCAGTGCCTGACGGGTAATCAGGTATCCGACGTTGATCATGTTCCTCAGTTCGCATATGTCCTTGGTCGGCTTCACTCGCTTGAACAGGTCCTCGGTCTCTTCGTACAGCAGGTCCAGACGTTCCCACGCACGCCTCAGGCGCAGGTCAGAGCGTACAATACCTACATACGTGGACATGATCTGTCCTACCTCCTTCATGTCCTGGGAGATGAGTACCTGCTCTTCGTTTGACATCGTGCCTTCGTCGTTCCAGTCGGGCACGCGCTCGTTGAACGTGTACTGCTCTATCATGCTCAGGCTGTGCTTGGCGGCAGCATCGGCATATACCACTGCCTCAATCAGCGAGTTGCTTGCCAGACGGTTGCCGCCGTGCAGGCCCGTGCAGCTGCACTCGCCTACGGCATACAGTCTGCGGATGGTGGACTGACCGTCCAGATCAACTTTTATGCCGCCGCACATGTAGTGCGCGCACGGTGCAACGGGGATGTACTCCTTCGTGATATCTATACCTATGCTCAGGCACTTGGCGTAGATGTTCGGGAAGTGATGCTTCGTCTCCTCGGCATCCTTGTGGGTTACGTCCAGACATACGTGGTCTATGCCGTGTATCTTCATCTCGTTGTCTATCGCGCGTGCCACTATATCGCGCGGCGCGAGCGACAGGCGCGGGTCGTACTTCTGCATGAACTCCTCGCCGTTGGGCAGACGCAGGATGCCTCCGTACCCGCGCATCGCCTCGGTAATGAGGTAGGCGGGATGCGTCTCGCTGGGGTTGAACAGCGCCGTCGGGTGGAACTGTACGAACTCCATGTCTTTGATTACTCCTTTGGCGCGGTGCACCATGGCTATGCCATCGCCGGTGGCGATGTTCGGGTTGGTAGTCGTCGCATACACAGCTCCCGTACCGCCGGTGGCCATCAGTGTGATGCGGCTCAGGTAGGTATCTATCTTGCCGGTCTCGGGGTCGATGATATACGCGCCGTAGCACTCCTTGTCCGGTGTGCGGTGTGTCACGCGTACGCCCAGATGGTGCTGGGTGATGATCTCCACGGCAAAGTGGTTCTCCAGCACGTCTATCCACGGGTTGTTCCTCACCGCAGCCATCAATCCGCGTTGTATCTCCGCGCCGGTGTCGTCGGCGTGGTGCAGGATGCGGAACTCCGAGTGTCCGCCTTCGCGGTGCAGGTCGTAGTTGCCTTCGTTGTTCTTGTCGAAGTTCACGCCCCACTGCACCAGTTCCTGTATCTGTTCCGGCGCACGGCGTACCACCTGCTCCACCGCTGCCGGATCGCTGATCCAGTCGCCGGCCACCATCGTGTCGTGGATATGCTTGTCAAAGTCGTCCACCAGCAGGTTGGTCACCGAGGCTATACCGCCTTGTGCCTTGGCGGTGTTCGCTTCGTCAAGGGTTGTCTTGCAGCACAGGGCTATCCTGTACTTCTGTGCACGGGCCACCTTCAGGGCAAAACTCATGCCTGCCACACCGCCGCCTATTATCAGAAAGTCGTATTTATGTACCATCTTGCTTGCAGCAAATGAATGCTGTCGGATAAAAAAAGGTAAGCCACGTATGGCTTACCCCTTGTTCTACATGTTGTTGTCAGCTCAGGCTTGCCTCGTAGGCTGCTGCGTCCATCAGGCTGTCGAGCTCGCTCGGGTCTGTCAGACGGATGCGTACCATCCAGCCCTTGCCGTACGGGTCTTCGTTCACCAGTTCCGGATGGCCGTCCAGTTCCTCGTTCACCTCCAGCACCTCGCCGCTGGCGGGCATGTTCAGGTCTGAAACGGTCTTTACGGCCTCTACCGAACCGAATACTTCGCCTTGTGCCACTACCTCGCCTAAGGTCGGTACGTCCACAAAGACGATTTCGCCTAACTCCGACTGTGCGTAGTCGGTGATGCCTACATAAGCCTCTTCGCCCTCTACGCGGATCCACTCATGCTCTGAGGTGTAGCGGACAGTATTTGGAAAATTCATATTGCTTGTTGTTTAATGATTGGTGTATTATTGCTTGCCTTGTGTCGGACCGGAAGGTATCTGGTTGCCCAGCGTGGACATAGCGCAGCGGAAGCCGATAGTGCTCTTGCTCTTGTTGCCTTCCAGATAGCGGCGCGATGACGGGTGCAGCCAGTATACTCGGTCGTTCCATGAGCCGCCTTTGTAAACGTGGGTCGTCTTGGTGATCTTCGGGGCGTAGATGTCCGTCGGGTCAATCTTCTTGTTGGATGCGGGAACGTCACCTCCGCCGGCTTCTTCCTCTTCGGCCTCTTCTTCCTCGCCGTCTTCCTCTTCACCATCTTCTTCGTCGCCTTCTTCCTCTTCGGCCTCTTCCTCCTCGCTGTCATTGCCTTCGGTATTGGCGGCCAGACCTTTCAGGAACATGGCACCCAGCGTGTCAAGCGGATAGTCGGTTTGGATGAGTGATGCAAAGTCGCCGTCCAGGTAGTCGCGCTTGTCATCTTCGCTGGTCCACTCAACGTCTATTCCGCCCAGTGCGTTAATTACGTACTGCCCCTGGTCGTCCTTCTTGGCGCGGCTGTAAATGTTACCGCGGAACGAGTTGTACTCCGTAGCGTCCTGATAAGTGGTCTCACGATATACGTCCATCACCCACTCGTTGACATTGCCTGCCATGTTGTACAGTCCGAAATCGTTCGGAGCAAATGCGTCCACGGGGTTGGTGATCACATAGCCGTCGTTCAGCATGCCCGATACACCCATCATGTCGCCTTTGCCGCGGACGAAGTTGGCCTGCATCATACCCATGTTCTTCTTGCTCAGGTCACGGGGATGGTAGCCCGACCACGGATAAACCTTGCCCTCGATGGTCAGACCGTCAGTGCCTGCTATCGGCGAGAAAGCGGCAAACTCCCACTCGGCTTCGGTCGGCAGACGGTAGCCTACTACCAGTATTCCGTCCGAACGGTCCACCTTGCGGGGATTGTCCCATGCGTCATGGAACTTCTTGCTGCGGCGTTGTGCATCCGGGTTAACGGGGTTATAGTCACGGCGTACCAGGTACTTCTCGGTGTTGAACACGAACTTGTCGCGTATCCACTCGTACGGTACGTGATACTCTATATTGATGTCCTCGCCACGGGTCACTTCCACCTCGAGAGGCTCATAGCCCGGATTGGCGTTACGCCAGTCCTCCAGCTCGGTCTCGTCCAGAGCGCGCAGCTGACGGAAATCCGGGAACTCGATTGCTCCGGCATGCACCAGCGCCAGCTCGTTCACGCGGTCGGTACGCCACTGGCAGTACTGCATGGCCTGATTCCAGTTGATGCCTACTACAGGGTAGAAACTGAAGGCCGGATGACGGAAGTAGTTCTCCACGTACGGCTCGTTGTACGCCAGTTCGTCACGCCATACCAGCGTGTCGGGCAATGCAGCCTGAACGAGCTTCGGAGCCGAGTAGCCGAACACCATATCCATCCAGTGCAGATACTCGCGCCAGTTCAGGTTGGAGATCTCGTACTTGTCCATGTAGAACGAACTGACCGTTATCGAACGACGGGCGTTGTCACGGGGAGCCGTGATGAACTCGTCCGTCTGACCGATAGCGAAGGTTCCGCCCTGAATGGCCACCATGCCGATCGGATCCACGTTGCCGACGCCTTCCTTCGCCTCGAAGTTGGTCGTCTTTTCATCATAATAGTTCCATCCCGTCGTGTTGGAGTACTGCGTGTTCAGGTCACGGCGTGACTTGCAACCGCTCAGTGCGAACAATACCAACGTTACGACGATTACAGATTGCACTACTTTTTTCATGTTTCTTTCGGATATAATTATACCTAAATTACGTAATTTTCCTGCGCTAATATTCGGGACACATGGCATGTGCCACACGATAAAGCCTACAAAGATACGAAAAAAATACAAATTGCACAAATTTTTTTACAAAAAAAAGTAAAAAATGTACGTTTTCTTGACAAAATGCTATTTTTTACAACTATTTTTCACAAAAATATAGCAAAAAACAAGTTTTTTTTGTATCTTTGCATGCTGATTGCGTTTGACCATGCATCCGACCCGTACATACCTGCGTCTGGGCGAACGACTGCTTGACCTCCGGCGGCCGCTTGTGATGGCAGTCGTCAATGCCACGCCGGACAGTTTCTATGCTGCCAGCCGTGCCGGGGACGAACCAGCTCTGCGTGCCGCGTTTGCGCGTGCGGTGGAACAGGGGGCGGATATAGTGGATATAGGCGCCTGCTCCACGCGTCCGGCCGTGCAGGCGGATGCCGAAGGACTGGCTGGTGAACAGCAGGAGTGGCAGCGGCTCAGAATGGCGTTGGATGTAGCCCGGCAGATGAATCTGTCCGTGCCCGTGTCCGTCGATACCTTCCGCGCAGGTGTGGCACGACGCGCAATAGAGGAATACGGGGTGGAGATGATAAACGACATTTCCGGCGGTTCCGAGGAGATGTTCGACCTCGTGGCGGAACATAATGCCGCCTACGTGCTGACCTATAACCGCTCCCGTGACGGGCATACATCCGACAGCCTGCTCTCCGATGCGCTGGCGTTCCTCAGCCGCAAGGTCGATGAGCTTCACCGGCTCGGAGTGAGCGACATCGTTGTTGACCCGGGCTTCGGCTTCGGGCAGACGGCCGCGGAAAGCCTCTCGCTGCTTGACAGCCTCGCTGCACTGCGGCATACCGGCTGCCCCGTACTTGCGGGCATATCGCGCAAACGCATGGCGTATGAGCCTTGCGGACTGACGCCCGACACCTGCCTGCAACAGACACTCCTGCTCGAACGCAAGGCTGTCGCACAGGGCGCTGCCATCCTCCGCGTCCACGACATAGCCGCCACACGCGCCATGCTGGATGACCAATGCTAAATGGCAAATGGCAAATGACAAATAACAAATAACCATATGTTTTTCGGATTCAAAGACCTGATAGATATCCTGCTGGTGGCGTTTCTGCTCTTCGAGGCGTTCCGCTTGCTGCGCACCTCAGGAGCGGTGAACCTGTTCTGGGGTATAATGGCGTATGTGGTGCTCTGGTTCGTCGTGTCGTTTATCCTCCGTCTCGAACTGACAGGTGCCGTCTTCAACTTCATCGGCGGTGCCGGTGCCGTGGCGCTGGTGGTCATCTTCCAAGAGGAGATACGCGGCCTGTTCAGCCGGATTGGTTCGCGTATGAGCAACGCCCAACTCGTGCGTTTCCGCCAGCAGCAGAAGGAGGAATGGCTTGCCGAGGAACAGATACGGAACATCGTCTCGGCGTGCGCGCACATGTCGGATAACAAGGTCGGCGCGCTCATCGTCATCGCTGTCGAGAGCAGCCTGGAGGAGTACGAACAGACCGGCGAAACTATCAATGCGGACATCTCCGCACGCATGATAGAAAACATCTTCTTCAAGAACTCGCCGCTGCACGACGGAGCGCTGGTCATCCGTGGCGGACGGCTTCAGTCCGCGGCGTGCATCCTGCCTGTCTCTAAGAACCCGAACATACCCAAGCACTACGGCTTGCGCCACCGTGCCGCACTCGGACTGGCGGAGAAGTCCGATGCGTTTTGTATCGTGGTCAGTGAGGAGAACGGCAAGGTCAGCGTCGCACGCGACGGAAAGATAGCTACCGTCAAACTCTCCGCCCTTACCGAAATGCTCCAGAGCAAACAATAACTCTTCAAATCTTCAAATCTTCAAATAAAATCAATTATATGTCATACAATCGTACATTAATAACAGCGGCACTGCCTTACGCCAACGGACCGGTGCATATCGGTCACTTGGCAGGTGTTTATGTGCCTGCCGACATCTACGCGCGTTACTTGCGCCTCAAGGGACAGAACGTCCTCTACGTCTGCGGTAGCGACGAGCACGGCGTGCCCGTAACCATCCGCGCACGCAAGGAAGGTATAACCACCCAGCAGGTCGTTGACCGCTACCACGAACTTGTCAAGCGCTCGTTCGCCGATTTCGGTATATCGTTCGATATCTACTCGCGCACGACCTCGGCCATCCACCACAAACTGGCGTCGGACTACTTCCGCAAGCTCTACGACAACGGCAAGTTCATCGAGCAGACCACCGAGCAGTTCTACGATCCCGAGACCGGACATTTCCTCACCGACCGCAATATACGCGGCGAGTGTCCGCACTGCCACAGCCTCGGCGCCTACGGCGACCAGTGCGAGAAGTGCGGATCGACCCTCTCGCCCGAGGAACTGATCAACCCGTACAATGCCGAGACCGGCAATCCCCTTGTCAAGAAACCTACCTCCCACTGGTATCTGCCTCTGGACCAGTACCAGCAGTGGCTTGAGCAATGGATTCTTGAGGAGCACAAGGAGTGGCGCCCGAACGTGTACGGCCAGTGCAAGTCGTGGCTTGACGGCGGTCTGCGTCCCCGTGCCGTGACGCGCGACCTCGACTGGGGCATCCCCGTGCCTGTGGAGGGCGCGGAAGGCAAGGTGCTCTACGTCTGGTTCGATGCGCCTATCGGATATATCTCCAACACCAAGGAGCTCTGCGACGCGCAACCCGAGAAGTACGGCAATTGGGAAACGTGGTGGAAGGACCCGTCAACCCGACTCATCCACTTCATCGGCAAGGACAATATTGTCTTCCACTGCATCGTCTTCCCGGCTATGCTCAAGGCGGAAGGCTCGTATATCCTGCCTGACAACGTGCCGTCCAACGAGTTCCTGAACCTCGAGGGTGACAAGATATCCACTTCCCGCAACTGGGCGGTGTGGCTCAACGAGTACCTTGACGATTTCCCCGGCAAGCAGGACGTGCTGCGCTATGTGCTCACCGCCAATGCACCCGAAACCAAGGACAACGATTTCACTTGGGCGGACTTCCAGGCGCGCAATAACAACGAACTCGTGGCTATCTACGGCAACTTCGTCAACCGCGCACTGGTCCTCACCGGCAAGTATTTCGACGGTAAGGTGCCCGCCTGCGGCACGCTGACCGATTATGACAACGAGGTGATTGCCCAAATGGCAAATTACAAATCACAAATCGAGAGTTTGCTCGAGGCCTTCCGTTTCCGCGACGCGCAGAAGGAAGCGATGAACCTCGCCCGTATCGGCAACAAGTACCTTGCCGACACCGAGCCGTGGAAACTCGCCAAAACGGATATGCAGCGTACGGCCACTATCCTCAACCTCTCCCTGCAGATTGCTGCCAACCTTGCTATCGCCTTCGAACCCTTCCTGCCGTTCAGTTCCGCAAAACTGAAGACCATGCTCGGCCTTTCCGACAGCATCGGCTGGGAGGATCTCGGCCGCATTGATCTTCTGCCCACTGATGCCAAACTCGGTGAAGTCAGTCTTCTCTTTGAGAAGATTGAGGACGGCGCTATCCAGGCGCAGTTGGACAAACTTGCGCGCATCAAAGCCGAGAACGAGGCGGCCGCCAAGGCGGAAGCTCTGAAGAACTGGCAGCCGGTGCCCGTCAAGGCGCCCACGACCATCGACGAGTTCGACAAGGCGGATATCCGCGTCGCTACAGTACTCGAATGCACGCCTGTCAAGAAGTCCGACCGGCTCCTGCAGTTCAAGTTGGACGACGGCATGGGCGGCCGTACTATCCTTTCGGGCATTGCGCAGAGCTATCCCGATCCGTCGGTTCTTGTCGGCAAGCAGGTGTTGTATATCGCCAACTTCCCACCGCGCAAAATGATGGGTATCGAGTCCCAGGGCATGATACTCTCGGCGGTTGACGCCGACGGCAAGCTTGTCGTCACCACCGTCACCGCTCCTGTCCGCCCCGGCGCCCAGGTAGGCTGATCCGACCGGCCTGTCAGGTATAAGCAATCCTCCGCACCTGTTGTCTGAGACAGATGCGGAGGATTATTGTTCGGGGTTCTTGCATATCTTACCTGCTTATGCGGAGCCGATGGCCAGGCATAGCAGACCGGCGCTGATGCCTAACATGCAGAGCAGTTTGTGCCACGGGTCGGACTCCTTGAGGAAAAGCAGACCGTACCCGAAACCGATCACCGTTCCGCCGCGGCGGATAGTGCTGACCACGGCTATCATCGAGTCCGGGTCACGCAGAGCAAGCATGTAGGTGTTGTCGCTGATCACCAGAAAGACGCTTATCAGCACCACAGCCAGCAGCGAACCCGGAGCCAGACGCCTCAGCCCTGACAACTTGCTGCCTGTTGTGCCCGTCCGCCTTCCTTTCCTCAGTTCCCGCGACCGGATGACGCCACGCACTACAATCATCATCGCCGCCTGGTATAGCGTGTAATACACCTGAACGGCGTTGTGGTCGTAGTTGCGCATCAGGTACTTGTCGTACAGTCCCGAACAGGCGCCGGTCAGAATAGCCAGCGCAAGGAAGATATAGTATCTGCCGGACTCCGGATACTTCCGGCGTTCCGCTTTCTTCTGCAGCCTGAGCGGAAGACGGTTGTGCAGCGAGAACGCGAAGATTGTTCCGATAGCCATCAGCACACCCGTCCATTGCCAGGCGTTCAGCTGCTCGTTGAAGATCAGCAGGGCACCCGCCAGTGTCCACATCGGACGCGTGGCCTGCATCGGACTGACCAGTGACAGCGGCAGGTGTTTCATCGATACGTATGCAAAAACCCAGCTGCTGAGCACTATCACGGATTTGAGCAGGGTGTATAACTGCGCCTGCGTGTCCAGCTTCGGCACGTAGAACAGCGTACCGGCAGTCACCTCGGGACAGAAGCGCGACAGCAGCAGCGGCACCGACAGGATGAATGCCGACACACAGATGCTTACTGCCAGCACGTCCACCACCGTGTTGTCACGCAGCGCTATCTTCTTGCTCACGTCATAGCAACCCAGACACAGAGCGGATATAAATGCCAATAGGGTCCACATGGTTCACGATAAACGGACGCAAAGTTACGACAATTTTTCCTAATTTGCAAGAGTTTTGTATTTTTTTGCCCGAAAATTTGCAATTACGGAATATTTTTCGTATCTTTGCACTCGTGTTGGACGGATAGTTTCTTAATTCCTTAATACAATGAAAAAACAATACTTTCTTATTCTTTTCTTTACTCTTGTGTCACTGGCTCTGTCTGCCGGTGTCAGGGTGGAGTTGATGTCTCGTGCCGACCAGCAGGCTGCGGCCCAGAAACTCGGCAAGATCGTTTTTGAGGGCTCAAAGATGCAGGTGGTTGACATGGAGGGTAACATTATTCTCGAGTCTGAACTGGAGGATGAACCGGTCATCACCGTCGATGTCGACGAGAGCGTGGTGGAGATAACCGACAATACCGGCGAGGAGTATTCCATTGACTTCGAGGCGGCGGTGGATAACACGGCGCTTGTTGTATCCGTGTCCCCCAACCCGATGAAGGATGTGGTCTGCGTCCGGGGTGCCGAGAAGGGTAGCAGCGTGCGCATCTATTCGCTCGGCGGCGAACTGGTGCGTGAGGCGCAGGCCGGCACAGGAGCGGTCACGCTCAACGTGCAGCCGCTTGCAGCCGGCGTTTATATCATGCGTGTCAACAATAACCTCGTAAAATTGATTAAGCAATGAAAAAGATATATACTTTACTGCTTGCTGCACTCATGGTGTGCAGCGCATCGGCACAAGTGAGTTTCTGGTGCGCATCCTACGGCCGTGTGAGTTATGATGAAGGCGTGACGTACAGGGATACTGTTTGTCCGCGAGTGGCGTGCCAGTACAGAGCGGACGAGATAGACTCGATTTCGTTTGCCTCTGCCGACAATCAGTTGACCCGTATTCAACTCTGGAAGGCGGGCGAGGTGTTCTCTGATCCCCGGATGTGTATCCACAATGACGTCTATCGTGCAGGCGTGGAGGCTAACCCCTCGTGGCGTAATAGCTATATTCCCATTGACAGTATCGCGTGGTATCCGTATGCGCTGCAGTCGGTATTGATGCCTGTACGCGACACACTCCCCGTAAGAACGATGTATGGCGTACTGGAGTATGAATATGAGTACCCCGTCTATCCTGACCCGATGCATGCCAGCTATACGTATGAACTGCAGGTGGATGACCCGAGCATCGTACGTGCACACGTCGTGAATAAGCGGTACAACGAGATGCTGTTCGGCGTCGGCTCCAGCACCAGGATGTATCTGTATGTTGCTCCCCTGGCGGTCGGCGAGACGAATGTCAGCATCACGTTCGATGGAAAGATAAAGAAGTCGTTCCGCGTTGTGGTAACACCGCAGAACGCCGTGGCTGATGATGAAATCACGCCAATCGATTCGCTGTACAGCAAGATTTTCAACCGTCTGGTTGTTACAGGTAACATAACACCTGCCGGTGACCCCGACTTGAAGAATGTAGATGAAGGATTGACGAGTTTCTATCGCACGATGTTCACCCTCCAGGAGAACCCGAGTGACCAGATATACTGGATATGGAACGACCCGGGTATAACCGAACTCGGCACCAATAAGTTCAATGTGGATAACCCGATAATCGAACAGTTCTTCCACCGTCTGTACTACAACATCTGGATGTGTAACAGCTACATGAAGCGTACGAAGGATGAGGCAGGTCTGGCTGCCAAGCGCGCCGAGATCCGCTTCGTGCGTGCGTACTTATACTATCAGTTGCTCGACATGTTCGGCAGTGTGCCACTGGTGACCGACAACAGTTTCTTTACAACCACCAAGCAGAACCCGCGTGCCGAGGTTTATCTATTTGTGGAGTCCGAACTGCTGGAGGCAGAGCGTGACCTGCCGGAGGCCGGACACAAGACGAACTACTACGGCGTGGACAAGGCGGCTGCATGGCTGCTGCTGTCGCGTCTGTACCTGAACGGCGGTGTGTATGCCGATAAGAACGACTATGGCAAGGCTGCCGAGTATGCGCACAAGGTGATAGCGTCGTCGTACGACCTGGCTACGAACTACAAGTGGCTCTTCTATGGCGACAACGACCAGCGCAGCAAGGTCAACGATGCATGGAAGGAGATGATTCTGACTATCCCGCAGGGGGGCGTGAACATGGCGTCGTGGGGAGGCAGCAAGTTCGCTATCTGCTCGTTTGCAAGCAGCCAGATGCCTGCTACAGGCGACGGCGACTACTGGCAGTGCTACACCTCGCGCAAACAATTGGTGAATTTGTTCTGTGCCGACCCCTCAAGCGTTAGCGGTACAGCGGACGATATATCCGCACAAGTAGGCGATGACCGTGCGCTGTTCTGCAATACATACAATGGTGCCACATGGTATTGCGGCAGCCTGTCGGCAGGAGACTTCCAAAGCGGCTGGGCTCTCCAGAAATGGACGAACCTGCTGGCTGATAAGGAGTATGAGCGTACCGCTCCCGCTTGGCCGGAGACCGACCTGCCGCTGCTGCGTAAGGCGGAAGCATACCTCAACTACGCCGAGGCTGTGCTGCGTGGCGGTTCGGAGATTGACGGACTGACAGCCCTGAAGGCGGTGAATACCATCCGTGAACGCGCTAACGCTGCACCCATGGAGACGGTAGCGCTGGATGATTTGCTGGATGAACGCGGACGCGAGTTCTATGCCGAGGGCTACCGTCGTACGGACTTGATACGCTTTGACAAGTTCGGAGGCAGTACAGGCTATTCGTGGGAACTGAAGCATGGTGCTATACGTCCGAACATGCAGAGCTTCCCGGCATATATGAACGTCTATCCGATTCCGGCCCTGTTCATGAACGCTATCCCCGAAGCAAAACAGAATGAAGGGTATTGACCTTATACTTGAATGAAAAAAAACCGATACATACTTGCTGTCGTTATCCTCGCTCTGGCGGAGGTGCTGGCTGTAGCCTGCCTGCAGGTACGTCGGCAGAACGCGTGCGCAACCTCGCGGCCGTTGGTGGTGCTGTGTATCGGTAACAGCTTCTCCGTCGATGCGGTCGAGCAGGAGCTCCTGCCCGTAGCCAACGCCTGCGGCGTGGAGATGACCGTCTATAACTTGTATATCGGCGGCTGTTCGCTGGAGCGTCATGCGATGAATGTCCGCGGCGACTCGGCACTATACTCCTGCCGCCTGATGCGCCGGACATGGGACGGCGAGGCCTCGTCCGTTGAGCGCGTGGTGATGGACAGCGTGTCTGTTGCCGAGGTGATGGGCTGGAACAACTGGGACGTGATCACCATGCAGCAGGCGAGCCACTACAGCGGCCAGTGGTCCACCTACGAGCCTTGGCTCACCGAACTCATCGACAGCGTGCGCCTGCATATGCCCGGACACACCAAACTCT
>Ga0310690_10000710_pt1 | contig 66640 bp, 67 predicted proteins | sample AusTroGonzalo_MG_2_FD_207661 | JGI IMG/M metagenome (GOLD analysis project Ga0310690, IMG submission 207661) | Bovine rumen microbial communities from tropical cattle in Woodstock, Queensland, Australia - Gonzalo_04 (v2) (version 2) | ecosystem: Host-associated > Mammals > Digestive system >... | reverse complement strand
CTGCTTCATTTCTTCGTCTTCTTCCCATAATTATAACCTCCGAAGTAGTGTCTCTTCTATTATACACTACTTCAGAGGTTTACACAAATTTTTGGATAGACTCCTTATTATTGATTTTGATGATTATACATTATCATCAAATGTTCTGTTCTAATTCTTCTCGGTTCAATGATTTAATCGTCACTTTGGTTTTTACTCATTCCCGTTCTGATGTAATGCCCTTCCTGAACAGCTGCAAAAGTCGCCACTGAACATACCGGAATTGCTGAATATTTCAGTGGGACTATAGAAAATGTCAAGGGTAGTATAAAAAGCAATATCCCTGTCACCTTATTCATTATTGAATGAACAGCCACCAGCTTTCTTTGTGCATTGAATCCTGAAATGATGTTGACTATCTTTATCAGCGCTATCAATACGATCCATACACATAGCCATGTAGGAATATTAAAGATCGGTAGCAGCTTTATCAGGCAACAGACTACAAAAACAAAATCAGCAGCAGTATCAAGTTTTGATCCAAGCGCACTGACGGTATCTGTTTTCCTTGCAACCGTACCGTCTATCATATCGCTGATCCCCGCAGCAATGTACAGAGTATAAAACATCGGTGAAAATGCGGGGAAGAGCAGCAAAGCTATACTGCAAACAATTCTGATAGCGGTAATAATATTCGCCATTTTAAACAGGTGTTCCCACTTCGATAAGATTGCCGTCAGGGTCATAAAATCGTATCACCTTCTGTCCCCAGTTGTGCGTCATGAGGCGGTTCACATACCTGACTTCGGGATAGAAACTTTCCAGCTTCTCAACGAAATATTCTATGTCAGGCTCTTCAAAATACAGCTCGCAGGAATTGTTCTCCGGAATGATCTCGCGTCCGAGAAACTCCTTCCAGTATTTCTCTTCCTGCAGGACAAGCCCATCCGTAAGAATCATGTTTCCTTCATTATCAAGAACCAACTCAAGACCGAACAGATCATGATAGAATCGTCTGGCTCTTTCAATATCTTTTACAACTATCAGTACATTCTTCAGCCTCATGGCAGAGCCTCCTTCTGAATGTGGTCAACAAATCGGAATTAATACTTTATTGCTTCTCACTCTTTGCGTGTTATAGCATAAGCATACGAAATCATATTCTTATTAATTCATCAGCACAAAATCGAAAAGTTATTTACCCTCTTCTTTTCATCATTAAATAGCAACTAATTCCATTCTTATAAAAATCAGGCAGTTCCCCAACACACTCATATCCCAGGGTTTCATATAACTTCATCGCTCTTGGATTAAAATCATCTACAGTTAAAAAATACTTTGCCGAAGAAGAATCGGAAGCATTATCCTCAAAATACTTAATCAGCTGTTTACCGATACCACAATTTCTGTATTCTTCCTTTACTGCAACAATATGAAGATATGGATAATTTCCAAAGACGCCCTTTGTCATGTAGTAAATAAAACCCACACATTTCTCATTTCTATCCAATGCAACATATACGTTTTTTTGTCGGACTGCATATGTAAGCATATCAGCTGCCTTTTCATGATCGCTGAAGTACGCTTTTCCCAAATCCGAATTTTGCAGTATTTCTACGCAGCTATCAATATATTTCATATCTGCAAGTTTAATTTGTATAACCATTTTTCTCTTTTCACACATTGATCTTTCCGTTTTTTATGTTCTATCACTCATTTCAACAAACTCGAATTTCCCAATCTCTTCTTCCAGATTTCTTAAAAATGCACCTGCATGAGCGCCGTCCATTTGTGTGTGATGAAACTGAAATGAAACGGGCAGTAACGCTTTGTCACCATCTATCCTATATCTGCCCCATATCATAAACGGATTATTGAAAATACCGCTGTACATTCCGACAGCACCGTCAATTTCAGTCTCAACAATGGCAGATGTGCCGATAACCATATATTCTTCCGATAAGTCATGATCGGAACAGGTATCACGGACTTGTGCGGTATATTGCAGGTAATCCGCATTGAATCGTTCGAGGTCATCAGTGTAAGCAATATCACAGGAACTTACTTCGTTTTCTTTGTTTTTTACTATCGTATTGACTGCAATTTTATCATACCGCATCAGCTTGTCACCAACAGGCAGAGTATAGAATTCTTTTATCGTGCTTGCGGCTTTGCCTATACAATAATCAAGAAGCATATTAAATTTCATACCTGTTGATCTGCTCTTGATGATAAGAGGCATTACGTCAAATGTCTTAAAAAAAGTCACCATAGGGTTGGGAGCTTTCATCCATAATTCAAATGCTGACGCTCTCGTTGTTTCTTGGGGTTCAATTTCTCTGACGCTCATTTTATGATCTCATCTCCGATCTGTCTTATTACTTCCATTTATATGTATCATCGTCCTTCGTGTTTTTCTCTTTTCTTTTGCTGTTTTATCTCAAAAATCCTTTGCTTGTCTGCGAGCTTCTGTTCACGGGTCTTCACCTTTCGCTCCAGCTTGTTCTGTTCAAGCTGCATCTGCAATGCCATCTGCGACTTTGTGCCGACACCCGAACGCTCCATCTGCTTTCTTGCGTTCCTTTGCCGCCGCTTGGGATGTTTGCTTTAAGTCAGACGGATCATATTCTCTGTCAGCTTTCTTTTTGAATAATATACCAGACCTCTGTCCCGTTTAATTTCCGTATATCCCAGTTTTGCATAAAAATTATTTGTTCTTATATTCCAGTCGGGTGTGTCCAGAGTGATCTCTTTTACCCCGGTAAACATTGATTCTATTTCCTGCATCATAAAAGATCCGTAACCCTTACGGAAATGCTCCGGCGCAACAAAGATCCTGCCGATGTTCAATACGTTCCCCTGCAAAAACAGTATCGCTCCGCCGACAATCAGTCCTTCTTCTGTTAATTTATACAGATGTCCTTGGTTTGCCATCTCCGTATGAAATGAAACCGACATATACCCGGGCGGACCTCCTGCCGATGCTCCGCCCACGAAAACATCACTGTCAAATGCACGCTTGGAAATTTCGTTCAGTGTCAATGCATCTGATGTATCCGCTTTTAATAACTGCAAATTCAAAAACCGCACCTCACTTATACGCTATATAATCTGTATTCCATCTGGACGTCAAACGGTTCCGCTGCTGCCAGTTTCTCATTGACCTCCTCCGCAGGCGTACAGCCAAGTGCCCGGTATGCCGCCTGTGACTCTTTTGAGGAATGAGCCGAAATATACAGTTTATCCGCACCAAGCTGCCGAGCCTCTTCGCAAACCATAGAAAAGAGCTTCCTGCCGATACCCTGACGTCTGTATTCCTCTGATACCTGAAAACAAACCAACTGCACATATTTTGCCGTAACTCCGAATATACAGTGGGAGACAGTCGCAAAACCAATGAGCCGCTCGCCGTCGAAGGCGCCAAATCCGGTCTGGTCAAGGCTTATATTATGCACCACTTCTTCTGCAATTTCCCGGCATTTCTCCTGCGACCAGTTTTCTTCATAGACATTCGGCACAAGCTTCCAATCGTTGTCAATCTTTCTCCAACACTCTGTAACAGTCTGGTGACGGACAAAATCATCCAATGAATGAACAGTGAAATTGTTATTGTCCAATCTCCTGAATTGATATTTAATTCCTAAAAATAGGGCAAGGCTCTTGACCTCACAGCCCTTCTTCTCATAATAGGCAAGCATTTCCGGCATCTTCTTTAAGTCATAGCTGGTCACACAATCGGAGATGACATGAACATCATATCCAGCCTTTGTCATGTTGAAACAGGTAGATTTTACACAGCCCGTGGCATCAGCACCGGTAATGTAAAACTCCCTGATATCATTTATTCTGATGAATTCGGCAAACTCTTCGCTGGTTAAAGCGTTGGACTTTGTTTTAACGAAAATATGATCCGAAACGATTTTTAGTTCAGGTACAAGCTCCGCCCCCTTTGTGCCCGGCTTGAATGTGCGTGTACCGGCGGACAGATTATTATGCTTGATATAGATGATCTGCATATTCTCTGCCACAGCCCAGTCGATAGCCTGATTGATCCGATCAATGATCTTTCTGTAATTCTTAGTAATGTCATTTTGAATGTCAATGACAACGAGTGCTTTATTATTCATTTCTATCACTCCCATAAGTTTTGATAAAATGTCGGCTGAACTCTTTGATTTGTGAAATAGCCTCAGCCGTTTTTTCAGGCTCGCGGTCACAAAGATGTATCAGCGAAGAAATAGGCGCAGTATAAGCAAACGCAAGCATTTGGGGGTCATCGTTCCTCAGCAAGCCTTTTTTCATCATTCCGTCAAAAATGTATGTGAACATCTCAGTCAGCCCGGTGAGAAAGTGTTTCGTTGCAAGCTGCCTTGCACGGTCATCACGGTACTGCTCAATAGACAGCAGCTTTCTTGTCATCACGATCTTTTCGTCATGCACCGTAATATCGACCATTCGCATTGTCATTGCAACAAGTTCATCAAGAGTATCGGGTACAGGCGGCAGATTCTTCATCGAACCGAAACGTTCATTGTAATATGCGATCATTCTGTCCAGCAAAGAGTTCCAGATGTCCTCCTTGCTCTTAAAATGCTTGTACATCGACGACTTTACAAGCCCCAGCGAAGCGGTCAGCTCACGGATATTCGTACCGTCATAGCCTTTCTGTGAAAATTGTCTGAGCGCTTCATCAAGAATTCTTTCCTTTGTGTCGTTTGCCATAATTTCCTCCAACCAAAATAAGTGACCTATCGTTCACCTGCTATCTGTATTATAGCGAACGGTCGGTCACTTGTCAAGAGCCATCTTCATATTTATATATATCGTACAATAAACGCGATATAGTCAGTGCATTATTTGTGAGAAATGTTTTTAATCGTTTTTCCTGCAACTGACGAACAACTCACGAACAACCCTAAGAGCCGAAAAAAGATATATAATGTTCTCAGGTTCAGGAGATTGCCGCCTTAGCTAAAGCACGGCAAAATATCTCAGAGCCGACTACAACATTTATCTATGGAGGGTATCGCATGAAAAGATACAACAACTTCGTGATCGTGGGCATCGACCACGGTTACGGGAACATCAAGACCGCCAACACGGTCACACCGACAGGCATCACAAAGCTCGATGCCGCACCGACCTTCACCAAGAATACGCTTTATTACGATGGCAGCTACTACCTCATCGGCGAGGGGGGCTGGTCTCCAGTGGAGACCTCTGCCGAAGGCAGAAGCACCGACCGAGTCGAAAGCCGAGACTACAAGGAATATCTGCACGATAAGTGGCAGGACAATGGCTCTCGGAAATCATTGCAGCGATAAACGCTCGGACAGGCAAACGTATGACAGCGATGCGGCGGTCAAGGCAATGATTCAGATCAGGGACATTCTGATGAAGTCCGATAAGATGAAAGCATATGCAAAAAACAATACGGTCAAGGATTTTGAGTTTTCCTATTTTGACGATATTGACGATGCACTGATCGAAGGACTGGAGCGGAATCAGGACTTTTTCACTATGCTGCTCAATGACGAGGAGATAAAGCGTGAAATCCTCGGTATCTTTACAGAAGAAATCTATAATTCATTGAAGAAAGCCGCAGAAGAATAAATCTTGATGCAACTCAATATAGTATTTTGCTAATAAAAGGCTACTATACAGGTTCATCAGCAATAATCTGTTGTTCTGAATTATGTGCTGACAAAAATAAACAGGAAGAGACATCGAAATGAAGTCTCTTCCTGTTTTGCTTATAGCCCGCTGTATAGGTCTTTCATATTAGTTTTTGAAAAACTTCTATATTAGTACCGACCTAATACCTCCGGGGCTTTTTGCATTCACATAATTCGATAACGGTCACCGTTTTGATACGTTGCATGAAACACGATGTAGGGAGATGTCAGCAAAGCTGACAAAGGGGCGTGGCACCTGTTGTGAGTCCTCGACGTACCGCGTGCCTAACCGAAAGGACGCCCAAAGGGCGTCCCTGCAAATTAAGTTCTACTTGCTGCTGCCAATCTTTTCTACCTTCATAAGATTGGTAGTACCGGATACGCCCAGCGGCACACCTGCTGTTATGGCAACAAGGTCGCCGTCCTCCACGAGCCTGTGGGATTCGGCTGCCTCCACAGCAGCGGCAAAGAGGTCATCGGTATTGGTCTTTTCGTCGATGATAAAGGGAATAACTCCCCAGCTCATATTCATCTGACGACATACCACCTCGCTCATGGTACAGCTGATTATGGGGCAAAGCGGACGGTACTTCGATATAAGACGGGCTGTCTGTCCGCCGAGGGATACCGTGATTATCGCTCTTGCGTCGAGGTCGTGAGCAGTCGTTACCGTAGCATGGGCGATAGCCTCCGCCACATTGCCGTCGGGATTGGAGCTGCGCTTTGCAAATCTTCCCTTGTAGTCGATATTGTTCTCGGTGGTCTCCGCGATGAGAGCCATTGTCTTTACCGTTTCTACGGGATAAGCTCCGGCAGCTGTCTCGCCTGAAAGCATGATAGCGCTGGTGCCGTCGTAGATAGCGTTTGCCACGTCGGTTATCTCCGCACGGGTAGGTCTGGGATTGGTTATCATGGATTCCAGCATCTGTGTAGCTGTTACCACCTGTTTTCCGGCATTGTAGCCCTTATGGATGAGATCCTTCTGGATAGCGGGTATCTGCTCGAAGGGTATCTCCACGCCCATATCGCCTCTTGCCACCATGATTCCGTCGGCAGCCTCAAGAATCTCGTCGATGTTCTCAACGCCGTCGGTATTCTCGATCTTAGCGATTATGCGGACGTCGAACCAGCCGAGGCTCTGGGTGAATTTCCTGAGATAATTTATATCCGCCGCAGAACGCACAAAGCTTGCGGCGATGAAGTCGAAGCCCATTTTTGCGCCGAATTCAAGGTCGTCCATATCCATCTCGCTGAGGTAGGGCATTGAGAGCTTGACTCCGGGGACGTTGATTCCCTTGTTGTTGGAAAGAGTGCCTCCGTGGATGATACGGCAGACTATCTCGTCCTTAGTCACCTTCTCGGCAAGGAGCTCGATAACGCCGTCGTTTATGAGAATACGGGTACCCATGCTCACGTCACGGGGGAGCTTTTTGAAGCTGATGCTGCCCACCTTGTCGGTACATGGAACATCCTCTGTGGTAAGAGTGTAGGTGTCGCCGTCGTGTATCTCCACAGGCTTATTGTCAACGAATTTTCCCAGACGTATCTCCGGACCTTTTGTATCAAGGAGAGTAGCCACAGGGAGGTCGAGCTCCTTACGGAGATTTTCTATCATCCTGAAGCGCTTCTCGTGAGTCTCATAGTCTCCGTGGGAGAAATTGAAACGTGCTACGTTCATTCCCGCGAGCATAAGCTCACGCATGATATTTTCGTCATCGGTAGCCGGACCAATGGTGCATACTATCTTGGTTTTTCTCATTTTAAGAGCCTCTTTCCGGTATTTATCAGAGCTTTTTCAGCTTAGCGTAATTTGCCATTATTTTCTTGGTGCCCACCTTTTCAAAGGCTATCTCCAGCATGGCATCATTGGACATGGGCTTCACCGAGATAATGGTGCCCTCTCCGAAGATATTGTGGAGCACCTTCTCCCCTGCCGCATATGTAGTCTTTTCCTTGGCAGCCGGAGCTCCCGAATGCATTTTATTCCTTGCCAGCTGCTGCTGAAGTGAGGCTGAGTGAACAGCGGTTACGGTCTTGTCATCGCTGTGCTGGAGTCGGCTCCTCATGGCGGCGGCATTGTCGTGCTTTTCCATGAGTTCGCTGCCTATCTCACGCATGAAGCGCGAGGTGATGTTCCTCTGAGTCTGACCGAAGAGCATACGCTGGCTGGCATTGGTAAGGTAGAGGTGCTTCTTTGCACGGGTTATAGCCACATATGCAAGGCGGCGCTCCTCCTCCATATCCTCCTCGCTGTCGAAGCTTCTTGTGCTGGGGAAGATACCATCGTCCATGCCGATAACGAAGATATTCTCATACTCCAGACCTTTTGCGGAGTGTACTGTCATAAGGGTAACGCGGTCGTCCACAGAATTATCTCTGTCCGCCTCGGAATAGAGAGCTACCTCCTCGAGGAAGCCGCTGAGCGAGGGCTCATCTGCTTCGTTCATATACTGAACTATGGATGAACGGAGCTCCTGCACGTTCTCTATCTTGGTATCCGGATTTTCCTGTGTTTTCAGATAGTCAAGGTAGCCTGTCTTACTGAGGAGCACATCGAAGAACTCGTCAAGAGGGAGCTCCTCTGATTTTTCCGTAAGGAATTCAAAAAGTGCATACGCGCTCCTGAGGTGAGATGTTTTCTTGGCAAGTGGAGCATACTCGTCGCAGGTCCTGAGCACCTCAAAGGGCGAGAGCTTAAGGTCGCGGCTGATGTCCTCTATGAGAGCCAGCGTGGAATCACCGATACCGCGCTTGGGCTCGTTTATTATCCTCCTGAAGCGGAGCATATCGTTATGGTTGTTTATGAACGCAAGATAGGAGGTAACGTCCTTTATCTCCTTGCGGTCGAAGAAGCGCATACCGCCGTATACCTTGTAGGGTATGCCGCATTTCACGAGAGTGCGTTCCACCACGTTGGACTGGGCGTTCATGCGGTAAAGCACCGCATTATCAGAGTATCTTCCGGTATTCTTATAGTTTTCAAGAATGGTATCAGCGACGAATTTTGCCTCGTCGTTCTCGTCCACAGCCTTGTACCAATATATCTTGTCGCCCTTTTCTCCGGAGGTCCACAGCGCCTTGGACTTACGTGCCTGATTGTTGGAAATAACGGAGTTTGCGGCATCAAGGATAGTCTGTGTAGAGCGGTAATTCTGCTCGAGGCGTATTACCTTTGCGCCCTCGAACTGCTCCTCGAACCCGAGTATATTCTCGATATTGGCGCCGCGGAATTTATATATGCTCTGGTCATCGTCGCCCACAACGCAGATATTGCGGTGTCCCTGTGAAAGCAGTGAAACGAGCCTGAACTGCACGTGGTTGGTATCCTGATACTCGTCAACCATTATGTACTTATAGCGATTGCGGTACTTCTCCAGCACCTCCGGGAACTTCTCGAAAAGCTCCACTGTAAGGCAGAGAATGTCGTCGAAATCCACCGCATTGGCTGTGAGCATACGCTCCTGATAGCGGTGATAGATACGGGCAATGGTCTTTTTGCGGTAGTCCATGCCGGCGTCGGCTTTCATCTCTTCCGGAGTTATCATCTTGTCCTTTGCGAAGCTTATCTCGCTGAGTATGGCTTTCGGAGCGATCTGCTTCTCGGATATATCCAGCTCTGCCATGATAGTCTTGATAAGGCGCTGGCTGTCGTCGGAATCATATATGGTAAAGCTCTGACCGTATCCCAGTGCGCCTATCTCGCTGCGGAGTATCCTTACGCAGGCTGAATGGAATGTGGAGGCATTCACGTTCATGCCCACCTCGCCCAGCATTGCGGAAAGGCGCTCCTTCAGCTCGCCGGCAGCCTTATTTGTAAAGGTTATGGCAAGGATATTCCACGGCTTTATGGGATCCACAGCCACAATATCCCTCAGGGTATCGAAATCATCGGTCCTGCCATCGGCATAGTCGCAGAGGAAGGCAATATCGTCCTTGCTTCCCTTGCGGCTCTCGTCGTTATAGGCATTGCCGAAATTTATCATATTGGCTATACGGTTGACGATGACAGTAGTTTTTCCGCTTCCTGCGCCTGCAAGCACAAGAACAGGGCCGTCCACTGTAAAGACTGCCTCCTGCTGTCTGTCGTTCATCCGGCTGAAATACTTTTTCAGCGCAGCTTTTTTAGCTTCATCAAAAGATCTGTTGCTCATATATATCTCCGTTACTCCTTGAAGAAAGTTTCAAAACGCACCAAATGACTTTAATAATCGTTCATACATCTAATTACTCAATAGTATTATACCACATATAATTCTAAATAGCAATAAACTCGGCAAAAAAACAGCGGAAAATTTGCCGTTAAAACGGCTGTGCGGGCTCCGTCACTTCATCATCTCTGCGGCAGCCAGCATCACGCCCAGCTTTCCGGAGGTATAGGTTATGCCGCCCTGCATCCATACCGCATAGGGCTCGCGGAGAGGAGCATCGGCTGAAAGCTCTATGGAGGCTCCGCTGGTAAAGGCTCCGGCAGCCATTATGACCTTATCGGAATATCCCGGCATATCCCACGGCTCGGGAGTCACGAAGGAGTCCACGGGAGCTCCCTTCTGTATGCCGCGGCAGAATGCACAGAGAGTCTCCTCGTCGCCCAGCTTTATGGCAGTGATTATGTCGCCTCTGGAATCGTCCTTACGGGGGGAGCATTCGTAGCCCAGCATGGTGAAAAGTTCGCTGGCAAAGGCTGAGGTCTTTATGGCATTGGACACCACATCGGGAGCGAAGAAAAGTCCCAGCAGGAGCTCACGGTTCATGCCGAGAGTACAGCCTACCTCCTTGCCCATACCCACGCAGGTAAGACGATAGGAGCAAAGCTCCACAAGGTCTGCACGTCCGGCTATGTATCCGCCTGTTCTGGCTATGCCGCCGCCAGCGTTCTTGATGAGGGAACCTATCATTATGTCTGCTCCCACGGCGGAGGGCTCGCGCTCCTCCACGAATTCGCCGTAGCAGTTGTCTACCATTACTATAACGTCAGGGTTGCCCTTTCTGGCAGCCTTTATCATCTGCTCTATATCCGCCACTGTAAACGCCGGGCGGAGAGAGTATCCTCTGGAGCGCTGTATGTACGCTACCTTGGCATCCTTTACAGCCTCGGTTATCTCGTCAAGCCGGGGAGTACCGTCATCATTGAGGTCAACCTGTCCGTACTCTACACCGTAATCCATAAGGGAGCCCATCCCCTTTTCGCCGCTGAGTCCGATGACCTCCTCCAGCGTATCATATGGCTTTCCGGTAATGGCAACCATTTTGTCGCCCTTTCTCAGCACGCCGAAAAGAGCTACCGAGAGAGCGTGAGTACCGGAAACGAAATTGTGACGCACAAGAGCGTCCTCGGTACCGAGAGCCTGTGCGAATACCTTGTCTATGACCTCACGTCCCACATCGCCGTAGCCGTAGCCGGTGGAGCCGTAAAAGCAGGGCTCGCTGACTTTGTTGTCGGTGAAGGCTTTCAGCACCTTTGCGCCGTTATACTCGGCTGTTTCGCTGATACGCGCAAATGCACCGGCACAGTTCTTCTCTGCCTGCTGAGCAAGCTCCATGAGCTTAGCATCGAAGCCGTATATCTCATTTATCTTACTGTTCATAAATTCCCTTTCATTCCTTTCAGAGGACGCCAGTCCCCTGCAATATCATACTCACTTGTCAGCAAGCTTGCCCTTGGAGACGTTATCCTTCACAACGTCGATACGCTCAAGGACTATCTCCTGTCCCACGACCTTGAAGCCTATTTCCTTATAGAAGCTCACGCGGATGTCCAGTGCCAGAAGATACGCACGCTTTCCCAGCCCGTTAAAGAACTTTGCGAGCCATTTCAGGAATTCCCTTGCATAGCCTCTGCCTCTTGCCGCGATGTTGGTAGCCACCTGTCCGATTAGCACGGTACTGCCGATGTCGAATACCGCCGACGCAGTTGTGGAATCACGGTAGGTGAACACCCTGCTTATACCGTGGCGGCAGCGGTGTGAGGTATCCGTGTACCATAGAGAGAAATCCGCTATATTCGGAAATCCCTCGCTGAGTATCTTGTATACGTCTGTGAGCTTGGGATTGAATTCAACGTGCTCCTCGATAGTCTCAAGGGGAGTATCATCTGGTATGAGCTCAAAAATGGTACGGTTGAGAGTCTGGTAGCGCTCGGGTATCTTTATGCCCTCAAGCACCTCCCTGTCGCCCTCTATACGGAAGGGCACGTTCATGCTCACAAAGAGGTTCAGTTCCTCGCTGGGTTCCAGCTCGCCATCGGAGCATATTATGAGGGTGGAATTTATGATGAACATATAGCCCACTCCGCCGTAATCGCCGGTTATCTTGTAAAAGCGGCAGAACTCATAGTTAGGACCGTAGGCACGCATATACGCCAACATTTTCTTTCCGTTCAGAGTCTTGTTGAGCAGAACGCTGTCGAGTTCAGATTCATGTTCTATCAGCCTTATCATAGCCCGTGTATCCTTTCTGCAAGTATTTTTACAAGACGGTAGGAATTTTCAAGGTCGGCAGTCTCTATAACGCAGGAGGCGGAGTGAAGATATCTGCACGGCACTGATACTGCAAGGGTACGGACTCCCTTTCCGCTTATGTGGATCGCTCCTGCGTCGTTGCCGCCGGCTATCATGGTCTTGGTCTGGCAGGGAAAGCCCTCGCTCTTGGCAATATCAAATGCAAGGCGGAACAGCTCCTTATCGTAGACAGTACTCCTGTCCATAAAGGATGCAACAGGGCCTCTGCCCAGCTCGCAGACTCTCTTTTCTCCGGAGCAGCCGTCAATATCGGCAGCGGTTGTGGATTCAAGCACAATTGCGAAGTCCGGAGCAACTGCAAAAGCCGAAGCACCTGCTCCTCTCAGACCGATCTCCTCCTGCACGTTGAATACGAACCATGTATCGTATTCCAGCTCCTCGTGCATAAGACGTATCATCATGGCACAGCCGGCACGGTCGTCGATAGCCTTGGACTTTACCCTTCTATCGCCAAGCTGGGTGAACTCAGAGGCAAAGTATACGCAGTCGCCGGGACGGACGTGCTTCATGGCTTCTTCCTTGTCCGCAGCACCGATGTCTATACTGAAAGTATCCGGATCGGGAGCCTTTTCCCTCTGTTCCTTGCTGAGATTGTGCACGGCTCTTGAGCCTATAACGCCCCAGAGGAGCTCTCCCGTGGCATGACTCTTAACCACGACCTGACGTCCCAGCACTACCGAGGCATTTATGCCTCCCACATTGCCGAAGCTGAGAGTTCCGTCGGATCGCACCGAGGTCACGATGAAGCCTACCTCGTCCATATGGGCGCATATCATCAGCTTCTTCTCCGGAGCCTTTCTGCCCTTCTTAAAGCAGATGAGGTTCCCGAGGTTATCCGTGCGGTATTCGCAGACGTCCTTGACCTTTTCTATAATGCGCTCCCTTACGGCGGACTCATCGCCGGAAACGCCGTTAAGGAGACAAAGCTCCCTGAGCAGTTCCTTCATATTCTCTCCCCCTTGACATATTCAGCAAGGAGCTTTCCTGTAAGCTCCACATCCGCAAGGTCGATTACCTCCGCGGGAGTATGCATATTCCTCAGCGGTATGGACACCGTGCAGGTCTTTGCGCCCTCGCGGTTCACGGAGTAGCGGTCAGCGTTGGTGGAGGTGAGTTCGTTCATGACCTCTGTCTGGTACGGTATGCTGCACTTTTCGGCAGTATCCATGAGCTCATCAGAGATCTCCCTTGAAAGTGAGGGAGAAATACCGATCATGGGACCTTTTCCCAGATGTCCGCACTTGCTCTCGTCCTCGCTGAGAGAATAGCCGAAGCTCACGTCCACAGCGATCGCTATATCAGGATTAACGGCGAATGCACCTATTTTTGCGCCGCGCTCCCCCAGCTCCTCCTGAGTGGAGAATATCACAGTAACATTGTAAGCCATGGCAGAATCACCTATCAGCTCAAGAGCATAGAGAATGGAAGCCACTCCGCAGCGGTCATCAAGAGCGCCTCCAGCCACGCGGCTTCCAAGGAGCTCACGGAACTTAACATCGAAGGTTATGGTGTCGCCGGGAGAAACTATCCCGGAAAGCTCCTCCTTAGTCATACCGGAGTCCACAGATACCTCATCGAATTTCAGCACGCCGCTCTCACCGCTGATAAGATGCGGCGGAACAGAGCAGATAACTCCGGGGATATCCTTCTTTCCGTGGATGATCACAGGCTGTGCGGGGAGGAGCCTGCGGTCGATACCGCCGAGATTTCCCACCTTGATGAAGCCCTCGTCGGTGATATGAGTCACTATCATGCCTATCTGGTCGATATGGGCATCCAGCACCAGCGAAGGGAGTCCCTCCCGGTGAGTGCCGAAGCGGCCTATGACGTTGCCGGAAACTATCTCAGCCTCCGGACAGTATTTTCTGAGCATAGACAGAGCAAGCTCCGCCGCCGGAGACTCGCTGCCGGAAGCGCCGTGCGCCTCAGAGAGTGCTCTGACAGTATCTTTTATATCCATGGTTTTCAGACCTTTCATTGCAGAATGAGCTGTCCGCCCGCTGCGAACAGACATATATAATAATTATACCATATCTTAATAAAAATAGCAAGCAGGATTTACAGAGTTCGCACTGTCTTCTCATAATACAAAAAGGGCGGACTGAGGAGAGCCCCCCTCTGCCGGAATCGTGGCATAATATTACCGAGCCCATACTTTATAGGCTCGGTAACCCACTTTTTCAGTTAAGGGGAGCTGACTGATAGTCCGCCCTTGCTATTAAATTATTCGCTGTATTACCAGACGCCGTATTCCTCGCTGCTTGCCTCTGTCACCTCAGGAGCATCTGTTACCTGCGGTATTTCAGTCGGCTGTTCAACAGGAGTCGTGGTAGGCTCGGGAGTATTTGTAGGCTCCGGAGCATCTGTCGGCTCAGGTATATCGGTAGGCTCGGGAACATCCGTAGGCTGCTCCGGAGGCTGTGTCTGCTGCTGGGTATCAGAGCCCAGATAGTAGACGATGAGCTTCTTGCCTTCCTTGTTGTCGAACTTGGTTCCGGCAGCAACTCTCTTGCCGTCCACCTGAAGCTCGATAACCGAGTCAGGAGTGCCGTATTTCAGCTCTGATTTAGTGAACTGGTAGTTGAATTCGGAGATACCTGCCTGCTGAAGTCTTGTCTTGTACTGAGCGGCTGTAAGTCCGGTGTAATCCGGGATAATGGCGGTCTCAGGTCCCTTGCTGACCTTTACCTTTATGGTAGTGCCCTTGGCGACCATAGTACCGGCTTCAACGTCCTGCTCGAAGATCATATCGTGGTCGAAGTCGTTGTTGTACTCATATACAGCCTCAAGCTCGAAGAAATCCTTCCACTTTTCCTTTTCGTGGTCGTAGAACTTCTTTGTGAAGGAAGGCACCTCAGTATCGGAAGCGGTATCTGCCGCACCGGTGGTATCTTCGGTAGTACCTGAAACGACGTTGTCCGAAACAGAGGTATTATTGGCTCTGGAGTCGGCATCGTCCCTTGCAGGATCGTGGAGTATGCTGTATATCACGACGACTATTATCATTAGTATCGCCATGAGGAGTATGGCTATAATTATCGGCACCTTGATACGGTCCACCGTATTTACCTTTTCATAGCGGTAATCTTCCTCCTCATAGTAGCCTCTCTGGGGAGGAGCAGCATAGTCATATGCCGGAGGAGCCTGATTATATACGGGCTGCTGAACAGGCTGCTGGTACTGATTTACAGGAGCGCCCCGGTAGCCGTTATAGCTGTCAGACTGCGGCACCTCGTTCCTCTGGGGAACGGTAGCAACTCTTTCCTGAACAGGCTGCTCGAAGAGCTTTGTAACGAGCTCTGTGATAGTCTGGATACGGTCTCTGCCGCTGAGGTTCATGCCCTCCATGATGACTCTTGAAACGTGCTGAGGCACGCGGGTGTTGAGCATATAGGGCTCGCAGAGGTCATCGTGCTGGATACGGCTGGTGGAATCCACCGGCATACATCCTGTGAGCGCACGGTAGATGAGAGCGCAGACTCCGTAAACGTCGGTCCACGAGCCCTGACGGCTGCTGCTGCTGGCTGAATACTGCTCGGGAGCTGCATAGCCCTTGAAGAGCTCGTATTCCAGACCTGCGTTGGCAGTTCTCACGGCTGATACACAGAAGCCGGAAAGTCTCAGCTCGCCCTTATCGGTGATATAGACCGTATCGGGACTGATAGCTCTGTGGATTATGCCTGCGTTATGAAGGCGTCCTATGGTCGTAAAGAGAGGCGGAAACAGCTTTGATACCTGCTCCCAGCTGAGCTCGCCGGCGTTATCCTTGAGATAGTCCAGCATCTTTACGCCGTTTATGTGTTCAAAAACGGTATATGTGGTATTATTTTCCGCGAACATATCGAGCACAGGATTGATATTTGAATCGTTCCTGAGTCTTGCAAGAGACTTGTTCAGTTCGGTATACTCTGCCATGAACGCCTTGTATTTAGCGAGGTTGTTGTAGTTGACACTGATAGTAGCCTTGCCGCTCACTCTTGTACAAAGGTTGATAGGCATATACTCACGGATGAGCACTCTGCACTCCGTGGATATATCGTAGCCCTCATATGTAGCGCCCTCGCCGTTGAATTCTCTGAGCACGCCGATGAGGTATCTGTCGCGGAGGATAGTTCCCGGAGTTATGTACATGGGATTGTGCGGAGCCTGCTCGTCATAGCCGCATTTCGGGCACACATGGAGGTCAGAATCGTACTTTTCCATGCAATTATAGCAGTATTTACGTTCTCCCATAACAACCCCTCCTTCTTTTCAGATGATAGATGCACAGTAAGGCATCATATTTATTTTAACAGTAATCATCTGAAAAGTCAACCGTTTACAGGCTCTTATTACGGAATCTTTGGAATTTGTATTATTTCTGTAACATTTTTATTACGAAATCCCTTGATTTTGTAATAAATAAAGCAATGGGGACGGCATTCCGTCCCCATTATCGCAGTTAATTGCCGGCGTAGGTATCCTCGATCCACTTTACCATTTCTTTAAAGCCGTCGTTGGTACGCTCAAAATCCGCTTCATGCTCTATCTCCGCCTTCATGGAGCAGAGCCTTCCGTGCCACGTCATAACGTGAAAGTTCTCACCGTTTACGATCTTATAGGAGAATCCCCCCAAGCTTCCGGAAAAGTCGTTGCCGGCTTCAAAGTAATAGTAGCCTGGTATCTCAAACACCTCTGAAACACTGGGCATTACAGTTCACTCCTCTCGAAAAAGGCTATCGCCTCGTCAAGACTGGGATAGACGGCATCGTAGAACGGCGCGTCCTCCGGCTGGGGCTGAGTCATATCCGGTATCATCACTACCCTGCACCCTGCCGCTCTTGCAGCTTTCAAACCGTTGGGTGAATCCTCAAAGGCAGCACACTCCTCCGCAGGAATTCCCAACTCCCGCGCCGCTGTAAGGTATATCTCCGGATCAGGCTTTCCGCTCACCACCATATCTCCGCATATCACAGCGTCGAATCGGTCAGCCGCGCCTATCTTATTGAGATACAGCAGAGTCCTCTCCCGGGGAGTAGCGGTCGCCACAGCAAGTCTTATCCCCTTTTCCCTGAGGTAATCCAGCAGATGGAATAGTCCCTTTTTCAGTTCTATGCCGTTAGCCTCTACGTGAGCGTTTATCAGCTCTGTGCGGCGCCTGCGAACCTCCTCTGTGGGAAAGTCCTCGCCAAAGAAGCTCTTCAGCTTTGGTATGGAGTATTTTCTTGCAAGGCTGCGGATAGCGTAAACGTGCTCGTCGCGCATATCATAGCCGAAGTCCGCCGCAGCCTGTTTCCAGTAGCGAAGGTAGAGCTTTTCGGTGTCTATCAGCAGACCATCCATATCGAAGATAGCTCCGCGGATGTTATTGTTTATCATATTCTTTAAGTCCATTGCGAGCGTAGACTCCCCGAATCACCAGTTTATCATCCAGTTGTACATACCCTCGTACTGGCGGGCAGAGCTGTTCCAGGAGAAATCAGCCTCCATGTCACGCTTCACCATTTTGTCCCACTGGTCGCGGTGGTTGTAGTAGATATGCTTTGCGTAATTGATAGTTCCCAGCATCTCATCGCCGTTGTAGTTAGCGAACGAGAAGCCTGTACCGGTGCCGTCGAATTCGTTATAGGGCTGTACAGTGTCCTTTAAGCCGCCTGTTTCGCGTACTATGGGCACAGTGCCGTACCTGAGGGATATGAGCTGTGTAAGTCCGCAGGGCTCGAACAGCGAGGGCATCAGCATAGCGTCAGCAGAAGCATATACCCTGTGAGCAAGCTCCTCTGAATACATTATGTTGGCAGATACTCTCTCCGGATACTTCCACTGATAGTGCTTGAACATATTTTCATATCTCGGATCGCCGGTGCCTATTACCACGAACTGAGTGAACTCGTCGCAGATACGCTCCATAGCGTAGTTCACCAGATCGAGTCCCTTCTGGTCGGTAAGACGGGAGATGATAGCTATCATGAACTTGTTCTTGTCCACAGGGAGTCCCAGCATATCCTGAAGCGTTTCCTTGTTCACTGCCTTCTGGGACTTGGCATTCTTCGTGCCGTACTGTGCAAACAGGAACTTATCATTGGTGGGATCGAACAGCTTATAGTCGATACCGTTCACGATGCCGCGCAGTGAAGCCGCACGGGCTCTCAGAAGGCCGTCAAGCTGCTCGCCGAAGAAGGGATATTTTATCTCCTCCGCATAGGTCTCTGAAACAGTGGTAATGTAGTCTGCGTAGACGAGTCCGCCCTTGAGCATATTGGCGTTCCTGTGGAACTCCAGCTTGTCTGAGGTGAACATATAGTCCGGCAGAGCAGTATTGTACTTGAAGGTGGGGATGTCCCATACGCCCTGGAATTTGAGGTTGTGTATGGTCATAATGGTCTTTGTGGAGCTGTAAAACGGATTGGTGGCAAAGGCTGTGTGGAGGAACACCGGTATCATGGAAGCCTGCCAGTCGTGGCAGTGGATTATGTCCGGACGGAAGCCTATTACCGGCAGGATAGCCAGTACAGCCTTGCAGAAGAAGGTAAAGCGCTCGATGTCCCATTTCAGGTCTGAGGAATAGGGACTGTCGCACTTGAAGTAGTATTCGTCGTCAACGAAATACATCTTTATGCCGTTGTATTCATACTCCATGATACCAACGTGGAAGCTGTCGGGACGCATACCGTAGTCCATATAGAAGTGGGTAACGTACTTGAACTGGTTCCTGAATTTTTCCGGTATGCAGGTATAATAGGGCATGATAACCCTTACGTCAAATTCTTTTTTGTTAAGGTACTGAGGAAGAGCTCCAACAACATCAGCCAGTCCGCCGGTCTTGATGAAGGGAACACATTCGGAAGCTGCAAATAGAATATTTTTCATAGTAAGAACTCCTTATCTTATTATTGCTGCGGGTGCAGCTTTACACTTTACATTATACACCAAATACAGGTATCAGTCAAGTGAAATTTATGAATAATATCCAAGCATTTCCGTGAATCTACGGGTAAAAGTTTGTAAATTTTCTGTGAACGTGCAGCCTTCGGCTGCACATTCCACTCGCTCACGAAAAAATATGTAGGGGTGCCATTTGGTTGTCCACAAGATCCATTTTTGTCGCCTGACGGCGATGGACTGCCAAAGGCAGCCCCTACAATTTGCCGTGCCAAGAAAATGAGGGCGTACAACTGAATTGCACGCCCTTTCGCTTATTATTTACTTTTCGGGATCCTGCTTATCCTCTGTCTTGTCAGTGCCTTTTCCCTTTTTGCCTTTGCTGCCAAATGCAATTCCCAGACACATACCAATGCCCAGACACAGCGGCATCAAAAGAATCTCACCTGTTAATACATAAATAAGCAGACCAGCAGTTACTCCAAGTGCCATGCCTACGCACATACCGGTCGCCGAACCGTCACTGCCCTTATTATTGTCATTCTTCTTGTTATCTTCTGTCATGATCAAGCCTCACCCTTCTAATGTATCACTTGAAGTATGCTACACCGGACTCAAATATCTTCTGGTCCTTCTCGCCGGGAACGTTCTTGCCAACAAAGCTGCCAAGGCGCTCGGAGTGTCCCATTTTACCGAGAACTCTGCCGTCCGGAGAGGTAATGCCCTCGATAGCCTCAACTGAGGTGTTGGGATTGTAGCGGATGTCCATAGACGGGCTTCCGGTAAGGTCAACGTACTGTGTTGCTATCTGACCGTTCTTAGCCATCTGCTGGATAAGGCTTGCGGGAGCTACAAAGCGTCCCTCGCCGTGGGATATCGGGATAGTGTGGATGTCGCCCACCTCGCAGCCGTAGAGCCAAGGACTCTTGTTGGAAGCGATTCTTGTATTCACCATCATGGACTGGTGGCGTGCGATAGTATTGAATGTGAGCGTAGGTGAATCGTTCTGCATATCTATTATCTCGCCAAAGGGCACGAGTCCCAGCTTGATAAGAGCCTGGAAGCCGTTGCAGATACCAAGCATAAGACCGTCGCGGTTCTTGAGGAGGTCATGAACAGCCTCCTTGATCTTGGGATTGCGGAAGAATGCAGTGATGAACTTGCCGCTTCCCTCTGGCTCGTCGCCGCCGGAGAAGCCTCCGGGAATCATAATTATCTGGGAATGTCTGATAGCTCTCTCGAAGTAGCTTACCGACTCCTCAATGTCGCCGGCAGAGAGGTTGCGGATGACAACTGTCTCTGTCTTAGCGCCGGCTCTCTCGAATGCACGGGCTGTATCGTACTCGCAGTTTGTGCCGGGGAATACAGGTATGAGCACTCTCGGCTGTGCAGCCTTTATGGAAGCTGTAAGGTGAAGTCTGTCGGTAAAGGAATATGTCTCAGGAGTAGCGCTGGTGGTCTTTATGCGGCACGGGAATACCGGCTCAAGCTTGCCCTCCCAGATTCTCTGGAGGTTGTCAAGGCTGACGGTATAATCCATGGAGAGTATCTTGTAATCTGGGATAGTGCGTCCGATAGCCTTTTCGTCGTCGTTGGCATTGCCGACGAGCTCAACGATGAAGCCGCCGTAGCAGGGCTTGAACAGGAGCTCTGCGCTGAGGCGTGCAGTAAATTCGAAGCCTATCTTGTTGCCGAAGCACATCTTGGCAATACCCTCTGCCACGCCGCCGTAGCCGAGAGTCCAGATAGCATTTGCTCTGCCGTCAGCGATGAGCTTCTCAACCTTGTCGAAGCAGGACTTTATGCTGCTGAAAACAGGGAGACCGTTCTTGTCATACTCGGGAGTGATAAGGATGACCTGAGAATTTGTGCCTTTGAACTCAGTGGAGACTATCTTGTCCGCCATAGCAGTGGATACCGCGAAGGATACCAGTGTAGGAGGAACGTCGATGTTCTCGAAGGTTCCGGACATTGAGTCCTTGCCGCCGATAGAGCCGCAGCCCATTTCCAGCTGAGCCTTGAATGCTCCCAGAAGAGCAGCCATTGGCTTGCCCCAGCGCTTGGGATCGTTCTGAGTGCGCTCGAAATACTCCTGGAATGTGAGCCAGCACTTCTTGTAGGTACCGCCGGCTGCAACTACCTTTGCAATGGATTCTATAACAGCGAGCATAGCTCCGTGATAGGGAGACTTCTCGGAAATATCGGGATTATAGCCCCAGCCCATGAGCGAGCAGGTATTGGTCTCGCCGGTGAGCACCGGTATCTTGGCTGCCATAGCCTGAGAGGGAGTCATCTGGTAAACACCGCCGAAGGGCATGAGTACGGTGCCTGCGCCGATAGTGGAGTCGAACTTCTCGATAAGTCCCTTCTGTGAGCATACATTGAGGTTAGCCATGAGCTCGTTCCATGTATCAGCGGAATCGGTAGGCTCCTCTGTGGTATTGTCCTCGGGAGCCTCCACCTCAATGTCGGTAAACTTAGGAGCACCGTTGGAATTGAGGAACTCTCTGGAAAGGTCAACGATAGTATTGCCGTTCCACTCCATTTTGAGTCTGGGTTCTTCAACAACGTCTGCTACGAGGGTAGCCTCAAGATTTTCCTTGGCAGCCTCCTCCATGAATTTATCCACGTCCTCGGGAGCGACAACTACTGCCATTCTCTCCTGAGATTCGGAAATAGCTATCTCGGTTCCGTCAAGACCGTCATACTTCTTGGGAACCGCGTTGAGGTTGATAACAAGACCGTCAGTGAGCTCGCCGATAGCAACGGAAACACCGCCTGCACCGAAATCGTTGCAGCGCTTTATGAGCTTGGTGACCTCAGGATTGCGGAAGAGTCTCTGGAGCTTTCTCTCCTCCGGAGGATTACCCTTCTGTACCTCTGCACCGCAGCTCTCAAGGGATTCAAGTGTGTGGGACTTTGAGGAGCCTGTTGCACCGCCGCAGCCGTCGCGTCCGGTCTTTCCGCCGAGTAGTATGACAACATCTCCCGGAACAGGTCTTTCTCTTCTTATATTCTCAGCAGGAGCAGCGCCGAGAACTGCGCCTATCTCCATTCTCTTAGCCACATAGCCGGGGTGGTATACCTCAGCAACATGGCCTGTTGCAAGTCCTATCTGGTTGCCGTAGGAGCTGTATCCGTTGGCTGCACCTACGGTTATCTTTCTCTGGGGGAGCTTACCGGTGATAGTGTCCTCAACAGGCACAAGAGGATTAGCAGCGCCGGTAACACGCATAGCCTGATATACATATGAACGTCCGGAAAGCGGATCGCGGATAGCACCGCCGAGACAGGTGGCAGCTCCGCCAAAAGGCTCTATCTCAGTGGGGTGGTTGTGAGTCTCGTTCTTGAACATGAGTATCCAGTCCTCGAGCTGACCGTCTATGTCCACCTTTATCTTTACTGAGCAGGCGTTTATCTCCTCAGATTCGTCAAGGTCGGGGAGGAGTCCGTCAGCCTTGAGCTTCTTTGCAGCAAGGGTGCCGATGTCCATGAGAGTTATAGGACGGTCTGTCCTGCCAAGCTCCTTGCGGACATCAAGGTACATATCGTAAGTCTCCTTGATGTAGGGAGTCTTTATGTCCACCTTCTCAACATTTGTAAGGAAGGTAGTGTGGCGGCAGTGGTCGGACCAGTAGGTGTCTATCATCCTGATCTCGGTGATAGTGGGATCGCGGTGCTCCTCGTTGCGGAAGTAGTCCTGACAGAACTTTATATCGTCGTAGTCCATAGCCAGACCGAACTTGTCCACAAAGGCGTGGAGACCGATAGCGTTAAGCTGTGTGAAGCCCTCCAGCACCTCAACTGTGGTAGGTATATCATAATTCGTATCAAGAGTCTTTACGGTCTCGAGGGAAGCCTCGCGGCTCTCCACGGGGTTGATTATGTAAGCCTTGAGCTTTGCGAACTCGTCGTCTGTAAGGTGTCCGGAGACGATGTAGACTCTTGCGTTCCTTACGCGGCATCTCTCGCCCTGACGGAGTATCTGTATGCACTGCTCACAGCTGTCGGCTCTCTGGTCGAACTGTCCTGGCAGGTACTCAACAGCGAACACTCTGTCGGTCTCGCCGATTCTGGGGAGCTCGTCATAAACGACGTCAACGGCAGGCTCGGAAAAAACAGTGCTGACAGCAGCCTTGAAGTCCTCCTCGCTGAGCTTGTCTGCGTCGTAGCGGTTGAGTATCCTCAGGTTGGCAACGCTGAGTCTGAGTGCTGTTCTGACATCGCTGAGCACCGACTGTGCCTCTACCGCGAATTCAGGCTTCTTTTCAACGTAAATTCTGAATACGGACATATTTCAGTTCTCCTTTTTTAAAAATTCGGAATTCGGAGTTAGGAATTCGGAATTATCGGTATCCTCATCCGTCAGACATATTTTGATATGTGAGCGAAGCGAACACATTAATTCCGCATTCCACATTCCGCATTCCGCATTAAAAACTTACTTTAATAATTAAGGTTTACAGGTCTGCCAAAGCAGCAGTCCTGACCATACTCTTCTATTATAACACTAATTATCCGATTACGCAAACTTTTTTCAGGATTTTTTCGAGAAATTTTTATCAGCGTGTGATCCGGAGCCCTGCCCTGATGAAATTCCGGCGAGCTTTCGCGCTCGAACAGCACCGGCACAGTCTTTCCCACCAGCGAGGCAAGATAGCTTTCACGGGTACGCTCAGCTGCGACGGTCATTATCCTCCAGCGCTCGGTCTTGACAGCTTCCGGTACCTGACCTTTCATGCGGTCGGCGGGAGTCCCCTTTCGTCTGGAATAACGGAAGACGTGTACCTTGGCAAAGCCCACCCTTTCCACAAACTCCACCGACTGTGCGAAGTCCTCGTCCGTTTCCTGCGGGAAGCCCACCATTACATCAGTGGTAAATGAGCAGTCCGGGAAGTATCTGCGTATGTGCTGAGTCAGCTCAAAATACTCCTCTGAGGTGTAGCGGCGGTTCATGGCGTGGAGAGTCCGCGTGCAGCCACTCTGGAGCGAAAGGTGAAACTGAGGGCACAGCTCCGGCAGAGCGGCAAGCCTTTCCAGCAGCTCGTCCGTCATTTTCTCTGGTTCGAGAGAGCCCAGTCTCACGCGGCTTATCCCCTCAGTACCGGCGCACACCTCTGCTGCGTCCGCCAGCGAGAGACCGTACTCAGCGCCGTAGAACGCAAGGTTTATCCCGGACAGTACTATCTCCTGCCTGCCACCGGCTGCTATCCCGGCGGCCTCCTCACGGAGCTCCTCCAGCGGCTTGGAACGGCTCCTGCCCCGGGCATAGGGGATTATGCAGTAGGAACAGAAACGGTCGCAGCCGTCCTGAATCTTTACAAAAGCACGAGTGTTGTCGTCGAACTGAGTACACCTCATGGGCTCAAAGACCTCTCCCCGGCTGTGCTCCCCGAAGGAAACGACTCTCCGGCGTGAAATGAGGCAATCCCCCACCAGCTTCACTATACCACCGCGATTCTTTGTGCCGCAGATTATGTCCGCTTCTTCTATGGAGGAAGCCTCCTCCTGATTAGCCTGTGGATAGCAACCGGTAAGGGCTATGACCGCCTCAGGGAGCTCTTTTCTGGCTTTTCTCAGTGCGCTGAGCACTCTGCTGTCTCCCGAGGAGGTAACAGTACAGGAGTTTATCACCACAGCATCCGCACCGGAGAGCTCGCCCGCTATCGCGAAGCCCTCATCCCTGAACATTGACTTCATGCACTCGGTCTCGTAGGTATTGACCTTGCAGCCGAATGTTATAAAATATATTTTATACATATTTCACCTTATCATCACATAACTGTCTCAGTATTTTCATGTTTAATATGCACAAATTCCCCAGAATATTTTTATGCACACTGAATAACTATCCTGTATGAATAAAAATTTACCTTTTATCGCCGGCTCGTTTATACTAAATTGACGAATTTGCCGCAAACGGCTTGACAATGGGATTTATTAATGCTATTATATAGTTGCGGTAAGGCCAATGCCGCAAAAAAGAAATAAACAAGAAAAAACACACCACACACTACTTATTTCAGGAGGTAAGAATATGACAAAGACAACTGTATTTTTACAGGCTATCAACGATGTCAAGGAATTCGTCAATATCGTTATGAAGTACGATTTCGACATTGATCTCGTTTCAGGAAGATATGCGGTAGATGCAAAGTCTATCATGGGCATTTTCAGCCTCGACCTTTCAAAGCCGATCGAACTCAACGCTCATTCAGATGACGCTGACAAGTTCCTCAAGGAGATCGACAAGTTCATCGTTAAGTAAGACATATTTAAAGAAAACAAAAGGACTGCTGCTCAACGCGGCAGTCCTTTTTGCATATCAATCCCAATCTTTCTTATTGAACTTGTGCAGGTACTTCCTTATGGGATTGTTTACCTTTATCTCCTCAAAATAGTGCAGGAGAACGTCCTGATTGCAGCCGTTATCCGGGAGATTCTCGAAATACTGCTTGAACTCGTCCAGCTTCATGCCCACCTTGGTCTCAAGGTTTATATCCTTGTCGGTGAATACTACGGCGCCGTAGATAGGAGTATTCTCGAAGCCGCCCTTTTTCAGGTGGTGAGTTACGTTGTCGATATGAGTCTGGTTCTGTATCTGCGGATTATAGAGCTTGTGCTCAATAGCCCCCATTTTGTGCTTCAGCTTCTTGCCCTTTCCGGACACTGTTCCGGAAATACCCTTGGTCTCAACGACGAGCACTCCAAAGCGTCCGAATACGAGGTGGTCTATCTCGCAGGTCTTTCTGTAAAGAGGCAGAAAAACATTGTTCATCAGGCGGATATTTTTGTCCTTGCCCATTTTCTTGATAGTTCCGGCGACCTTTCTTTCAGCGGCTCTGCCCTTTCGCTTGCCCTTGCTGAAGTAGGAAAGTATCGACACTATAACAAGAAGCGCAAACAGTATACCGATAATGATAAGGATGACTTTTGTTTTTGTTTCCATAATTTTTCTCCCTCATTCCTGAATTATTCAGCTTATTCCAGCAATACTATCTTCAGGCGCTCAGAGCGTCGCAAAATCCCGATCAAAGAGGTGTTCTCAATATGTGGGACAAATTAGCTCTTATTCTTCTGATAATCGGAGGAATAAACTGGGGTTTGGTAGGTATATTTGAACTTGATGTCATAGCATGGCTCTTTGGCGGTTCTGCCAGCGTTATCAGCAGAGCTCTCTACATTCTCGTAGCGATCTCAGCGGTATGGTGCATATCTCTTCTTTTCAGAAGAGACGAAGAGCTTGCATACGATACAAGTTCCACTCACTGAATCCTCAAGCCGCTCCGAATGATGCCGCCGGAGCGAGCATTACATAGTTTCAGCGGCTATTCAAAAAGGGAGGCATAACGCCTCCCTTGTTTTTTTAATATCAATCACTAACGTAAGGAAGCAGAGCGATGTGTCTTGCTCTCTTGATAGCAACTGTGAGTTCACGCTGATGATAAGCGCAGGTACCTGTTACACGTCTGGGCAGTATCTTAGCTCTTTCAGTCATGCACTTTCTGAGCTTAGCGAGGTCCTTGTAGTCGATCTTTTCGATTCTGTCTGCACAGAACATACAAACCTTCTTGCGGGGCTTCTTAGCCGGACGGGGATTTCTTTCCTTTTCCATGTTACAATCCGCACACCTTTAAGGTGTGTCCACTCCTTTCGTAAAAATTGGTTTCAGTTTACTCGATGACGTTCTCAGAATGGAACGTCTCCGTCGCTGAGGATCTCTTCAAAATCGCTCAGGTCACCGTAGGACATACTTTCGTTATTGGGAGCAGACTGTGCCGGAGCGGCAGCCTGTCTCTGAGGAGTCTGATAGTTATTGTTCTGATAGCCGTTTCCGCTCTGATTTCCGCCGTCGCCCTTAGCTCCGACGAATTCAACGTTATCCACGAAAACATCAGTTGTATAGTGGGTAACATCAAAGTGGTTCTTATCGGTATAGCTGCCTGTTCTGAGGCTGCCCTCGATACCGATCATTTTGCCCTTTGAGAAATAGCGGCTTATGAACTCAGCGGTCTGTCTCCATGCGGTGCATGAGATAAAATCTGCTTGTCTTTCGCCGGTATTCTTGTCGGCAAATTTTCTGTCAACAGCTACGGTAAATCTGCAGGATGAAACGCCGCTCTGAGTCTGTCTCAGTTCGGGATCGGCAGTAAGTCTTCCGACTAAAATAACCTTATTCATCTGACTTCCTCCTTATAAAGTAATTATTCCTCGACAACAGTTACGAGTGAACGAAGAATGCCGTCTGAAAGATTGAGACGTCTTGAAAGATCAGCAGGATAATCGGGAGCTGATGTGAAAGTATAGATCACATAGTAGCCTTCTGTCTCGTCCTCGATAGGATAAGCGAGCTTACGCTTGCCCCAATCCTCGTTGACTTCAACAGCTTCGGCGTGACGCTCGATTCTCTCCTTGAACTTCTGAACGAGAGCCTGCATAGACTCCTCTCCGTTCTTGAGGCTGAAAACAACCATTACTTCATACTTAGCGGATACCTTTGCCATTAATGTACACCTCCTTCTGGATCATGCCCACAACCTTCTATGGGCAAGGATAACTCGTACCGCTCACACGATACTCGAATATTATACCACAACACGTCAGCCTTGTCAAGCGTTTTTTGCAATTTTTTGCAGCACGTCGGCAGCGGCATAAAAAGGCGGACTTATGTCCGCCTTTTGCTTTACTTATTAAGGTTAGTCTTTACTGTCTTGACTATGTTCTCTGCAGAGAGTCCGAACTCCTTGAGAAGATCAACAGCAGGTCCGGAGTGTCCGAACTCATCGTTCACACCTATCTTCACTACCTTAATGGGACAGCACTCTGTAACTGCTTCAGCAACAGCAGAACCGAGTCCGCCGATAACGCTGTGCTCCTCGGCAGTAACGATAAGACCGGTCTCTTTTGCACACTTGCAGATGAGCTCCTTGTCCAGAGGCTTGATAGTGTGGATGTTCACTACTCTTGCGGAGATGCCCTCAGCTGCGAGAGTCTCGGCAGCCTGTAAAGCCTCGTTCACCATAAGTCCGGTAGCAGCAATGGTAACGTCCTTTCCGTCGCGGAGGACTACTCCCTTACCGAGCTCGAACTTGTATGTTGCAGCATCGTTGATCACCGGTACTGCAAGACGTCCGAAGCGCATATAAACGGGACCGTTGAAGTCGAGGGCAGCTCTTACAGCAGCCTTAGCCTCTACATCGTCACAGGGATTGATTATGGTCATGCCGGGGATAGTTCTCATAAGAGCAATATCCTCGTTGCACTGGTGGGTAGCTCCGTCCTCTCCGACAGAAATACCGGCGTGAGTTGCGCCTATCTTGACATTGAGGTGGGGGTAGCCGATAGAATTGCGGACTATCTCGAATGCACGTCCTGCTGCGAACATTGCGAATGTGGAGGCAAAGGGGATCTTTCCGCAGGTGGCAAGTCCGGCTGCAACGCCCATCATGTTTGCCTCAGCGATACCGCAGTCGAAGAAGCGCTCGGGGTGAGCCTTCTTGAAAATGCCTGTCTTTGTAGCGGCAGCAAGGTCTGCATCGAGGACAACAAGGTCTTTGTATTCATCGGCAAGGTCTCTCAGTGCCTCGCCGTAGCTTTCTCTGGTAGCCTTTTTGATAACATCTGCCATAGTATTAGTCCTCCAATTCCTTTAACTGCGCTGTGAGCTCTGCCATTGCCTGCTCATACTGCTCCTTGTTGGGAGCTGTTCCGTGCCAGCCTACCTGATTTTCCATAAAGGACACGCCCTTGCCCTTTGTGGACTTCTGCACGATGACCACAGGCTTGCCTGTAACGTTCGAAGCCTCGCTGAATGCACGCTCGATGTCATCGAAATCATGAGCATCCATAGTGATGACGTGCCAGCCGAATGCTGCGAATTTATCTGTGATAGGCTCGGGAGAGCATACCTCTGTTACAGGTCCGTCTATCTGGAGACCGTTGTTGTCAACGACTGCCACGAGGTTATCCAGCTTGTAGTGAGCTGCGAACATAGAAGCCTCCCAGACCTGTCCCTCCTCTATCTCACCGTCGCCGAGGACAGTGTATACCTTGTAGGACTTATTGTTCAGCTTGCCTGCAAGAGCCATTCCGCAGGCAGCAGAGATTCCCTGTCCCAGTGAACCGCTGGACATATCTACTCCGGGAATATGGATGCAGGGGTGTCCCTGAAGAAGCGCTCCTATGTGACGGAGGGACTTTATCTCCTCCTCCGGGAAGTATCCCTTGAGAGCAAGCACTGAATAAAGTGCGGGAGCGGTGTGTCCCTTTGAGAGTACAAAGCGGTCTCTGTCCTCGTTCTCAGGATTTTTGGCGTCAACGTTCATCTTGTCAAAGTAAAGATATGTCAGTGTGTCGCTTATTGAGAGCGAACCGCCGGGATGTCCCGATTTTGCGTTATAGGTACCCTCGATAACGCCCATTCTCACCTTGCAGGCGAGCTTCTGCAATTCTTTTCTTTTATTTGCGTCCATAATAACCTCCGGTTTCTTATCATTGAACGGCTGTGAGCCGTTATAAGCATTAATCAAATACTATTTCCGAGATGCAGGTGTCGTCGTATTTTTCACCGCGCACCGCTTCCGCTATAGTGAATATGCACTCTGTACCTCCATTGACGTTCAGCCTCAGGGCACGTGGATACTGCGAGTAAGTATCAGTGGGAAGTATATAATTCACACCGAAGCCATCCAGAGTTACTTTCAGCTTTGTGACTCTGCCGTTCTTGAAGTAGCTTGCGTTGTCGGTCATGAGTCCGTTGTATATGGTGATGAATCTGTACTGCTTTCCGCCCATGATGTTCATTTTCACATACTCTCCCACACCGGTGCCGTCCTTGCCCTCGCACCAGCAGGTGTCAAGACGTTCGTCCCCGAGATTCTCAGGTCCGTAGGTGTAGGTGTGACCGCCGTCCTTTATGTCGGGAATGTGTGAGGAATCGCTCATGGTGGCAGGCACACTGCCCTCCATAGTTGGATAGAGAGTTATCCGCTCGATCTTGGGATCATATTTCGCCATGTTCTGAGGAGAAACATCCGGGCCGTCAGGCTCCTGAATGTAGCCTCCCATAACGAGCTCGCCGAATTCGTCGAAAACATTGAAGTGAAGTCCCACTACCGCCTTGCCCATGCCGCTGCGGTAGTAGTAGCTGGTGGCAACAGGCGAGCCGACCATACTCTCTCCCCCGTCGGAGGGAGCTGTGGGAAAGGCGCCGATATAAGAGGTACACTCTTTGTATCTCATGCCCACGCTGAAGTCCTCAAATCCGCCGCTTTCGATATTTATCTTGTTTATAGGTGCGGACGAAGACGCAAATCTTTCCTTCAGCTTGTTCTGTGTCGCCATATCCAGCGAACGTGTCTTACACAGGTCATCGCAGGCATGATCCTCGAAAAACAGTACTACTCCGGGAAGCTCCTTGATATTTTTCAGAGCATAAGTACCGGGACCGGCATCGACATTTATATCGAAGCTGCCGCTGCTGCTGATTATCTCTCCTGCTGGGACCGCAAGGAACTGGTCCATAGCCTTTCCCTTGAAGTATGAGCTGTTGCCGGCAGGCTGTGTAGCAGCCTCCGTAGTGGCAGCGGTAGTCTTCATGCTGATCCCGGAGGCTTCGGCAGTGAGCTTTGTAGTGACAGCAGCCGTGGTCTTTTCCGCAGCGGTCTGCGACTCTGTTGTCTTTGCAGTATTCGCAGAAGTCGCCGCACTTGTGCCTGACGGCGAGCCTTCGTCGCTGCCGTCGCCGCAGCCTGTGAGAGCTCCGGTCATCACCGCCGCCGCAAGCAGCGCTATGATTCTTTTATTCATTTTCCGCACCTCGCTATAATATGATCTATAAGCTCTGCCACAGCGCCGTCCTCGTTTGAATGAGACAGCACCAGTCCGGCAGCATTTTTCACCGAAACTTCGGCACTGGAAGGACAGGCACCCAGGTCTGCCTCCCTTATCATCTCAATATCGTTGTCAAAGTCCCCTATGGATACGAAGGTGAAGTCCTCCCAGCCGGGGAGCTCCCGGTACTCAGCCAGCGCCGAGCCCTTGCTCACGCCCTTGGGAAGCATTTCGTAGAACATATCCGAGGATTTCACGAAACTCACCGTATCGTAGCCTCGCTGCCGCACGAATATCTGTATGTAGTCCATATCTTCAGGAGATACGGAGAAAAGCACCTTCAGCCAGCCGCCCTCCTCTATATCGGAGAGCTCCGCGTAGTTCGGCACTATATTGCAAAGCTTCGTGTGGAGCTTCTGGTAGTCATTGTTCCTGAAAACGTAGGTGCCGTCCGTCCGGAGCACCTCTCCGCCGGCATCCGGCATTGCCTGAAGTATCTCAGCTGTTATTCTCCTGCACTCAGCCGGCAGAGGATGGGTACACAGTGTCTTTCCGGCAGTGTAATCGTGTATCGCGGCTCCGTTGTACATTATAACGGGGTAAGGCAGGTCTATCATTTCAAGGTACTGCTCGAAGGACTGTATAGTTCTTCCGGTAGCCACTGTGAATCTTCCTCCCAGCGAGGTAAAGCGCTTTATAGCCTCGCGGTCGGTATCGGTGATCTGCTTTTTTCCGTTCAGGAGAGTGCCGTCCATGTCGCTGAGCAGCATCACTTTGGTTATATCTTCAAACAACTGCTGGACCTCCTACATTTTTTCCAGTTTACGCAGCACTGCCCGAAAATACTCCGGCAGCCCGCTCTCAAATTCCATGTATTCGCCCGTGGAAGGGTGTATAAAGCCTATTTTCCGGGCGTGGAGGCATTGCCCCTCCAGTCCCTTGTAAGGCTTGCCGTAGACGTCGTCCCCCAGCACCGGATGACCGATATACGCCATATGGACTCTTATCTGGTGGGTGCGCCCCGTTTCCAGCTTCAGCCGCAGATGAGCGTAACCCCCGTACTGTCTGAGCACGTTGTAATGAGTCACTGCATTCCGCGAATTTTCGGGAGTCACGCACATTTTCTTACGGTCGGTCTTATGCCTTCCGATAGGAGCATCCACAGTGCCCTCGGTCTCTTTGAAGGAGCCCGTCACCACAGCCTCGTACTCGCGGGTGAAACTGTGGACCTTTATCTGCTCAGCAAGCTTCAGGTGGGAAGCGTCATTCTTCGCAACTATCAGCAGACCACTGGTATTCTTGTCTATGCGGTGGACTATCCCCGGACGTATCACTCCGTTTATGCCGGAAAGGCTGTCTCCGCAGTGATGGAGCAGAGCGTTCACCAGAGTTCCGGTATAGTTGCCGTGAGCCGGGTGTACCACCATACCCTTGGGCTTATTCACCACAAGGAGGTCGCTGTCCTCATAGACTATGTCAAGGGGAATATCCTCCGGAGCGGCGTCCATAGGCTCGGGATCGGGTATCTCAACGTCTATGGAATCTCCCTCCCGGAGCTTGTAGTTCTTGCTGACAGCCTTTCCGTTCACGAGGACTCCGCCCTCTGAGAGCAGTCCCTGAACAGCCGAGCGAGTCAGCGCAATATTATCCGAAATATACTTATCTATACGCGATCCGCTGCCTTCTGACGCAACGGAAAGCGTTACTCTCTCACTCATTTTTCTCTGCCTTTTCAGCGGGAGCCTCAGCCGCAGCCTTCTTCGCCTTCTCGATCTTCGGATCAATGAATACCGCGTAGAATATCAGCATTCCGAATGCCACCGTAACGCATATGTCCGCCACGTTGAAAATCGCGAACTTGAAAAGCTTTATGTCGAACATATCCACAACATAACCCTGACGTATGCGGTCGATGAGGTTTCCGACACCGCCAGCAAGGAAGAGCGCAATGGCTGTAACAAGCACTTTAGAGCGCTTCATCAGCCTGAACATGAGGTACAGCCCTGCCGCGAGGACAATGGATGTGAAGCCGATAAGGAACCAGCGCTGTCCGGACATACTTCCGAATATGGCACCCTTGTTTTCAAGGTAGGTGAGGTCGAGTATCTTGAAATCACCTATCTTTATGAAATCCATGCTGCCCTTCGGCTCAAGGGACTGGACCGCCCAGTATTTTACCGCCTGATCGGCTGCGATCAGCACCAACATCATTACTATAAGCAGAATCGCCACGGTCTCATCCTTTCAAATAATACGCCTGCCGCCTCCACCGGCGACAGGCAATATAGTTCTAATTATGCTTCGATAGCTATGGCACATCTCTCGCAGAGAGTAGGATGTGTGTGGTTAGTTCCCACGTACTTGGAGTAGCACCAGCAGCGCTCGCACTTCTCGCCGTCAGCCTTAGCCACCTCGAATGAGGTCTCGCTGCCGGACTTCTCTACCTCAACGCCTGATACTATAAGTATATCCTTGAGGTGATCCGCAAGAGAAACGTATCTGTCGTAGTCAGCATCGCTGCTCCTGATGATTATCTTAGCCTCAAGTGACTTACCAATGGTCTTGGCATTTCTTGCGTCCTCAAGCACCTTATTCACGCCCTCGCGTGTGCTGTAAATGAAGCTCCACTTGTCAATAAACTCAGTATCGAAGCTGATTCCGGACTTCTCGGGCATCTGGTTAAGGAAAACACTCTCCCTGTCATCGCCGGCGGAGTGAGGCATGAACTGCCAGATCTCCTCAGCAGTAAATGAGATGATAGGAGCAGCAAGTCTTGCAACAGCGCTGAGAATTCGGTACATAGCAGTCTGAGCAGCACGGCGCTGTACTGAATCCTCCTTCTCGCAGTAGAGTCTGTCCTTGATGATGTCAAGGTAGAAGTTGGACATATCTATTACGCAGAAATTGTGGAGCGCATGGAATGCTATATGGAAATCGAACTCATCGTAGCCCTGCTTCACCTTGTCGATAAGGGTGTCAAGGCGCATGAGTGCCCACTTGTCGAGCTCTGTGAGTTGATCGTCGGAAACGCTGTCCTTATCGGGATCGAAGCCCTTGCCGTTGCCGAGGTTGCCCAGAATGAAACGGGCTGTGTTTCTTATCTTCTTGTAGGCATCGGAGAGCTGGCTGAGGATAGGCTTAGAGATACGGATGTCGCTGTGGTAATCCGAGGAAGCTACCCACAGACGGAGTATATCCGCGCCGTACTGGTCTGTTATCTCGCTGGGATCAATTCCGTTGCCGAGGGACTTGTGCATGGTCTTGCCCTCGCCGTCAACTACCCAGCCGTGGGTGCAGACAGCCTTGTAAGGAGACGTTCCCTTGTATACTACGGACGTAAGAAGTGATGACTGGAACCAGCCGCGGTACTGATCGGCGCCCTCAAGATAGAGGTCAGCCGGCCATGTGAGGCTTGGGAAATCGTCTCCCTCCATAACTGATGTATGGGAAACGCCGCTGTCGAACCAAACGTCCATGATGTCGTATTCCTTGATGAATTCACCGCAGCCGCACTCGCACTTTACGCTTGCGGGGATGAACTCAGAGGCTTCCTTTGTCCACCATGCATCGGAGCCCTCCTTACGGAAGAGATCAGCGATAGCTTTGATAGTCTCGTCGGTGCAGATAGGCTTGCCGCAGTCCTTGCAGTAGACTACCGGTATGGGCACGCCCCATGTTCTCTGACGGGAGATACACCAGTCGCTTCTGTCGCGGACCATTCCCTTGATACGGTCCTCGCCCCAGTCAGGGATCCACTTAACGGACTCGATAGCCTTGATAGCCTCGTCCTTGAAGCCGTTTACTGAGCAGAACCACTGCTCGGTAGCTCTGTATATGATAGGACTGTTACATCTCCAGCAGTGAGGATACTGGTGGACGATCTTCTGTGTAGCCAGCATAGCGCCCAGCTCTGTGAGCTTGGCAGCGATAGCCTTGTTTGCCTCGTCAGTGTCAAGGCCGGCAAACTCTCCGGCTTCGGCAGTCTGCCTGCCCTTTGCGTCAACGCAGACGATTATGCCGATGTCATCGTACTTCTTGCAGACCTCAAAGTCCTCCACGCCGTAGCCGGGAGCAGTATGTACGCAGCCGGTACCACTTTCAAGAGTTACGTGGTCGCCGACGATGATAGGTGACGGACGGTCGTAAAGTGGGTGCTTAGTCTTCATGCCCTCCAGTTCAGCGCCGGTGAAGATATGCTCAGTGGTATAGTCGGTTATACCGGCAGTCTCCATGGTAGTGCGGACAAGCTCCTCAGCCATTACGTAATACTCGTCGCCCACGTGAACGAGGGTATAGTTGTACTCCGGTCCGAGGCATATAGCCAGATTTCCGGGGATAGTCCATGTAGTAGTTGTCCAGATGACGAAGTATATCTTTGAAAGGTCAAGACCGAGACCGGTGAAGATGCCCTTGTCGTCGGTAACGTTGAACTTTACGTAGATAGAGTAGCAGGGATCGTTGGAATACTCGATCTCTGCCTCAGCAAGGGCGGTATTGCAGTCCGGGCACCAGTAAACGGGCTTGAGTCCCTTATACATATAGCCCTTCTTTGCCATTGCACCGAATACCTCCACCTGTCTTGCCTCATAGGCGGGACGGAGAGTGAGGTAGGGGTAGTCATAATCGCCCAGTGAGCCCAGTCTCTTGAACTGCTTCATCTGGTTCTGGACATGAGTCATTGCATAGTCGTGGCAGTGCTTTCTCAGCTCTGTGGGCGGTATAGCACCGTCCTTGACGCCGATAGCCTTCATTGCCTTAAGCTCGATAGGAAGTCCGTGGGTGTCCCAGCCGGGAACGTAGGGGGCACAGAATCCGCTCATATTCTTATACTTTACGATAAAGTCCTTCAGCGTCTTGTTGAGGGCTGTACCGAGGTGTATCTCGCCGTTTGCGTAGGGAGGTCCGTCGTGGAGGATATAGGGAGTCTTTCCCTTGTTCTTCTCCACCATTTTGTAATAGAGTCTTTCGCTCTCCCATTTTTCGAGAGTCTCGGGTTCTCTTTTAGGCAGATTTCCGCGCATGGGGAATTCTGTTACGGGTAAATTCAGGGTGCTATTGTAATCCTGTGCCATTTTCACGCGAGCTTGTCGTATTTAACGCAAGCTCCTCCTTTCAAGCTTATTATCGTTCCGGATACGCATTGCGCTCCGGCAGTTCACTTACAGTAATATCAGGCAGGATAAATTATTCTCCTGCAACAGCCGCAGCGATCTCCTCAGCGGTCTCGGGCTCGTAAGAGGCGGCAGTATTATCGTCGAATGTCTCGGGCATAGAGGAAATGAGTTCGAGGTGGCTCTTGTACATATCGAAGAGGCTCTTCTTGAATTCTGCTACCTGGTTCTGAGCTATCTTGAGAGCATCCTGTTCTCTTGCGATCTCAGCGCGGTTGCGCTCCATAGCCTCGGCGTGCTGACGAACAGCCTCGTCCTCCAGCTCGGAAGCCTTAGCCTGAGCCTCAGCGATGATAGCATCAGCCTTCTCGTTAGCTTCATTGATGATCTGGTGTCCCTGCTTCTGGGCACCGAGAAGAGCGTCCTTGAGAGCGTCCTCGTCCTTCATGTACTCTCTTACCTTATCAGCGAGTATCTGTATCTTGTTATTGGCTTCGGCGCGTTCACGCTCCATTTCGTCCAGCTCAGCCTCCAGCTGTGAGAGGAACTCGTCGATCTCCTCCTGCTTATAGCCGAAAGCAGCCTTTTCGAATCTCTTATTTCTTACGTCTTTTGAAGTAATCATTTTAATTCACCTCTAAATATATTTGCGAAGATCTATGTGTATGCGGCCTTTTTTCGTCAGACCGTCTATACCGGAAAGAATAAATCTTCCGCTGCCTCTTATGGAGAGGACGTCCCCCTCCTTCACCTCAAGTGAGACTGAGGCTGCGGGAAAGTGGTTGACCTCCACCTTTTCCGCGCGGATGAGTCCCGCAGCTTTTTCACGGCTGATATTAGCCGCCAGACTGACTATGCAGTCGAGCCGCAGAGAAGCCACCGTTCCGCTGATGCTCCTGAATTCCTGCCGGACATCAAGCCCGAAGAGGCGGTCGTCAGCGATCTTCACACCGACTCTGCCTATCTTCTGAACGGAGCTCATTATAAGTCTTGCCGCCACATCCGTTACAAAGGTCTGAGCTTCGCCCTCGCCTACTATAATATCCCCTATGACCTCGCGCTTTAAACGCTGAGCCATGAAGGAACCGAGAAAATCCCTGTGAGTGAGCTTATCCTCCCTGCGATAGGTAAAGGTAAGGCACTTCATGGGGAACTCCTCGGTGATGTAATCCTCACAGTAGTCCGGGCAGACCGCAAGCATTTTTCTTCTTGCGCCGTCGAAGCCGCCCCAGAGCATGGACTTCAGCCCGCCGATATTCCGTTTGCACCACTGCTCAGCCAGTATGCACTGTCTCTCGTCCAGAAAGGATGAGAACACCGGCACACCGTCTCTTTCGCAGCGGCTCGTCATATCGCCGAGCCTTGCTTCAAAAAGCTTGTCCTCCTGCTCGTTCATCAGATAAATACGCCGTTATTCTCCAGCTCTCCGACGAGGTCCTCGCCGATGAAGCCAACGTTATAAGGAGTAATGATGTATGTCAGGTTTGCAACAGGCTTGAGGCTTCCGCCGTTAGCATATGCAACGCCTACTAAGAAGTCGATGATTCTTCTCTTGTTCTCAGGAGAAGCTGTCTCAAGGTTGAGAACTACGGTCTTCTTGGCGATAAGGTGGTCAGCTATCTGCTTGGCGTCTGTAAAAGCCGAGGGCTTTACGAGAACTACCTGGAGCTGAGCAGTAGTCTGGATATTAACTACCTTGTTTCTTCTGCCTGTGCCGCCCTCGTTTCCGGAAGGTGCAGAAGCGGGCATATCGTCGGATTCAGGTCTTGAGTAGTTAGGTCTTTCTGCCTGCATACCGCCGCGCATAGGCACGTCTGCCTCATCGTACTCGTCGTCCTCTGAAGCAAAGAAAAATTCCTTGATGTTCTCAAAAAGTTTCATTTGAATACTCCTTCTCCGCATTTTTTTATTTTTTTTGCCGGGGAGCAATGCGGGCTCATCCGGACTTATTCAGCATTCCGCCGGGATCGCGGTGTTTAGGGGCTGCCGCAACGCCCTTTATGATCTTTTCAGCTTCCGTCCTCTTTCTGAGAACGAGCCGGAATAAGCGTTATTTCTGCGGATAAACACGGGCTCCGAAAAGGCCGGTGCCTATCCTTACGAGGGTGGAGCCGTATCTGGCGGCAGCCTCGTAATCGTGAGTCATGCCCATAGACAGCACATCCATAGGATAAACTGCGGAATATCTGTCATACAGCTCCTTCATCCTTCCAAGAAAGACGTCGCTTTCAGACGGAGGCGGTATGGTCATCAGACCTCTCAGCCTGATGCCTTCAATATGGGAGACAGTCTCCAGAAGCTCATCAAGGCCTTCGGGAGCGATGCCGCTCTTAGAATCCTCCCCGCCGATATTGACCTCGCAGAGGACATCAATGGTTCTGCCGTTTTTCACGGCGAGGCGGCTTATCTCTGCGGCGAGCCTTGTACTGTCCACAGACTGTATCATGCTCACATCGTTAATGATGTATTTGATCTTATTTGTCTGGAGGTGACCTATCATATGCACCTCGGCAGACTTATCGTAGCTGTCCTTTTTGGAGAGGAACTCCTGAACCCTGTTCTCACCGAGAAGGTCTATGCCAAGGCTGACAGCATGGTTCACAGCCTCGGGAGGGACGGTCTTTGTCACCGCCATTATCCTTACGCTGCCGGCAGGTCTGCCTGCCTTGTCCTCAGCTTCCCGGAGCTTCTCTCTTATTATGTGAAGATTTTCATCTATATAACCGAAATCATTGCCCATATCAGTCGACTCCCTCGATCATAATATCGTCGTACAGCGCGAGGTAATCATCATCGTCCTTATGCTCCAGTGAGGAGAGCACATAATCGCTGCCCTCGTAGATAACGTCGATCTTTTTGAACACTACCTGCTCACCCTTGAGTACGTAAACGCCCTTGTAGGTAACGGAAGTTACGATAGTATTCTCGCCTTCTCCGGAGGTCTCATCCGCAGTAACGAATCGTACTGCCTCACGTGGCACCTTCAGACCGCGCTTTGTACCGCGCACGAGCTCGATATTCTCAACACGGTGCTGGACCAGCTCCTTGCTGAATTCGCGGCAGCTGAGTATGAGCACCGCCTCGGAGGGATCACCCTCGTCGCGGATGTCGATTATCTCGGCTGTAAATATATCCGAGGAGGACTCGGGGCGTATCCTTACGTTTTTGCCCACTTTGTACTCCTGACGTGAATTATCCACGATACCTGCAAGGTACCAGCTGTAACCGTTAATGAGCTTTCCGATGATCTTAGGATCGTCAGAGCGCTTGTCCTCGATATTTTTTATGTCATCGGCGGTAATGGTGCCCAGAGAAGCACTGGTGAGCTTGTCCTCATAGCCGTCGCAATAGCTGACGAAGTAGCTGGAGCGGTCGGATTTTATAGTTTCAAGGGGCTTTGTCTCAGCTCTTTTGAGCTTGTCCAGCTGGTCTCTGAGATCCACTATCTGCTGGCTGAAATCGCTCACTTCATTGGTGATTATCTGGTAGGTGCTCATCTGGACGAGAAGGGTATCCTTCACGCCGTCAAGAGCCTGATAATCGCGTCTGTCGCGGCAGAAGACGAGTTCGCGGTAGTTTTCTCTTATACTTGCTGAGAGCTCGGCAGGCTGAGCGGATTCGCGCGTGCCCGGATTCTGTATCTTCATCAGCAGAGCGAGCTCTTTTTCGAGCTTTTTGATCTCACGGTCACGGGTGATCTGGCTATCGTCGGAGTAAACCTCAGCGATAACGCTTCCGTTTCCGAGCTTTCCGCCGTCTGAGACCTTATAGCACAACATACCGCTGCCGCTGTATTTCTTGGGCAGTTCGTCCCTGATGAAAACGCCTCGGAATTCCGCTGAAGCAGTAGCCTCGGAGATGAGCGCGCATTCGGTATCGCTTTCCCTGTTCTTCAGGTTATAAATAACGCTGATGAATATTATCAGGAAGAGGACGAGCACCGCGTTGCGCAGCAGCTTCACCATAAGGCTTCCCTCAGGTCTTGCAAAGCGCATTTACATCAACACCTTACTCGCTTTTTTCAGAAGCGTCGAGAATAGAAACAGGTCTTGCGGGGATAATGGTAGAGATAGCGTGCTTGTACACCAGCTGCTGCTTACCGTCGCAGTCGAAGATAGCAACATAGCTGTCGAAGCCTCTTACCATTCCCTTGAACTGGAAGCCGTTGGTAAGGATGATAGTAACCATGATTCTGTCTTTTCTGCACTGATTAAGGAACACGTCCTGCAGATTGATAGTCTTGTTCATACACATTCTCCTGTCTTTTGAAGCGGTCGTAGACCGGACTTATTTATGTCTATCTCCTGAAAATAGAAATACACACATTACATTATATCACACATTCCAATATTTTGCTATACATTTTTTCGATTTTTCAAAAATTTCATTCATTTTATCAAATTCGCCTAAAATAATCCACTTTATCCGTTCATTTTTCCTAAACCATGTCAGCTGTCTTTTGGCGTAACGGCGCGTTTCCTGTTGAATCACGGCGATGCATTCCTCCAAAGGTGCCTCTCCCCCGAAGTAAGGTATGAGCTCCTTGTAGCCTATGGCATTGGCGGAGGTCTTCATACCGCCCTGTTTCCAGAGCTCCCGTGCCTCCTCCACAAGTCCGTTCTTCACCATTTCCTCCACCCGGAGGTCTATCCGGCGGTAAAGCACGGCTCTGTCCTCGTAATTGAGCCCTATTATAAGCGAATCGTAGGGACTTTCCGCGTTGCGGCTTTCCTTTTTCAGCTCGCTGAACCGCCTGCCGGTGACATGGCAGACCTCCAGCGCCCTCACGACGCGAATCACGTTGTTGGGATGTATCTGCTCAGCCGCCTCGGGATCCAGCTCCGCCAGCCTTGCATGGAGAGCCTCGTTGCCGTATTCTCCGGCAAAAGCAAGGAGCTCCCGACGGTAAGCCTCGTCGCTGCCGCCCTCGGAAAAGCGCACGTTCTCCAGCAGGGAATCCACATAGAGTCCCGTGCCGCCCACCACTATAGGCAATTTTCCACGACTGAGGATGTCCTCTATCTTCTCCTTAGCCAGCCGGACGTAGTCCGCGGCACTGAAGGAAACATCCCTGTCCAGCACATCCATGAGGTGGTGAGGGATACCCTGCATCTCGGCGGCAGAGGGCTTCGCGGAGGCAATGTCCATGCCCTTGTAGATCTGCATGGAATCGGCAGAAACTATCTCTCCGCCGTAAAACTTTGCAAGCTCCACGCCAAGTGCCGTCTTGCCGGAGGCAGTCGGTCCCACCACAGCCAGCACCTTAGGTCTCGTCACTGTCCGAAGTGTCATCGGTATCATTCCTTTCCTCATCAGGCTGAACGCCTTCATGCCACCTGCCGGCAAAGCGCCTGACTCCGAAGCACAGCAGGAATGCCACTGCAAATATGAGCAGCACGATAGTGATCGGGCTCGAAAGTATGCCCTTTGGCGAGATCAGCGCCAGAAAAGCGGCGGTCTCACTCATTATGTTCACTGTCAGAGTCATTTTTCCTCTCCTCTTTTTTCAGACGTTTTTTCAGCAGCCTGCACGATATTAACGTGATCAACGCGCACACCAGAAGTCCGCATAACATAATGACAAGCGGAAAAAAGCACGTGGCTTCAATTATTCTGTCCATATCGATATAATGACCGAGTACAGCTGTTTTCATGAGCGTCTCCTTATGTACGTCCGAACTGGTGCTCTATGTTGGATTTGGTCATTACAAACATCACCGGTCTGCCGTGGGGACAGTGCCTGATAGCCTCGTCGAAGTACACCCTCTCAGCCAGAGCCTGAAGCTCCTCGGGAGAATTCCTGTCGTTGCCCTTTATAGCCGATTTGCAGGCGACTGTATGGAGCATATCGTCCAGCGCATGAGACTGGGGATACCTGCGGCACAGGCGCAGATTCTCGGCTATCTCCGAGATTACCTCCTCCATGTTCAGCTCCATTATGAAGGTGGGCACGGCAGTTGCCGTAACGCATGGCTTTTCCGAGAAATCAAAGGTAAAGCCCATGTCGGCAAGGAGCTCGGTATTGTCCTCAAGGGCGCTTATCTCGTCACCGGTGAGCAGCACCTTGACTCCCGTCATGAGCATCTGGCTATACTGGCGGCAGTTGCGGCTTTTAAGCTCCTCGAAGATTATCCTCTCGTGAGCCGCGTGCTTGTCTATCATCACCATGGTCTTTTCGTCTATCTGGGCGATTATGTACACTCCGAATACCTCACCGATAACGCGAACTCTCGGCTTTTCAAGCCACTCCGAGGTGCGTTCTTCCTTTTCCGGCTCCCTCACAGGAGCTTTTTTCAGGCTGGCGCTGCTGATATAGCTGAAGCCCTCCACCTTTTCAGGCTGCTCCGGGGACTTTTCCGGCCCCGGTACAGCTTCCGGCTCCTGCTCCCTGACCGGCTCCTCAGTAATGACCGGTCGGGCTGTCACAGCAGGTCTCTCCGCCGCCGGAGCAGTCTCCTCCGCAATAGGTCTGCTGTAAGCCTCAGCCGCCTGTATATCCGCAGTTTCGGGCTCTTCCACTGATGCGGGAGCCTCCGGCACACTGACAGGCTCCAGAGCAGTTTCCGCCGCAGCAACAGCTCCCGTGAGTTTCTCCTCAGCCTCCTCTATTTTGTCCACAGGAGTGAATATGAACTCCTGCTGCTTCATCTCCTGAGGCTCCTCAGGCTTCTTTGTCCAGTCAGTGCGTGGCTTGAGCTCGAATTCATATATGAGACCGTCCTCCATAAGGGCGTTCTTTATGGCGAAGTATACAGCGTCGGTGACCTTTTTCTCGTCGGTGAATCTCACCTCAGCCTTTGCCGGGTGGATATTCACGTCCATTGCCGAAGCCGGGAGCTCTATCATCAGCACGCAGGCAGGGAATTTTCCCGTCATTATCATGTTTGTATAGGCGTTTTCCAGCGCTGAGGAACATAGCCTCGACCGCACATATCTGCCGTTCACAAAAAAGTTCTGGAATGCGCGGTTGTTTTTGGAGTAGAGTGGCTTTACAGAGTATCCGCTTACGTGTACGCCCTCATATTCGTATTCCACCGGTATCATATCCCGGGCAAAGTCCCGTCCGTAGACCGCATACACTGCCGAAAACAGTTCGCCGTCGCCGCTGGAGTTGAACTCCACCCGGTTATCGCGGATGAACTTGAAAGCTATGTCCGGGTGGGACATGGTTATCTTCTGGAGTATCTGGCTAACTGCATTTGCCTCTGTTACGTCCTTTTTCATAAATTTACGCCGTGCAGGGACGTTGTAGAACAGGTCGCGGATTATAATGGTGGTGCCGTCTGGACAGCCGCTCTTCTCGTGGGAAATCTCAACGCTGCCCTCTATACCGTAAAGAGTACCGTAGGTCTCGCCCGGCTGCTTGGTCATTACCTCCACTCTCGAGACCGCTGCCACCGAGGCAAGAGCCTCACCGCGGAAGCCCAGAGTCATTATGTTGTCAAGGTCAGCCTTCGAGGAGATCTTGCTGGTTGCATGGCGCAGGAACGCCTTGGGTACTTCCTCGAACGCCATACCGCAGCCGTCGTCCGTTATCCTCATATAGGTGACTCCGCCGTTCTTTATCTCCACGGTGATATGCTGTGCTCCGGAATCTATGGAGTTTTCCACAAGCTCCTTCACCACGGATGAAGGTCTTTCTATAACCTCTCCGGCTGCTATGAGCTCCGATATCTCCTTGCTGAGTACATTAATTACCGGCATTGCTTTTCTCCTTCCGCGCCTGATGTGATTCAGGTCTTATCTGCTATCCTTCCTGTGACAGCCCAGTTCATGGCTCCGGTTATCTCCACGTCCACGAACTGTCCGATGAGGGATTCGTCCCCCTCGAATTCAACTATGATGAACTCGCTGCTTTTTCCTGTGAGGAATCCCTTGCGCTTCTTGGAAACATCGTCCGCGAGCACTCTCATGCGCCGTCCGATAAATCTTTTGTAGTGCTCCGAGGAGATATCCCTCTGCACCTCAAGGAGCTCTCTCATGCGGCGGCTCTTCTCCTCCTCGGAGGTGCTGTCCGGCATTCCGGCAGCCTTTGTACCGGAACGCTTTGAGTAAATGAACGAGTATATGTTGTCGAATCTCACACGTCTTATTATATCAAGAGTAGCGCGGAAATCCTCGTCTGTTTCATCAGGGAAACCGACTATTATATCGGTAGTCAGGGAAAAATCCGGATCCCTGCTGTAAATAAGATCAACGGTCTCAAGGTACTTTTCCGCAGTATAGCGGCGATTCATACGTCTGAGGACGTCGCTGCTGCCGCTCTGCACAGGCAGGTGCAGGTGCTTGGCGACCTTGCCGCAGTCGAAAATAGCGTCGATGAGCTCATTTGAGGCGTCCTTGGGGTGGGACGACATGAAGCGTATGATGAAGTCGCCCTCTATGGCGTCCAGCTCCCTCAGCAGCCGGGGAAAGCTTGTCTCTCCGCCGAGGTCGCTGCCGTAGGAATTGACATTCTGTCCCAGCAGCATTATCTCCTTGTAGCCCTCTGAAACGAGACCTCTCACCTCGGAGATTATATCCTCCGGACGGCGGCTGCGCTCCCTTCCCCGGACATAAGGGACGATACAGTAGGTGCAGAAATTGTTGCAGCCGAACATTATAGGCACCGAAGCCTTGAAGCTGCTCTCACGTATCTGGGGCACCTCCACCGAAAAATCATCATATTCGGTTATGTCGGCGGCGAAGCTCTTTCCGTTGAGGCAGTCCCTGAGCAGAGCCGGCAGAGCGCTTATCGCAGATGTTCCCAGCACGAAGTCCACCTGCGGATAGGATCTCTTTATCTTTTCGGCAACATGGCTCTGCGCGGTCATGCAGCCGGATATGCCTATGATGAGCGAGGGCTTCTGCTCCTTCAGCTTCTTCATGCTGCCCACTATGCCGAATACTCTGTCCTCGGCGGATTCACGCACCGCGCAGGTGTTCAGTATGATGAGGTCAGCCTCCGCTTCGTCCTCGGTAAAGGAAAAACCCATCTGACTGAGGAGCCCCTTTATTTTTTCGCCGTCGGAAACATTCAGCTGGCAGCCGAAGCTCCTGACGTATGCCCGGCGCTCAGAAGCGCCGTATATCTCGTTTATCTCTTTTATCAAAGCCGCATTCCCGTTCAAAGTACAGTCCTCACATTCATCCGCCGGCACTCACGATGCCGGATTATTTTTCGTCCGGCGGACACGTACTGTCCGCCGCAAACTCCACCAATTTACTATTATAACATACAATAGTACAAATAGCAAGCAGTAGCAGCACTAATAAGCAGCAGCGGTATGCTCACCGCTCTTTTCTGCGAGTCTCCCTGAGCAGTATCAGCGTCATCGCTCCCAGCAGCAGCGACGGCACCGGATTTTCCGCCTTGTAAGCCGCTCCCCGTATCATCGCCGCAGCCTCCACCGCCTCGCCGTCAAGAGTCAGAGGCATCAGCCCTCTGCACACGAAAAAGCTCAGCGCTCCTGCCGCAGCCCTCATTATCACCGCCGGCAGCATATTCAGTCTCCCTCTGCTCACCGCAGCCGTCTGGAACAGCACACATACTCCCCCGAATGCCGTAAGTCCGCTTATCCACGGCAGCAGAGCGTAATTTCCCTTGGGCAGACCGCTCACCGCGGTAATGTCCAGAAAGCTCCGCACAAGCTGCTCCGAGACCTCCCCGGGCATCCCGGAAACAGAGGAAACCAAGTTCCCGGCAGCGGAGACAGCTCCCACGCCGTCAAGGACTGCCGCTGCCGCCGCAAAAGCGATTATCATAAGGCAGATGTCCGCCATAGCCCTTCCGCCGGAAAGCACGCAGTCCGTGAGCATACCGCCGCTGATACGCGGCTTGCTGCGCTCCTCCCGAGGGGCTCCGCTCCTGCCGGAAATGAACGATACCGCAAAAGCGAGGATAACATCAGCGATGACCGTCGACAGCAGGATAGTACGTCCGGCTGCCGCGGAGCCGTAAAGCTGTCCGGCTATACAGCCTGAAATAAAGGCAGGTCCGGCACCGAAACACACTCCGCAGAAGAGCTCCGCCCGGTGCTTGTCTATCCTGCCCTCCGAGTACATGGCACAGAGCATTTTCGTTCCCACAGGGTAGCCTGCCAGCATACTGAAAAGGAATACCGGGAACACCTCGCCGTCCATACCCCAAAGCAGCCTGCCTATCCTGCCGAAAAATTGCGGCAGGCAGCCTGTTATGCCGCTGCGGACAATAAGTCCGGACACTATCATCATGGCATACAGGGAGGGTATCACCGTCCCCCAGCAGCGCTCAGCGGCTTCAGAAACGGCTATCCCCACCTCCTCCGAAGACCTCATGCAGTACCATGCTGCGTACAGGAGAGTTGCGATGCCTGCTGCCCCTGCGGTTTTTTTCATTATTTCTTTCATATACATCACCTGTACAATCATATTATTGAAGGTGCATACTTTATACTTTGGAGTGATACTATGTTTGAAAAACTCGCCGGCAAAGCTATGGACACCTTATACATGACTCCTCAGATACACTTCGACTGCGACAAAGAGATGCTCATAGAAAACTGCCGCAGGATAGAGGAATACAACGAGGTATTCATGCGGCTCGTCTCCGGAAGGCTTTACATAAATATCTGGGGCTGCGGTCTGAGGGCATACGACTTCAAGACTCAGGGACTTATCATCCGGGGAAGAATATCAAGAGTAGAATTCATGGAAAGGGGCGCAGTTAAAGGTGAAGAATCAGCTGAGGGGCTGCGTTAAGATAAGCGCAGAGGGCAGGGAGCTCTACCGCTTCATAAATATGATACACCGCGGACACATCTGCTGCTTCGGGCAATACTGCCGCAAGGACATTTTCTACGCCGAGCTTTACCGTCACGACCTGCCAAAGGTGGAAGACATAGCGGCCGAATGCGGAATCAGCCTCACCAGCCGCGAGTTCGCCACTGTTTCCACGTTCCTGCTGAGATACCGCCGGAGGATAGGCATTGTCCTCGGTGCAGTGCTGGTGCTTTTCACAGCCCTTTACTTCTCTAATGTGGTAGTGACCATAGATATACAGGGGAATTCCAAGATCTGTGACGAGGACATACTCTCCGCTCTCGGCGAGCTGGGAATAAAGCCCGGTGCACGCATAAGCTCCATAGACCTGACCTACTGCTCCAACGAGCTGAGAGTGAAGCTCTCCGGCATATCATGGGCTGGTATAAGGCGCACCGGCAACCGCATAGTGGTGGAGGTCACGGAGATCACCGAACCGCCGGAGTCTCCGGCGAAGCGTCTGCCCTGCAATATCGTATCCTCCAAGAACGCGAAGATAACGGCTTTCACCCTCCACGACGGCTTTCTCATGCACAAGATAGGCGACTACGTCCGGGAGGGCACTCTCCTGGTAAGCGGAGTGACAGTCTCCCCCAACGGCAGGAACGCTCTGCACCACGCCATGGGAGAGATCATCGGGGTATACGAGGAAAAAGTGACGTTTTCCGGCAGTTACCGTCCCACGCTGTACGTTCCCACGGGAAGGTCGCGGAATCAGCGCTCACTGAAGCTGTTCAGCGCCAATATCCCCCTGTATCTCGGCAGGAACAGATACTCCTCCTGTGGCCGGGAAAGCACCTATTCTCCCCTGCAAATATTCGGAAAGGAGCTTCCAATAGGTATCGTGAAGGAGCACATCACCGAGACCAAGCTCTCGGAGAACGTCCTCACCGAAGAACAGCTGGAGGAACAGCTCAGACAGAAGATATTCCTCTACGAGAAGAACTTCATCGGTGAAGATACGAAAATACTCAGCCGCGACATACAGAAGGAGCGCTCCGGGGAGGGTATAACTCTCACTGTCACCTATTCCCTTGAGGGGAACATAGGCGAAGAAAAAGAAATACTTTTAAAATAAAGTGAGCGTTCCGCTCTGCAAATATGAACAAATTGTAAACATTTCTCTCTGCCCTTGATTTTTTCTATGAATAGTTATATACTTGTTTTAGCACTCTGATACAGAGAGTGCTAAAATCACTACGGAGATGTTTATTATGGAAACAAAGCAGTTCAAAGCAGAGTCCAAACGACTCCTGGATATGATGATCCACTCGATCTATACTCATAAGGAGATATTCCTGAGAGAACTTATATCAAACGCCAGCGACGCTATCGACAAGCTGTATTTCAAGTCGCTCACTGACGACAAGGTCGGTCTCAGCAAGGACGACTTCGCTATCTGGATAACCGCCGACAAGGATGCCAAGACTCTTAAAATAACCGATAACGGTATCGGCATGACCGAGGAAGAGCTTGAAAACAACCTCGGTACTATCGCCAACAGCGGCTCGTTCAAGTTCAAGAACGAGAACAAACTGGAGGAGGATAACCAGATAATCGGTCAGTTCGGCGTAGGCTTCTACTCAGCATTCATGGTAGCAAAAAAAGTGACCGTAATATCAAAGGCTTACGGCAGCGATAAGGCTTACAAATGGGAGTCCGAGGGCGTTGACGGCTACTCCATCTCAGAGGCCGAAAAGACCAATGCCGGCACAGAGATAATCCTCGAAATGCTGGACGATACCGACGACGAGCAGTATTCCGAGTTCCTCGACCAGTACAGGATAAAGTCACTTGTAAAGAAGTATTCTGACTACATCCGCTTCCCTGTAAAAATGGAAATGTCCCACAGCCGTCCCAAGGAGCAGTCCGAGGAGGACAAGGAGGCTAAAAAGCCCCTTGAATACGAGGATTTCATCGAAATAGAAACTCTCAACAGCATGGTGCCTCTCTGGAAGAAGAACAAGTCCGAGCTCAAGGAGGAGGACTACAAGCATTTCTACACCGAGAAGTTCTACGACTACAACGAGCCGCTGAAATACTCCCACATCAGCAACGAAATGCCGGCGTACAACGCCCTGCTGTATATCCCCTCAAAGGCTCCCTTCGACTACTATTCCAAGGAGTACGAAAAGGGGCTCCAGCTCTATTCCAACGGCGTGCTCATCATGGAAAAATGCGCCGACCTGCTCCCCGATTACTTCAGCTTTGTAAAGGGACTCGTGGATTCAGAGGACCTATCACTGAATATATCCCGTGAGATGCTCCAGCACGACCGCCAACTCAAAGCTATCGCAAAGAGCATAGAAAAGACCGTCAGCAGCGAGCTCAAGAAAATGCTCAAGAATGACCGTGAGAGCTACGAAAAATTCTGGGAGGCTTTCGGTCTCCAGCTCAAATACGGCGTTTACAGCGACTACGGCATGAACAAGGACAAGCTCGTTGACCTTATCATGTTCACCTCCTCAAAGGAGAAGAAGCTCGTAACTCTCGACGAATATGTTACCGGTATGTCCGAGGAGCAGAAGTACATCTACTATGCCGCAGGAGACAGCATTGCTCGCATCGAGCAGCTTCCCCAGACAGAGCTCCTCCGCGACAAGGGTTACGAGATACTCTACCTCACCGATAATGTGGACGAATTCGCAGTAAAGGCTCTCCACCAGTACAAGGACAAGGAATTCCGCTCTGTATCCGCCGAGGATCTTGGTATAGACAACACCGAAAAGAAAGAGGAGATCAAAGCCAAGGAGGAGGAAAACTCCGGTCTGCTCACCGAGCTCGCCGGTGCTCTCGAGGGCAAGGTAGCCAAGGTCATCCTTTCCCAGAGACTCAAATCCCACCCTGTATGCCTCACCAGCGAGGGCGACATCTCCCTCGAAATGGAAAAGGTGCTCAATTCTATGCCTATGGGCGAGAAGATACAGGCACAGAGAGTCCTTGAGATAAATCCCGAACACGAGATATTCTCCAAGCTCAAATCCGTGAACGAAGCCGGCGACAAGGACAAGCTGGGCAAGTACGCAAAGCTCCTTTACAATCAGGCTCTCCTTATCGAAGGCATGAGCATAGAGGATCCTGTGGAGTTCTCAAACCTCATCTGCGAGCTTATGTAACGTATATTAAAATGGACGGACAGTGTCCGTCCATTTTTGTAGCTCTCGTTTTAACGATAAACGATAATTATTTATCGTATAATTATCACAAGAAACTGACGCTCATCTCATCCAGTTATTGTATAACATTACAAATTTATCGTTTTGCGATAAATAACTATTGACAAACGCTAATATCCGTGATATGATAGAGTCATCAAAGGGAAGCACAAAGCTTCCGGGATGGAGGAAAATTATGGAAAACACAATGGAAAAAAATCAGAACGTCAGAAATATCAACCGCATAGGCAAGATCATGAAGATAATCCTGAGGATATGTCAGGTATTCACAGTCATCGGCTTTATCGCAATAGCCGCTGCAATGATCGTTCTCGCAGTGGTGCCGCTGGACAGCATCAAGATCAGACCTTCCTTCCACATAGATGTTGATTACAGCACTGATGATTTCAATGCCGATGTCAGCGACGTCAGCCTCGACAACAAGAAGCACAGCTTCGACATCGAAAAGTTCGCGGTAGATCTCTACACCAAGACTCAGAAGATAGACAGCTCAACAAGCACCCTCAGCGTTGACGGCGATGTCGAGGAGATAACCGGAAATGAGCTCCGCACAATGGCTATGAAGAAGCTCATTATCGCAGAGCTGTTCCTCATAGCAGCCTTCATTGCATTCATGTTCGGAGCCAAGCTCGCAAAGGCTCTCCAGAAGTGCGATACTCCCTTCACCGACGAGATAATCATGCGGCTGAACCGCTTCGGCAAGTCCCTTATACCTCTGGCTGTTGTCTCACTCTTCACAAGCGGCATCAGCACCGGCATAATCATCCCCCTGTTGCTCCTCTTCCTGTTCAGCAGCCTCTTCAAGTACGGCGCTGAGCTCCAGAAGGACGTAGACAGTATACTGTGAGGTGGATCATGGCTATAATCCTGCGTCTTGACCGCGTTATGGCTGACAGGAAGATAAGTCTCAACGAACTCAGCGAGCGCGTGGGCGTCAGCAATGTGAACCTCTCAAAGCTCAAGACCGGAAAGGTCAGCGCTATCAGGTTCTCTACCCTCGACGCTATCTGCCGCGAGCTCAACTGCCAGCCCGGCGATATTCTCGAATACTCTGAATCATAAACGCTATGATACTGAAAACCCTGCGGAGTTTAAAGTCGGTAATCGTATAGAAGTATTAAGCCATAGTATTTCTGATCTTAGGTCAGAAGTACTATGGCGTTTCTATTGACAGTGCTGTGATGCTGTGATATAATTGTTACTAACATAAATCGGAATTTTGAGGAGGATTTTATAATGAATGATCTATGTATGATAATAAAAGAAATGGTGAAACCGAATTTCCTGAATATCAGAACATCTATCCAGACCTATGACAGAGATGCGATATGCTGCGGTGCTCCGTGTTGGAGATGGGCATATCATGCACTTCATTCAGCTGATAAATGGTTTATAAATCCTTGTGTATATGATGAACCGCCTTTTCATGAAGAAGGACTTGATAATCCCGACAAGCCTGCTTCTGTTATCTTATCTGATGAGCAGCTTCTTGATTATCTTGACAGTGTAGAGAAAAAAACTTTCGCATATCTTGATTCGCTCACAGATGAGATGCTGTATGAATGTCCTGAAAACTGTGAACATACGAGAATGGAACTGGTACTGAGACAATTCCGCCACATATCGTTCCATACAGGAATGCTTAACGGACAGACTGCTGTAGCAACAGGAAAATTTCCGATGTGGGTATCTCAGGCTGACAAATATGTTGATGACGGTATTTTTTTCGGTAGATACAGAAAAGGACAAGTTACAAAATAAGTTATGATAATGTAAATTCTGATTTATCTTAGCAGGTATACAATGCCCCGAAGCACTTTGAAATGCTTCGGGGCAAAACTTCTGTATGAGTACCCGTCTTATGTTCCGCAGGGCTTTTAGGTATATTCCTGCCGGATTTTCCCTGAAAAATTGTGAGAATTTCTACTTGCAATATCCTCACTTCTGTGATATAATAAATTGTAAGCGTGCTTATGCACAGTAATTTTATGAAAAGAGGAAATAAAATGCCTGCAAATATTGTTGTCGGAACACAGTGGGGCGACGAGGGCAAGGGTAAGATCATAGATATTCTCGCTTCCCGCGCCGACGTCGTTGTACGTTCTCAAGGCGGAAACAATGCCGGACATACCGTAGTAAACAACGGTGAGGTATACAAGCTCCACCTCATCCCCTCCGGAATTCTCTACCCCGATACTCTCTGCCTTATCGGCGCCGGAGTCGTTCTCGATCCTAAGGACTTCATCAGCGAACTGGATGACCTCGCCGGCAGAGGTATAAAGACTGAGGGACACCTTAAAGTCGATCCCCGTGCTCATATCGTTATGCCTTGGCATATCGCTCTGGACGGTCTTTCCGAGGCTTTCAGAGGCGGCAAGGATATCGGTACTACAAAGCGCGGTATCGGTCCTACATATATGGATAAATACGAACGCTGCGGAATCCGTATGTACGACCTCGTACACCCTGAGGTGCTCGCAGAGAAGATACAGTCCACAGGCAGACTCAAGAATAAGATAATCACCGAGGTTTACGGCGGCGAAGCTTTCGACCTCGACGCAGTTACCAAGGAGTACACCGAGTACGGCAAGCGCCTCCTCCCATACATGGACGACGTTTCCGTTCTCACCTTTGAGGCTTCAAAGGCTGGCAAGACCATTATGTTCGAGGGTGCTCAGGCTACCCTCCTTGATATAGACTTCGGTACTTACCCCTATGTTACATCCTCTCACCCCCTCTCAGCAGGAGTATGCGTGGGAACCGGCGTAGGTCCCAAGGTCATCACCAACATCATCGGCGTTGCCAAGGCTTATACCACCCGTGTAGGCAAAGGACCTTTCCCCACCGAGCTGGATGACGCTACCGGTGACCAGATCAGAAACGTGGGCGGCGAGTTCGGTACAACTACCGGACGTCCCAGAAGAACAGGCTGGTTCGATGCTGTTATCGTCCGTCACTCCGTAAGAGTAAACGGTCTTGACAGCCTCGCTATCAACAAACTGGACACTCTCGCAAATATCCCCACACTTAAAATGTGCGTGGCTTACCAGAAGCCTGATGGCACTTTCACCGAAAACTTCCCTGCTACTCTCGAAGAGCTCGAGGGCTGCACTCCCGTTTATGAGGAATTCCCCGGCTTCACAGATGATATATCCAAATGTGCAAGCTTCGACGAGCTCCCCGAAAACTGCAAGAAATACATCGCAAGACTTGAAGAACTGGTAGGCTGTCACGTAAGCATGGTAGGTATTGGCCCTGACAGATCCCAGATCCTCGAAAGATAATGAAAATACTCAAAAAACTCGCAGCACTCGCCGCAGCAGCCGCAATATCGCTGTCGGCAGTGCCTGCTGTTACATTTTCGGCAAATGTCGCGGAACCTGCCGCCTATGGCAGCTCCCTCACCAGCGATTATATCTACTTCAACTCTATAGATGAGGCAGGAGCCTACGTCCGCAGCCAGATGAAGGCCCGCACGGCAAAGATCATGATCTCTATCCCGAGAGATTTCAATATGGATTTCCAGACCTCAGTAAATAAGATATTCGCAGCCGCCCTGAAGGAAACAGGCAACGGCAGCGAGGGCGACTATCTCAGGTATTCCGCTACATTCTTCAACGCTTCCTCCGATTACAACAACTATATACGCCGTATCGTTATCGAATTCACCTACCATACCGACGCATCACAGGAGGAATACGTCAGCAAGCGTTCCAGCGAGATACTTTCGTCCCTTGGTATCGATCAGATGACCAGCTACGACAAGATCCGCGCTATATACAAATATGTTGCCGAAGCAGCTGTGTACGCCCATAATGTCACCGAAGACCAGACAAAGGGCTCGCCCGTTTTTTCGGCATACGGAGTCCTGAAAAACGGCTCGGCAGTCTGTCAGGGCTACGCTCAGCTCCTTTACAGACTTCTCACCGACGCAGGCATCTCCTGCCGCATGATAGGCGGTACCTCCGGAAAATCGGATCACGTCTGGAATATCGCCGAGGTCGGCGGCAAATACTACCTCCTTGACGTCACATGGGATTCCCAGATATTCGAGCAGGGCGGCAAGGAGCTGATGTTCTTCATGAAGGGCTCCGACACCTTCGACAAGAACGCCGATCAGCCCCACGTCACCAGCACCGGCAAGGAGGACAATATCGTTTTCCGCCCGGACTATACCTCGCAGGAATTCCGGTCCAAATATCCCATATCCAAGACTGATTTTGATCCCTCTGAAATGTATTCTCCCGGCGATGTGGACTGCGACGGCAAGATAACCGCTTTCGACGCAACTCTCGTGCTCAAAGCCTATGCCAATATGTCCGCCGGTGAAAGCTCCGGCCTATCAAAGGAACAGGAGCGCTCGGCAGAGGTCAGCGGCGACGGCAAGATAGGAGCTACCGATGCCGCCTACATCCTGAAATACTACGCTGAAATTTCCGGAAACAGCACAATTTCCTTCCCCGATTTCATAAAAACTCTGAAATGAGGTAAACGCTATGAACGATGAAAACCTTTACGGCAGCGGTCTGCCGGAGGAGATAGAGTATACCGCTTCAAAGACCAAGAACGAAGGCCCTGTGGGAGTCACAGCCCCCGTCCTTGACGACATCGACTACGCCGCTCCTGCTGCAAAAAAGGGCGGTCCCACCGGAGTTGCCGCTCCGGTGCTGGATGATATGTCCTCCGGATACTCCTATGATTCCTCGAAAAAGGGCGCACCTACCGGTGTTACCGCACCTGTTCTCGACGACGAGCAGGTATACAGCAGCTCGCCTCAGACTCCCAAGAAGCTCGTGCTCTCCGACGATGATATAATCGCTGGTCTCACTCCGGAGCTAAGACAGAAATTCGACGCGCTCCCTGCCGACAAGCAGAAGCAGATAATAGATATGCGCCGCTCACAGCTCGGCGCCGAGGCTCCGGCAGCTCCAGTTTCAGCACCGGTGCTGGACGAGGATAATTACACTCCTCCACCGAAAAAGGAGGAGCCTCCCAAGCCGGAAGTTCCCGTGAGCAAGCCTGTTCTCGACGATGAGCCCGAGGCTCCCAAATACGTCCGCAAGTACGCTGACGAGGACCTCGAACGTGCCAAAGCCGATGCAAGAAAGGCTGCCGCTTCTTCACTGGCTCCAGATCAGAAGGACTCCAAAGAGAGCCTCAGAATGATGCTGGAGCTCAAGGAGGAAAGACGCGCGGAGCTCGCAGGAAAAGGCTTCAAGATCTGTATCGTTCTGGCGATCATCGGCGTTATCGGCGCTGTGTTCTTCCACCTGCTCTATTCCGGCGGACTCGGTCTGCCTTACAAGGACGGCATGAGCGGCTTCAGCTCAAAGATAGAGGGCGCTTCCCTTTATATCGCCGTTGCTGCCGCACTCAGCGCAGTACTTCTCATCACAGGTATACCGAAGTGCAAGTCCATCGCTTCTCTGATATATCTGCTCTTCTGCCTGATACAGCTTTTCCCCGGACTTATGATGCTTCCTCAGCACGAGGGCAGCATGGCTAAGGCGGTTCTGTTTTACGCAGTGGCATTCCTGTGCTCTGTTGCAGTATTCATCTCTATCTCAGCCAGCGAGGCTGTGGGACAGTATTTCAAAAAGGACAAGAACTATTAATGCAAAAAGGCTGCCGGAATTCTCGGCAGCCTTTTTTATAGTATGTAAAAAAGGAGGCTTTACAGCCTCCTTTTTAAATTATTATTCAACGGGTACGATCCAGTTGAAGGTATCCTCAATCTTGCCCCACTGGATGCCTGTCATTGTATCATAGAGCATCTGCGAGATCTTGCCGATCTTGTTGCCGTTGATCTCCATTACCTTGTCGTTCCACTTGAGGTGGCCAACAGGTGAGATAACAGCAGCTGTACCTGTACCGAATACCTCATCCAGCTTGCCTGCGTCATAAGCGTCAGCGATCTCCTGGATGTCAATACGTCTTTCCTCAACTGTAAGTCCCTTGGACTTGCATACCTCGATAGCAGACTTTCTTGTGATACCGGGGAGGATAGAGCCCTGAAGCATAGGTGTTACTACCTTTCCGTCGATAACGAAGAAGATGTTCATAGCGCCAACTTCCTCTATGTACTTCTGCTCAACGCCGTCCAGCCAGAGTACCTGAGAGTAGTTCTGCTTGTGAGCCTCGTCCTGACCGATGAGTGAAGCAGCGTAGTTGCCGCCGGTCTTTGCAAAGCCCATACCGCCTCTTACAGCGCGGACATACTTGCTCTCAACGTAGATGTTTACGGGGTTGAGACCGCTCTCATAGTAAGCACCGGAGGGTGAAAGGATTATCATGAAGAGGTAGTGCTCGCCGGGCTTAACGCCGAGGAAGGGATCCACAGCGATGATGAAGGGACGGATATAAAGTGATTCGCCCTCCTTTGAGGGTACCCAGTCCTTCTCGATCTTGAGGAGCTCCATAAGGCACTTCATGCCGAGCTCTTCAGGAAGCTCAGGGATAACGAGTCTCTCATTGGACTTGTTGAGTCTTCTGAAGTTCTCCTCGGGACGGAAGAGCTGAACCTTGCCCTCAGCAGTTCTGTAAGCCTTCAGACCTTCAAATACCTCCTGACCGTAGTGGAAGCACATAGCAGCCGGAGAGAGGTCGATAGTACCGTAGGGACGAATCTCGGGATCGTGCCAGCCCTGACCTTCATCGTAGGGCATCACGAGCATATAGTCTGTGAAGATGTGACCGAAGCCGAGCTTATCGCCGGGCTGGGGCTTAGCCTTGTGCTTATCTGCTTTTGTGAATTTGATTTCCATTGCATTCAACCTTCTTTATACAAAATTAAGCGTTGCCGCCGAAATCGCTGACAGGGATATAGTTTTTCTCGAACAGCCTTCTGCAAACGATGATGCAGGCGGTCGTAAGTCCTGCCGCACAGACTGTCGCAGCAGCTGCGGCAATGATGATCTTTCCGTGCTTCATAAATAATCCTCCTGTCAGACTGCGGAGCGTATCTCGCCGTTGAGACATACCGCTTCTACTATTATATCATATATCTTGGCGGATTTCCATAGAGAGCCGCCAAAATCCTGCACAAAAACCTTTGTTGAAAATTGTCGCTTTTTCATCAGGAATCGTATTTGCGTACTCTCAGAACAGCTCCCAGCTTCTCCGCTATCTTGCGGGAGGCGTCTATCTGTTCCTGCGGGATGACGTCCACCACAGACATTATCACCTCTGCCTTGCCGGTCTTTACGCAGTCGGCAGTGAACTTCTGCATAGCCTTGAATGCGCTTTTGAACTTTGGACGTGTCACCTTCATGTACTCGTCCTCAGTTCCGGCGTTGAGGCTTACGGAAATAATGTCCAGAGCCTCGCAGAGCTCGGCGGCAATGCGCCTGCCGTTCACAAGATCGCCCAGTCCGTTGGTATTTATCCTGAGCTTGGGAGCCTCCTTGCAGGAGCTCCTTATCCATTCAGCCACCTCTATGACAGTTTCCAGTCTCTCGGTGGGCTCACCGTAGCCGCAGAATACCACCTCTCTGTATTTAGTGAGATCCCTCTTTTCAAGATCAGCCTTTATCTCGTCCATATCGGGCTCGTGCTCCAGCCACAGCGGATCAGAGCCGTATGCGCCGTCAGCGTTGTTCCTTATGCAGAACGTGCAGGCGCAGGGACACCTGTTTGTAAGGTTAAGGTAGAGGTTATCCCCTACTTCATATGATATGGTCATTGCACGCTTCATATTCATTCCTCCGTATCATTGCAGTTTGTTCAGCATATCCCTGAGCAGCTCACGGCACTCAAAGTCCGAGAGCTCGTCGATATTGGTTCGCTCCAGCATATCCAGAGCGGCTTCACGTCCGAGGCTGCCGAAGCTTATCTGACCGCCGTCATCATGCTTCTGAGCTATGCGCTCGGAAGCGTGGGAGCGCTCCATTTCCTCAAGGAGCTCCCTTGCGCGGTTGACCACCTTTGCAGGCAGTCCGGCGAGCTTAGCCACGTCCACGCCGTAGCTCTCGTCCACTCCGCCGCGGACTATCTTTCTCAGAAAGCGTATCGTTCCGCCGTGCTTGTTTACTGCTATACTGTAATTCTTTACGCCCTCCAGCTCGTTTTCAAGCCCGATCAGCTCGTGGTAGTGGGTAGCAAAAAGAGTCTTGCAGCCAAGCTTCTTCGAGGTGCATATGTGCTCCGCTACCGCACGGGCAATGCTTACGCCGTCAAAGGTGGAGGTGCCTCGTCCCACCTCGTCCAGTATGACAAGGCTGTTGGGAGTAGCATTCTGGAGAATGTCCGATACCTCGCTCATTTCCACCATGAATGTGGACTGTCCGGCTGTAAGGTCGTCGGAGGCGCCCACTCTGGTGAATATCTTGTCCACCACGGATATTTTTGCTGCGTCCGCCGGTACGAAGCAGCCTGTCTGCGCCATGAGCACTATAAGGGCAGCCTGGCGCATATAAGTGGATTTACCGGACATATTAGGTCCTGTAATTATGGACATCCGGCTCTGCTTAGTGTCTATGTAAACGTCGTTGGGGACGAATACCTCGTCCTGAAGCATGAGTTCCACAACAGGGTGGCGTCCAGCTTTTATGTCGATAGAGCCGTCTATGGCAATATCCGGCTTTACGTACTGGTTTCTCAGAGATACTTCGGCAAAGGAACAGAGCACGTCCACGGCAGCCACAGCAGCAGCGGTCTTCTGCACAGGCTCCAGCTTTGTAGCAAGGAAGTCCCTGACCTCGGCAAAAATATCCGCCTCCAGCATGAGAGCCTTGTCCTTGGCTCCGAGTATGGAGTTCTCGGCATTTTTGAGTTCCTCGGTGATGAAGCGCTCTGCGTTGGCAAGAGTCTGCTTGCGTATCCAGCCCTCCGGGATGAGGTCGTAGTAGGAGCGCGTTACCTCAAGGTAGTAGCCGAAAACGCGGTTGTAACCCACTTTCAGTCCCTTTATGCCAGTAGCCTCTTTCTCACGCTGCTCTATCTCATCGATAATGCTCCTGCCGTTGTTCATTATGTGTCTCAGGCTGTCCAGCTCCTCGTTGAAGCCCTCCCTGATAACACCTCCGTCCTTGACGGACACCGGCGGATCGTCCATAATGGCGTTCTCCACCAGATTCACTATCTCTTCAAGGTCGGAAATATCGCTGTTGTATTTCGCCAGCAGCTTTGAATCCCCTAACTTTGCCAGCTCCGCCTTTATCAGCGGCAGCTGGAGCGCCGTGGCGGACAGAGCCTTAAGATCACGGGGAGTAGCGGTCTTGTACATTACCTTTGTCATAAGACGTTCAAGGTCATAGACGCGCTCCAGCAGTGCGGAGATGTCCCCCAGCACTACGCTCTTCCGGTAAAGAGCCTCTACCGCATCCAGCCTCTCGATTATCCTTGCCGGACTCTTCAGCGGCTGCTCTATCCAGTTCTTGAGCATTCGCCGTCCCATGGAGGTTTTCGTGGAATCCAGCACCCACAGCAGCGAGCCCTTTTTCTCCTTGTTCCTGAGAGTCTCGGTGAGCTCCAGATTTCTCCGGGCATTCAGGTCGAGCCCCATGTAAGCCTCGCCGTTGAGTATATCTATTCCCGTGAAGCGTGATACCGAGGATTTCTGAGTATCGGCTATGTAGTCGAACAGACCGCACACAGCCGCGCAGTCCGCTCCGTCCGAGCTGATTCCCAGCTCGGTCACCGTCTCTGCTCCAAAAAGCTCCGCCACTCTGCTCTTCATCAGAGACGGTGAGAAGCGGGACGCTTCACGGAGCGTGACCGCGCAGCTGAGGCGGACCTTCACAAAGTCAGAAACGCCTTTAAGCGCAAGGAAGCTGTCAGGGAAGATTATCTCTGCCGGCTGACAGCGGCTGAGCTCGTTGATGACACCGGCTTCGAGGTCCTTGCCCTCGAAGAAGCTCACGGCAGCCTCTCCGGTGGAAACATCAGCGGAAGCAACGCCGCAGGTCCTATTGCTCTCGTCGTAGAAAATGCTGCAAATATAGTTATTCTTGCCGTCGTCCAGCATACTGCTCTCGGTAAGAGTGCCGGGAGTCACCACCCTGATGACATCGCGGACGACTATGCCCTTTGTCTCGGCGGGATCGGTGAGCTGCTCGCAGACAGCCACCTTGTAGCCAAGGTCGATGAGGCGCTTGATGTACATATCCGCGGCGTGGTAGGGCACTCCGCACATAGGGGCACGCTCCTCGAGACCGCAGTCCCTGCCGGTGAGCGTGAGCTCCAGAGCCTTGGACACGTTTATAGCGTCGTCGAAGAACATCTCGTAAAAGTCTCCCAGACGGAAGAACAGCACACAGTCGGGGTATTTATCCTTGACCTCGAAATACTGCTGCATCATGGGAGATATTTTACTTCTGTCGATCTCCATAGGTATGTTCCCTTTCTATTATGAGCATCCGCCGCAGGTAGCACAGCTTCCCGAGCAGCCGGAGGAGGGCTGACAGGTCTCGGGATCCTCGCCGTTAGCGCACATGGAGATTATCTGGTTGATGTTGCTCACCAGATCCTCAAGGGCTTTCTGAGCTGCCTGAAATACTATCATATTCTTGTTGCTCATTATCTTCTTGTATGTGGACTTGATGTCCTCGTCCAGCTGTTTGATAAGCTCTGTGTCCTTATCCTCAGCGCTCATGGCATTGGTCAGCTGGAGACGAAGGTCGCTGAACTTCTCAACATCGGCGTTGAGCTCCTTGTCCTCGTCGTTCACCTGCTTTGCAAGGTTATAAGCGATGTATCTGTCGTCCTGCTGAAGCGCCTTTCCAAGCTCTCTTGTAAGTTCGATAACGTCCATATTTTTACTCCTTTTGATTTATTAGCTTTATGCTTCTGAATTATTCAACGTAGATACGCGGTACTCTCTTTGATATGCCGCACACCACCTCATAGCCGATAGTACCATATACAGAGGCAAGCTCGTCGGCGGTGATGATGTCGTCCCCTTCACGTCCTATAAGGGTGACTATATCTCCTGACTCGGCTTCGGGTACTCCCGAAACGTCTATCATAAGCTGGTCCATGCAGACTCTTCCCACTATGCGGCAGCGCTTTCCGTGAACGAGTATCTCTCCCTTTGAGCTCAGGAGCCTCGAATAGCCGTCAGCATAGCCGATAGTGACCGTTGCCACACGCATCTCCCTGTCTGCCACGAAGGTCCTGCCGTAGCTTATGCAGGTTCCCGGCTGAACGGTCTTGACCTGCGAGATAACGGCTTTCAGCTCCATAACCGGAGCGAGTCCCTCGGGGATACTCAGGCTCACATCCGGGTGAAGCCCGTAGATGATGATACCTGCTCTTGAAAGAGTGCTTCTGGGATTGTTCCGGTAACAGGTAGCGGCGCTGTTCATGAAGTGTACATGGGGAAGCTTTATCCCCCTCTTTACCAGTTCATCGTAGGCATCGGTGATGAATTTTTCCTGTCTGTCGGTATAGGCTATATTATCAGGCGAATCGCTGTCCGCAACGGCAAAATGAGTATATATGCCCTCCACAGAGAGCTCCTTAATACCGCACATTCTCTCTATCTCAGCCGCACACTCAGCGGGAGTATCGTACCGCAGTCCGATTCTGCCCATACCGGTATCCACCTTGACATGGCAGCGCACCCTCTCCGGACTGTTCTTGCAGAGCGAAAGTGCATAATCCATTGAGACTACGCCCTGTATTATATTATACTCAGATATTTCGTGAGCATACTCCGGAGGCGTATAGCCAAGAATTAGTATCTCGGCTTCGGGACATAGTTCCCTCACCGAAACAGCCTCGTCAAGATTAGAGACGGCAAAATACTTTATGCCGCACTCATCGGCAAGACAGCGGCAGACTCTGTCGTATCCGTGTCCATAGGCGTCAGCCTTTACCACAGCCATTATCTCGGTGCCGTCAGAATTAAGGCTCCTGATGACGTCCATATTCTTTCTCAGCTGCGAGAGGGACACCTCCGCCCACGCTCTTTTAAGATAAGGTTTCAATCCTACCATTCCTTTCGTTCACGATTAAAATTCTGTTACATCTTGGAAAACGCCTTGAAATATATTTGAATATGTGGTATAATAACATGGAATAACGCTTGGAGGTGAGACATTGCTGATCTCTCTGGTTTCCGGCAGCAGCATCACAGCCGCTGAAGACTTCACACCGCACCCGGAAAATTCCATATGTATCACCGGTCACCGTGCCAAAGGCATAAAGCCCTACCGCAGGAAGCCTGAATATCAGCGTCTCACTGCCTCAGCAGTGCAGTTCATGCTGTTCAGATATATAGATATGGCTTGCGAAGCCGGATTTACTACCTTCTTCGACGGTCTTGCCCCCGGCACAGACCTCTGGGCAGCTCAGTACATCCTCCGGAAGAAGTCTCAGGGCAGGAACATCCAGCTCATAGGAGTAATGCCCTTCCTTCGCCACGCCGACCTTTTCCCCAGACAGGAGCGTTCGCTTCTCGCTGAGATAGAAAGGGGCTGCGACCAGCTCGTTATCACCTGCTCCGATCCGGAACTGGTCTATGACAAACGCGGTGCAGGGAGCGGTCTTTACAGGGACAGGAACTACTTCATGGCAGATAATTCCTCGGCGGTGATAGCCTTTCTCAACAGGGATGCACGCTTCTCAGGCACTCAGCAGACTGTCAACCGCGCTGAAAGATCGGACAAGAGGATACTACGCTTCGGCTGTGATGACATCCATGACATCATAGACCAAACAGGCACCCAGCTCCCGGACATATGCCGCGAGATAGCCTGTATACCGAACTTTTTCCAGCTTTTTGAAAGCGAATGAACCGTCGGTGCAGTCAGCTACTTATTATTATATCACATTCACAGGATTTTGCAAGTTTATTTATACACTTTTTACAGTGACAGGAAATATTTCCCCGTCCGGATGAAAACTTCGTTCGTATTCAACATTCTGTTGAATACTGTGTTCAAACATTCATTTCACATTCGGATTGTTGAAAACGTTGAAAACTATGTTTATAACCATGTTTGCGCCCTCCGTTTTCAACTGCTCATTCCGGAAAATCTTTTTTATTCATTTCCTGATGAATAATACAGAAATCTGTTATACCAGATGTAATCCGGAAGGCCGATTCAACGCTATGTTACGTTGTTTGACGCTGCAAGTCCTAATTCTAAGCCTTTTATGCCAAGCACAAAATATAATAAAGGAGATCACCAAAATGTCAGAAAAACCTAAAAAGAAATCAGGAAGCATCGCAATACCTTTTCTCATCACTATCTTCGTAGGTCTGCTGCTCATCGGCGGCACAGCCTTCGGAATCTACAAACACCTCAACAGCAAAAAGGACGACAAGCCCAAGGAGCCTACTCCCAGAAACGGTATCACCAGTGCTACCCCGGAGGACAGCCATACCATTCTGCTGATACTCAACGATCCCGAGGGACAGAAGGCTTCAGCCACATTCGTGCTCATGCGTTCTATCCCCTACAAGAAGCAGCTCCTTTTCATCGGAATCCCATCCAACTCCATTTTCTATTCCGAAAAAGAGGGCGCACAGGTAGCTCTGAAGGACACCTTCGAGCGAAACGGAGCCAAGTCCGCAGTATCCTTTGTTGAGGATGTCCTCAACATCAAGGTGGATAAGTATATGTCCTTCGATCCCGACGCCTTCCTCAGAGTCTGCGACATCTTCGGCGGCGTTACCTACCCTGTGGATATAAACTTCACAGGCTTCACAGACGACAGCTCCCTCCAGACAATGGGACCGGATGACATAAGGAAATACCTCACCTACAACAACTTCAAGGGCGGTGAGGCTGAAAGAAGCTTCAAGGCAGCCTCTGTGCTCAGCTACATGGTCAACGGCTCCGACGGCGACCGTATCGCCGGCAACTTCGACCGCTATTTCAGCGAGATAATCAACAAGCTCGGCGTCGCAGGCACAGACATAAGCGGCTCGGACTACGATAAGCGCAAGAACGCTATAAAGTATATGTTCAATTACGGACAGTCCATCGCTATCGCCATTACTATCGACGGCGAAAACGCCGGAATCGACTTCATCCCCGACAGCAACTTCGTGAACAACATCCCCGAAGACTACTTCAAGGATGCAACAGTAAAATAAGTCCCCCGGAGGTAATACCTTGAACAACATCTTCGATACCCACGCTCACTACGCCGACAGCGCTTTCGACGAGGACCGCTCTCAGGTGCTGGAAGAGCTCCCCTCCAAGGGCGTGAAATACGTCATGCTCGCAGCCTCATGCCTTGAGGATACCGCCGAGAATTCCGCACTTTCCATGAAATACGACTATATCTATTCCGCAGCGGGAGTTCATCCGGAATTTGCGGATTCCACTCCGTCTGACTACCTTGATACCGTAAAGGCTGCTGTCCAAAGCAAGCCCAAGGTCAGAGCCATCGGCGAGATAGGGCTCGATTACCACTACGAGGGCTATGACCGCGAAAAGCAGATACAGCTTTTCACCGAACAGCTCCGGCTCGCGAATGAACTGGATATGCCGGTGATAGTCCACAGCCGCGACGCCTCTGAGGACACTGTGAATATTCTTAAAGAATACCGTCCCCGGGGAGTAGTCCACTGCTTCAGCGGCTCGGCCGAAACTGCCGTGGAAATACTCAAGCTGGGAATGTACATCGGCTTCACAGGAGTTATAACCTTCAAGAACGCAAAAAAAGCCATACGCGCTCTGGAGGCAGTCACCCTTGACAGGCTCCTGCTGGAAACAGACTGCCCATACATGGCTCCCGTCCCTTTCCGCGGAAAGCGCTGCGACAGCTCCATGATAGCCTATACTGCCGAGGCTGCCGCCTCGGTCAAGGGAGTGGGCGTTCAGGAGCTACTTGACATCACCTGCCGCAACGGCATGGAATTCTACAACATACACTGATACTACAAGAGGTCACATATATGTACTATTGCTGCGGTATAACCGACAAGGGCATCATGCCCCACAACGAGGACGCCCTGCTCATCGGCAGAGAGGTCCTCGATTCCGGCTCTTCTCAGCAGGATCTGGAACAGCCCTTCATCATGGCTGTCTCCGACGGCGTTTCAGGTGAACGCTCCGGCGAGGTAGCCTCAAAAATGTGTCTTGAATTCATCCGGGATATTGACTATTCCAGCCGAACCGCCCTTGCAGACGAGCTGCTGTCAATACACCGCCGGCTCGCCGGATACAGCGCTCAGGATCCCGATATCCACAATATGCAGTCCACTCTCTGCGGCTTTGCCGTTGACGAACACGGCGAGGCTATTGCTTTCAACGTGGGAGATTCCCGTCTTTACCGCTTCAGGAACGGCAGGATCTCACAGCTCTCACGAGATCAGTCCCTCGTTCAGCTGCTTTATGAGGAGGGCTCTATCACTATGGAGGAGCGCCGCACTCACGTTCACAGGAATATAATATTCCCGGCTTTCGGAAATGTTAATACCGAGCCCCAGATAGACATCCTCCGGATAGACGGCGGCATCGCCGGCGGAGATATACTCCTGCTGTGCTCCGACGGTCTTTCCGACTATGTTTCCCCTCTGGATATGGAGGAGATACTGGAGCTCCCGAGAAATCTCCCTGAGCGCCTTGAAATGCTGGTAAAGCTCGCCTCAGAGAGAAAAAGCGAGGACAATATCACCGTTGCCGCCGCTGTTTTCTGCGACTGACGGAGCTTCACAGACATTATTTCTCACTTGACATCAATTAAAAAATATTATATAATATCCTCAGAAACATCTGAAAAGGAGGCTTTCCATGAAAAAATTTGTTTCATTCGTAATGTCAGCCGCTCTCGCTGTATCGTCCCTCAGCGCGCTTGCAGTATCAGCAGCAGACGGCTCATCCGATAAAAAGGACCTTGTTCTCTTCGGCGACAGCATAGCCGCCGGATACGGTCTCAGCTCCGCAGAACACAGCTACGGCGAGATATGCGCCGATTATCTCGGCGGCACTGTCACGAATTTCGCTCATTCCGGCGATACCTCCGAGGATATGCTCACACTGATAAACGGTCTCAGCAGCGAACAGAAGCAGGCTGTCAAGGATGCCGAGATAGTTGTTATCTCTATCGGAGGCAACGACCTTATGCACTATGCTTCGGCTCAGCTCCTTGATTACGCTGCAAAGCGCAGTCTCCTCAAGGACGGTCTCACCGCTAATGACATACCTGCCGATCCCAGCATATCAACTCTCCTTGTAATGCTCGATGTTGACAAGGTAAAGGCTTATGCAAACGGCGGTCCGCTGAACGTAATGGACCTCAACGCCAAGATGAAGAACATCTGCGCTGACCTCCGCTTCGCCACCGATGAGCGTCCCGGCATTATCAAGAACACCATTATGGCTAACCTCACAAAGTCGGTAGCCGCTGTCAAGGCGATCAATCCCGACGCAAGGATACTCGTCCAGACCATATATCAGCCCATACAGCTGGATCCCGAATACGTCAAGTCAAGCTTCCCCGAGGGCGAGAGCATAATCGACAGCCTCAGAATGAACTTCAAGGACGTTCTGGATACCTTTGCTGCCGAGCTCAAAAACGTTGAGGGCATTGAGATAGCCGACGTCGCATACGACTTCACCTCTATCCCTGCCGGTGAGAAATCTTCCGCTTCAAATCCCGGTCACGCAAACTATTTTACCAATGTACAGCTCCCCATGCCCGCGAAGGACTTCCACCCCAACCAGAAGGGACACTTAGCTATCGCAGCAGTCGTACTGAAGCAGATAGGCGACCTCCACGATGACAAGGGTATGCTCTCTGCCACCTACAAG
>Ga0310690_10000709_pt1 | contig 66677 bp, 53 predicted proteins | sample AusTroGonzalo_MG_2_FD_207661 | JGI IMG/M metagenome (GOLD analysis project Ga0310690, IMG submission 207661) | Bovine rumen microbial communities from tropical cattle in Woodstock, Queensland, Australia - Gonzalo_04 (v2) (version 2) | ecosystem: Host-associated > Mammals > Digestive system >... | reverse complement strand
TTCAGCGCAACCGCGTGGGATTGCGCGAACCGAACCATCCCATCGGCGTGTTTATGTTCCTCGGTCCGACAGGCGTCGGAAAGACCTATCTCGCCAAGAAACTCGCGGAATTTATGTTCGGTTCTGCCGACGCGCTCATCCGAATCGATATGAGCGAATACACCGAGGCTTTCAACACCTCGAGACTCATCGGTGCGCCTCCGGGATATGTCGGCTACGAGGAAGGCGGACAACTCACCGAGCGCGTGCGCCGCAAGCCGTATTCGATTGTCTTGCTCGACGAAATCGAAAAGGCACATCCGAATGTCTATAATATGCTGCTGCAAGTGCTCGACGAAGGTCGCCTCACCGACGGAAACGGTCGCCTCATCGACTTCAGAAACACCGTCATCATCCTCACTTCCAACGCCGGAACGCGCCAGTTGAAGGAATTTGGACGGGGCGTAGGCTTCACCGCAGGCGGCAACGCCGGACTGAGCATCGACGAGAAAGACAAGGAACACGCTCGAAGCATCGTCCAGAAGGCTCTTTCGAAGCAGTTTGCACCCGAATTCCTCAACCGTCTCGACGAAATCATCACCTTCGATCAACTCGACATCGAAGCCATCAAGCGCATCGTGGAAATCGAACTCAAGGGCCTCTACAAACGCATTGAGGATATGGGCTACAAACTCGAACTCAGCGACGAAGCGAAGGAATTTGTCGCTACGAAGGGCTACGACGTGCAGTTTGGTGCACGACCGCTGAAACGCGCCATCCAGAACCACGTCGAAGACCTCGTCTGCGAGCGAATCATCGACGGCGACCTGCCCGAAGGCAGCGTCATCAGCGTCGAAAAGAACCCCGAAAAAGAGGAACTTCAGTTGAAATAAAACCCATCGGAATATGAAAAAACACTGCCTTTTCTGCACCGCCATCGCCGCCCTGCTCCTTCTGAGCACGACGACACAGGCCCGACAATGGACACTTCGCGAATGTATCGACTACGCGCTGCAAAACAACATTTCACTACAAAAAACGCGACTGGCGAAACTTGGCGCACAGGAAGACATCTGGCAGAGCCAAGCCGCACTGCTGCCCTCGCTCAACGCCTCGACGGGTCATAGCGTGGCGTATCAGCCGTGGCCGGAAACGGGTCGCGCACAGGTGCAAAACGGCTATGTGCAACAGAGTGTCGATAAGGTCTTTTATAACGGCAGCTACGGCGTGAGTTCAAACTGGACGCTGTGGAACGGCGGACGGCTCAAGGGCAACGTCGAACTCAACGAACTCGCTGCCCTGAAAGCCGAACTCGACTCGGCAACGACCGCCAACTCCATCCAAGAGCAAATTGCCCAACTCTACGTGCAGATTCTCTACTCCGCCGAGGCCATCAAGGTCAACCAGAAAAGCCTCGAAACCAGTCAGAAAAACGAGGAACGCGGAAAGGCATTCGTGGAAGTCGGGAAAATGAGCCGTGCCGACCTCGCACAACTCACCTCGCAACGCGCACAGGACGAATACCAAATTGTCGATGCCGAGAGCAACCTGCGCAACTACAAACGCCAACTGAAACAATTGCTGCAAATCACCGACGACGACGAATTTGACGTTGTCATCCCCGAAACCACCGACGAAATGGCGCTGCAAACCATTCCGAGCCTCGCCGAAGCCTATGCGTTGGCACTCGGACGGCGGCCTGAGATTCGCAACGCCGAAGTGGGCATCAAAACCAGCGAACTCAACATCAAAATGGCGAAGGCGCAACGGCTTCCGACGGTCGGCGTGAGTGGCAGTGCCGTGACAAACACCACCTCGATGAGCAGCAATGCGTGGGGTTCGCAGTTGAAGAACAATTTCAACATCGGCGCAGGCCTCAACGTCAGCATTCCGCTGTTCGACAACCGCTCGTCAAAAACCGCCGCCAACAAGGCGCAGTTGCAGAAAATGAACTACGAACTCGACCTGAAAGACAAGCAGAACACGCTCTACGCAACGCTTGAAAACTACTGGCTGCAAGCCGTGACAAACCAAAACAAGTTCCGTGCGGCACAGGTGGCGACGGAAAGCGCAAAAACGAGTTTTGAAATGCTTAGCGGCAAGTTCGACGAGGGCCTCATCAACATCGTCGAACTGATGCAAGGTCGCGACGCTCTCTTGCAGGCGCAACAAAATGAGTTGCAAAGCAAATATCTCACGATTTTAAACATCGATATGCTGAAATTCTATGAAACGGGCGAATTGAAGTAAAAGTTTCGTGGAGTGTGGAGTGTGAAGTGTGAAGTGAAAAGTGAAAATTCCACTGGGAAAACGAAATTTCTCAGTGGTTTTTTTGTGAAACCTGCCAGATTTGTTAATTATGCTTAATTCCTATCATTTTTATAGTACTTTGTATTGCAAGGTACTATGTTTTTTTTATAATTTTGCAACATCAAACAAATCAATATTGAGAATCAAAGGTAATAAAATAAAAACTATGAACATCGACAATGCAAAATCACAGATGCGGAAAGGGATGCTCGAATATTGCGTCCTACTGCTACTGCGGCGACGGTCATCGTATGCGTCCGACATCATCCATCAGTTGAAAGAAGCCGACTTGTTGGTGGTGGAAGGAACGCTCTACCCTCTGCTGTCGCGCTTAAAAAACGACGGTCTGCTCGCCTACGAATGGCAGGAATCGACGCAGGGACCGCCACGCAAATACTATATGCTCACCGCCGACGGCGAACGGTTTCTCTCGGAACTCGACACGGCGTGGGGCGAAATCGCAAACACAGTAAATATCCTGAAAGGTTAAAGGGTTAAAAACTTAAAAGGTCAAAAATTAAAACATTATATCTTATGAAAAAGAACATCACCATCAATTTGTGTGGGCGACTCTTCAACATCGACGAGGATGCCTATGAACTGCTGCGCAACTACATCGACGCGCTGCGCAGTTATTTTGCAAAGCAAGAGGGTGGCGACGAAATTGCCGACGACATCGAGGTACGCATCGCCGAACTGCTCGAAGAACTGAAAAGTCAAGGTGTGGAGGCAGTCAATATCAATCATGTCAAGCAAATTGTCACACGCATTGGACAACCCGAGGAAATCGCTTCGCCAAACGATGAAAAAGTGCAGAACGACAGCAAATTTGCACCGTTTGAGAATGTTGCTGACAAACTCCGCGATATGCGTTTCTATCGCAACCCGAAAGACAAGATGATTGCGGGCGTGGTGTCTGGTTTGGCCTCGTCATTTGAAGTCGACGTCACGCTGCTACGCTTGATTTTCGTTGTTGTCGCCATCATTATGGGAGCCGTTCCCTTCCCCTACGTTCATGGTCTGAGTCTGAGTTCATTCTTATTCTTCCTTTTAATTTACGCCATTCTCGCCATCATCATGCCCGAGGCCGAAACACCAGAACAACAGTTGAAAATGCAGGGTAAGCCTGTAAATATGCAGAATCTGGCTGAAGAAGTAGTGCAAGAAGTCGATGATACGGTCGAAACTCTGAAACAAAAGGGTGGCGTGAAAAACGTGCTCAACGGCTTCTTGAGTTTTTTTATCTGGTGTTTCAAGGTCATTTCGGTATTGTTGTCCATTGTATTGTTCGTTTGTGGTATCATCTTTTTGATATGGTCGTTTATATTCATTTTTTCACCTACATTCATTTCGGAAAGAAGCGATTTAGACCCACAATTCATGCTCGACAACCATATGCCCCTACTTCTCATTTATGTAATCTCCGTTCCAATTACACTATTCATTCCAGCCTACTCCACCGTGCAGCACATGATTCGTCCGCAAAAAACCTGGAAACGCCTATTGTTGCTACTCTTGTGGATGATTGCTCTGCCAACGGCTATCAGTACAGGCTATATGGTATCAACCTATATGCATGCACATACGGAAGAACTGAACAACCAAGGTTTTGATGCCCGACAAGAAGACAAATTCCTGCAAGAACGCGGTTGGCGTATCCTGAATGCCGAAGGTTGCAACGGCCGATTCACATCCTACGGCCAATATTATTTGGCAAACCGTAGCAACAACCGCTATCTTGACTGCTACGACGACCATCATCGCCAACGCTACCATGCGGAGCGCACCGACACACTGATGCCCGGACGCTACAAACTCACTTGTGCAGCGCGTGCCAACGGTCGCGGAGCCTTCGTCTATACGCTCATCGACGGAAAAAAACAACTTATTGAGATTCCCGCTACAGGAAACACTGGAGGAAGCATCTGGCGAGAAGCGAAAAACGAGATAGAACGCAAGGATTCGACAGGCATCGAACCATCGGGATTCGCGCAAGAAATCGCCCGAGCCAACGGTGGCATGGGTTATGGTTGGAATCACCTTGAATTCAATCCGATAATCATTACAAAACCGTTCACCGCTGTGAGTTACGGCTTGACAAGCGACCCGCATTTTACAGGCCAAACGTGGCTCGGAGAATGGTTTTCCGCCTGCGACTTCATCATCGAGCGGTTAGATAAATAATTGAATATGATATAGTTTGTTAGACATTTCATAAACAAAAATCGATATGAAAAAAGCCATTATCGCCATCCTGTTCGCTGCGCTGAGCCTCGCACAAGCCACCGCCAAAGAACACGACCACCCCGTTTCTGGTGTAGTTTTCGACAGTTTTACTGAGGACGGACTGCCCGCCCTTATCACGCTGATGACTGCCGACAGCGTCGTTATCGACACGATGACGGCCATTCCCAGTGACTATCCGCTCCGTACCTATCCCCGTGCCGCCGACTATTATTTTACGGTTCAGAAAGTGGGTCGCTACATCGTGAAGGCGGAAATGGACGGCTACATCGACGCCTACGTGAACTTCGAGTTGCGCAGTCAGCGCGAGCAGTTTATCCGCGTGAAACCGATTCGGATGATGAAAGCGTTTCACGACCTGCCCGAAGTGACCGTGAAGGCAACGAAAATCAAGATGGTGATGAAGGGCGACACGATTGTCTATAACGCCGACGCCTTCAACTTGGCCGAGGGCTCGATGCTCGACGCACTGGTGAGCCGATTGCCGGGGGCGCAACTGACGAAGGACGGACAGATTTTCGTGAACGGCAAGAAAATCGAGAGCCTGCTCGTGAACGGACGCGACTTTTTCAGCGGCAGTCCGCAGGTGGCGTTGCAAAACCTGCCTGCCTACACGGTGAGCAAAATCAAGGTCTATGACGAGGCTGGTGTCGCCTCGCGCATAATGCGGCGCGATATGGGCGACAAGCGATATGTGATGGACGTGAACTTGAAAAAGGAGTATTCCAAGACTTATATCGGCAATGCCGAGGTGGGCTATGGAACGAATGACCGCTATTTGGCGAAGTTTTTCGGGCAGAAAATGTCGGATAAGGAATGGATGATGGGGGCTGTCAATATCAATAACCTGAGCGACAACCAGAGACCAGAACACGGTTATGATATTAGCAGTGGTGGTATGGATTTCATCTGGATGCCGCAGGGCGCAGTCGAAGGACGGATGACCAACCGCGAGGCACTTTTCGGCTATCATTATTTTTTCGACAGGCAGAACAGTCTTGGCGGTGCCATCACGCTGAACCATAGCAACCACGACAACGAGTCGCGCACAAACACGCAGACCTATCTGCCCAATGGCGATTCTTTCCAGAAACAACAGAACCTTTCCCATTCAAAATCGACGCGGCTTGAAGGCAGCCTCAATCATAATCTCGAAAAAAGGATTATTTATTGTTGGACAAACTTCAAACTGCGCTACAACCGCAACGACGGCCTCAGCCACACCACCCAGACCACCAGCGACTCGGTTTCGCTGCTCAACGAGATGCTGTCGCGTGGCTCACACAAAAACGAGACGCTCCACCCCCGTTTCAGCTCATACGGCGGTGCGAGAATCATCGCCGATATGCTCCGATGGGGTTTCAGTGCCGACTACGACCGCTACTCCGCCGACCGCTTCTCGCTCAGCGACATCCAATATATGAACGGCCAGACACCGCGCGATTTCCGAAACACATACCACGACGGTGGCCATCAAACGTGGAACGTGAAAGCCGAAACTAGTTATGATTTCTGTTGGCCAGGCAAGTCGATTACGCCCGAATACGAATACAATTATCGTTACAACAAGACCTCGAATATGCTCTATCGGCTTGACAAACTCGCCGACCGCGATTCCACGATTTGGGATATGCTGCCCTCGGCTCGCGAAGCCTTGATTGACGTACTCGACCGCCCCAACAGCTACGATTTCCACGAATATCAGAACCACCATCGAATCAAAGTTGCCCTGACTTCGGGAGAGGAATATGCCAACGACGACAAGAAAAGCTTTGTGACATTCTGGCAACTGACGCTTCCGCTGCATTTCGCACATCAGAACCTCTATTATAACCGCCTCGGACGGCACGATGTGGCGCGCCGCGCTTCGTTCTTCGAGCCGGAACTGAAATTGAAAGGAACCATTGCAGGCATCAAATGGGCGTTCAACGGTAGCATTTCATCGTCGATTCCCGATATGACGACGCTTGTCAATTACCGCGACGACACCGACCCGCTCCGCATCCGCCTCGGCAACCCCGACCTGCGCAATCAGCACTTTTACAGCGCATCGCTCGACCTTCGGCGTTGGGTGAGCAAGCATAAGCAGTCATTCTGGATGAACATCGGCTACAACCAGCGCGACAACGCCGTCGCCTACGCCACCGAGTTCGACAAAACGACCGGCATCTCCACGGTGCGACCCGTCAGCGTGAACGGCAACTGGAGTACAAGCGCAAGCCTCGGTTTTTCGCGTGCGCTCGGAAAATCCGACAAGTTCACCATCAACAACCAACTGCGCTACAACTACCACCACAGCGTCGATATGGCGACCGTCTCGGGCTTCGCCTCGACTGTGCGCAGCATCGTCAACAACCACCAGTTCAGCGACAACCTCAGGCTGACCTTCCGCCCCAACGACAACTACGAGTTCACACTGCACGGCGGCGGCACCTATTATCTTGTAAACAGCCGTCGCGAGGGTTTTGAGGACATCAACGCCGGCGACTATCAAGTTGGCTTCAATACGACGCTGAACCTGCCGGCGAAGTTCCAGTTCACCACCGACCTGACGATGTACGCCCGTCGCGGCTATCAGCAAAGCGAGATGAACACCACCGACTGGGTGTGGAACGCCGAACTCACGCGCAGTTTCCTCAACGGAAAACTCCTCGCCAAACTCAAGGGCTACGACATCCTGCAACAACTCTCCAACACGCGCTACGTGATGAACGAGCAGGGACGCACCGAGTCGTGGCACAACGGCATTCCGCGCTACGTGATGCTCTCGCTCTCGTGGCGGTTTAATGTTATGCCGAAGCAGAAAAATCAGTAGAAAATTTGGCTGATAGAAAGAATCATTCTCGATGTTTTTTTGTGAAATTCGCCAGATTTGTTAAAAATATCAAAAATACAAGACTTTTTGTCGTGTTTATTTTACATTTTGAAAAGTTTTTATTACTTTTGCGGCGTGATCATCAAAAACTATAGTTACAAAAATCACGTTCAAACAAAATGTAAAACCTTTTAAAAGTAAAAAACAATGAAAACAAATCATTTATTTCCGCACCGCTTCAAATGGATTGGCTGGTGCCTGTTCGTGCCTTTTGCGCTGCTATTCTTCGTCGCTCCCATTTTCAGCGAAGTTTTCGACGACGACCTCATCTCGTTTCCCACACTCAGCATCGGTGTGAAAGCACTCGACGGATTCCGCCTCGAAGGAAATGAAATGGGACTCACGGCTGCCTTCGAACAACAGGACATGTTCTACGAAATTTGCATCATCGCCATGTCCGTAGCCCTACTTTTCATCGCTTTTGCTCGCGAAAAAGATGAAGACGAATACGTGGAACACCTGCGACTACACTCTTTCGTGTGGGCCATCAAAGCCAATACCATTCTGCTCATTCTCGGCACATGGTTCTTCTTCGGCGGCCTTTATCTATGGTTCGTTCTGTTTTGGTTCATCTCTCTATTTCTCATCTACATTGCGAAATTTCAATGGGAATTGTATCTGTTCAGAAAGGGGGAAGACGATGAAAAATAACATTCGTGTGGAGCGTGCCATTTTGCGTATGACACAGCAGCAACTCGCCGAGCACATCAGCGTGAGCCGTCAGACCATCAACGCCATCGAAGCCGGGAAATACGTCCCATCGACTTTGCTTGCATTGAAAATGTCAAAAATATTCGGGAAACCCGTTAATGAGTTTTTCATACTTGAGGACACCGACTGAGTACTTTTATTAAAAAAAACTATGAAATTTCGCACAGAAAATAAAGAAAAAATTTGTTTTCTGTACGAAAATTAGTATCTTTGCACCCGAAATGAATACAGCTATACCATACAAGGAATTAAAAACGTTAGGAAATATTCCCATTGACAGCGGAGTGTTGAGAAGCATTTATGCCGATTATCTGTCCCCCAATATGAGGATTTCCAATCTCGAAAAAAAGGGGATTTTGATTCGGTTGAAGCGCGGAATGTATGTTGTTTCGCCCGAGATTAGCGGAAAACAGCTATCGCTTAAGCTGATCGCCAACCACATCTATGGACCGTCGTATGTTTCCCTGCATTACGCATTGCGCCATTATGGTTTGATTCCAGAGCGGGTGTATATGCTGACTTCTGTGACGACTCGTCATACCCGTCTGTTTGAAAATTCTTTAGCGACTTTTTCCTACCGAGGCGTTTCAAAAGAATATTTCCCGATTGGCATCAAAAGAGAAGAGAAAGAAGGAGTTTCCTACCTAATCGCTACGCCAGAAAAAGCTTTGTGCGATATGCTGATGGTGGAAAAATATGTGCCAGACAAATCGGTGGCGAGCCTTGAAATGTTTTTTGAAGAAGATATGAGAATCGACGTGGACGACCTTCGGCAGATGGACACAAAAATCATCCGAGCCTGTATGGAAGTCTGCCACAAGAAAAGTATTCTGAAAAATTTACTAAAATTGATGGAACAATGACGATATTCGACGAAATGGTTGCAGAGTTTCAACCGCAGAATCCGACAGAAAAGAGCAATGCCCAACACGAGGTGATGCAGCAGATTACCTTGTCGGGCTTGCAGCGTGGAGGTTTCTTTGAACACGCGGCTTTCTATGGCGGCACTTGTCTGAGAATATTCCACGGCTTGCGCCGTTTTTCAGAGGATATGGACTTCACTTTGACAGAAAAAAATAGCGATGTCCATCTTGAACAATATTTCCCGCAGATCATCGAGGCGTTTAAGCTGACTGGTCGCGATGTGGAAATCAAAAAGAAAGAGAAAAAGACTTTCGGCAAGGTGGAATCGGCGTTTCTCAAGGACAACACCGATGTTTATGACATCGCTTTTCAAACCGAAAAAACTGTGAAGGTGAAGATTGAGTTAGACACCAATCCTCCGTTGGGTTTCGACACAGAACAAAAAATTCTGTTCAAGCCTTTCGCTTTTATGGTGCGCTGTGTCACGCTGCCCGACCTATACGCAGGAAAGATGCACGCACTGGTATTCCGAAACTGGAAAACCCGTGTGAAGGGTCGCGACTGGTACGATTTCGAATGGTATGTGGCGCATCAAGTTCCTTTGGATTTCTCGCATTTACAAAGCCGCATATACGATTTCAACGGCATTCTGATGTCGAAGGATGATTTTATGACAACTTTGAGAGAGCGACTTGCCCATACGGATATTGATTTGGTGAAGCAGGATGTTTCGCGTTTTTTGCGCACAGATCCTCGCGAACTCGACATTTGGTCGAACGACTATTTCTTGCAGTTGGCCGATATGATTGTATTCAAATAATCGTTTTTCATAAGCCTGCAAGATTCCTCACGACCTCGCCACCGACAACGAGGCCACAGGCGGCAGGCACGAAGGCGCAAGAGGGAAGAGGCCCCCTCCAACCTCCCCCAACTGGGGGAGGCTCTTCTACGCAAATGTTTTTAGGGTTCTTTGATTCCAGACCATTTTGTGGAACTCCTCCCTCGGTTGGGGGAGGCAGGGAGGGGGCTTTTTCCTCGCTGCAAACCACCTTGAAATGGCGGATTTCCTCCTTGCGAAGCGTCTTGCGCAGCACTTTCGCCAACGGGTCCATCGACGTTTTTGAAATGTCGGTGACGCGGAAGGCCGTCGGGTCGAGTTTATTGGCGGCTCCCATACTCGAAATCACGGGGATTTGCAGGCGATGGCAACGGCGGATGATTTCCAGTTTCGCCTTCACCGTATCGACGCAATCCACCACGTAGTCATAGGCCGAAAGGTCGATTTCATCAGCATTCTCAGGCAGGTAGAACAGCGGGAATTTCTGCACATTGCAATCGGGATGGATGTCGCGGATGCGCTCTTCCATCACATCGATTTTCAGCCGTCCGACGGTGGAATGCAAGGCGACAATCTGACGGTTGAGGTTCGAGAGGTTCACGCGGTCGGGATCGACCATCGCAATCGTCCCTACCCCACTCCGCGCCAAAACCTCGACAACGTAACCGCCAACGCCACCCACGCCGAAAACGACCACGCGCGACGCACGCAGCCGTTTCATAGCGTCTTCGCCAAGCAAAAGCTCAGTTCTCGTAAATTGATTTTCCATCAACCCTTAATCATTTCCACTGACCGCTTCAGGAAAGCATCGAGCGCAGCACCCTTCAGCATACCGTTTTGCAGCAGGGCGAGGTCAATCAACTGATGGACGACGCTGTTTCCTGCGGCATAGTCAGCCAGCACGGCAGTTTTCTTGTCCTTCTGCTCATTGACGGCTTTCTCGGCCTCGGCCTTCTGGTCCTTGTCCTCTTGCGTCAGTTCGTCGTATTTCTTCTTGTCCTGAGCCTGTCGGATGGCTGCCAGACGCGCCTCCTGCCCCTTCAACTCGGCGAGAATCGGCTTCAACGCCTCAGTCGTGGCATTTTCGGTGTCGGCAAGCACTTTTTTCACCAGTTCGTGGTCGGCATTGAGCACCATCGAATACATATCGGGCATTTGCGCATAGAATCCCATACCGCTCTGGAAACGGCTCATATCCTTCATTCGGCGCATATATTCGCTCTGCGTGATGACGACGGGCTGTGCCTGCTCGCCCAACGACTGCACCTCGACCGAAAACTCCGTTTTTTCCATCTTCGGCATCTGCGACTTAAAGACCTGTGACAAACTGTCAGTCTGCTCGTCGCTCAGCGTGGTTTTCTTCGCGTCTTCCTTCACGATGAGGCGGTCGATGATGTCGCCATCGACGCGTGTAAACCTCGATTTTTCGAGTTTCTGTTCGAACATCTGCGCCACGGGCGTGTCGAGTTGTCCGTCGAAGAGCAGCACGCTGTAGCCGCGCTGTTTCGCCGTCTCGATGTAACTGTATTCCTCGTCCTTATTATTCGCGTAGAGATAGACCAGCGTGCCGTCTTTGTCGGTCTGCTCGCCCTTGATGAGCGTCTTGTATTCGTCGAAAGTGAAGAATTTTCCATCGACATCCTTCAACAGCGCGAAGTCCTTGGCGCGGTCGTAGAAATCTTCCTGCGTGAGCATTCCGTAGTTGATGAAAATCTTCAAATCGTCCCATTTTTCCTCGTATTCCTTGCGGTTTTCAGCGAAAATTCCCTTTAGTCGGTCGGCCACTTTCTTCGTGATATAGGTCGAAATTTTCTTCACGTTGGCATCGCTCTGAAGATAACTTCTCGACACGTTCAACGGAATGTCGGGCGAGTCGATTACGCCGTGCAGCAGCGTCAAGAATTCGGGTACGATGCCCTCCACTTGGTCGGTTACGAAAACCTGATTGCAGTAGAGTTGAATCTTGTTTTTCTGCAGGTCGATATTCGACTGGATGCGCGGAAAATAAAGGATTCCCGTGAGGTTGAAGGGATAATCGACATTCAAGTGAATCCAGAACAGAGGCTCGTCCATCTGCATCGGATAGAGCGTGCGGTAGAACGACTTGTAATCCTCGTCTTTCAGCGTCGAAGGTGCCTTTGTCCACAGCGGTTCCACGTTGTTGATGACGTTGTTCTCGGCGGTGTCCACCATCTTCTTCTCGTCGGACGACCATTCCTGTTTCTTGCCGAAAACGATGGGCACGGCCATAAACTTGCAGAATTTGTTGAGCAGACCCTCGATGCGCTGCTTTTCGAGAAATTCCTTGCAGTCGTCGGCGATGTGCAGGATGATGTCGGTGCCACGCTCCGCTTTCTCAGCGTCCTCAATCGTAAATTCGGGGCTTCCGTCGCACGTCCAGCGCACGGCCTGAGCTTCGTCGCGATAACTCCGCGTGACGATTTCCACCTTCTCCGACACCATAAACGCCGAGTAGAAACCCAGTCCGAAGTGTCCGATGATGGCATTGGCCGAATCCTTGTATTTATCGAGGAAGTCGGTCACGCCCGAGAAGGCAATCTGGTTGATATACTTGTCGATTTCCTCCGCCGTCATACCGATCCCGTGGTCGCTGAACGTCAGTGTTTTCGCCTTCTCGTCGAGGCTCACGCGCACGGTCAAATCGCCCAGTTCGCCCTTGAAATCGCCCTTGTCGGCCAGTGTTTTCATCTTCTGCGTCGCATCAACGGCATTCGACACCATCTCGCGCAGGAAAATTTCGTGATCGCTGTAGAGAAACTTTTTGATGACGGGGAAAATGTTCTCAGTCGTAACCCCGATGTTACCTTTTTGCATAGTTTTCTTATTTTTATTTTTTACTCATTTCTCACTACTCATTATTCTTTGCAAATTTTGTGCCAAAAGTATTTTTTGCGATTTTTTGCCCGATTCTTTTGAAAAATCAACTTTTTTCCGTAATTTTGCAAGCAGAGTTATCAATAACACGAAGTCGAACCCTTTAAAAACGAAATTGTTTATGGAGTAAAACAGAGAGAACGCTAAACGACCTTCGCAGAGAGACACAGCTCCGCGAGGTCACAGAGATTTTTTTATTAACAAACCAAAATTATTAACTTACAGATTAGCGTTTAAATTATGGAAACAAACAACATTATTCAGATGCCACGCATCGGTGATGCAGCCCCTCAGTTCAAGGCGGTTACAACACAAGGTGAAATCAATTTCCCATCCGACTATAAAGGAAAATGGAAAATTCTGTTCAGTCACCCTGCAGACTTCACACCTGTCTGCACATCAGAGTTTATGACTTTTGCCTCAATGGCACAAGACTTTGAAAATCTCAATTGTCAGCTTGTCGGTCTTTCTGTCGACGGCTTGCACAGCCACATCGCTTGGCTTCGCACCATCAAGGAAAAGATTGACTGGAACAACCTAAAAGGCATGGAAGTGAAATTCCCTCTCGTGGTAGATGTCACGATGGACGTTGCACATCTGTATGGCATGATTCAGCCTGGTGAAAGTTCTACATCGGCTGTTCGTGCGGTATTCTTTATCGATCCGCAAGACAAGATTCGTGCCATCATGTACTATCCTCTCTCGCTGGGACGCAATTTCGATGAAATCAAACGCGTACTCATCGGACTGCAAACAGTCGACAACTTTGGCGTAGCACTGCCAGCCGACTGGCGTCCAGGTAAAGAAGTGATCGTTCCGCCTGCAGGATCATGCGGCATTGCCAAAGAACGAATGGAAGGTTCCGACAAAGACCTGCACTGCTACGATTGGTTCTTCTGTACACGTCAGATTTCCAAAGAAGAAGTGGAAAGCAAACTTGGAAAATAATCCATCACTGCTAAATACTATTTGATTGAAAGAGGGAGCTGGCTTTTTATAGTCAGCTCCTTTTTATCGTTCCCTCTTTCTGCTTTTTATTTTCTCATCTCTTTTCACCAAATTGATACTGAAATTGGCGAATATAATCACTAAATTGGGTATAAATTTGGTGATTTGGAATACTTTTTTTAATTTTGCATCATCATTCAAACAAATTACGATATGGAAGAGAAGAGGTTTCCACAACTCGAAAAAGAAGAAAATGAAGGCATTGTTTCTGACCCGATGGCTGAATATGCTACCGCAGGCAGTGGCATTGCGGACCTGTCTGTCGCCCAAAATATCCGCGACGAATGGGATCCTGAAATCGGGCCGTATTCTATGAAAGAATTGAATGATAGAATCGACGAGGCCGATGCCGCCATTGGTCGTTATATGGAAGGCGACAGGAGCGAATGGGTGACGGAAAATCAATCACGTGAAAATTTCTATACGAAATACACATGGCTCAAGTAATTTGGTTGAAAAAGGCCGATGCCCTATTTGAAAAATACATGTTCAACGCCTTCATTGAATATGGGCAAACCACCTCTAAAAAATGGATGAACGAGCGTATCAGAATGGCTGACAGGCTTACAAATCATCCGTTGTCATATCCCCCAGAACCTTTATTGAATGACCGAAAGCGATGCTTTCGCAGTTGTCTTGTTTTAGAACGTTTTAAGTTCGTTTATTATTACGATTCTTCAACCGATACCGTTTTTGTTGTGGATATTTGGGATTGTCGGCGGAATCCTGAAAGTCTGAAACAAAGAATCAAGTAGTTACCAACAATGGACAGCAAGGAACAACTCTGGAACGCGAACTACTGGAAGGTGATGACGGCGAATTTCTCGATGGCATTCTCCTTTTATTTGCTTACGCCACTGCTGCCGCTCTACCTGAGCGAGAACTTCAACGCGACGAAAGACGTGATTGGACTCGTGCTGTCGGGCTACACGCTCACGGCATTGCTCGTCAGACCGTTCAGCGGCTACGTAGCCGACAGTTTCCCACGGAAAAAAGTACTGCTCGCAAGCCTGTTCGTCTATTTCCTGTGTTTCGGAACCTACCTGCTGGCCTCGACGCTGCTGCTTTTCGCCATTGTCAGGACGCTGCACGGCGCACCTTTCGGCTCGGCAAGCGTGGCGAACAGCACAATGGCCATCGACGTGCTACCATCGTCGCGGCGAAACGAGGGCATCGGCTACTACGGACTGAGCAACAACATCGCGACGGCCATCGCCCCGACGGTCGGAATCTTCGTCTATCGCTACATCCACAACTTCGACATACTGTTTTGGATGGCGTTTGCGATTGCCGGACTCGGATTTTTCGTCAATACGACGATTCAACCGCGTGAAAGGCAGGTGCTGAAAGACAAGAAAGCCATTTCCCTCGACCGATTTTTCCTTGTGAAAGGCTGGATGCTTGCGCTGAATATGATTTGTTTCGGCCTTTGCTACGGCGTTTTAAGCAATTATCTCGCCATCTACGGCAAGGAAACGATGGGCATCACAACTGGCACGGGCACGTTTTTCCTGTTGCTGTCGCTGGGTCTGATTCTCTCGCGACTGCAAGGCGTGAAAGCCCTGCGAAAAGGCCGACTGACACACAACGCAGGCGAGGGAATCGCGATTTCTACGGTCGGCTACGCGTTGTTCGTTCTGGTGCCTCACGAGGTCGGCTACTACGGCTCGGCGTTGCTCATCGGTCTCGGCAACGGCCATATGTGGCCCGCGTTTCAGAATATGATCATCAGCATTGCCAACAACAACGAGCGCGGAACGGCCAACTCGACACTACTCACGAGTTGGGACCTCGGCGTGGGTCTCGGCGTGCTGATGGGCGGTTTTGTGGTCGAATTTTTCGACTATACGACGGCTTTCTGGTCGATTGTCGCTGTCCACATCGTCGGACTTCTGCTGTTTTTCGCGGCCACAAAAAAATTCTTCCTGCTCCGCTTTGCCCGGAAACAGGAAGAAATCGCTTTGTCGCAGACGGCTCAGCCTTCCTTGAACGACACCACACGCGACAATTCATCGTCGAAATAGAACGTTTGCAGAATCGTGTCTTTTTCGATGCGATATTTCACGCGGATGAAATACAACTTTTTTGTTTTCGGGCCTTTTGGAAAGCGCATTTCAGGCTTGAACCGTTTGTTATTCGCCATCTTGGCCCGCATAATGTGAGCCATCGAGTCGCTGACAAACGTGGTCGAGTCGAGGCGCGAGAAATCCATCACCTTGAAGTCGTTTTCGACCAGATTTTCTTTCAAAAAATCCTTCACCATCGACTCCGCCTTGCTCTTCTCGCGGTTGCAGCCAGTGAAAGCCATTGCCACCGCAAGGGCGACAATGGCTACGAGCATTTTCTTCATTTCTTCGGAATATTTTTCAAGATTTCGAGCAGGTGGTCCCACACCATTTGCACGGTCGGGATGTGCAGGCGCTCGTCGGGCGAGTGGACACCGCGCAGCGTCGGGCCAAACGACACCATATCGAGGTTCGGATACTTCTCCGAGAACAGTCCGCACTCGAGTCCAGCGTGGATTCCGAGCACTTTCGGCGATTTCTTGAAGAGTTTTTTGTAGGTTTCAACGGTCAGCGCGGTCAGTTTGCTGTCGTGACGCATCTTCCAAGCGGGATAGCCCTCGCCCTGCACCACCTCGGCACCTGCGAGTTGGAACACAGCCTTAATCGTGGCAGCCATATTGTCGAGCGCACTCATCACATTCGAGCGTTGCGAACAGACGATTTTCGCGCTGTTTTCCGTCGTGACAATGCTAGCCACGTTGTTCGACGTCTCCACGAGCCAAGCGATTTCCTCGTCCTGACACATCGCAAAAATACCGTTATCGACGGCCTGCATCACCTGCACAATGCGCGTGCTCACCTCAAGCGGCAGAACGGGCTCGGCATCGGCACTTTCCATCGAAAATTCCATCGATTTCTCCGTCACGTGGTATTCTTCTTCGACCTGCGCCGTGAAGACGTTCCAATCGGCCTTCACTTGGTCTTTTTTGTCGGCGGGAACAGCGAAAACGGCCATTCCGTCGCGAGGAATCGCGTTGTGCAACTTACCCGCGTTGAACTGGGCGAGGCGCAGTCCGTAGCGCTCCTGTGTCTGATAAAGGAAGCGAGCCATCGTCTTCACGGCATTGGCGCGTTTCTTCTCGATGTCGCCACCCGAGTGGCCGCCCACGAAGCCCTTCAGCGCGGTCTTCACGAAGAACCAACCCTGCGGTGCTTCCTCGCGCTTGAAGTTGAACGTAGCCGTCGTCGTCCGACCACCTGCGCAACTGACGAAAATCTCACCTTCGTCCTCCGAGTCGAGGTTGATGAGCATATCGCCCGTCATAAAGCCGGCCTTCATACCCTCGGCACCCGTCAGTCCCGTCTCTTCGTCGCGTGTGAAAACGCACTCGAGCGGTCCGTGCTCGATGTCGTCGCTGTCGAGAATCGCCAACTCGATGGCACAGCCGATACCGTCGTCGGCACCGAGCGTCGTTCCTTTCGCGCAAAGCCACTCGCCATCGACGTATGTCTGAATGGCATCCTTGTCGAAGTCGAATTCCACATCGACCAGTTTCTCGCATACCATATCCATATGGCTCTGCAAAATCACCGTCGCGCGGTCTTCCAAACCCTTCGTGGCAGGCTTGCAGATGATGACGTTGCCCGTCTCATCGACCTTTGTTTCCAACCCACGGCTTTCGCCGAAATTCTTCAAAAACTCAATCATTTTCTCCTCGCGCTTCGATGGGCGGGGAATCTCGTTGATGCGTGCGAATTGCTCAAACACGCATACAGGTTTTAATTCGATTTTATTCATAAATAATTGTTTAAAACTCAAATAAAATTTGGTTATTCGCTCACTTAATTGTACCTTTGCACCGCAAAATTACAAAAAATGGTCGAAACTCTGCTCATAAGTATGTTAATAATTGCTATCGCGGTGGCATTATTGCTTGTGAAAGTGCTTTGGAAGAAGGACGGACGATTCTCGTCGCAGCATATTCACGACAGCGAGGCGATGCGTGAGCGCGGTGTTCACTGCGTCATCGACCAAGACCGCGAGGCGAGGCAGAAAGGGGCTGCTTATTGAAGATTGAACATTGAACATTGAACATTGAAGATTAAACATTGAATTTGAATATTAACAACAAAAAATATAAAACAATGAACAAGAAGAATTTTTTCCGAATGATGGCCATTGCCGCAGTGGCAAGCGTCGCCATCGCATCGTGTGACAAATCGGCTCCGAAAATGGACGAGAAAGGTGCTGAACAGCAGGCACCTGTGGAACTGAAGATCGCCTTCGTCGAGGTCGATTCGATTATGACGCAGTACACGTTCTGCAAGGACTACACGCAGATTCTGCAAAAGAAGGGTCAGAACATCCAAAACACGCTTGCCGCCAAGCAACGCTCGCTGGAACAGGCTGCCGCCAACTTCCAACAGAAATTGCAGCAGAACGCCTACACGCGTGAGCAGGCCGAGGGCATTCAGGCCAGTCTTCAGAAGCAGGCTGCCGACCTCGACGTGCTCAACCAACGCCTGAGCAACGAGTTCCAGACCGAGACCGACAAGTACAACAACGCCCTGCGCGACTCGATTCAGCACTTCCTCGCACGCTACAACAAGGACAAAAAGTACAGCCTCATCCTCAGCAAGGCTGGCGACAACCTGCTCTATGCCGACAAGGCTTTCGACATCACCGCCGAGGTCATCGCTGGTCTGAACAAGGCTTACAAGCCTGCCAAGAGCGAAACCGCCAAGAAAGAAACGGCTGAGAAGAAAGAGGAAGCCGCTCCCGCCAAGAAATGACGAAACGAGAGCGCTACGCGTACATATTAGATTATTTTCGCGAGCAAATGCCCGTGGTGACAACGGAGTTGGAATTTGGCAGTGCCTTCCAACTCCTTTGTGCCACTTTGCTCAGCGCACAATGCACCGACAAGCGCATCAATCAGGTGACACCGTCGCTTTTCGCCCGATTTCCTGATGCCAAAACGATGGCGAAGGCCGATCCAGAGGACGTTTTCGAATATATCCGCAGCGTGAGCTATCCGAATTCGAAGGCGAAGCACCTCGTGGAAATGGCGCGGATGATTGTCAGCGACTTTAGCGGTGAGGTGCCGAGCGATATAGACGACCTCGTGAAACTGCCGGGCGTGGGTCGCAAAACGGCGAATGTGATGCAGGCTGTGTGGTTCGGAAGGGCTGCGATGGCGGTCGATACGCACGTTTTCCGCGTGAGCCATCGGCTCGGACTCGTTCCGACGACGGCCAACACGCCGCTGAAGGTCGAGCAAGAACTCGTGAAGAACATCCCTGCCGACGATGTCCCCAACGCCCACCACTGGCTGCTGTTGCACGGTCGCTACGTCTGCACATCGCGCAAACCGCATTGCGAAAAGTGCCCGTTTGACGGGATTTGTCCGAAGAAAGTGTGAAGTGTGGAGTGTGGAGTGTGAAGTGTGAAGTGTGGAGTGTGGAGTGTGAAATGATATAAAACAATGGAAGCGAAAAGAATCTTAAACTACCTGAGCGACATCGCCGCCAACAACAACCGTCCTTGGTTTCTCGAACACAAGGCCGAGTACGACGCCTGCCGCAAGAGTTTCAACGCCGACATCGCGCAGGCTATTAACCGCATTGCCGAATTCGACGACGAAATCGCCCATCTGCAAGTGAAGGACTGCGTCTATCGCTTCAACCGCGACACGCGCTTTTCACCCGACAAATCGCCCTATAAGCGGCATCTCGGCGCCTACATCTGCGCGAAAGGCCGAAAAGCCCTGCGTGGCGGCTACTACATCCACTTGGAACCTGGGAATTGCCTTTTGGCGACAGGGAGTTACTGGCTTCCGACAAACATTCTGACCTCGTGTCGCAACGAAATAATGGCCAACATCGACCGTTGGCTCGAAATCGTCGAGAATCCCGATTTTGTCCGTCTTTTCGGTCACGTGGGCGAGGGAAATTGGCCCGAATTTTCCACCAACGAGAGCGAGGAAAACGCCCCATCGACCGCCACAGAGCGCGGCTTCGGTCTGTCGATGCTGAAGACCTGCCCATCTGGTTTTCCACGCGACTACGAGCACATCCGCTACCTTCGTATGAAGGATTACTGCTGTTGGCATCAGGTTGATGACACGTTTTTCGAGGGCGACAAATGGCTCGACAAGGCCGTCGAAATCTTCAAGGTCGCCAAGCCGATGATGGACTTCATGAACGCCGTCATCGACGATTACGAATAAGAATTTACTGAAAAATCGACATAAAAAATCCCGAAAGTTCAACACCTTCGGGATTTTCTTCGTATTAACTCAAATTGTTTATTTCACTTTCTCGACGATAGCCTTGAACGCCTCGGGGTTGTTCATGGCGAGGTCGGCCAACACCTTGCGGTTGATTTCGATGCCAGCCTTCGCGAGTTTACCCATCAGAACCGAGTAGCTAATGCCCTCTGCGCGTGCGGCAGCGTTGATACGCTGAATCCACAGCGAACGGAAAGCGCGCTTCTTGTTCTTGCGGTCGCGGTATGCGTATGTGAGACCCTTCTCCCAAGTGTTCTTGGCGACGGTCCAAACGTTTTTACGAGCTCCAAAATAACCTTTCGTGAGCTTCAGAATGCGAGTTCTACGTGCCTTCGAGGCAACATGATTTACTGATCTTGGCATAGTTTTCTTCTTTTAAAAGTTCAACAAAAGGTTTACATTAACGCAGTCCGAGCATTTCACGAACTTGTTTCTTGTCACAGGTGTCCACGAGGGTTGAACCACACAGATTTCTCTTCTGCTTCTTGGTCTTCTTCGTCAGAATGTGACTGTGGTAAGCGTGATGACGCTTGATCTTACCTGTTGCAGTGAAGCGGAAACGCTTCTTCGCACTGGATTTTGTCTTTACTTTTGGCATTGTTTTTAATTTTTAATAGTTTAACATTTTGTTATCTAAGCGGCGGCAACGCATATACCGGGCGTTACGCACCTTATTTTTCATTCTTCATCGCTGATTGCTTTCAGCAAATCGGCTCCGCCTTTCGCATTGGCGAGAAGTCCGTTGGCAACGGCATTTTCCTCGGCCTGCTGGTCGGCTGCGGCTTTGGCCTCGGCCTCGCGACGCTCGCTGTCGCGCTTCTGCTGACTCTTCTTGGCCACGCCAGCCTTCTTCGGTGCGAGGAAAAGGAACATTTTCTTGCCTTCGAGTCGCGGCAACTGCTCCACTTTGGCATATTCCTCAAGGTCGTTGGCGAAACGAAGCAACAGCACCTCGCCCTGCTCCTTGAACAGAATCGAACGACCGCGGAAGAACACGTAGGCACGCACTTTGTTGCCGTCTTCCAAGAATTCCTTCGCGTGTTTCAGCTTGAAATTGTAGTCGTGGTCGTCGGTCTGGGGGCCGAAACGAATCTCTTTCACCTCCACCTTCACCTGCTTGGCCTTGATTTCCTTCTGGTGCTTTTTCTGCTGGTAGAGGAATTTTGAATAGTCGATGAGACGGCAAACAGGCGGGTCGGCATTCGGAGAAATCTCCACGAGGTCAACACCCTGCTGGCGAGCCAAGTCAAGGGCCTGTTTGGTGGGCAGGACTTCACTTCCGTTCTCACCCACGATACGCACTTCCCGCACACGAATCTGCTCGTTGACACGGTACTGATTTTTCAATTTGTCGTTCTTCATCAACTGTTTTTTAAGTTTTGCGCGGAGAGAACAGGATTCGAACCTGCGAACCGGTTTTGCCGGTTACACGCTTTCCAGGCGTGCCTCTTCAACCACTCGAGCACCTCTCCAAATCGTACTTGGGCTGAAAGCGGCTGCAAAGTTAGCGTTTTTTTGCCAAACAACCATACGAAAATTCATTATTTTAAGTATTTTTTATAAATAATGTGGCATTTTTCCCGATTTTTCTTGAATTCGTGGATTTTTTATTGACAAATTCCCGAAAAAACACGATGAACATTCGCGTTGGTCTGTCGCTCGACTTCTTCTGGCGTAACGCCGTAGGCTTCGGCAAGGCGATGGAGGACGTGGGCGACGAAAGCGGGTTCGTTGCGCTTACCACGATGGGGCACGGGCGCCATATAAGGGCTGTCGGTTTCGAGGACGATGCGGTCGAGGGGCACGGCGGCAGGCAGATCGTCGGGCAGGTGGCTTTTCTTGAACGTGAGAACGCCGCCGATGCCGAGTACGAAACGCTCGAAGGTGAGCAGTTCGCGGGCTTCGATTTGATTGCCGGTGAAACAATGAAAAACGCCGCCAGGCAGGTCGTTTTCGTATTTCCGCAGGATTTTCACCATTTCGTTCTGCGCTTTCCGACAGTGAATCATCAGCGGCAGGCGCGTTTCCACCGACCAGCGCACTTGTTCCTCGAAAGCGGCCAGTTGCTCTTGCTCGAACTCGCGGCTCCAATAGAAATCGAGGCCGATTTCGCCGATGGCTAAAGGGGTGTGGAGTGAGGAGTGTGGGTTGGGAAGCGTGGAGTGTGGAGTGAGGAGTTTTTTGATTTCGGCGAGTTGCTCGCGCCAATCGGCTCGGACTTCCTCGGGATGCAGGCCGACCATCGGATAGAGGCGGTCGGGATATTGGCGGCAGAGTTCGAGGATTGCCTTCGACGATTTCAGGTCGATGGCAGGCACGAAAATCTTTTCTACGCCAGCCTCGCAAGCGCGTTGGATGACGTCGGGAAGGTCGTCGCGAAATTCTTCGCCGTCTAAATGTGCGTGGGTGTCGATCATCATTTACAATTAGACAATTTACAATTTACAATTATGATTTCCTAAACATCATTTCGTTGGCGTAGTCGCGAAGGGCTTTTTTGCGTTCCTCCGACACGCCGACGGCATCGAGATATTTCCTGCTTTCGTCGAAATAGTGGGCGATGCGCTCTTGTGCAAGTCTGTCGACTCCAATCGCGTTGTAAAGACGCGTAACGGCCTCGATTTTCTCCTGACGGTCGAAGTTTTCGGCACTAATCCAGTGAATGAGTTCAGCGCGTTGCTGCTCGTCGGCACGATTCAGCGCATTGATGAGCATAAACGTCTTTTTGTTCGACGTAATATCGCCGCCGATGGCCTTGCCAAACACCGCAGAATCGCCGTAAACATCGAGGTAGTCGTCCTGCAACTGGAAGGCCAGACCGAACTGTTCGCCAAACTTGTAGAGCAACTCGGCGTCGCGCTCGTCGGCATCGGCCATCAGTGCGCCCATCTTCGTGGCGCAGGCCAGCAAAACGCTCGTTTTCAGGCGAATCATCTCGATATATTCCTCTTCGCGCACGTCGTTGCGTTGCTCGAAATCCATATCGTACTGCTGTCCTTCGCCGATTTCAAGGGCTGTTTCGGTGAAAAGCGAGAGAATCTGCGGCAGTTTCTCCGCTGAGCACTGCGCCATCCGCTCGTAGGCCAGCACGAGCATCGAGTCGCCCGAGAGAATGGCCGTGTTGGCATCCCAACGGCGGTGCACGGTCTGGTTGCCGCGTCGCAGGTCGGCATTGTCCATCAAATCGTCGTGCAGAAGCGTGTAGTTATGGTAGGTTTCCAAGGCGCACGCCTGCGGAAGAATCGTCGCGGAATCGTCGCGGAACAGTTCGTATGACAGCAGCATCAACACGGGTCGAATGCGCTTGCCACCAAGCGACAGCACATACTTGATTGGCTCGTAGAGCGACTGCGGTTGCCTGTCGTAGGGCAACTGCTCCAAATACTGGTTAATCTGTCTTAAAATTTCGTTTGAAGTCTTCATTTTTATATTATTTTTTAGGTTTCGTAATCAATTAACTCCTGAGTCACAACTGAAACACAATCGGAATCGCCATCATTGTCCGACACGGTTCGTTGTTTTGTACTCCCGCCTTCCAACGCGGCATCAACCGCATCACGCGCATCGCCTCGCGGTCGAGCAACGGATTGACGGAACGCGCAATTTTCATATCGCTGATGCTGCCGTCCTTGTTGATGATGAACGACACCACTACCCTGCCCTGTAGTTTCTGGCTACGCGCTGCTTCAGGGTATTTCAGGTTCTTCGTCAGCCATTGCACAAACATCGTCATACCGCCCGGAAATTCGGGCAACTGTTCCACGATTCGCACGTCAATCGGTTTGTCTCCGCTGTCCGATTCCTGCACTTGCGGCTCTGGCGCCTCAGGCACGACGTCCTCCGCATCCACCGTCGCCTGAGAAATCAGTGGGTCTTCCGACTTTTCGAGCGGCTCGGGCGGCGTTTCCACCACCTTGATTTGCTCCGCCACCGTCGGCTGCACCACCATTTCCGGCACTGGCAGCAGGTCTTTCTCGTCCTCCCACGGTTGAATCATCAGTTCCTCGGCCATTTCGTCGAGCAATGCCTCGTCGATGTCGTAGTCCGACTCCTCCGACGTCCATTGCAGTGCAACGAACAACGCAGAAAGAGCCACCACCAATCCCAACACGAATCCCGTGGTGCGCTTCCTCTCCAGATTGGCCTGAGCCGACTTCTTTTGTTCCATTCCGACGAATAATTTTTGCAAAGGTACAAAAATAATTATGAAAACTGGATGATGAATCGTGAATAATTTCGTATCTTTGCATTCTAATTCGATTCATCAAGATGAAAAAAACATTATTTATAATATTGTTATTGCTGTCGGCGACCTTTGTCACGGCACAGGAGAGCAAGACGGCGTATAATTTTCTGAGGTTGCCCGTGAGTGCGCACGAGGCGGCACTGGGCGGCGAGAACATCAGCATCATCGCCGACGACGCTTCGATGATATTCAGCAATCCGGCGCTGTTGGCGAACGTGGCCGACAAGACCATCGGACTGAATTATATGAACTATATGGAGGGCGTGAACACGGCGAGTGCGACGTTCAACCGCGTGGTTGGCGACAAGGCAGCGTGGGCGGTCAGCGGTCAGTTGATGGGCTACGGAACGATGCGCGAGGTGGATGAAAACAACGTGCAGACAGGTGAATTTTCAGCGAAGGACATCGCGCTGAGCGGCTATTTTTCATATTTCCTGACGGAACGGCTCACGGGCGGCATCACGGCGAAGTTCATCTATTCGAACATCGGTTCGTATAACTCGGCGGCGGTGGGTGTCGATCTCGGATTGAACTACTACAACCCCGAAAACGAATGGTCGGTGTCGCTGGTGGCGAAGAATTTGGGCGGTCAGATCGATGCTTTCGACGACGAATACGACCGTATGCCCTTCGATTTGCAGGCTGGTGTGTCGAAACGGCTCGTGCACACGCCGTTGCGCTTCTCGGCCACGCTTCACGACCTCGGCCATTGGGACTACAAATTCATCAAACACGTGGCGCTGGGTGCCGATTTGCTGCTCTCGGAACAGATTTGGATTGGCATTGGCTACAATTTCCAACGCGCCCGCCAGATGAGCATCCTCTCGTCGATTGACCAAGAGGAGAGCAGCCACGGCGCAGGCCTGAGTTTCGGTGCCGGTCTCACGCTGCAACGCTTCAAACTCGGGGTCGCCTACGGAAAATACCACGTTTCGAGCGGTTCGATACTTGTCAATGCGGCGTATTCCCTTTAACTCCCCTTTAACTCCCTTCAAAAATGAAAAAAATCACCATTGCCATCGACGGATATTCTTCTTGCGGCAAAAGCACGATGGCCAAAGACTTAGCTCGCCGCATCGGTTACGTTTATGTGGATACGGGTGCGATGTATCGCGCCGTGACGCTGTTTGCCCTGCGCAACGGCCTTTTCAACGCCGACGGCAGTGTCAATATCGAGAAATTGGAAAATCAGATGCCCAACATCGCGGTTTCGTTCCAGTTCAACCAAGCGACGCAGAAGCCCGACACCTATCTGAACGGCGAACTCGTCGAGAAGGAAATTCGCTCGCTCGAAGTCAGCAACCACGTCAGTTTGATTGCCGCCGTGCCGTTCGTGCGCGAGGCGATGGTCGAGCAACAGCAGGCGATGGGTCAGGAGGGCGGTATTGTGATGGACGGACGCGACATCGGCACAACCGTTTTCCCGAATGCCGAACTCAAAATCTTCGTCACAGCCTCGGCCGAGGTTCGTGCGCAACGCCGCTACGACGAACTCGTGGCGAAAGGGATGCCCGAACCATACGAGGAAATCCTGAAAAACGTACAGGAACGCGACTATCTCGACACGCACCGCGAAGTTTCGCCGCTCCGTCAGGCCGACGACGCGCTGTTGCTCGACAATTCAACAATGACCATCGAGGAACAGAACGAATGGCTGATGGAGAAGTTCAGGACGAAATCTGAAGCGTAAATCGACCTTTTTTTTCGCTTAATTTTTCTTCGGCACGAAGCTTTCCCAAGTCTGATCGTCGAAGAAAATTCTGATTTCTGTAATCTGTCGAGGCTTTTTGTCAATATTTTTCAAAACAAAAGCCTCGGCATTTTTGGGTAGATATTGTCCGATTGGGCGCTCCTGTTCCTTGGGAGCGACTGAAGTGGGGGAGTTATCAAAATCGAGTTGTGGTTCCATCGATTTGGGGGTCGAATCGGTGGACTGGGGATTTTCTTCGGAGGAAATTTCGTCGGTGTACATCGGACCACGACCGAACATCAACCAGTCGGTCGATAGGGCAGGGATTTTTTGCTTGATTCCTTCGACGATGTTGAGGGTCGGTTTGGTTCGTCCGTTAAAAATGCTACTGAGCGTCGCCGGCGCAATTTGAATAAATTGTGCAAAAGTTTGCTGCGTCATGTGCTGACTTTCCATGATTTTTTTGATTCGATCTTTCATGCTTTTTTCTGTTTAGTCGATTTTTTGCCCCAAAAAGGCGATTTTTCTAAGATTTTACAAAGGTAAAACAAAAATTTTGAATACGCAACAAATGTAACGAAAATTTTGAAAAATAAATTTTGGAAATTGATTTCTGAATATTTGGAAATCTAAATTTGAAAACTGCAAAGAATGGTTTAGAAATAGAAATCTAAATTACAGCAGAAAATACCTTTTTAAGATTCAGTTGAATGGTAAAAACATAAATAACTGGCTATGATTTAGTTATTTAGCAAAATGATTCGATTTATTGAGCCTTATTCAATCAACAAATCCAAATCTTTTGAAAAAGTGCAGCAAAAACTTCAAACAAAGAGCATAATTGATTCATAATCAATCGTTTATGTCGGAAAAATAAAGCATTATATTTATACATTTCAAAATCTAAATGGTAAATTCAAAAACGAAAATTTAAATTTTCAACATTATAAATCGCCAATCGGCAAGGGGATTCGCAGTTTCAAAAACCAAATTATTCAACTTTCAAAATTATTCGAGAATCAAAACTACACAAAACAAAATGTTAATGAAATATAACTCTAAATTCGACGTGCTGAAAATGCCAAAAAATCGCCCCATTTTTAAAATTTCTGGGAAATTGCCCGATTTGACGAAAATTTGCGAATCTGAGAGGGGGTCAAAAGTATCGAGAAGTCTGATTTTATCGGGGTTTGACGCTAAAAAAAGTGCCTCAAAAAAGCACGATTTTTAGTCAAAATAGAAAAAAACGGGGTATTTTTTAGTGCAAAATGAAGAAAACGAGTTCCTTCATCAGTTCTCCAGCATCCGTATTTGGGTTTTCGATACCCTTACTTTTGGCATCGATTTCTCTCATCTTGGAAATGATTTGCATCGTTTTCATTCCAGAATAATTTCTCATTCCAGTCATATAATCGCGTGCCGCCCATCCCGATTTGAGTCCCAAATGTTGTGCGACGGAATTTTCGTTGTTCCGATTCGGCGCGTAATATGCCAACATCAAATTTTGGAAATATTTGAAGAGCTGCGGCAGGAAAAAATAGATCGAACCTGCTTTCGGATTTTTGTCAAAATATTTCACAATCTGGTTGGCCTTGAACACATTTCGGTTCACGATGGCCGCTTTCAACTCGAACGCATTGAAGTCTTTGCTCACCCCGATTTCGCGTTCCACAATCTCGGGCGTGACCGTCCGCGCCCCTTCCGGCAGCGAAATCAGCACCTTGTCGAGCTCGGAAGCCAGTCGGCTGAGGTCGGAACCGATGTGGTCGGCCATCATTTGGGCGGCTTTGTGGTCGATTTTCGCGTCTTTCGTCGTCAGATAGTCGGCGATGAAGGTCGGCAGTTCGCGCTCGTCCTTCTTCTTGCTCTCGAAGAGCACGCCGTTTTTCTCGATGAGCGCCACGAGGCTGCTGTTGGTCTTTTTGCGGCGGTCGAGCGAGGCATTTTTGTAGCAGAGCACCAAAATGGTCGAGTTCGTCGGCTGTTTTTCAGCGTATTTCTCAATGGGTTCGAGGTTTTTCAGGTTCTGCGCCTCCTTGACGATCACCACCTGATGCTCGGCCATCATCGGGAAGCGGCGTGCCATGTCGGCCACCTGCGCCGCCGTCGTGTCAGAGCCGAAAACAATAGTCTGGTTGAAGTCGCGCTCCGATTCGTCGAGCACGTTTTCGGCGATGTAGTCGGCAATCAGGTCTATATAATAAGGTTCGTCGCCCATCAGAAAGTAGATGGGCGCAAACTTCCGTTCCTGCAGGTCGCGCATGACGGCATCGAACGTTTTTCCGCTTCGTTTTTCAGCCATGAATTGCTCTTTTTTCGTTGAGTTCGGGCACAAAGTTAGCATTTTTCGTCGAAATATGCCACGCTCAAGGCCGTTTTTTCCCATTTTTTAGTATATTTTCTTGGAAGTTATCGCAATTAGTCGTAAATTTGCACCGTTTTTAATCAACATTATTCACTCATTTAAAAAGAAAAATTATGAAGAAAGTGATGATTTTGGCCGTTATGATGGTTGCAACCCTGACGGCAAGTGCACAACAGGCAGTTGGTACATGGTCGGTAACCCCGAAGGTAGGTATGAACCTTGCGACGGTTACTAATACTGACGATGCAAAGATGAAGGTTGGCCTTGTGGCTGGTGCCGACTTGACTTATCAAATTGCTCAACCCTTTGCTATCAGCGTTGGTGCCTTCTATTCCATGCAGGGTGCTAAGGCTGAAGAATCAGAATTAGGTTTGAAAGTTGATCAAACTGTTAACCTCGACTACATCAATGTTCCCATCATGGCTAACATTTATGTCGTTCCTGGTCTTGCCATTAAGGCTGGTATTCAGCCCGGATTCAATGTTAAGCACAAGGCTAAGATTGAGGCTAAAGGAGAATCTTATGAGAAAGATATCGATGACTTCAAGAGTTTTGACTTTTCAATTCCCCTTGGTCTTTCTTATGAGTTCAGCGACTTCGTAATTGATGCCCGCTACGTCTTCGGCCTGACTGATTTGGTTGGCTATGATAAGAGCAAGAACAGCGTGATTCAGTTCACCCTTGGCTACAAGATTCCGCTCTAAACAGCGATTCTTTGTCGAAAAAAAGCCGCTTCCCAAGTGTGGGAGGCGGTTTTTTTGCTACACATCCTCGCAGAAGGAATGAAGGTGGCGAAAATTGAGATAGCCGTCTTCGGGCGTATGCAGTTCATCGTCGCCATCGTAGATCAGGGTCGAAGACTTCACGTCGTCGCCGAACAACTTGCGAAAATAGGCCATATTCCTGAAAAAATCCGACTTCAGCGACTGCGCCGACTTGATTTCGTAAATGGCAAGGTTCGGGTAGGCCAGTTCCTCCACCACATCGACTTCTTTCTGCGACTTGTCGCGATAGAAATACAGGTCGGGATGGGTTGCGCCGCTGTTGTATTTGTTTTTGATGATGTCGGCCACCACCATATTTTCAAACAAAGCCCCGCGCATAAACGAATTCTGCACATCGTGCGCCGACTTCAACCCAAGAAGATAGCAAGCCAGCCCCGTGTCGTAGAAGTAGAGTTTCGGCGTTTTCACGATTCGCTTGCCGATGTTGCGGAAATACGGTTGCAGCAGGAAAACGGTGTAGGAAGTTTCCAGAATGCTTAGCCAACTATTTACCGTCCGCATATCAATGGAAAGTTCATCGGCGATGGTGCTGACAACAAATTCCCTTCCGATGCGAGTGGCGCAGAGGCGGACAAAGTCGCGGAACTTTCGAGCGTCTTTGATGTTGATGATTTGCTGCACATCTCGCTGTATATAGGTCGTGAAATAGGTGTCATAGACATCCTCCGGCATCCGTCTGTCGCCCCAAATAGCCGGATAAAAACCTTTGAAAATCAGCTCGTCGGTGCTGGCCTTTGCCTCGTCGCCCAACTCTGCCAAACTAAGCGGCATCAGACGGACAATCGCCACCCTGCCTGCGAGCGACTGGGTGATGCTTTGCATCAGAAGGAAATTGCTGCTGCCCGACAAGACGATGCTTCGGCTTTTATCCTCATCGACGGCCACCTGCACGGCATTGAAGAGTTTGGGCAAATAGTGTGCCTCGTCGAAAATGATTTTCTTAGAGTGCGACCGCAGAAAACCATTGATGTCACGTTGCACCATATCGAGGTTGCGCTCGTCCTCAAGGTTGTAGTACTCGTAGTCAGAAAACAGCATTCTACACAGCGTTGTCTTCCCCGACTGACGCGGTCCGGTGATTGAAAGCACAGGAAATTGGGCTGCCAACCTTAAAATGCGCGATTGTAACTCTCTGTTATACATAGCCTTATCTAATTTTTGGACAAATTTTACATTTGACTGCTAAATTTGTCCGCAAAGATAACGATTATCTTTGAAACAAACAAATTTTTTCTTTGTTTTTGATGAAAATGATGGGGAATTGCATTAAAAGACTGTCGTTTTCTGCGATTTACCGAAAATTTTTTCGTAATTTTGTGAACGATTTGGCAACTCAAGTGTATGCAGTTACAGAAAGGCCCTTCTGAAGAGTTAAAAATCAAAAGGTAAAAACTAAAAAATTAAGAATTATGAAACGAATACTGACAACCCTCGCGCTTGCCGCAACCATCTCGTTCACGACAATGGCACAGGTAAACCCGAACGACAAGGAGTATCTGCATCCCAGAGAAGATGGTAAAATTGAACTTCTCTACGGCCCCGACTTCGACAAATGCGATACCGTGACACTCGCCCAACTCTATCGGGAATGGGAAGAATACACCCGACAGCATCCCACCGACGGAATCGGTTGGCGAAACTATTCCGAAGTGTTGATGAGGTATTGGATGAAGCGTGGCTGGGGAGATGAAAGCCAGAAAGCTCGCATTAACTATGCACAACGATTGCGCGAAAGCATACCAGACACCTACACCTATTATTATATGATGATACATTATTCATCAGTTGAAGATCCTGATGACAATGGTGAAAAATGGGCACTTGCCAAATACAAGTACGCCTGCAAAGCAATGGAAGTTTTACCCGACGATGTGACTAATCGTGATATGAACGAGCTCATTAGCATCATGATGGACAACTGCGATACCTTGCGCACGAATAAACTGCTCTTTGAACTCTACAACCGCAGGCTGATTTCCCAAAATGTGCTGCAATATCATTTCAACGAATTGCAGGGAATGCCCGATTCGGCTCTTTACATCGGAAATGGGCATGGTGACATCATTCCTAAACTTATCATTCAAAATGTCATGGGACTGCATCGTGACAAAGTGTTCTACAATCAAGGTTTATGCTTCAACAAAGATTACAATGCTCAGAGTTTTAAAAGTCTCGGTGTTCCAGAACTCGATTTTGATGAGTGGCTGCGCATACATGGAACATGGTCGAATGAGGATTGGTATCGGCAATTTGACTGGAACAAAGAGGTTGTTCAGCACCTTTGCAACCATTCGCCCCGTCCCGTCTATTTCTCTGCCAATGGCTTGAGCAGCGACTGGCTCACCGACAGTTTGAGGGCTCGACTTTACAATGAAGGACTGACACTGCGCTACTCTACCACGCCATACGACAATTTTGCAGTAAAGCGTCGCAACATCGACCATCGCTATCATTTGGAATATCTGCTCTATGAGTTCCAGAAATCCAAAAATGAGTGGCATCGAGGTTGGAGATGGGGCGACAGCGAAAATGACTACGCCGAGAATTATATTAAATTGTTCAAAGACCAATTGCCTTGGTACAAGAAAAACGACCGCGAAGGCTATCTGCGATTGGGACGCCTTTTCTTCCGAATCATGGTAGGACCGTGGATTACCACATTCAGGCAAATGGCCAATCAGAGAGCGGATGCGCTGCCAGAAGGTAAGACTATGCAAGACTATGAGAAAGCATTGAAAGAGTTGGAAGATATTGAGAAAAATCGTATAGAAGAATTCTTGAAAGATATTGAAGATACTGAGAAAAAGGCCAAAGAAGCCGACAAAAACGCTGAAACCCCAACCAAACAAGAGAAGAAATGATGCACCGAACCGATTCCGACAACTGGCAAAAGGCTCTCTACGACCGCTACGCCCGACGGCTGCAAGGTTTCTTCTTGCGACAACTCGGCCACGACGCGCAGGCTGCCGCCGATGCCACACACGACACCTTCCTACGGGCTTTCGAGGCACAGCAACGCTTCCAGACCGATGGCAACGAGGCCGCGTGGCTCTTCACCATCGCCTACAACCTGCTGCGCAACCGCTACCGCCGTCAGGCCTACGAAAACGACTACCTCGCCACGCTCGACCGTCAGCCGCTCGACACCGCCGACATCGAACTGCACCTCGACCGCCAAACGCTGCTCACAGCCCTGAAACACGTGCTCGACGGCCTGCCGCCTCCGCTCCGAACGCTGTTTTCGCTGCGCCACGAAGAAGGTCTCACCGTGCCGCAAGTGAGCGAAATAATGCAGATTCCCGAAGGAACCGTGAAATCAAGACTCCACAAAACAATGACCATCATCAGAAAACAATTGAAAGAATATGAAGACCAATAACGACATTCAGACCCCGCAACTGATTACCGACGACGACATTTTCAACGCCGCTCGACAGTTGCGTAACGAGGAAAACGAGGCTCTTTCGATGCCTGCGGAAATGCCTACGGCTGTCGATTCCGAAATGGCTGCCGCAAGGGTGGAAACGCTGCGACCGAAGCATCGCTGGTGGGCTGCAGCCGCTTGTCTGGCTGGTTTTCTGGCAGGTTTCGGCGTGAACGAGGGAATGACGCGCTCGTCGGGCGTGGCGGAAACAACTGCGCCGCCCGTCGCGCAGAACATCGTGCAACTCGACACGATTCTCATTCACGAAACCATCCGCGACACGGTTTATCAGACGCGCGTCGTCGTGCGCGAAATTCCGTCGAAAAACGTGGTGGCACAGGCTTCGCCAACGCCATCGACCGCGACGGAAGAGTTGCCCGACAAGCCCGAAGGCGTAGGCTGCTCGATGCTCTGCGATGACATCGCCTATGAACTTTTGGCCGGAAACGGAAGGAATGAAAATTGGTGAATTTCGACCGAAAACGATTTTTAATTAAACAATTTCTTTATTACACTTCCAAAAATAAAGAAAGCCGTTCCACTGCCTCGTGATGAAGCGGTGGAACGGTGGTTTGTGGTTATTTTATTGCAATTACTTCTTCTTCGACGAAATCTTGATGGTTTTCGTGCCAGAATTGGCCTTGGCAGCCTTTTTCGTGGTGGTCGCCGTGGTGGTCGGACCGGTGTAGTATTTCAGGGCCTCGGCGAGAAACTTGTTTTTGATGTTGTTGATGCGGGTTTCGTCGCTGGGGTGGTCGCTGAGGAACTCGGCTGTGCCACCGCCCGACGAGGCTGCCATGCGCTGCCAGAAGGTCACGGCCACATTCGGGTCGTAGCCTGCCATAGCGGCGAAAATCAATCCCATGTGGTCTGCCTCGGTCTCGTGGTCGCGCGAGTATTTCAGGTTGCGGAACTGCAGTCCTTGTTGTGCGATGATTTGGGCGATGCTCTGCGTGTTTTGGCCCATGCCGAGGGCTCCAGCGACGGCTGTTCCGATTTGCAGGCCATACTGCTGCTTGATTTGCTTCGACATCTGCTCTGCCGAGTGGTTGGCCACGGCGTGGGCGATTTCGTGTCCGAGCACGACGGCGAGCGACGCCTCGTCTTGCGTGATGGGCAGCAGACCCTCATAAACGACGATTTTTCCGCCCGGCATACAGAATGCGTTGATGCTGTTGTCTTGCACGAGGTTGAACTCCCACGCGTAGTTCGACAGTTCGTTGGCGTAGCCATTGTTCGTCAGGTAGGTTTGCACGGCATTGGCGAGTTTCTGTCCGACGCGCTGCACCATGGCGGTGTTCGTGGCGTTGGTCGATTTCTTGGCACTTGCCATGTACTTCGAATACTCCGTTGCGCTCAGCGAGAGCACTTCCTGATCGCTGATCATGAGGTTTTGCTTGCGACCCGTGAGGGGCACTGTGCGCGTCGTTCCGCAGGCCGAGAACAGCACGGCAGCGACGACTGCGAGAAGATAATGTTTCAAATGTTTCATGTTTTTTTATTGTTTAAGTTAAAAATTTTCGGATTTCTGGCGACAAAATTACGAAGAAATGAGTAAAAAACCAAATTTTCTGCGATATTGTTCGTAAAAAACGGAAAAACTGTCGATTGTTCACAGAAAATTCGTACCTTTGCAGGGAATTTTGAACAAATTGAAAAAGATGCTGAAAATTGGAGACAAAGCCCCCGAACTGCTGGGGCGCGACGAGAACGGAAATGAGTTGAAACTGAGCGACTTCGCAGGCAAGAAACTCGTGTTGTATTTTTATCCGAAGGATGCTACGCCAGGCTGCACGAGCGAAGCCTGCAACCTGCGCGACAACTATGAACGGCTGATGGCGAAAGGCTATGCCGTGGTGGGTGTGAGCGTGCAGGACGAGCGGTCGCACCAGAAATTCATCGAGAAACACCAACTGCCCTTCCCCCTGATTGCCGACACCGACCATGCGCTCGTGGAGGCTTTCGGCGTGTGGCAGGAGAAGAAGATGTGCGGTCGCACCTACATGGGCACCGTGCGCACGACCTTCGTCATCGACGAGCAGGGCACAATCATTGAGGTGTATGGCCCGAAGCAAATCAAGGTGAAGGAGCACGCAGAACAAATTCTAAAGAACTAAGCAAATAACTAAAAACATAGAAAAAAATGGAAAAAAACGATTGTCTGGCGTTGAACGCCAATCCCGTGGTGGCCTTTCTGAAGAAGCTGCCCCAAGAGTTTACAAAACAGGACATCATTCGCTTCATCGAGGAGAATGGTATCGAGATGGTGAATTTTATGTATCCCGGCGGCGACGGAAAGCTGAAAACGCTGAACTTCGTCATCAGCGACCGCGCCTATCTGAACACGATTCTGACCTGCGGTGAGCGTGTCGATGGTTCGAGTCTTTTCTCGTTTATCGAGGCTTCGGCCAGCGACCTCTACGTGCTGCCGCGCTTCTCGACGGCCTTCGTCGATCCGTTTGCCGAGATTCCGACGCTCTGCCTGCTCTGCTCGTATTTCGACAAAGACGGACAGCCGTTGGCCTCGTCGCCCGAACAGACGCTGCGCCGTGCTGCACAGGCTTTCCGCGAGGTGACAGGTATGGAATATGAGGCGATGGGCGAGTTGGAATACTACGTGATTCAGCCCGTCGAGGACGTTTATCCCGCCACTGACCAGCGCGGCTATCACGAGAGCGGGCCCTACGCCAAGACCAATGATTTCCGCACGCGCTGTATGCACTACATCGCACAGACTGGCGGACAAATCAAATACGGCCATTCCGAGGTTGGAAACTTCGTGCAGGACGGCCTTTGCTACGAGCAGAACGAGATTGAGTTCCTGCCCGTGCCCGTGTGCGACGCCGCCGACCAGTTGATGGTTGCCAAGTGGGTGATTCGCAATCTGGCGTGGCTCGAGGGTCTGAACGTGACCTTCGCACCGAAAATCACGACAGGCAAGGCTGGCAGCGGTCTGCACGTTCACATGCGTCTGACGAAAGACGGAAAGAACCAGATGATTACGCCGCAGCCGAAGCATCATTTCGGCACTGCCCTCTCTGACGAGGCTCTGAAGATGATTGCCGGCATGATGGAACTCGCACCGAGCATCACGGCCTTCGGCAACAAGAATCCGACGAGTTATTTCCGTCTCGTACCGCATCAGGAAGCCCCGACGAATGTTTGCTGGGGCGACCGCAACCGCTCGGTGCTCGTGCGTGTGCCGCTCGGTTGGACGGCGAAGGGCGATATGTCGGTGCTGGCCAATCCCAACGAAAAACCGACCGATTTCGACACGACGCAGAAGCAGACCGTGGAAATGCGCTCGCCCGACGGTTCCGCCGACATCTATCAGTTGTTGGCTGGCCTGTGCGTGGCTTGCCGTCACGGTTTTGAGATGCAGAACGCGCTCGAAGTGGCCGAAAAGAACTACGTCGATGTGAACATCCACGACGATGCCCACGCCGACAAACTCGAGGCACTGGCGCAGTTGCCAGATTCGTGCGTCGCTTCTGCCGACTGCCTCGAAAAGCAGCGTGCTGCCTACGAAGCCTACGGCGTGTTCTCGAAAGCGATGATCGACGGCATCATCCGCCAACTTCGCGCCTTCGACGACCGTACCCTGCGTGCCGACATCAGCGGCGACCAGGAGAAAATCACGCGCCTCGTGGAGCAGTATTTCCACTGCGGATAACGATTTCGTCGATTTTGAGCCCCAAAATCGCTTTTTTGAGTAGAAAAAGGCGGTTTTGAGGCTCATTACGAGCATAAAAAAAGATTGGTTATCAGGAATAACATTCAATAATGATAATATGAAAAAAAGAATTTTTGCAATCATCGCACTTTTAACCTTTGTTTTAGGCGGTGCGTCAGCCCAGTCGGCTGTCGGCGTCGGTGAACAAGTGACATCGGAAAGTGCCATTCAAGAAGGAGTGAGTTATGTTTTGCAGTCGCAGGCGGCCAATGTGCCCTACATTGCCGACATGGGGACGTATTACGCCATTCCCAACAACAATCCGGCAAAAGAAGACTGCGTCTATCAGTTCATTTCCAACGGCGACGGCACGTGGAAAATCAAAAGTGTCTATACGGGAAAATACTGGGGTGTGCCCGTGTACAATCAGGCTATTGCACCTGCCGACGAAACCGCTGCGGGCAAATGGTCGCTGAACTTCAACAATGGAGTCGCTTACCCGACTGCCCCCGACGCAGGCAACGTTGTTCGCGGACTTGACCGTTCCAGCAGTAAACTGTGGGGATACACAACGGGAACTGGTGGTACGAAGCAGGTAAAAATCTATCAGTTGAGCGTGACGCCGCCCGTTCCCCTTTCTGACGAGGTTCTCGAAGAACTCAACGGAAAAACAATCAGCGTTGCTGCGAATCCCGCCGATAATCTGACAACTGGCCAGTGGTATGTGATGTTCGACCGAGGCTATACTGCGGGAAAACCGCACGGCTACCTCTATGAAAATGTCTCGGAGCACAAACTCTACAACACGGCAACTGTTCCTTCGGGAACTACGGTGAAGTCTGCGAAGTATCTGGTGCGCCTTTCCGATGCCGAGAATGGAAAATACTACGTGCAGACGGGCTACGGCAACTATTTCGGTGCCTTTGCACAAAGTACGAAAGTTCCTGTAACATCGACACCCACTGAAGCCATCACCATCGCGAAAATTGCCAATACCGACGGCCATTTCTACCTTCAAAGCACGACTTCCAATGTCATCCTCGATGCCAACGATGTAGGCAGTGGAGATGCGACGGTGGTAGGATGGGGAACGACTGTTCCGACGACGACTGGCGGCAACAACGACTGGGCTTTCTATCCTGTTACATTTGAAGACATCGACCCAAACACTGCGATTTTTGAGGACGATGTAACCGTGAAACGTGGCTATCAGACTTGCGGACGCGGTAACGCGAATTCCTTGATGCTCTGCATCGACGTGACACCTTTAATGGCGATTAGCAACGCAACGTTCACCTTGAATCTGAACGATGCGGCACTGGCTAATATCAGCAGCCTATACATCCACGAAACCACGGCGACGGAGTTCATCGCCAACATTCCGGCAACGCCCATCGCCTCAGCAAGCAGCATCGGCAGCACGACAACCATCAACATCGGTAACGTGTCGGCAGGTTTGCATCATTTCTGGCTCTGCGCCACGGTGAAAGACAATGCTGAACTTGGTGCCATTCTCGAAGCATCGCTCACAGGTATCGACTACACTTGCAACAGCACTTCGCAGTCGCTCGACGTGTCGTCGAAAGGCACGCTGACGCGGCAGGGAATGAAGGTGTTTAATCAGCAGACTTTCGTGTTCCAGCCGACCACCGACAACAACCGTTTCTATCGTATTCCTGCGATGATTCTCGACAAGAACAACAACCTCGTCGTGGCTGTCGACCGACGCTACACCAGCAATTCCGACCTCGGCAACCATAAAATCGACGTTAGCATCAAGCGAAGCGAGGACAATGGTCGCACGTGGAGCAGTCAGAATATCGTGGCTGTCGGAAATACGAATATCGAGGCACGCTACGGCTATGGCGACCCTGCTCTTGCCCGCACCAAGAACGGTAGAATCATCTGCCTGATGGCCTGCGGAAAGAACGGATACTTTGGAACGGGTGGCTATAGCGACGGAACACATTATAATAATTGGGTTGGAATGCTCACGAGCGACGACAACGGAGTGACGTGGCAAGGCGAGAGCCAGGGCGTTCCCATTCTCATCACTGAAGACGTTTTCGGTGGTCGTGGACAGTCTCTTTTCGTCAGTTCTGGTAAGGGTCTGACCACTGAGGATGGAGCCGTGATGTTCTCTGTCAATGTCAAGAGGACCGGTAATAGCACATCCGATTGCTACATCCTCAAGACTGAGGACGAAGGCGCAACGTGGACGCTGCTTCCCAATAACGCTTATAGTGGCACTGACGAGTCGAAACTCGAACAGTTGAACGACGGTCAGTTGCTGCTCAGTGTGCGTCAAAGCGGAAATCGCGGTTGGAACACGGGCAGTGCCGACGGAATGACATGGGGTGAGCAGTATCGCTCGGCCGACATCTCGGGTAACGCCTGCAACGCCGACCTTATTTATTATAGTCGCACGACGAAGGGTGCGAAGCGTGACATTATGCTGCATTCCTATATCAATACGAGTGGTCGCGAGAGCCTGCAACTGGCGATGAGCATCGATGGTGGAGCGTCGTGGAACGATGTCTATAACATCCAGCCCAACGGCTCGTGCTACTCTACGATGCAGGTGCTCAACGACGGTTCGCTCGCCATCCTGTACGAAGACGAGTCTTATAGTGCAGGCAATGGTTACGCCATTACCTATGTCACCATCACCAAAGACCAAATCAACGAGTGGTGCGACGCGCTTCTTGCTGAGCTTGAAACTCCGGGTGTCATCATCGTGGAACACGGAAAAACAACGAATGGCAGTGCGCCTTTCGTGACGTGGCAGGAAACGACGAGCGGCAACTGGGCGAAAAAGTTTACGACAAATGCTGCAACAGGTGTGGCTGGCGTGGTGGTTTCCACCGATAGCTATGCATTCAACCGTGGAGGAGCCTACGACCAGCGTGTGCTTGCCATAAAACCCACGGCTGCCGGCGCTCAGAACGATGTCTTCACGATTACGGCTCCCGACGGCTATCTGGTTGAGGGCTACAGCATCGGTGGCTATTTCGGAACTAGCTCTGAAACCTATACTTTGACTGCCGAAAACGGTGCAAGTGTCGCCATCAATAAAAATAAAAATCTGCAGAATCCACCAAACTTCCTCGAAGTGACGGGAATCAACGAAAAATCGACTACGTTCAAGATGTCGAACAACAATTCTGCGAATAATAATTATGCCCAAATCACGCAGTTCATCGTCTATCTGAAAAAGTTGGATAAAAAGTCGCTTGTCTTGCTCGACGACGACCGCGAAGTTGAATACCCGAATGCCGACCGTATTACCGACAACCTCGAAGTTCAGGCTGTCGATGTGACGCTCCACGGTCGCACGCTTTTCAAAGACAACTCGTGGAACACGCTCTGTTTGCCGTTCGCTATCAACGATTTTGCTGGAACACCTCTCGAAGATGCCGAAGTGAGAAGCCTTGAAAACGCATCGTTCAACAACGGCACGCTGACGCTGAATTTCAGTGAAGGACTCGACGCCATCGAGGCTGGAAAGCCGTATATTGTGCGTTGGACTTCGGGCGACGACATCAAGAATCCCGTGTTCACGAATGTGCAGTTCGACAATACCGACGGTCAACTTGTGTTCGACAATGTCGGCTTGATTTTCAAAGGAACCTTTACGCCGTTTGTCTTCGAGGCTCAGGACAAGTCGAAGCTCTATATGGGCAACGAAAACAAGCTCTTGTATCCGAAAAAGACCATGGCCATCAAAGCTTTCCGTGCGTTCTTCGACCTCGGCGACAACCTCGTGGCTGCTGAATCTTCGGCTGCTGCTGGAGCGAAGGAAATCACGAATTTTGTACTGAACTTCAGCGAAACAACAGAAATCGGCGCTTCGCTAAATGATAATGGAAAAATGACGAATGATTGTTGGTATTCGATTGACGGTCGCCGTCTCAACGGAAAGCCGACGCAAAAGGGCGTTTATATCGTGAATGGAAAGAAAATTGTGAAGTAAGAAATCAAAAAAATGAACAAGAAATATTATCTTCAACCCGACATCAGGGTTCGCAGTTTGGAATCGGATTTGCTTCAAGATGGCATCACCCAAGCCAGCACCGGCGACACCGGCATCGAGTATGGTGGCGAAGGCGGTGATGACGACGACCCCCGTGCAAAATGGGGAAATCTCTGGAGCGATTTTGATGAAACAGGCGGTTCTTGGGAAGAATAAATTCATCTCAACGAATCAATCGTTTTCATCGACCATGAAAATATCGGAAGCCGTTTCGGTTTCCGATATTTTTTTGAATGATACTGAAAATTTCTTAAATAGTTTCCGCGTTTGTCAGAAATTCGTTATTTTTGCAGTTTGTAGGCAGGCGGTGCGCGGAATTGTCCTGACGACCGTCGCCGAATCTAAAAAACTGGAATATGATGAAGAAATTATTATTGACAGCCATCTGCGTGGTGGCGTTATCGAATTTTCAAGTGATGGCACAAGGTTATACGGCGTTATGGAAACAGGTGAGCGACGCACAGTCGAAGGACTTGCCGGGGACGGAAATGGAAGTGCTCGGAAAGATTGCGGAAAAGGCTCGTGCCGACCGTAACTACGGCCATTTGTTGAAGGCTCAGTTGCGCAGGGCGGCGGTGCAGACGCAGATTTCGCCCGACTCGATTGACGTGGAACTGGAGCGCGTGAAAAACGCGATGGAACAGGCCGAGAAAAGCGGAAATCGCGTTCTGGCGGCGGTCTATCAGAGCGTTTTGGGCCGAATCTACCGCGATAAATCGTCGTCGTTCGGCTATCGTGGTGCTTCAGTCGACCTCGAAAGTGCCACGAACAAGGCGCTGTCGAAGGAATTTTACGCAAAATCGTTGGAACCCGTCGAATTGTTGGCGAAGCAGTCGGCGAAAGGCTACGAACCAGCACTCGTCGATGGCATCGACAGCCATATTTTCGGTGGCGACCTGCTGCACGTGCTCGGCATCGAGGCTGGCGACTACAAAACGCTGCACAACTGGTATCTGGCGCGTGGAAATCGCCCAGCGGCGTGCATTTGTGCGCTGAATGACTTGGGGAGTTCAGACCATTCTTCTTCCATTCGGAAGTCGGCCTATCTGCTGGCGCTCGACTCGCTCATCAACGAATATCAAGACCTCAAGGAGTGTGGCGAACTGGCCATCACCCGCTATCATTTTATGGAGCAGGCGGAAGATGCTTCGGCTGAGGAGAAAATGAACTACATTAACTACGCCCTGCAACACTGGGGGTCGTGGCCTCGGATGAACATTTTGCGCAACGCCCAAAACCACCTGACGCTGCCGTCGTTCTCGGTGTCGGTGGGCGATGGAATTCAACTGCCCAACAAGCCTCGGAAGGTGGAAATTCGGCAGTTGGTGAACTGTCAGCAACTGACGATGACGGTGCAGCGCGTGAATGTCGATGGCGACACGAATTTGAATCCGCAGAACTCGCAGGACTATGCGAAACTGAAGAAACTCATCGTCAACGACGGCACACAGCAGACCGTGACGCGCCGCTACGTGGGTCAGCCCGACTATAAAGTCATCGAGGACTCAATGACCATTGCAGGGCTGCCCGTCGGTGTCTATCTCGTGGAATTTTCGACCGAGCGCGCCAATATGCGCACCGAGCGGATGCTGTTGCACGTGAGCGACCTTTACGTAATTCACGAGCCGCTGCCCGACAGTCGGATTCGGTTTGTTGTGGTGAATGCCACGACGGGACGGCCTGTTCCGGGGGCGCAAATCAGGATTTCAAACCGCGCAAACAGCAACGGGAAAGACGGTTCTACGACGCTGACAACCGACGCGAAAGGCGAGAAAATCTTTGATTTTTCGCAGGTGCGTCCCAGAACCTATTTCGTCTTCACCGACAAGGACAAATCCAGTCCCGAGCAGTCGATTAGCACCTATTATTCGTTCTACGACAACCAAACAACGCAATACACCTACAATGTGCTGACCGACCGCAGTTTGTATCGCCCAGGCCAGACCGTCCACGCCGCCGTCATCGCCTACAAGACCGAGCGCCACACGGAAACTTCGGCATTGGCAGGCGAACAGGTGACGCTAACGCTGCGCAACGCCAATCACGAGGTGGTGGAAGAGAAGAAAGTCACCACCGACGACTACGGCAAGGCTTCCGCCGACTTTGTGCTGCCCTCGACGGGTCTGACAGGTCAATTTTCCATTTCGACGAAACGCGGAAGCACCTATTTCTCGGTCGAGGAATACAAGCGTCCGACATTCCGCGTCGAGTTCGACGAAGTGACGGAAAAATACGAAAGTGGTGACGAAGTGAAGGTGAAAGGCCACGTGCGCAGTTTCGCGGGCGTGCCCGTGCAAGGTGCGCGTGTGAAGTATAAGGTGGTGCGCCGTCGTGCAATGTGGTGGTGGCGCGGCGACAACGAAGGCGACAAAACACTCGTCGAAGACACGCTCGTGACCAACGACGACGGCAGTTTCGAGGTGATGGTGCCAATGGTGATGGATGAAAATCGAAGGACGAAAAACGAAAGAATTTCTCGTTTCTATAACTTCGTGGTCGAGGCCGATGCCACCGACACCGCAGGCGAAAGCCATCACGGAAGCACGTCGCTGCCTTTGGGCGACAAGCCGACGGCCTTCAGCGTGACGATGCCGGCGAAAATCGAGGCCGACAGCATTGCGAAGGTGACTTTCCACTATCTGAACAATGCTGGAAAGCCCATCGACGCAAAAGTTTCGTACATTTTGAAAGATGAAACCTCAAAAATCAAGGAAAATAAGACCATCGCAGCCAACGAAGCCTTCGAAATGCGCTTCAACACGCTGAAATCGGGACTTTACACGCTCGAAGCAATCTGCGGCAACGACACCCTGAAGCAAGAAATCATCGTGTTCTCGATGAAGGACAAGCAGCCTGCCGTGAAGACGCACGACTGGTTCTACGCCTCGGCTTCGGAATTTCCACGCGATGGTCGTCCGATTTACATCCAGATGGGTGCGTCGGACAAGGACCAGCACATCGTTTATTCGATTTTCAGTGGAAACAAGGTGCTCGAAAGTGGTGTCATCGACCAGAGCAATGCCATCACCACGCGCCAGTTCACCTACAAAGATGAATACGGCGACGGTGCCTTATTGACTTGCGCGTGGGTGCGCGAGGGCAAACTCTACACCCATCAGGCCGAACTGCGCCGTCCCCTACCCGACAAGAGCCTGAAACTCTCGTGGAAGACTTTCCGCGACCGTCTCACGCCTGGCCAAAAAGAGGAATGGACGCTGCACGTAAGCCATCCTTCATCCCTCATCGCCGTTCTCTTCGACCGCTCACTCGACGACATCCGCCGTCATTCGTGGTCGTTTGGCCCGAACATTTGGCGTAGCCTGCCCTCGACGCAGTGGATAGGCCGCCGCGAAAGGGATTTCAGCCTCTACGGTGAACTGCCTTACAAGTCGCTCGCGGAAAACGAACTCAGATTCACCCATTTCGACCCCGAAATGTTCGATTTCGTGCCGCGTGTCGTCTTTAACTACAACAGTCGCGCAGGTGGATTCCGTATTCGTGGTACAGCACCGATGATGGCGAAGGCAGCACCCGCAAGTGTCGAAGAATCGAGCGATATGCTTCGTGAAGTGCCCTTGATGTCGGTAAAGCAGAAAAATTCAGCGATGACAGATGCCATTGCAGTAAGAGATGTGGCTGGAAACGACGATTCTGAGGCTCAAAAATCGACTTCGGAGAGCACTCAGGTTCGCGAGAACCTCAACGAAACGGCCTTCTTCTACCCTGCCCTGACGACCGACAAAAACGGCGATGTTTCGCTGAAATTCACGCTGCCCGAAAGCATTACGACGTGGCGATTCCTCGGTTTGGCGACCGACAAAGACGTGCGTTTCGGAATGTTGGAAGGCGAAGTCGTGGCGAAAAAAGACGTGATGATTCAGCCGAATATGCCGCGATTCCTGCGCTCGGGCGACAAGGGACAAATCGCTGCACGAATCTTCAACACAGGCGAGAAAAACGTGAAAGGCACGGCGACGATTGAACTTCTCGAACCCGAGACCGGGAAGGTCGTTTATAGCCAAAACACGCCGTTCTCGGTGGAAACGGGCAAGACCGCAGCTGTCAGTTTCGATGTGGATGCGGCTTCGGACGCCATCGCCGGCCATTCGCTGCTCATCTGTCGCGTGTCGGCGTCGGGCAACGGTTTCTCGGATGGCGAACAGCACTATCTGCCCATCCTGCCCGACTACGAACTCGTCATCAACACCGTGCCGTTCACGCAGCACGGCGCAGGCACGAAAACCATCGATTTGACGAAACTTTTCGGAAGTTCAGACAATACTCGGTTATCCGCTAACTCTCAACTCTCAACTCTCAACTCTCAACTTTCATCCCTCACCGTCGAATACACCAACAACCCCGCGTGGATGATGATTCAGACGCTGCCCACCGTGGCCACTTCGTTGGAAAAGAACGCCATCAGTCAGGCTGCGGCTTACTACGCCAATAGCCTCGCCGAGAACCTGCTTAAGCAGTCGCCCAACATCAAGACGACCATCGAACTTTGGAAGCGCGAACAGACGGCTGAAACCTCGCTGATGAGCAGTTTGGAGAAAAATCAGGAACTGAAAACGATGGTGCTCGACGAAACGCCGTGGGTGGCCGAAGCCCATCACGAAAGTGACCAGAAACGCCTGCTCAGCAACTATTTCGACGAAAATGCCCTGCGCTATCGCCTCGACAACAACCTCTCGAACCTGCAAAAACTGCAAAACGGCGACGGTTCGTGGAGTTGGTGGCAGGGAATGTCGGGCTCGCTTCATATGACGGTTGCCGTCAGCAAAATGCTCGTGCGACTCAACACGATGCTCGACCCAACACCCAACACCCAACACGCCGAAATGCTCGACAAAGCCTACGGATTTATGGGTCATCAGATTCTGAAAGAGGTCGAGGAAATGAAAAAAATGGAGAAAAAGGGCGCGAAAAACGTTCGTCCGAGCGAAACCGCCATCGACTGGCTCTATTTGACCACACTCGACGGTCGGAAACTGAGCGACCGCGTGCAGGAAGCGAAGACCTATCTCATCAATCAGCTGTCGAAACAGACGAGAGATTTCACGATTTACGGCAAGGCAGTTTCGGCCATCATCCTCGGCAAAAACGGACACGAAAAGATGGCGAAAGACTATTTGAAGAGCATTCGCGAATACAGCGTGTTCACCGAGGAAATGGGTCGATATTTCGACACGCGGAAGGCTGGCTACAGTTGGTTCGACTACAAGATTCCGACCGAAGTGGCGGCCATCGAAGCCATCCGACTGTTGCAACCGCAAGACACACAAACCGTCGAGGAAATGCAGCGTTGGCTCTTGCAGGAAAAGCGCACGCAGCAATGGAGCACGCCCATCAATGCCGTGAATGCCGTCTATGCGTTTATGGGCGATGAAATGAGCGAAAAACTCGCGCCGATGAATGCGCAACTCAGCGTTCTGAAGGTCGATGGTCGCGAAATCGAAACCTCGCAGGCGACTGCCGGACTGGGTTATGTGAAATCGACGCAGGAAGGCCGTAATTTCAAGACTTTTACTGCTGATAAAACGAGCGACGGAACGTCGTGGGGTGCCATTTATACACGCTCTTTTCAGCCCGTGAGCGAAATTGCCGACGCGTCGAGCGGCTTGAAAGTGAAGCGCGAGGTGTTCGTTATTTCGAGGAGTTCAGGAGTTCAAGAGGATTCTCGTTCCTCCCTCCTCGTTTCTCCTTCCTCGATGAAAGTCGGCGACCGCGTGAAAGTCCGCATCACCATCGAGGCCGAGCGCGACTACGACTTCGTGCAGGTCAGCGACAAGCGGGCGGCCTGCATGGAACCCGTCGGACAACTCAGCGGCTATCGTTGGGGCTATTACTGCGCACCGCGCGACAACGTGACGAACTATTATTTCGACCGAATGGCGAAAGGTCGTCACATCGTCGAAACCGAATATTATGTTGACCGCACAGGCCGCTACCAGACGGGCACTTGCACCGTGCAATGCGCCTATTCGCCCGAATACACGGCTCGCACCGCCACCGAGTGGTTTGAAGTGAAATAAAATCGTCAAAAAATCGAAGAAAATGAAAAATATCAAGAAAATTGTGTTGAAAACAGCCCTCGTGCTCTTGGGAAGCGCGATGGCGACGAATGCCGACGCCCAGCACATCGAGGCGAAATCGCAGACCATCAACGTCGGGCAGGTGATGTTCCGCCAACCCGTCACCGTCGATTACCAACTGCACAACCGAGGCCACCACTCGCTCTACATCGACCAAGTGCGCACGAGTTGTGGCTGCACAACGGTCGATTATCCGCTGACGAGCATTCGCGGCGACGAGTTTTTCACCGTCCGTGCCGTGTTCGACGCGAAGCAAATGGGCCATTTCACGAAGCAAATCGGCATCTACGCCAACGGCAGCAAAACGCCCTACATCCTCACGCTGAAAGGCGTTGTCGTCGAGGAAGTGACCGACTTCGTAGGCGATTACCCCTACCAGTTGGGCGACCTGCTGACCGACCTAAACGCCATTGAGTTCGACGATGTGAACCGCGGCGACCTTCCGATGGCGAAAATCCACATTCTGAACAACACCGACCATCCCGTGCAGCCCGTCATTATGCATCTTCCCGACTATCTGCAAGCCGAAATTTCACCTTCGGAAATTCGTGCTGGACGCTCGGGCGAAGTCATTTTCACGCTCGACACGCGCCAGATTCGCGACTTCGGACTGACGCAGACGAAGGTCTATCTCGGCAGTCGGCCTGGCGACAAGGTAGCAACGAACAAGGAAATCAGCATTTCGGCATTGCTCCTGCCCAATTTCAACGACCTCAGCGACGCGCAACTCGCCCTCGCACCGAAAATTCAACTTTCGACAACGTCGCTCAACCTCGGTCCGTTCGGCGGGAAGAAGAAATTGAAGGGCGAAATCGACATCCAAAACACGGGAAAATCGACCTTGGACATCAGCCACGTGGAAATGATGACGATTGGACTGCAAATCTCGCTCAATAAGACGAAACTGGAGCCCGGCGAATACGCCAAGCTCAAGATTACGGCGGTCGAGAAAGACCTGCGACTCGTCAAAGAACCAAGGATTCTGATGATTAGCAACGACCCGAGCAACCCGAAGGTCATCATCGACGTGAAAACAGAATAGAAAATGATTCAGATTGAAATCGACAGCGGTAGCGGCTTTTGCTTCGGCGTGACAACGGCCATCAAAAAGGCGGAGGAGGAACTTTCGCCCGCCCCCCAACACCCAACACCTAACACCCAACACCCAACACCCCTCCTCTACTGCCTCGGCGACATCGTCCACAACAGTAAGGAGGTGGAGCGCCTTCACGAGAGCGGCCTCGTCACCATCAACCACGAGCAACTCGCCGACCTGCGCGACGCGAAAGTGCTGCTCAGGGCGCACGGCGAACCGCCCTCGACCTACGAACTGGCGCGGCGCAACAACATCGAAATCATCGACGCGACCTGCCCAGTGGTGTTGCAGTTGCAAAAGCGAATCAAACGGCAATACGACAGCCAGCCCGACGCGCAAATCGTCATTTTCGGCAAAAACGGCCACGCCGAAGTGCTCGGACTCGTCGGCCAGACCGACGGTCACGCCATTGTCGTCGAAAACCTCAACGACGTGAAGCAACTCGACTTCTCACGCGACATTTTCCTCTATTCACAGACGACGAAAAACCTCGACGAATTCCACGAAATCATCGCCTTCATCCAGAGCCACATCGCACCCGAAGCCACTTTCCGCAGTTTCGACACGATTTGCCGCCACGTTGCCAATCGAATGCCCGCCATCGCCGCCTTCGCCGAGCGCCACGACCTGATTCTCTTCGTCTCGGGCCGCAAAAGTTCCAACGGGCGCGTGCTGTTCAACGAGTGTCTGCGGCGTAATCCCAACAGCCACCACATCGAAAGCCCTGCAGAAATCGACCTCAGTTGGCTCAACGGCGTTCAAACCATCGGCATCTGCGGCGCCACCAGCACCCCGAAATGGCTGATGGAACAGTGTCGCGACTATATTTTGGCCACGACATCGGAAAAATGACCGTTTTCGAGATTTTTTGATGATATTTTCATCGAAATGGCGGATAATTTCGGAAAAATTTATAAATTTGCAATCGAAATCGTCTGCGTTCGTTTCGTGTTCGCACAATGGCGCAGAATTGACATAGAATTTCATGAAAAAACATTGTTTAGACTTGACGGTGAACGCAGTGGAACGGCTGAATGAACGGTACGTGCTACTGCGACTGACGGACGACAAACCGCTGCCGGAAATGCTGCCCGGACAGTTCGTGGAAGTGCGCGTGGACGGCAGTTCGACGACCTTTCTGCGCCGTCCGATTTCCATCAATTTCGTCGATCGGGAGCGCAACGAATTGTGGCTGCTGGTGGCGATGGTGGGCGACGGAACGCGGCGACTGGCGGAACTGAAAATGGGTGAGAAACTGAATTGCGTGTTGCCGCTCGGACGCGGTTTTTCGCTGCCCAAAAGCCCCCAACAGCGATTTTTGCTCGTCGGAGGCGGTGTCGGTGTGGCTCCGTTGCTCGAACTCGGTCGTGTGATGGGCGAAATGGGCTGCGAGCCGACCTTTTTGTTGGGCGCAAAAACTGAGGCCGATTTGCTCGAAATCGACGAGTTTAAGAAGTACGGGCGCGTGTGCGTGACAACGGAAGACGGTTCGGCAGGTGAGCGTGGTTTCGTCACCGACCATTCGCTGTTGCGCAACGAGCATTTCGACCAGATTTGCTGCTGCGGTCCGTTGCCGATGATGAAGGCAGTGGCGGCATTTGCGAATCGCGTGGGAACGCCCTGCGAAGCGTCGTTGGAGAATGTGATGGCCTGCGGCGTAGGCGCGTGTCTGTGCTGCGTAGAAAAGACCGTCAGGGGCAATCTCTGCGTCTGTACGGAAGGGCCTGTTTTTGATACAAAAGAACTGAATTGGAACCTAAATAGAACTTGATTCAAGGTTAATGGTTATTGGTTATTGGTTAATGGTTATTGATAAAAATGGCTGATTTAAGAGTAAATATCGGGCGATTGTCGCTGAAAAATCCCGTGCTGACGGCTTCGGGAACATTCGGCTACGGCCTTGAATTTCAGGACTTTGTGCCGTTGGAAGGCATCGGCGGCATCATTGTGAAGGGCACGACGCTGCACCCGCGTGAGGGCAACGACTATCCGCGTATGGCCGAGACCGCGAGCGGAATGCTCAACTGCGTGGGACTTCAAAACAAGGGCGTCGATTATTTCTGCGAACAGATTTATCCGCAGCTCAAGGACATCGACACGAATTTCATTGTCAATGTCAGCGGTTCGACCCTCGAAGACTATGCCGAATGTGCCGCCCGAATCGATGCGCTCGAAAAAATTCCCGCCATCGAACTGAACATTTCCTGTCCCAACGTGAAACAGGGCGGAATGGCCTTCGGAACCTCGTGCGAAGGGGCTGCAAGCGTCGTCAAGGCGGTGCGCGAGCGATACAAAAAGACGCTGATTGTAAAACTCTCGCCCAACGTGACCGACATTGCTGAAATTGCGCGCGCGTGCGAGGCTGAGGGTGCCGACAGCGTGTCGCTCATCAATACGTTGATGGGCATGGCGATTGACATCGAAAAACGCCGTCCGGTGCTGTCGATTGCGACCGGCGGACTCAGCGGTCCTGCCGTGAAACCCGTGGCTCTGCGGATGGTGTGGCAGGTGGCGAAGGCAGTGAAAATTCCCGTTGTCGGACTTGGTGGCATCATGACTGCCGAGGATGCCATCGAGTTCTTCATGGCAGGCGCCACAGCCATCGAAATCGGTACGGCGAACTTCATCGACCCAACCACGACCATCAAGATTCGAGACGGCATCAACGATTGGCTCGACCGCCACGGCTGCCAGTCGATTCAAGAGATTATCGGAAACATTGAACATTGAAGATGGAACATTGGACATTGAACATTGGACATTGAACATGGAACATTGAAAAAGTAATCAAAACTCTACACTATCCACTCTACACTCTACACTAAAAAAAATGGAACTAAAAATTGGCATCCTGCAACAGCACAACACGGCTGACAGGAAAGAAAATATGGCGCGACTGGCGGCTGGAATCCGCCAATTGGCTGCCGAGGGAGCGGAACTCGTCGTTTTGCAGGAATTGCACAACGGACTATACTTCTGCCAGACGGAAAACGTCGATGTTTTCGACCAGTCGGAACCGATTCCCGGCCCTTCCACCGAGTTCTACGGCGCATTGGCGAAAGAACTCGGCGTCGTCATCGTCACGTCGTTGTTTGAGCGTCGTGCCGCCGGCCTTTACCACAACACCGCCGTCGTCATCGAAAAAGACGGCACGATGGCCGGAAAATACCGCAAAATGCACATTCCCGACGACCCCGCCTACTACGAAAAATTCTATTTCACGCCCGGCGACCTCGGTTTCCACCCGATTCAGACGAGCGTGGGCAACCTCGGCGTGCTCGTGTGCTGGGACCAGTGGTATCCCGAAGCCGCCCGACTGATGGCGTTACAGGGCGCGGAACTGCTAATCTACCCCACCGCCATCGGCTACGACAGCAACGACACACCCGACGAACAGGAACGGCAGCGCGAGGCGTGGACAACCGTGCAGCGCGGTCACGCCGTGGCGAATGGACTACCCGTCGTCACCGTGAATCGCGTCGGTTGGGAAGACAGCCCAGAAGCCCAAAACTCTCAACTGTCAACTGTCAACTGTCAACTATCAACTAATCAAGGCATCCAATTCTGGGGTTCGTCGATGGTTGTCGGACCGCAGGGCGAGTTCCTCTATCGTGCCCCGAAGGACGAGGAAGTGGCGCAGGTTGTCACCGTCAGCCTCGGACGCAGCGAACAAGTTCGCCGTTGGTGGCCGTTCTTGCGCGACCGCCGCATCGATGCCTACGACGACCTGCTCCGTCGCTTTGCTGATTGATTTTTTGAATAACATTCTCCCTAAAAGGATGAACAAATTGTTAAAAAATCTTTATTTGTGATATTTTAACAACATTCTAGAGAGAAACAACATTTATTAGATTATCTTTGTAGTATCAAACTACGAAGATTTTTTTCTATTTATTTTTTAACCAAAATTTTACAGACATGATGAAAAATCAATCAAGAAAAACGCTCTTTTCGATGAGAGCAATTCTGACTGGCTTTCTGATGCTCTTTGTCGCAGCCGTTTCGGCGCAAGACATCACGGTCAGGGGTTCTGTGAAAGATGCCGCAGGCGATCCGGCCATCGGCGCGACGATTCGCGTTCAAGGCTCATCGACTGCCGGAGCAGTCACAGATGTGAATGGTAATTTTACCATTACGTGTTCTCCGAGGGCAACCTTGGATGTAGCTTACATCGGCTATGAAACTCAGTCGGTTGCCGTCAATGGACGCAACAACATCACGGTGAGTCTTAGCCAGTTAACCACCGACTTGAACGAAGTGGTGGTCGTCGGTTATGGTACGCAGAAGAAGGTGAATCTCTCTGGTGCCGTTTCCACGGTGAAGATGGAGGATGTGCTCGGCGACCGTCCGCAGCCCAACGTGGCAGCCGCTTTGCAGGGCGCCATTCCAGGCCTGTTCATCGGCTCGGGTTCGAACTCGCCGGGTCAGACCGACAAAACCATTCAGATTCGTGGTACAGCCTCGTTCTCGGGCAGTAACAACACCGTGAGCGGCATTTCTCCGCTCATCCTCATCGACAACGTGCCGGGCGACATCGACGCGCTCAACCCTGAGGACATCGAGTCGGTGACGGTGTTGAAAGATGCCTCTTCGTCGGCCATCTACGGTGCTCGTGCAGCCGCTGGCGTGGTGCTCATCACCACGAAGCGACCCAAGCAAGCCCAGAGGGTGAAGGTGAACTACAGTGGCGATGTGGGCTTTGTGAATGCCGTTTCGCGCACGAAGCAAGTGAGCACGGAGGACTATATTCAAGTCTATAAGGATGCGTTCAACACGAATCAATACACTGGAGCGCAGAACCAAAATCTGGACGATTGGCTGTCGTATCTTCAGCAGTACAAGGCCGGAACGCTCGCAGGTGTAACAGACAATGGCATCTACGTGGCTCCCGACGGTCTTCGCTACTATTTGGGCGGCGGCGACAACAACGGTCGTATGCTGGAAACCGGAACATCGTGGAATCACAACCTGTCGATGAGCGGTGCCACTGACGCCATCCGCTTCCGTATGTCGGCCAACAGCTACAACGAAGACGGTCCGCTTTACAGCAAAAAAGACACCTACGACCGCAAGTCCATCAACGGCGTGATTTCTGCCGACTTGGCAAAATGGTTTACGCAAGAGTTGGACATCTACTACACCCAGCAGAATCGTGAATTCTTGCAGGACGAGACGGGCGCGCTCTTTGGACAGCGCAATGTCGATTTCCTGCCCGACGGCAGAGACCCCGCTGGTTATCTGATTCGCACACCGCGCAACATCATCGACGTGTCGAACGTACGCACAACGCTTATCGAGACACCGCGTATCTTCACGAAGTCGATTTTCCGTCCGTTTAAGGGTCTGGAGGCCATCTTCGAATACACCTACCAGCGCAAGGGCACCGATTTCAACTACTATTCTGGAAAATACACGATGACAGACATTCAGCTCAACGTGTTGAAAGGTCCTGACCACGACTATTCCATCGCACGCCGTTTCTATGAGTCGCGCAAGGCCATCAATGCCTATGCCACTTATCGATTCGAGCCGTGGAAAGAACATCATTTCTCGGTGATGGGCGGTTACAACCAGGAATTCTGGAGCTATTCTTACTACAACACCCGTGCCGAAGACCAGGCGATTATGGACATTCCGTCGATGAGCGGTGCACAGGGAACGGTGACCACCAGCGACGTGTTCCAAGAGTATGCCCTCCGAAGCGGTTTCTTCCGTTTCAACTACGACTATGCCGGCAAATACCTTTTGGAAGTGAGCGGTCGCTACGATGGCTCCTCCAAGTTCCCCAAGGATTCTCGCTTCGGCTTCTTCCCCTCGTTCTCGGTTGCGTGGAATGTCACCAACGAAAACTTCATGAAGGGCACCAGCAGCTGGCTCACCCAGTTGAAACCGCGCTTCTCCTATGGTTCGATTGGTAACCAGACCTCCGTCGGCTACTACGACTACATTTCCTCGATGGCACTCAACACGCAGGCTAACGTCTGGCTGAGCGGCAATGCCAACGACTATGTCACGGTGATTGGCCGTCCGGGAATCGTCAGCGACAAGTTCACGTGGGAAACCATCACGACGCTCAACGTGGGTTTGGATTTCGCACTTTTCAACAACCGCATCACGGGTTCGTTTGAATATTTCGTGCGCAAGACCAAGGATATTCTTTCGCAGAGTGTAGCCCTTCCCGCCGTTCTTGGCGACGACGCTCCGATGCAGAACGTGGGTGCGATGAAGACCAACGGTTGGGAGTTCAACATCAACTACCGCAACCATGTGGGTCCCGATTTCAGCTATCGCATCGGCTTCAACATCTGGGACTATCAGTCGAAGATTACCAAACTCAATTTCAATGAAGAAAAGAGCCTCAACTACCTTTACGAAGGCAAGAAAGCAGGTGAAATTTGGGGTTACGAAACCACTGGTTTCTACACGGTTGACGACTTCTCTGACCTCTCGACTTGGACACTCAAGGATGGTGTCGTGAAAGTCGATGGCGTTTCTCCTCGCCCGGGCGACTATAAATTCGCCAATCTCCGCGATGGCGATGTCGATGCCGACGACGTGAACCGCATCAACACGGGTAAGAACACGGCCAACAATCCTGGCGACCGAAAGGTGATTGGTAATACGACCCCGCGCTTCCAATATGGCATCAATTTCGGTGCAAACTACAAAGGCATCGACCTGAATGTGATGCTGCAAGGCGTGGCCAAGCGCGACTATTTCGCCAACGGTCCCTATTTCTACACGTTGGCGGCTGGCGACGGCATCTGGATGCCCGTATTCGAGGGCACGACCGACTATTGGAAGCCGCTGAGTCAGGACGCTTCTTCGCCCGACTACTACGTGGCAGCCAATCCTGGCGCAAAACTACCTCGCATCTATGGCAACGTGGGCAACGGCGGCTACAACCGCAACACCAACACGAAGATGCTGCAGAGCGCGGCCTATATGCGCGTGAAGAACATCACCCTCTCCTACACGTTCCCCAAGAATCTGTTGCAGAAGGTATTCATCTCGAACCTCCGTGCCTACGTGAGTGCCGAGAATCCCTTCACATTCACCTCTCTCCCCGACGGTGTGGACCCGGAGACCCTGAGTTGGTCATATCCGATGTATCGCACCATTTCCTTCGGTCTTAACATCACTCTTTAATTGAATTTTGTTATGAAAAAGTATATCAATATGCTGCTTGCAATCGCAGCTTTTACGGGACTTGTCTCCTGTAACGACGATTTCTTGGATTTGGAGCCGAAAGGTTCAGTGACAGAAGCGTCTGCCTTTGCCACATTCGAGACCTGTACGGACTATAGTCTGAATCTGTATAACGTGTTCAACGGCCCCAATGTCAACGCTGCGGCCGTCTATTTCCAAGGGCCAACTGTCAATTACAGCAGCGGTCTGGGTTCTTCGCAACGCGACATCTGGTCGGGTCTGCTCACACAGTACACCAACGGCTATTCCACCATTCCGAATATGTATGCCGCCCAAACCGTGACCATTCCGACCACTTCGGCAGCCTACTCCTATCCCTATCAGATGATTCGCACGGCCAACATTCTGCTCGAGCATCTGAACGATGGCGACCTCAACGATGCACAGCGCAAGCATTTGGAAGCTGTGGCTCGCTTCTTCCGTGCCTATTGCCACTATGCACTGCTGCTGAACTTTGGCGACTGCATCTATGTCGATAAGGTGCTGGGCGAAAATTCTGAGGAACTGATGGGTAGCAGGTCTTCCCGTCTGTTTGTAGCCGACCAGATTTACAAGGAACTCCAATGGTGTGAAAGCAACATCCAAGACGATTTGGCAGAGCCCAACACCATCAATTCCGATGTGGTGAAAGCCTTTATGTCGCGTTTCTGCCTCTTCGAGGGCACGTGGCGCAAATACCACAATGTGGCTGAAAGTGGCGAATACGTCTCTGGCACACAATTGTTGCAGACCTGCGTGGCCGTTTCCAAGGATCTGGCGGCGAAATATCCCACGCTCTACACTGGAGACAACAACGACAAGCACCCGGGCAAGGGCTGGGGACAAATGTGGACGACGGAGAATCTGGGTAAAGTTCCCTCTGTTCTGCTCTATGTGAAGCACGTCGAAGACAAGAAGATGCACCGTCTGGGCCACTACGAGCACATCGCATCGGCTTGTCTTGAAATGCCGCAGAGCACGGTTGACCTCTACCTCACCGTTGACGGTCTGCCCATTCACAATGCCAACGTCAAGACCTACGACTACAACGGCCTGACCAAGACCTACACCGAGTCTGCCACACCGTATGACTACGCCAATGCCGACTCTTACAAGACGTTCCGCAAGCGCGACCCGCGTCTGTGGCAGATGGTGACGCCGCCCTACCACGTTATCAACAACGTCGGCACCAACGGATGGGTTCCCGATGAGTCGAATGATGGTATTTACTCTGAATTTATCCATCAGTTTGCACCCCGAGGCAATAAGAAGACCGATGCTTCGGGCAATCCGTACTGGGATAGCCCGAACTTCAATGTCGCTTACCACCAAGTTGAAACCCACAAGTCGCTGCCTTCGACCAACTGGGCAGGAAACATTCTTCCGGGCGTTCCGCACACGCAAATGAGCGACAATGCCAACAAGTATACCAATGGCAAAATCGGCTATTACGGCGGCAAGGGTTTCCAGCGTGGTAAGAGCAGCTATTTCGTTTGGAAGCACGTGGCCAACTGGGACCGCCAAGATCCCACCTTCACTGCAGACATTTCAGACAAGCCCGTCTTCAAGATGGAAGAAGTGCTGTTGAACTATGCTGAGGCAGCTTTTGAGCTCAACCAGTTCAACCAGAGCATTGCCGACGTCACCATCAACCGCTTGCGCGACCGCGCCGAAGTTGGTCGGATGAACGTAGCTGCCATTGACGAGAACTTTGACCCTGACCGCGACAAGACCGTGGCTCCCGTGCTGTGGGAAATCCGTCGCGAGCGCCTCATCGAACTGATGGGCGAAAGCTTCTCCTTCGACGATGTACGTCGTTGGAAAAAGGGCGACTGGTTCGTCAACAAGCATCATTATGGCGCTTGGGTGAATAGCGACAACTTGGATGCCGTTGTTTCCCGCACGGGCGGTCAGACAGGCGTGATGAACAACGCGTCGCATCTGGAGGCAAGCCCAGCCGAGGCTTCGGCTCAAGGTGGCGGTCACCTCTATTACTATTTAGACCCCAAGAAAGCAGGCAAGGGCTGGTTGGACAAATACTACCTGATGCCCATTCCTACCGAGGAACTGCTTCTGAACCCGAACCTGCAACAGCAGGATGCGTGGAAATAAGCGTTTCAGAATACTTTTCAAGGAAATTCCGCTCCGAAAAGAGCGGGATTTCTTTTTTCTGAAGTTTCGATTCTTACCCGAAAAACTTCTGAATCGGATTCATGAATCGGGTGAGTTGGCGCGGACGGGGATTGTTGTGGTAGTCGATGCGCGTGAGGCATTGCGCCACGTATAAACGGTGACGCGCACGGGTCAGGGCGACATAGAATTTTCGGGCATCCTCGGCTATTCCGACGGGATTATTTCGGTTGAAATAACTCGGATAGCGGTCTTCAACGGCATCGAAAACGATGACATTGTCAAATTCAAGGCCTTTCGCCTTGTGAACGGTCGTGACGAAAATTCGGTCGTCAAGGCTCTGACTGTTGCACAAATCGGCCTCTTTCAGCGTATTGATTTCGACGATGTGGGCGGCGAGTTGCTGCGCAAGCGAATGTTCGGCTGACGGGTCAATCAACTCGTTGGCTAGATAGCGAGTGATGTAGTGCAACTTCGCGACGGGACGAATGGTTTCGGCCTCGGTCAGATGGTCGTGGAAGCGTTGCAACTCGTCCACAAGGCTGTTCGCGTCCTGAAAACGGTACAATTTCTTGCTCGATTCCACGAAATAGTCCTGGTACTGCCGCCGAAGGGCATTCACGCGGTCTTTCACGCGCTGCTGACAGCGAAATTCGCGCTGTCGGGGCAGGATTTCCACCGATTTTGCATAGCAATGGCGCACGAGCGAACAGGTTGCAGCCACATCGGCATCAGCCAAATGGCTGTTTTCGCCCTCCAAATGGAAGATTTCGAGCAGGTATTTCAGTTTGTATTGCTTCAAGTCGGGCTCCAGCAGACGGATGAGTTTGAGCGAGTCGAAAACGGGACGGCGCAGGATGGGCGTGAGGCCGTGGCGATGGCAGTTGTTGCGAAGCATCTGCCAGTCGAAAGCAACATTGTGGCCGAGTAGTGGCGTCGTGCCGATATAGTCGAGAAATTGCTGCAAACCCTCGGCCTGCGGCACTTGTTCGTGGTGGCGAAGTTCCTCGATAATCGGATTGTCGAGGTCGCCGAGTTTTTCGGGTATCGGGCGCGTGGTTTGCAGGTAGATGTTGAACTGCGAACCCTCGACGACTTCACCCTGACGAAGGCGCACGGCGGCAATCTGCACAATCTCGTCGCCGAAAACGTCGAGGCCAGTGGTTTCGGTGTCGAAAACGACGATTTCGCCATCGTCGAAAGCCTTGGCAAACTCTTCGAGATAGGTGCTGTCGTCGTAGAGCAGAAAATCGTTGGGCAGCATCGCACGCTGACGCAGCGACTGCACGAAATTTCGGGCGTAAGCGTTGGACGCGGTAACCCCGAAACCCTTCAAAATCCGTGCCCACGCGATGAAATTATGCTCGTTGGCAAGCACGTTGAGATGAGCCAGCAGTAATTTCACTTCTTTCGACGAGAAAAGGTCTTCTCCCGACACCTTGAAATGGTCCTGTTGCATACGCTGCAATTCCTCGCTGATGCGGTCGGCATCGGTGTTGGAATTGACAACGATGGCGGTCGTTTCGGTGGGATAGGCCTCGGCGAAAATCTGCGCCATATGCGCCACGTCGTAATACTCGGTTTCGAGCGTGTTGCTGCGAAGGATGCGCAGCGGATTTTCGCTTTTCTCTTCGTCGGTCGGCGGCTGTGGCGATGCCTGTGGCAGCAGCGTTTTGTCGATGCCGAGCACCACACTGGCGTATTCATTGAAAACCTCCAAAAGATATTCTGGCGAGCGGTGGTTGGTCGAAAGGTGGTGGATGTGGCCCTCGCAACGCTGACGCAGGGCGTTGAGCGTGCTCAGTCGGGCTCCCATAAACGAGAAAATGGCCTGTTGCTCGTCGCCGAGGTACATCACGGTGGAAGGCTTCTCCGATTGGCTGTTGGTTTCCGTGACGAGGTCGATGATGGCGAGTTGAAGCGGATTCAAGTCCTGCACTTCATCGACCTGAATCCAACGGTATTTCTTGTATTCTTGATGGTTTTCCGATGTATTTTCCGAGGATTTTTCAGCGTTTTTCAGCGCGTCGTAGGCCATTATCAGCAAATCCTCGAAATCGACGAGGTGATTCTCGCGTTTATACTGTTCATACTGCGCCGAAACCGTCATTTTCCGCAGCAGTCGGTCGATGGTCGCCTGCGAACCGAGGTCGTAGCCCTCCGAGCGCGATGCCGAGAGGTAGAAATCCGTGTGGTCGTAGATGTCGAGCATCGCCTCCGCGTCGAAATTCATACGCTGCACCTCGCAGATTTTCTGCATCGAAGCGACATCGTCGGCAGTGCAACTTTCGGGGTGCAGACGCAGTTCACGGGGCTGTGCCGAGCGAATCTGACGCATAAAATGAGAGAAATGGATGATGTCGAAATACTCGCGACGGCGCACGGCATTCTCCATCACCTGCATCTCGTCTTCGTCGAGGTATCGCGCCACGATGCTCACCGCGTCCTCCTCGTCGATGATGGACGTTTCGGCAGGTAGAATATTGTTTTCAAACAGGAGTTTCGAGCAAAACCGATGGACATTGCCCACATAGACCTGCACCACCTCCTCGTCGTCGATGTTTTGACGGATTCGCTCAATCATACCACGAGCGGCGCGGTTCGTAAAAGTCAGGCAGAGCATCTGGTCGTAGGGCACGCCATCGCGCTCGTGCGCCCGACGGATTCGCTCGGTCAGAATCTGCGTTTTTCCACAGCCCGGTGGTGCCAGTACCAAATGGTAGCCGCCTTTCGCATCAATCACGCGCTGCTGACTCGCGTCGGGGTGAAAAGCATTCATTTCGCTGTATTTTTCAGGCTCAAAACGCCAACATAAGTCAGCAGAATCACATTCATCAGCAGGGCATAGATGATGGCGGGAATGGCGATGATGTCGTTGTTGAAGACGAGAGGACTACACGCCACGGTGATGGCTTGTGCGGCGTTCTGCATTCCGACTTCGATGACGATGGTGCGACGCTCGCGACCCGTCAGTCGCATCAGCCATGAAAGCAATACGCCACCCATCATCGCCGCAAGAATCAGGACGCTGACAGACGCGCCCAACGACGGAAATTCCCGAATGATGGTGTCTTGATGGGAGAAGAAAAACACCGTCGCAAGCAAAATCAACAGCGGAAAAGCAAGACGTTTCAGCACGTTGTGGATGCGCATAGCGAGGTTTTCCCGACGCATCGACAGCCACAGGCCGAGCGCAATGGGAACGGCCATCAGAACGATGTTTTGCATGAGCAAATTGCCGACGGGCAGGTGGACATCGGTGCCGGTTCCGACGTGTTGCGTGACCCACGCCATGATCATCGGAACGGTGAACAGCGTGATGATGCTACTGAACGCCGTGAGCGACACCGAGAGGGCGACGTCGCCTTTCGCCAACATCGAGAAAACATTGCTCGAACTACCGCCCGGACTACATGCCACGAGCATGATGCCGAGGAAAAACAGCGGCGAAAGCCCGAAAATACTGCCCACTGCCCACGCAATGACGGGCAACAGGACAATTTGGCCAATCAGACCAGCCAAAATGGGTTTCGGACGATGGAGAAAGAGTTTGAAATCTGCCGGTTTCAGCACCAAGCCGAGGTCGAACATCAGCAGCGTCAGAATCGGAAGTACAATCCAAATGGTGTTCATATTGTTTCATTTTTTGCATGAAAGTGGCGCAAATTTACAAAAATTTTCAAGGAAAACAAAATATTTGGCTTGCTTTTTGCGTTTCCAACAATGAACCCATCAAAATTGTAAATTGTTAATTAGGTGAAAATCATCCACAACCGCCTGCTACCCTTCCGTCGCTACGACGCGATCAACATCTGCGGACTGCTATTTTGTCGCAAAGGCGTGACGATTACGACGGATCTCATCCAACACGAGCGCATCCACACGGCGCAGATGCTGGAAATGCTTGTCGTGGGCTTCTATTTGTGGTATATCGCAGAGTGGCTCATCCGCCTACCGATGCGCGGACGAGCCTACTCCAACATTTCTTTCGAGCGTGAGGCCTACGAGCACATGCACGACCCGAACTATCTTCTCACACGACGCCGTTTCGCGTGGTGGAAATACTTAGTCAATTGACGATTTTCACTTTTTCACCCTTTCACCTTTTCACCTTTTCCTTTTGTCGCCCAGATGAAGTAGGCAATCAGCAGGATATAGGCCACAAGCGAGAGGGCTTCCGACATCGGATTGGCCAGCCAAGCCTCATCGACCGGATTGAAGCCGCCGAAGCGCAACAATGCCGACACGACGCCCATCAGTGCACCACCGGCGATGAATCCCGAAGCGATGAGCGTACCCTTTTCGCCACGAGCCTTGTTCACTTCCTCGTTCTTCGAGTGCGTCGTCACAAACCAGTTCACGGCACCACCCACGAGCAACGGAATGTTCAGTTCGATGGGGATGAACATACCGAGCGCGAAAGCCAGCGCAGGCACCTTGAAATAGGTCAGAACGATGGCGAGAACGGCTCCGATGGCGTAGAGCAGCCACGGCGCACCCACACCGTTCATAAGCGGGTCGATGACGGCTGCCATCGCGTTGGCCTGCGGTGCGGCGAGTTGTCCCGTCGTAAAGCCGTAAGTTTCGTTCAACAGCATCATCACACCGCCCACAGTGGCCGCCGAAACGAGCGTTCCGAGGAACTTCCACTGTTCTTGTTTGCGCGGCGTCGTACCAAGCCAATAACCGATTTTCAAGTCGGTGATAAACGCGCCTGCCACAGCCAATGCCGTGCAGACCACACCGCCCATAATCAGCGCAGCCACCATACCGCTCGTGCCTTTCAAACCGATGCCAACCATCACGACAGAAGCCAGAATCAGCGTCATCAGCGTCATTCCCGACACGGGATTCGTGCCGACGATGGCGATGGCGTTGGCGGCAACGGTTGTAAAGAGGAAGGCGATGACTGCCACGAGCGTAATCGCGACGAGTGCCTGGAATACGTTGCCGTCCATCACACCGAACCAGAAGAAAAGGAACGTGATGATCAGCGTCACAATCGAGGCGATGGCGATGAACTTAAACGACAGGTCTTTCTCGGTGCGCTTCGCGTTCGCCGAAACGTCGCTACTGCCGCCCTTCATCTCCTGCGCAGCCAGTCCGACAGCACTCTTGATGATGCCCCACGACTTGATGATTCCGATGATACCAGCCATTGCGATGCCACCGATGCCAATCGACTTGCCGTAAGCCTTGAAAATCTCCTCGGGCGACATATCGCCGACTGCCGTCGTAATGCTCGGATCCCATTGGTTCAGCACCGTGTCGGGGAAGAACAATGCCAGTCCCGGCACAATCAGCCACCACACCGACAGCGAACCCAGACAGATAATCAGCGCATACTTAAAACCGATGATATAGCCCAGACCGAGCACCGCAGCGCCCGTGTTCACCTTGAAAACGAGTTTCGCATTGTCGGCCAACTGCTGTCCCCAACCCACGACACGCGTCGTGAAATTCTCGTTCCACCAGCCGAAAGTCGCCACGAAAAAGTCGTAGAGTCCGCCCACGATTCCAGCCAGCAACAGCGGTTTGGCTTGGTCGCCACCCTTCGCACCCGAAACCAGCACCTGCGTCGTCGCCGTGGCTTCAGGGAATGGGTATTTTCCGTGCATCTCGCTCACGAAATACTTTCTGAACGGAATCAGGAACAAGATGCCGATGATGCCGCCGAGCAGCGACGAAATGAAGATTTTGATAAACGAAGCCGACATTTCGGGGTATTTCGCCTGCAAAATGTAGATGGCGGGCAGCGTGAAAATCGCTCCGGCCACCACTGCACCCGAACACGCTCCAATCGACTGGATGATGACGTTCTCGCCGAGTGCCTTCGAGCGTTTTGCCGCCGTGGAAACGCCCACCGCGATAATCGCAATCGGAATGGCCGCCTCAAACACCTGTCCGACCTTCAGTCCCAGATAGGCCGCAGCCGCCGAGAAGAGCATTGCCATCAGCACGCCCCACGTCACCGACCACGCATTCACCTCGGGATAATTACCTTCGGGCGCCATCAGCGGTTCGTACTGTTCGCCCTCTTTCAACTCTCTAAACGCATTTTCCGGCAATCCCATCGCCAGTTTGTCTTGTTCGTTCATATTGTTTGATGATTAAAAATTAGTTTCGATTTGCAAAGATAATATAAATTGTAAAAAAAACAAAGGAATGGTATAAAAATTCGCAAGATTATTTGCGAAATCCGTTAAAAATAGTAACTTTGCAGCGAAAAAAATAACACGGAAAACGATGAAGAATTTGACTTTAAAACGTTTGGCAAAGTTCGCGTGGAAAATCGTCTATGGCATTTTCGCAATTATCGGACTATTAACGGTGGCTGCCATTATCATTTTGAATATTTATATTTTAAAAACTGGACAATCTGCATATTTCTGTACGGGGCCTTATCCGTCAATAACTTTCCCAAAAGTTGCCTTTGGAATCAGCCATTTACCTTATCCATCGGTTGCGTTACGATTTAATTCTGACAAACTACGCGCAAGCGGAAAATACGCCAATGACACCATTCGAATCGAAATGAAAACGGTGAAGGACACGGCGAGAGCACGCGAAATTCAGGAATATTTCCAACTCGACACGCTCTACAATGCCAACGCCTCGACTTGGGACAAGACTTTGGCCGTAGCAAAGTTCGTGGCCACCAACATTCCACACGCTCCTTACCCAACTGTATGGCCAGAAAGACTAAACGCCATCAGTCTGTGGGAATACACGAAAGATGTCGAGCCAGCCTTTAACTGCCGACTGCACAGCATTATGATGTATGAGTTGCTGCAATCCATCGGCATCGAGGCGCGTTTTATCACTTGTTCGCCTGAAGATTCAAACGATTCCGACTGCCACGTGATGAATCACGTATGGCTGCCAGAACTTGGAAAATGGGCGATGATTGACTCCGATTCGGGCGGAAATTACGCTACAGACGAAGACGGGACACCGCTTTCGCTGCCTGAAATCCGCCAACGCTACATCGATGACAAGCCCATCTGCTTTCATCCCAAATTCGATGAAAAAGGCAGTAGTAAGGTCAGCTACCACCACGCCTACATCGCCAAAAACAGTTATTGGTACAGCAGTTGGGAAACGCTTCACTATGACCAAGAACCGTCGGCTAACAAGGATGTCGGGAGATATATCCACCTCATTCCATCGGGCTTCAAGCCGTTTGGAGTTGATAACATCGATGTCGTGACGACCGATTCCGCGAAATTCTGGGCTCCGCCAATTGTAGAATAAAAAATCCGCTCAATTGAGCGGATTTCTCATTTCTTAGGCCTCGCACTGACCTTCTTTCCTGCCTTGTTCCACGTGTAGATCCAACTACCTCGGTGGCTGGTGATGGTACTGTTCGACACACCAACAATCTCGCCAACGTCGGAGACATTCATCGTCTTCAGCGTCTTGCCCTTGGCATCGCAAATGTAGTAGAAAGAATAGCGCTTCGCCACGAAAAAGTCGCTCCCCCACCCTTTCAGTTCACCCACACTGCCACGCGACAGACCGCAAATCTTCTTCCCCTGCTCGTCATAGACGTAGTACCAGTTTTTCGTCTCCTCGATGTAGGAAATCTGCCGCTGTGCCTGAACGGTCGTCGTCAACATCAACAACAAGATGGTAACGACTCCTTTGATAAAATTTTTCTTCATCATTAAATCTATGATTATTGTGCAAAAATAGTCATTTTCCGAAAAGAATCCAATAATTTCATTTAATTTAACTATGAAATCTACATCAAAATGTTAAAAAACATCAAGCGTTTGAATAAATAGAAAAATATTACAAAGACATAGATTCCGCTGATTTACGCCCGAAATACCACAAAGTTACCAAGTGAATTACCACAAAAAACCAAAATAAAATACCACAAGAAACCAAAACAAAATACCACAAGAAACCAAAATAGTTTGGTGGTTTCTTTTATTATTCGTAACTTTGCGGCATCATTCAAAATATAGCAGATATGGGATATTTAAAGCGAACTGCAGATGCCATTCTTAAGGAACGTCTTGAAGCCTTTGGGGCGATATTGATAGAGGGTCCGAAATGGTGCGGAAAAACGACCACAGCCGAGCAGGTGGCCAAAAGTGTTATAAAACTACAAGATCCTGATATGCGTGACGAGTATCTTGCTGTTGCTTCGACAAAGCCGTCACTCCTGTTAAAAGGTGAGACGCCACGTCTGATTGACGAATGGCAGGATGCCCCTGTACTATGGGATGCCGTACGGACAATGGTTGACAACAGATCTGTTACAGGTCAGTTTATTCTGACTGGCTCAAATGCTGTTGACAAGACAAAGATTCATCATTCTGGCACAGGCCGTATCTCCAAACTCGACATGCTTCCCATGAGCCTTTGGGAGTCAGGTGAGTCCAATGGAAAGATTTCCCTAATGGAGTTGTTCAACAATCCAAATCTTGATATCGACGGAATTGAGTCAAACTTGTCAGTTGAAGAGTTGGTTTTCAGTGCATGTCGTGGTGGTTGGCCTGCAACAGTCAATATTAAAAGCGATAAGGCAAAACTGCTTGTGGCACGTAATTATGTGAAAACTGTTTGCTCAGAAGACATCAGCCGTGTAGATGGTGTTTCACGCGACGAACTGCTTACCCGCATGATTCTGCGTGCATACGCAAGAAACATTTCCACTTTGTCGAAAAAATCAACGCTGATAGCAGATGTAGCAGCTTCTGGCGAAGTGTCATGCTCAGAGCCAACCTTCGACGATTATGTGGGAGCATTGCGAAAACTCTTTGTGATATGCGATCTTGATGCCTGGTGTCCTGCAATACGTAGCAAGACCGCCATCCGTACAGGCCCCAAGCGTGCGTTTGTCGATCCGTCAATTGCAGTGGCTGCATTGGGGCTTACACCTGAGGCATTGCTGACTCAGTTGAAGACCTTCGGCTTCTTCTTTGAGCAGATGTGCATACGTGATTTCAAGTCATATACGCTTGATTTCGAGCCTCATATTGGGCACTATAGAGACCGCTATGGACTGGAGGCCGACCTTGTGTTGCACCTAGGAGATGGTCGCTATGCACTTATCGAATGCAAACTTGGCAGTAGTGAGATTGAAGACGGTGCTGCACATCTTGTTGAGTTGAAACGCCTTATCCGCGAATACAACCAAAAAGAGAAGCAAGTCCCTTTGCGCGAACCTGACCTGATGATTGTGGTGACAGGAGGCAAGATGGCATATACTCGTCCAGACGGTGTGAAGATTATTCCCCTCGCCTGTTTCAAGGATTGATGACTACAAATATGTACAGCGGAATACGACTTTTCAAGACTTACCCGTTAATTCTTATTAAAGGAATAAGATTCGGCAACCAAATGGTGCAAATAAAAGAAAGAAATAAACAAATGGAGAGGCACTTACCGCACCTCTCCATTTGTCATATAAAGCCGTTATTCAATCGAACCAGACACTAGAATAGTCCGTATAGTTGTCGGGAAGGTCGAAATCCTTCGCATCTGGGTCTTTCTCGCCAGTGTCATCAACGCCACCATAACCAATGCCACCGTTGGGGTCGCCAGTCACACTGCCTGTCAGCAAATCATCCGAAATCGCCCAAAGCACCTTGACGATGGGCTTCAAATATGTATTCTTCATATCTTTTCCTTTCTTTTCTTAATCACGACGTTATTTAACTACTACCTTCTTTCCATTCACGATATAGATGCCTTTCTTCAAACGCTCCGTCGGAATGTCGCGACCGACATACTGGCCTTCAATCGTATAAATGTCGCCACAATGCGGCGGGACAACCGACACACCATCGACAGAGGTCGGCTCATCATCGATGGAGAAGAATACCTTCGCACCGAAGTCGGTCTCCTTGTCGAGAACGGCACCCAACTCAAACCAACCGCGGAAAGCCTTGATGTTGGTAGCGCCCGTACTGTACCAAA